>Ga0134126_10000465_pt1 | contig 52096 bp, 46 predicted proteins | sample KB31752_FD_96881 | JGI IMG/M metagenome (GOLD analysis project Ga0134126, IMG submission 96881) | Terrestrial soil microbial communities with excess Nitrogen fertilizer from Kellogg Biological Station, Michigan, USA - KB3-175-2 | ecosystem: Environmental > Terrestrial > Soil > Unclassified ...
CGGGTTATGAGGGCATCGCCGTCGCCGCGGCGCGCGCGCGTGGCGTGAGGGTCGCCAACGCCGGTGGCGCCCACAGCGGCGATGTCGCCGATCACGCGCTGGCGCTGGCGCTGGCCGCGATCCACCGCCTTCCTGAGGCGCAGGCCTCGGTGCGTGCCGGCGGCTGGTTCGGCGGCGCCTCATTGGCGCCGCGTCACGCCATGTCGGCGCAGCGATTCGGCATTGTCGGGCTCGGCAATATCGGGGCCGCCATCGCCCGGCGCCTGGCGCCGTTCGGCGGCGAGATCGCCTGGTGGTCGCGCAGCCGGAAACAGGTGCAATGGCCGCGGCGCGACAATCTGGTTGAACTCGCGCAATGGTCCACCGCGCTGTTTGTCGCCACGCGAGGCGACGCCGTGGGTTTGATTGACGCGCAGACGATCGCGGCTGTCGGCCCGCAGGGGTTGATCGTCAATATCTCGCGCGGCGCCGTGCTCGACGAGGAGGCTTTGATCCATGCGTTGAAGCAAGGGCGATTGGGTTATGCGGCGCTCGATGTGTTCGCCAACGAGCCGACCTCGCCGGAGCGCTGGCGGGATGTGCCGAACGTTATTCTTACGCCGCACATCGCCGGCGTCGCGCACGAATCGCAAGCGCGGTTGCGCCAGGCTGCGATCCGCAACCTGACAAGCGTGCTTGATGGCGGGCCGCTGGTCAACGAGATTACCTCTTAGTGATTCCAATCTGACGCTCGGCGCCCGGTCGCGGGCGAGCGGATTGCCGACTCCCCGAGCAATCCACCGACCTCGCCCTGAGGCGCGAAGCGAAGCGTAGCCTCGAAGGGCGTTCCAGCTTGCGCCGCCGGTTGTGCGAGACAGCGGTTGATTGCAGAAAAGGTCGGGCCAACGAGCGTCCTTCGAGGCCCCTTCGGGGGGTGGCGGAGACACGGCCCGCTCGGTTTCGAAGGCGGGCATTGCAAGGAACCGGCGGCTGGGCGTCAACCGTTAGGTTTTAACCACTGGGAGAACGCCAACTGGCGCAGCAGACAATGAAACGGGTTGTCGCGTTGGCGCCGCGCTCCTGGTTGGGGCGCAGGCCGCCTATTCACAAGCCTGCCGCGCCGCAAATGCGACCTCATGGCGTAGTTGGCGCGCACAGGCTTCAGGCAGCAGGTCCGCAGGCGCGCCGACGCCCTGTCGGCGTTGCCGCGCGACGCGCCTTTACAATCTCTTCGCTTCGGCCGAATATATATGAAAGGCAATTTCATCCTATGAAATGAGCAGCCGACGATGAAGGAAACGCTCGCCCGCCGCGTCGGCGCGCGCCGCGCAGGCAAAGTCGGGGCCGGCCGATGAAAGGCCGCCGCAGGCTATACCGGCGCGACGAGATGGCGCGCCTCATCGCGCCAACGAGCGTGGCGGTGGTCGGCGTGTCGGAACGCGCCAACGCTTTCGGAACCCGCACGGTCGCCAACATGCAGGCGTTCGACGGGCGGCTCTATCAGATCAGCGCCAAACACGCTGAACTTGCCGGCCGCCCGTGCTTTCCCAGCATCGCCGCGCTGCCGGAGACCCCGGATTGCGTGGTGATCGCGACGCCGCGCGACAGCGTCGAGGCGATCGCGCGGCAATGCGCGGCGCGCGGCGTCGGCGCCATCGTCGTCTATGCCGCCGGCTTCGCCGAGACCGCCAAGCCGGAGCTTGTCGCTCTTCAGCAGCGGCTGACGGCGATCGCCCAGGACGCTGACATGCGGCTCGTCGGCCCCAACACGATAGGGCTGGTGAATTACGCGACCGGCGCCGGGCTGACCTTCTCGGCGATGCCGGAACGGCGGCCGTTGAAGGCGCACGCCATCGGCATCGTCAGCCAGTCCGGCTCGCTCGGCTTCTCCCTGTCGCAAGCGGTGGAGCGCGGCGTCTCGGTGAGCCATGTGTTGACCGCCGGAAACTCCTGCGACGTCGACGTCGCCGACGAGGTCGCCTATCTCGCCGGAGAGCCAAGCTGCCGGGCGATCGCCTGCCTGTTCGAGGGCATGGCCGAGCCCGCACGCATGCTTGCGGCGGCGGAAATCGCCTGGAAGGCGGATAAGCCGCTCATCGTCTACAAGATCGCCACCGGCGCCGAGGGCGCGCGGGCGGCGATGTCGCACACCGGCTCGCTCGCGGGTTCGCAGGCCGCCTATGCGGCGGGTTTTGCGCGCGCGGGTGCTATCCAGGTGGACACGTTGGAGGCGCTGGTCGAGGCGGCGGCGTTTTTCGCCAAGGCGGGCGCGCCGAAAGCGCCCGGCGCCGTCGTCATCGCCACCTCGGGCGGCGCGACCATCATCGCGGCGGACAAGGCGGAGTTGCATGGCGTCGCGCTGCCGCAACCCGGCCCCGAGGCGGCGGCGGTGCTCGCCCGCGAGGTGCCGGAATATGGCTCGACGCGCAACCCCTGCGACGTCACGGCGCAAGTCATCGCCTCCGGCGCGGCGCTGGCGGCTTGCGCCACCGCTTTGCTCGCCGACCCCCAATATGGCGTGATGGTGACTTCGCACGCCTACGCCTACGAATCCGCGACCCGACGGCTGCCGGTGTTCGCCGGCGCGGCGGCTGAGAACGGCAAGATCGTGTGCAACGTCTGGGCGCCGGAATGGCTCGGCGGCCCCGGCTCGGTCGAGACCGAAAGCGATCCGCATCTGGCTCTGTTTCACTCGATGGATCGCTGTTTCGCAGTCCTGGCCGCCTGGAACCGGCGCGCCGCGCGGCGCCGCCGCGACCGCAGCGCCGAGGGCCGCGTCTCCGACCCCGGCGCGAAGGCGGCGATGGCGGCGCTGCTTGCGGCGGCGCCCGCCGCCTCGCTGACGGAGCGCGAGGCCAAGCAGGTGATGGCGCTTTACGGCGTTCCCGTCGTCTCCGACGCGCTGGTTCACTCGGCCGGCGCCGCGGCCGAAGCCGCCGCGAAGGCCGGGTTTCCGGTCGTGCTCAAGGGCGAAAGCCCCGACATTCCGCACAAGACGGAAGCCGGGCTGGTCAAGCTCGGCCTGACGAGCGCCGCCGCGGTCGAGCGCGCCTATGATGAGATCATGCAGGCGGTCGCCGGGATGGCGGCGAAGCCGGAATTTCGCGGCGTCGTCGTGCAACCAATGATTGGCAAGGGCGTCGAGGTGATGGTCGGCGCCCGCTACGACCCGCAACTCGGCGCGCTGGTGGTGGTCGGGCTCGGCGGCGTCTTCGTCGAGGCGTTGCGCGATACGGCTTTGGCGCTGGCTCCGGTGGGGCGTTTCGAGGCGCAGGCGATGCTGCGCGGCCTGAAGGGCGCGGCGCTGCTGGGCGGATTTCGCGGCGCGCCGGCGGTCGATGTCGCGCGCCTAGCCGAGATCGTCTGCCGGTTTTCGGAACTCGCGGCGGACGCGGGCGCCGCCGTCTCAGAGATGGAGATCAATCCGCTCATCTGCGCCGGCGAGCGCATCGTCGCCGTCGATGCGCTGATCGTCAAAGGCGAGGGCCGCTGATGGCCCGCGGGATCGTCGAGCCTGCCGCCAGCATCGATTTCGCCGCTACGCCAGGGACGCGCGTGCATGGTTGATGCGGCGACGCAAGGCGGCCCGGCGCTCGTCGAGCCGCTGCCCAACCATCGCTTCGACGAGCCGGCGCTGACGCGCTACCTCGCCGAGCGGCTGCCCGGCTTTGCGCGCGGCTGCGTCGTGCGCCAGTTTCAGGGCGGCCAATCGAACCCGACTTTCCATCTCGAAACGCCGGAAGGCGCTTACGTGCTGCGCAAGAAGCCGGGCGGCAAACTGCTGCCCTCTGCGCATGCGGTCGACCGCGAATATCGCATCCTGAAGGCGCTTTGGGATACCGACGTGCCGGTCCCGAAGGCGCGCCTGCTTTGCGACGATCCCACCGTCATCGGCACGATCTTTTATGTGATGGATTATCTGCCGGGCCGCATCTACGCCGACCGGGCGATGCCCGGCGTCGACGCCGGCCACCGGCGCGCCGCTTTTCTCGACATGGCGAGCGTTCTCGGCCGGCTGCACCGGCTGTCGCCCGAGGCGATCGGGCTCGGCGATTTCGGCAAGCCCGGCGGCTATGTGGCGCGCCAGACCCGCCGCTGGACCCAGCAATACCGCGCCGCCGATCTCGCCCTGGAGCCGGCGATGGAGCGGCTGATCGCCTGGCTCGCCGAGCGGGCGACGCCCGCCGACGAGACCGCCGTCGCCCACGGCGATTTCCGCCTCGGCAACCTCATCCTGCACCCGAGCGAGCCGCGCGTCATCGGCGTCCTTGATTGGGAGCTGTCGACGCTCGGTCATCCGCTCGCCGATCTCGCCTATTGCTGCCTGCCGTGGCGCACGGCGCCTGAGCTTCAGGGCATCGCCGGCCTCGCCACGCCGGGGCTGCCGTCGGAGGCCGAATTCGTCGCCCATTACTGCGCGGTCGTCGGCAGGCCGGTCCCCGCCGACCTCGACCTGTTCGTCGTCTTCTCGCTGTTTCGCTGGGCGGCGATCGTGGCGGGGGTCTACCGTCGCGGGCTCGACGGCAACGCCTCCGATCCCAACGCCGTCGCGGTGGCGGGAGAGAAATTCCGCCGCCTGGCGCGGCGCGGCTGGGAGATCGCCGATGGCCTCTGACGAAGTTCTCTGAGACGTCGCCGACGGCGTGATGACGATGACGCTGAACCGCCCCGACAAGCTCAACGCCTTCACGCGCCCGATGTGCGAGGCGATGATCGCCGCCTTCGATTGCGCCGACGCCGACGACGCCATCCGCGTCGTCATCGTCACCGGGGCGGGCCGTGGGTTCTGCGCCGGCGCCGATCTCTCGGCCGGCGCCAGCCGCTTCGACGTCAGCCGCCGGTTCGGTGACGGCGAGATCGATTACAGCCGCGAGGAGGCGCGCGATTCCGGCGGCCGGCTCGCGCTACGCATCTTCGCCAGCCTGAAGCTGGTGATCGCCGCCGTGAACGGGCCGGCGGTCGGCGTCGGCGCCACCATGCTGCTGCCGATGGACATCCGCCTCGCCTCGACCGCCGCCCGCTTCGGCTTTCCGTTCGCGCGGCGCGGGCTCGTGCCGGAGGCGTGCTCGACGTGGTTTCTGCCGCGCGCCGTCGGCATGCAGCGGGCGATGGAATGGGTCGCCACCGGCCGCGTCTTTCCCGCCGAGGAGGCGCTGGCGGCGGGCCTGGTGCGCAGCCTGCATGCGCCGGACGAACTGCTGCCGGCGGCGCGGGCGCTGGCGGCGGAAGTGGTGCGCGAGGCGGCGCCGGTCTCCGTCGCGCTGTCGCGCCAGTTGATGTGGCGGATGTTGGGCGCGCAGCATCCGATGCAGGCGCACCGGCAGGAGAGCCGCCTGCTGCTCGACCGCGGCCGCAGCGCCGACGTGCGCGAAGGCGTGGCCTCGTTCCTGGAGAAGCGGCCGCCGCATTTCACCGGCCAAGTCTGCGCCGACATGCCGCCGAGCTATCCCTGGTGGAGCGAACCCATCTACCGCTGACTCGGATATACAAACGGAGACGATGCCAAATGACCGAGATGAAAGTTGTGGCGACCGGATTGCGCTTTCCGGAAGGCCCGGTGGCGATGAAGGACGGCTCCGTCGCGCTGGTCGAGATCGCGCGCGGAACCGTCAGCCGCGTCACGCCGGACGGCGCGGTGAGCGTCATCGCCGAACTCGGCGGTGGCCCCAACGGCCTCGCGCTCGGCCCCGACGGCGCGCTCTATGTCTGCAACAACGGCGGCTTTTCCTGGCATGAGGAGCCGGGCCTGCTGCGCCCGATCGGCACCCCGGCCAGCTATTCCGGCGGCCGCATCGAGCGCCTCGATCCGGCCACCGGCGCATTCCGCGTGCTCTACGACCGTTGCGGCGACGCGAAGCTGAAGGGGCCGAACGACATCGTCTTCGACCGCAGCGGCGGCTTCTATTTCACCGATCTCGGCAAGACCCGACATCGCGACCGCGACCAAGGCGGCGTCTATTACGCCAAGGCCGACGGGTCGCATATCGTCGAGGTCGCGCATCCCATGCTGACCCCGAACGGCATCGGCCTGTCGCCCGACGAGAAGACGCTCTATGTCGCGGAAACCGAAGGCGGCCGGCTGTGGGCGTTCGACATCGCCGAACCCGGCGTGATCGCGCGGCGGCCGTTCCCCTCGCCCAACGGCGGCCGCTTCCTGTTCAACGATATCGGTTATCAGCGTTACGACAGTCTGGCGCTCGATGCGGCGGGCAACATCTGCGTGGCGACGTTGATTGCCGGCGCGATCACCGTCGTCGCGCCCGACGGCCGGTTGGTGCGGCGGGTCAAGACGCATGACGTCTATACAACCAACATCTGCTTCGGCGGACCTGACATGAAGACGGCCTACATCACGCTATCCGGCGTCGGCCAACTCGTCTCAATGCCTTGGCCGGAGCCGGGGCTGAAGCTGAACTTCGCCGCTTGACCTCACCCTTCGCCGTCGGCGCGCGCGGCGGCGAGCGCTTGCGCGATCGCCGCCGCGCCCTTCTGCAACGGCTTGAGGAAACGCGCGATGGCCCCGGCTTCGTCGATGGAGCTGCGCAGATACATGAAGTTGAGGCTGCCGACGGCGATGCCGTTGATGAGGATCGGCAACCCGACGGCGGAGGCCGCGCCATTGTAGGAGACCTCGGAATAGACCGCGTTCATCGTCGCATAGCCGTTGCGCCGCACGGTGGCGAGCAGCCGTTTCAATTTCTCGGGTTGTTTGATGATGGCGTTCCACGGCTCGCTTGAGGCGCCGAGTGCGGCGAGCGCCGACTGGCGCGTCTCCTCGGTGCAGAAGGCCAGGAACGCCATGCCGAGCGATGTGCCGAGCAACGGCGCGCGATAGCCGGGCCTGCGGTTGAAGTGCAGGAAGCCGTGGCCGCGGCTGGTGCGCGCGACGATCATCGCATCGCGGTCGAACACGGCGACGTCCGAGGGCCATTGCAGCTCCTTGTGCAGCGCGACGAGCACGGGCGCCGCGACTGTCGCCATCTCCGCGTGCTTCTGATAGCCGCTGCTGAGGTCGAGCGTGCGTCCGGTGGGCAGATAGATCGGTTGTGTCGGATGCCGGCTGACGAAGCCGGCGTAGATCAGCGTTTCCAGCATGCGCACGATGGTGGGCCGGTTGAGGCCGGTTTCGCGATAGATGTCGCCGACGCTGGCTTCCTTCAGGCGGTTGAGCGTCAACAGGACGTTGAAGGCGCGCAACACCGCCGTCACCGGTTCGAAAGAGGGCATTGCATACTCCCGCGCTCTGCGCCGCCGCGAGGGCGATTGCAATTGGCTTCGCATCGCGACTATAATGAATAGCCGTTTCATAGAATGAAATCAACGGTCGGCGCGGGAGGATGACGTGGAGGAGCCTTTGTCCGAAGCCGCAACGGCGGCGTCAGGCGCCGGGCCGCTGAGCGGATTGAAGGTTCTCGACCTGTCGCGCGTTCTCGCCGGTCCCTGGGCGTCGCAGATTCTCGGCGATCTCGGCGCCGAGGTATGGAAGATCGAGCGGCCAGGCGCCGGCGACGACACCCGCACCTGGGGGCCGCCGTTTGTTCAAGACGCGAACGGCGTCTCGGACGCGGCCTATTATCTGTGCGCCAACCGCAACAAGCGCTGCATCGCCGTCGATTTCGCCAAGCCCGAGGGGGCCGAGATCGTCAAGCGCATGGCCGCGGCGGCCGACATCGTGGTCGAGAATTTCAAAACCGGGGCGCTCGACCGCTACGGGCTCGACTATGCCTCGCTGTCGACGATCAACCCGCGCCTGATCTACTGTTCCATCACCGGCTTCGGCCATAGCGGACCCTACGCGAAGCGCGGCGGCTACGACTTCCTCATCCAGGGGATGAGCGGGCTGATGAGCGTCACCGGGCGGCCAAATGGCGAGCCCGGGGCCGGGCCAATCAAAGTCGGCCTGCCGGTCAGCGACTTGTTTACTGGCCTCTACGCCGCCGTCTCCATCCTCGCCGCGCTGCATCACCGCGACGCCTCGGGGGAGGGGCAGCATATCGATTGCGCGCTGCTCGACAGCCAGGTCGCGGTGCTGGTCAACCAGGGGACCAACTATCTCGTCGGCGGCAAGATCCCCGGCCGTCTCGGCAACGCGCATCCGAACGTCGTGCCCTATCGCGAATTCGAGGCCGCGGACGGCCATGTTCTCGTCGCCTGCGCCAGCGATCGGCAGTTCCAGACCCTGTGCGGCGTGCTTGGACTTCTGAACGCGGCCGCCGATCCCCGGTTCAAGTCCAACGACGGGCGCCTGAAGCATCGGGTCGAGTTGGAGGGCAAACTCGCCGACGCCGTCAGAACCTGGACCTCGGCCGCATTGTTCGCGGCGATGGAGGCGGCGGGCGTCCCCGGCGGCCCGATCAACAGCATCGAGCAGACGCTCGCCGACCCGCAGATCGTTGCGCGCGGCCTGTTGCAGCCAATGACTCGCAAGGACGGAACGCCGGTCACCGTCATCGGCTATCCGGGCCAATTGTCGCGCACCCCCGCCACCTATCGCATCGCGCCGCAAACCCACGGGCAGGACACCGAGGAGGTGCTGGCGCAATTTGGCGTCGACGAGGCCACACGCGCACGTCTCAAATCAGAAGGCGTCATCCTGTGACGGCCGCCGGGCCGTCAACCAGCGGCTGGAGGCAGCAGTTTACGCTCCTGCATATGCGCCAGCCACCAGGCCAACGACTCCTCGGTGTCGATGCAGGCATCGAAGCCGGCCTGACGGATCTTGATCGTGCTCAGCAGCGACGAGGTGGAATGCGTGCGGGTGAAGGCGAAATCGGCGAACTGCCAGGAGCCGCCGACCAGCGTCTCCAACGTCAGGTTTTCGAGCCCGTAGCGCTCGACGATGGCGCGCCAGGTCGCCTCGTGCCCAGGCATGATGCGGTGGAGCGGCATCGGGTGCGCCAGCCCGACCGGCATCGAGAAGGCGCGCGCGATCACCGGCCACACGTTCTCCCAGGTGAAGACGTCGCCGTTGGCGATATTGAAGATTTGATTGGCGGCGGCGGGCGTCCGCGCGCTCCAGGCGATGGCGCGGGCGAGCACGCGCGCGTCCGTCGCCTCCGTTACGCGCGCGCCAAGGCCGGGATAGATGAGCGGCAGGCCGAGTTGGCGGCTGATCGCCGCATAGGCGCCGACGGCGGCGATCATGTTCATCATGCTCGAACGGGCGAAGCCGAACACGACCTGCGGCCGCAACACCGTCCAACTCCAATCTTTGCCGACCTGTCGCGCGGCGAGGAAATCCTGTTGCTCCCAATAGAAGTTCGGGTGGATGTGGCGGGGTGCGCTCTCGCGCGCCGGGACCGGAATCTGGCCGAGATGCACCCCATAAGCCTTGGCGCCTTGCAGCAGAACAATATGGCGCAGCGTCGGGTTGTTGGGCTCGACGGCGTCGAGAAGGTTGGTCAGCATCGCCAGATTGACCGCGATCTGATCGGCTTCGAGCCAGCCCTCCGTCAGGTTCGGCTTCTCGAACAGCGCCGCGTAAACAATCCGGGCGACGCCACGGATTTCGCCGAGGCGGGCGCGGCAGGCCACCGCGTCCGTCAGGTCGACCGCGAGATGGGCGGCGCCCGTCGGCGGCGCCGGCGGCCGGCGCGACAGCGCGACGACCTCCCAGCCGCCCTCCGACAAATATTGGTCGATTGTCGCACGGCCGACCAGGCCGCCGGCGCCGGCCACAAGCACGATTCCCTTGCTCGTCACGAACAGGCTCCTCACCGTCTATCGGGGCGGACATAGTTAGCTGATCGAAGAATCTTTTACAAACAAACATCTTCGTGACGCGTGCGACGCGGCGGAGATCGGGTGTAAGGCAGGATGGGAGTAAATGGAATGATTACACGACGAAGCGCACTCGGCGCCCTTGCCGCCATCTCGATGCTGCCGCGATCCGCTTTCGCGGCGGATGCGATAAAGGTCGGCGTCACCATTCCCCTGAGCGGCGGGGCGGGCCGTCAGGGCCAGGACGTCGTCAACGCCATCAAGGCGATGGCCTCGCTAATCAACGCCGATGGCGGCGTCATGGGTCGACAGATACAACTCATCGTGCGCGACGACGAGAGCACGCCGGCGATCGGCATCGCCAAGGCGAACGAACTGATCTCGGCCGGCGTCGCCGTCGTGCTCGAAGGTTGGAACAGCCCGGTGACGCTGGCGACGCAATCGGTTCTGGCGCGCGCCAGCGTGCTCGACATCACCATGATCTCGAAGGCCGACGCCATCCTCTCCGGCGCCGCCAACCCGCTGGCGATCCGCCTGAACAGCGCCAACGCCCAGGATGCGGCGATCATCGCCCAGTATCTGGGGACCAAGATGAAGAGCGGGCGGGTGGTGTTCGTGACCGAAAACGACGCCTATGGCAACGGCGCGCAGAAGGGCATCGAGGCGGAGTTCAAGAAGAACAATCTCAACTACACCATCGCCGCCTCGCTCAAGTTTCCGTTTTCGCAAACCGACTTCCGCATCGAGACGACGAGCATCCGCGACGCCAAGCCGGATGTCGTCATCTCCATCAACGCCAATGAAGGCGCGGGCCTGCCGGCGTTCCTGCAACAATATGCGCAGGCCAATATCGGCGCGCCGGTCGTCTGCTCCGTCGGCACCATAAGCCCGAGCGTGATCGAGGCGGCGGGGCTTGCCGCCAACGGCTTGACCAGCGCCGACATCTACTTCCCGCAGGCGCAGCCTTACGCCAGCAATCCCGTCAACCAGCGCTTCGTCGCTGAGATGCAGAAGCAGTTCAAGGGGCTGCCGGACAAGTTCGGCGCGCTCGGCGCGGCTTCGCTCCAGATCTGGGCGAAAGCCGCCGCCAAGGCCAAATCGCTCGACCGCAAGGCGGTCGCCGACGCTATTCGCGGGCAGGAGATTGCGGGCACCATCTTCGGCGATGTGCGCTTCGACGCGCATGGTCAGATGGGTCACCATTACAACGTCTTCACGGTCAAGGACGAGAAAATTGTCGTCCTCGGCGGCTGAAGCGCCGCTGTTCGCCGTGGAGGGGCTGTCGGTGCGCTACGGCGGCTTTCAGGCCCTTCGCGACGTCAGTTGGTCGGTCGCCGCCGGCCGCATTCTCGGCGTCATCGGGCCGAACGGCGCCGGCAAGAGCACATGTTTCATGGCGGCGACCAACATGACGCCGCATAGCGGGCGTTTGCGGCTCGACGGCGCGGACGTGACCCAGGTGCGCGCGCACAAGCTGCCGCGCCTGGGCCTGCGCCGCACGTTCCAGCAGAACGCCTTCTTCGGCGGCATGAGCGTGCTGCGCAATATGACCGGCGCGCTCATGGATCAGACGCCGAGTTCGCTCGCCGGCTCGGTCTTCCTGCCCTGGGTGCAAAGCCGACAGCAGCAGTGGATCGAGGCGCAGGCGCGCCAGCATCTGCTGCGCTACGAGATACCGGCGCCGCTGCACGAGCGCCTGCCGGGCGAATTGTCCTATGGCGCGCAACGTATGCTCTCCATCGCCATCGCGACCTCGGCCGGGGCGCGCGCGGTGCTGCTCGACGAGCCGGCGGCGGGGCTCGGCGGGCTGGATATGCTGGCGCTGCGGCGGCTGCTGATGCGGATGCGCGCCGAGGGCCTGGCGATCGTGCTGGTCGAGCATCACATGGACCTGGTGATGGAGCTTGCCGACGAGGTCGTCGTCATCGAGACCGGCGAGGTCATCGGTCGCGGCAGTCCGGCGCAAGTGCAGGCCGATCCGCGCGTGCTCGAAGCCTATCTCGGCAAGGCCGCGTGAGCGCCCGGCTCGAAGTCGAAAACCTGCGCGTCGCCTATGGCGCAAGCGCCGCCGTCGCCGTCGACCATCTCGTGGTTGAGCCCGGCACGCTGGCGGCCGTCGTCGGCGCCAATGGCGCCGGCAAGTCGACATTGGTCAACGCCATCGCCAACTGGTCGCGCGCCGAGCCGCGCATCGAAGGCGCGGTGCGCATGGACGGTGAGGAGATCACGGGCCGGCCGGCGCATCAACTGGTCAAGCGCGGCCTGCAATTGGTGCCGGAGGGGCGCGGCGTGTTCATGGGGCTGACGGTCGAGGAAAACCTCAGGGACGGCGCGCCGTCCGGGGCGGACCCAGGTCGCAGGACTTATTCCTTCGAGGATGTTTATGAGCTGTTCCCGCGGCTGCGCGAGCGCCGGACGATGGCGGGCGGCTCGCTCAGCGGCGGCGAACGGCAGATGCTGGCGGTCGGCCGCGCCCTGCGCATGGCGCCGAAGGCGTTGTTGCTCGACGAACCCTCGATTGGTCTCGCGCCGCGTTTCGTATCGCTGCTCTTGCAAACGATCCGCACGCTGGTCGACAGCGGGTTGACCGTGCTGCTCGTCGAGCAGAACGTGCGCGCCGCGATGCAAGTCACCGACGTCGTTCACTTGTTGGAGCGCGGCCGGTTGATCGCCAGCGGGCCGGTTGAGGAGATGCGCGACGATCCGCGCATCGTCGAGGCCTATCTCGGGGGCGGCCACGGATGAATCTGTTACAGCAAATCGTCAACGGCATCATCATCGGCCACGCCTACGCGCTGGTCGCGGTCGGCTGGACGATGCTGCTGGGGGCCGCGCGTCTGGTCAATTTCGGCCACGGGCAGATGTATATGATCGGCGCCTTCGTCGCCTGGTGGTTCATGCGGATGACCGGCTTGCCTTATCCGGTCGCGGTGCTGGCGGCGATCCTGGTCGGGGCGCTGATCGGTGCGATCATGCAGCGTTTGCTGATGCGGCTGACGCTGTCGGGCGATCTCGTCAGCCTGATGATCGTGACGCTTGGCTTCGGCCAGGTGCTCGAAGGCGCGGCCGGCCTCACCTTCGGGGCGCGGCCGCAGACGCTGACGAGCCCGTTTCAAAGCCTCACGCTGCACTTCGGCCCCGTCTGGTTCACGGTGCAGGACGTGATCCTGGTCGTCGCCACCATCGTCGTCTTTGTCGCCCTGCGGCTATTGTTGAATGCGACGAAGTTCGGCACGGCGGTGCGCATGGTGGCGGAAGACCCGGCGTTGACGCGGCTCGCCGGCATCGACATCGCGCGCGTCTATATGGGCATCTTCGCCTTCGAGGGCGCGGCGGTCGCCTTCGCGGCGACGCTGGTGGCGCCGCGAACGCCGATCCTCACCTCGATGGGCTTCGATCAGGTGGTGACGACCTTTGTTGTGGTCGTGCTCGGCGGCATCGGCAGCGTCGGCGGCAGCTATGTCGCCGGGGTCTGCCTCGGGTTGTTCACGGCGCTGTTCGGCGCCCTGGTGTCGCCGGCCTACACCACGGCGGCGATGTTCGTGCTGCTGATCGCCGTCATGGCGCTGCGGCCCGGACAGCTCGCCGCTTCGGCGAACTTCGCTCGATGAGCGCGCGCCGGAGCCTGTTGGCGCTGGCGGTCGCCGTCGTCGGCTTCTTCCTGCCGCGCCTGCTCGGCGGCTCGACGCTGGTCTACGATACGCTGGTCGTCATCGCCATCTTCAGCGCCATGTCCTACGGGCTCGACATCGTGCTCTCCGATCTCGGCGAGATCAGCCTCGCGCATACCGCGTTCTTCGCCACCGGGGCCTATGCGGCGGCGATCCTGGCGGTGCGCTATGGGCAGAACGCCTGGGTGGCGATGGCGGGCGCCATGGTCGCCTCGCTGGCGCTGGCGCTGGTGCTCGGCCTCATCACGCTGCGCACGCGCGAATTCGCGTTCTCGCTCGTCACCTATGCGGCGGCGATTGTTTGCATGAACGTCGCCTCGAACTGGGATTTCCTCGGCGGCTCCGACGGCATCGTCGGCGTGCCGCCGCTCGACCTGTCGATCGGGCCAATCAGGCTGACGGCGGGCCAAAGCTTCGAGTTCTGGCCCTACGCCTATGCGCTGCTGCTGCTGACGATCTATTTCGTCTACCGCTTCCGCCGCTCCTCCCTCGGGCAGGCGGCGCTGATGGTGCACATGAACCCGCGGCTGGCGACGATGTGCGGCCTCGACGGCAATCGCGTGCGGCTCAAGGTGTTCCTGGTCTCGGCGCCGATCAGCGCGCTCGCCGGCTGGCTCTACGCCTTTCAGCGCGCGTATGTCGGAACCGATCTGTTCGACACTTATTTCCTGGTGCTGATGCTGACCAGCGTCATCATCGCCGGGCGCGGCCTGCTGCTCGGGCCGCTCATGGGAACGGCGCTGCTGATCTCGCAAAAGAGTTTCGCCTCGCTCGGCGCTTATGGCGATAAGCTTGTGCTCGGCGCCGTTCTTGTCGCGGCGCTGTGCTACAGTCCGCGTGGCCTCGCCGCGCTGTGGCCTCGCCGCCGGCTGGCGGGCGCCGAAAAGGAATCCGCATGAGTGACGACGCCAAGCCGCTCGGCCCGCAGGCGCAGTTCAAGGCCTATCTCGCCGAGGGCCGTTTCATGATCCAGCGCAGCCGATCGAGCGGCCACTATGTGTTTTATCCCCGCGTCGCCGTCCCCGGCAGCGGCGAGACCGATCTCGAATGGGTGGCGGCCTCGGGCGAAGCCACGGTCTATGCGATCACCGTCAACCGGACGCGCGAGGGCGCCTACAACATCGCCCTCGTCGATCTCGCGGAGGGGCCGCGCATGATGTCGCGCATCGAAGGCGTCGAGACGGCGCCGATCGGAGCCAGGCTCAAGGCGCGCATCGCCGCCATCGAGGGCGAACCCGCGCTTGTCTTCGACCTCGCGGAGCAAGTCTGATGGGCGCGAGCTTGCGCGGCGCGGCGGCCATCGTCGGCGTGGCGACCGCCGGGACCGGCGAAGCGCCGGGCCGCACGGCGATTGAACTGCTCGGCGAGGCGGCGATCGCGGCGCTCGGCGAGGCCGGCGTCGCGCTTGGCGAGGTCGATGGCGTATTCGCCGCCACCGGCACGCATGGCGTGCCGGTGCTGTCGGTGGCCGAATATCTGGGCTTGCGGCCGCGCTACCTCGGCGGCACGAATGTCGGCGGCTCCTCGTTCGAGGTCCATCTGTTGCAAGCCGCGATGGCGTTGCAGGCGGGGCTGTGCGATGTTGCGCTGATCGCCTATGGCTCCAACCAACGCACCGCCGGCGGCCGGCTGGTCTCGATGAGCGAGCCGCAATGGCACGAGACGCCGTATCGGCCGCGAAACCCGATCACCGGCTATGCGATGGCCGCGGCCCGCTACATGCACCAGTACGGCGCCACGCGCGAAGATCTCGCCGCCGTCGCCGTCGCGGCGCGCAAATGGGCGAACCGCAACCCGCAAGCTTTCGCACGCGGTCCGCTCAGCCTTCAGGATGTGCTGATGAGCCGGATGGTCAGCGATCCGCTCACCGTCGCCGATTGCTGCCTCGTCACTGACGGCGGCGCGGCCTGCGTGCTGGTGCGCGCCGAACGCGCGCGCGACCTGAAGCAGCAGCCGGTCTATCTGCTCGGCGCCGGCGCCGCCGCGTCGCATCGCTCCATCGTGCAGATGCCCGATCTCACGGTGACGGCGGCGGTCGAGAGCGGCGCGCGCGCCTTCGCCATGGCGGGCCTGCGCAAGGACGATATCGACTTGCTGATGCTCTACGACGCCTTCACCATCAACACCATCCTGTTCCTGGAGGATCTCGGCTATTGCCCGAAGGGGGAGGGCGGGCGTTTCGTCTCCAGCGGCGCCATCGATCCCGGCGGCGCGCTCAACGTCAACACCAATGGCGGCGGCTTGTCCTGCGTTCATCCGGGCATGTATGGCCTGTTCCTCATCGTCGAGGCGGTGAGCCAGCTTCGCGGCCAGGCCGGCCAGCGCCAGGTCGCGGCGGAGATCGCGCTCTGCCACGGCAACGGCGGCACGCTCGCCTCGCAGGCGACCGCCATTCTCGGCACACAGGCGGCGCTCTGAACATGGCCTTCACCTACGAGTCCCTGATGGCCTACCCGATCCCGGAGGTCAGGCGGCGGCTGACCCGGCGCGATGCGGTGTTTTATGCGCTCTCCGTCGGCTTCGGCCAGCAGCCGCTCGATGCGCGCCAGCTCGATTTCGTCGACGCCGACCGCGCCTTGCGCGCCGTGCCGACGCAATCGGCAGTGCTCGCCCATCCCGGTTTCTGGGCCGCCGATCCGCTGACCGGCATCGACGCCGTGCGCATCGTTCACGGCGAGCAGCGCATCGCCATGCACCGCCCGCTGCCGGTCGAAGGCGAGGTGATCGGGCGCACCCGCATTACCGGCCTCGTCGACAAGGGGCCGGGTCGCGGCGCGCTGATGTATTCGCAGAAGGAGCTTGTTGACGCAGCAACGGGCGAACGGCTCGCCACCACCCGCAGCACGACGTTCCTGCGCGGCGACGGCGGCTTCGGTGGCCCGGTCGGCCCGGTCGAGCCGCCGCACGCCCTGCCCGAAACGCCGCCCGACATCGTCGTCGCCATGCCGACACGGCCGGAGCAGGCGCTGTATTACCGGCTCAACGGCGACGACAACCCGCTGCACGCCGATCCCGCGATCGCCGCCAAGGCCGGCTTCCCGCGTCCGATCCTGCACGGCCTATGCACGCTGGGAATCGTCGGCCACGCGCTGCTGCGCGCGCTCGGCGACTACGACGACGGGCGTTTCCGGGAACTGGCGATGCGGTTCTCGGCCCCCGTCTATCCCGGCGAGACGATCACGGTCGAGATCTGGAACAACGGTTCGTTCCGCGCCCGCGTCGCCGAGCGCGACGTCGTCGTCGTCAACAATGGCTATGCCGCCTTCGAGAGCGAGAAACCATGACCCAAACCAACCCGGACGCCGCGCCGCTGCTGGAGCGCCGCGACGGCGCGGCGGCGATCCTCACTTTCAACGAGCCGGCCAAGCGCAACGCGCTCACCTTCGCCCTGCGCGCCGCGCTTGCCGAGGCGATCGATCGCATCGAGCGCAGCCCCGACATCCGCGCCGTCATACTGACCGGCGGGCCGCAGGCGTTCAGCGCCGGCGGCGATCTCAGCGCCATGAACGTCGAGGGGCTGGCCGAGGCGCGCGAGCGTTTCCGCGTGCTGCACGGCATAATCCGCGCCATCGTCAAGTCGAGCAAGCCCTATATCGCGGCGGTGGAAGGCTGGGCCGCCGGCGCCGGGTTCAGCATGGCGCTTTGTTGCGACACCATCGTCGCGGGAACCGGGGCGCGTTTCGTCGCGGCGTTTCCCAAGGTCGGGCTGGTCGCCGACGCCGGGCTGTTGCACACGCTGGCGGCGCGGGTCGGGCTCGGACGCGCCCGCCAGATCCTGCTCTACGCGAAGCCGGTGGATACGGCCGCAGCGCTGGCGATGGGCATGATCGACGAGACAGCGCCCGACGGTAAAGCGCTGGAGCGGGCGCTCGAACGCGCCCGCGAGTTCGACGCGCTGGCGCCGCTGCCGCTGGCGCTCACCAAGGAGTATCTGGCGCGCGGCCTCGACGAGGTGCTGGATTGGGAGCGCAGCCAGCAGGCGGCGCTGTTCTTCACCGCTGACCATGCGGAAGGCAAGGCGGCGTTCCGCGACAAGCGGCCGCCGCGCTTTCAAGGACGCTGAGAGGTGAGCGAGCCTGCCCTCGACGCCTCCGGCGACATGCTGCGCGAGACCACCGCGCGCGTGCTGCGCAACCTCGTGACCGACGCTGCGCGCGCGCAGATGGCGGGCGGCGCGCTGCCGCTGGCGCTGTGGTCGGCGCTGGAGGAACTTGGGCTTCCCTACGCCTTGCTGCCGGAGGACGCCGGCGGCTTCGGCGCGCCGCTGGCGCAGGCGCTGTCGCTGCTGGCGGTCGCTGGCGAGCACGCGCTGCCGCTGCCGCTCGCCGACGCCATGCTGGCGCGCTTGCTGCTCGCCAAGGCGGGGGTCGAGGCGCCGCAGGGCATGTTGGCCCTGGCGCCCGGCGCCGAAGTCGCTCTTGACGGCCGTGGCCGCGCCAGCGGGTGGGCCTGGGGCGTGCCGTGGGGGCGCCACGCCGCCGCTGTCGTCATCGTCTGCGAGACTCCCGGCGGGCCGGTCATCCTCGCCGCGCCGCAATCGGCTTTGAAAATCGAACCGGGCGCCGACATTGCTGGCGATCCCAGCGATACGATCCGGTTCGAGGCGGTGGCGAGCGCGCCGGCGCCGTTCGGGGTCCTGGAAGCACGGGCGGCGGGCGCGGCGACGCGGGCGCTGATGATCGCCGGCGCGCTCAGCGCCGTCACCGCGATGACGACGCAATATGCTGGGGAACGCCAGCAATTCGGCCGCGCCATCGGCAAGTTCCAGGCGGTGCAGCAAAATCTCGCGGTGCTGGCGGGCCAATCGGCGTCCGCCGCCGCCGCCGCCGATTTCGCCGCCGATGCCGTTGCGGCCTGGGGGCCGGGGCTCGTGCCGGCCGTCGCCGCCGCCAAGCTGCGTTGCGGCGAGGCGGCCGGCCTCGGCGCCGCCATCGCCCACCAGACCCACGGCGCGATCGGCTTCACCCGCGAGCACCGCCTGCATCGCTATACGCTGCGCCTGTCGGCCTGGCGCGACGCCTACGGCCGCGAAGCCGAATGGGCGCGCTATCTCGGCCGCCATGTCCTCGCCGCCGGACCCGAGGGTCTGTGGCCCGCGCTCACCGCCCTCTGACGGCCCCTGACATGACAAGCTTCGCTTTTCCCGCCCCGCCGCCCTCGCCTGAGAGCGAGGCGTTGCGCGCCGAGGTCAGGGCCTTCCTGCAACAGGAACTGGCGGACCGCGCGCCGATCGCGCGCGCCCAGAGCTGGAACGGCGTCGACGCCGCTTTCTCGCGCAAGCTCGGCCAGCGCGGCTGGCTCGGGCTGACCTGGCCGAAGCGCTACGGCGGCCACGAGCGCTCGGCGCTCGAACGCCATGTCCTGCTCGAAGAACTGCTCGCCGCCGGCGCCCCCGTCGGCGCGCATTGGATCGCCGAGCGCCAGAGCGGCCCGAGCCTGCTGCGCTACGGGACCGAGGCGCAGAAGCTCGCCATCCTGCCGCGCATCGCCGCCGGCGAATGTTTCTTCTGCATCGGCATGAGCGAGGCCGATGCCGGCTCCGACCTCGCCTCGGTGCGCACCCGCGCGGTGCGAACCGAGGCGGGCTGGCGCGTCAATGGCGCGAAGCTGTGGACCACCAACGCCCAGCATTGCCAATATATGATCCTGCTCTCCCGCACCGGCGCGGTCGATCCGCAGCGCCGGCATCACGGCCTGAGCCAGTTCCTCGTCGATCTGTCGCGGCCCGGAATCGCCATCCGGCCGATTGCCAATCTCGCCGGCGAACCTCATTTCAACGAAGTCGCGTTCACCGATGCGCTGCTGCCGCCGGATGCGATCCTGGGGCTCGAGGGCGAGGGCTGGAGCCAGGTGACCGGCGAACTCGCCTACGAGCGCAGCGGCCCGGAGCGCTTCCTCTCCTCTTTCACGCTGCTGGTCGAACTGATCCGGGTGTTGTCGCCGGTGGCCGACGAGCGGGCGCAAATCGCTGTCGGCAGACTCTGCGCGCAACTCGTCACGCTGCGCCGCATGTCGCGCTCGGTCGCCGGGCTGCTCCAGGCCGGGGCTGACCCGGCGCTCGAAGCGGCGATGGTGAAAGATTTGGGCGCGCTGGTCGAGCAGGAGATTCCCGAAGTGGCGCGCGATCTCCTCGCCGACGCGCCGCCGACGCCGGCCTCGCGCGCCTTCGCCGAGGTGCTCGCCTACACCAGCCTGCACGCGCCGTCGTTTTCGCTGCGCGGCGGCACGCGCGAAATCCTGCGCGGCATCATCGCGCGCGGCTTGGGCTTGCGCTGAGGCACACGAAGGGAAGCGATATGAGCGATGCGGTGCTTTTCGAACAGCGGGACGGCATTGTCACCCTGACCCTCAACCGTCCGGAGAAGCGCAATCCGATCTCCGAGCGCGATGTCGTCGACGCGTTGGTTGACGCCCTGAGCCGGGTGCAGGCCGACATTTCGGCGCGCGTGGTCATCCTGACCGGCGCCGGCAGCGCCTTCTCCTCCGGCGGCGACCTTCGCGCCATGCAAGCCGCGCTGGAGGAGCGCGCCCGCGATCCCGCCGCGACAATGGCCTATTACACGCAGGGCATCCAGCGCATCCCGCTCGCCTTCGAGGCGCTGGACGCGCCGGTGATCGCCGCCGTCAACGGCCCCGCCATCGGCGCCGGCGCCGATCTCGCCTGCATGTGCGACCTGCGCATTGCCGCCGAGACGGCGCGCTTCGCCGAGAGTTTCGTCAAGCTCGGCATCATTCCCGGCGACGGCGGGGCCTGGTTGCTGCCGCGCATCGTCGGTTGGTCGAAGGCGTGCGAGATGGCGCTCACCGGCGATCCCGTCTCGGCGCAGGAGGCTTTGGTCTGCGGGCTGGTCTCGCAGGTGGTGCCGAAGGAAGACTTGATGCCGGCCGCCCGCCGGCTGGCGCAACGGATCGCCGCCAATCCGCCGCAGGCGGTGCGGGCGACCAAGCGCCTGTTGCGCGAAGCCCGCTTTGCCGGGCTCGACTCGCTGCTGCGGCTCTCCGCCCATGCGCAGGCCATCGCCCACGCGACGCCCGAGCACCGGCAGGCGCTCGCCGCGGCGCTGGCCAAGACCGCGAAGAAATAGCGCCAATTCCCCATTCCCGGCCAAGGCGCAGGCGTCTGATCGTTCTGGGCGATGTCCAGGGTCAAGTCTGCGCGGGCGGCTTGCGTAGGGCGTCCCTGAGGGTGTTGCGGGTGATTTTGCCTGTCGCCGTCTTCGGCAGGTCGGCGACGATGCGAATTTCGACAGGGCATTTGTAGGCGGCGAGCCGCTCGCGGCAAAAACGCGAAAGCGTCGCGATGTCGAGCGTCGTCTCCGGCTTGGCGGACACAAAGGCGATCACCGTCTCGCCGCGGTAGGGGTCAGGCGCGCCGATCACGGCGGCCTCACGCACGCCGGGAAAGGCGTAGAGCACGTCCTCCACTTCGCGCGGCCAGACCTTGAAGCCCGAAGCGGAGATCATGTCTTTCTTGCGGTCCACGAGATAGAACCAGCCGGCGGCATCGAAGAAGCCGACGTCGCCGGTGTGCATCCAGCCGTGCGCGAGCACGTCGGCGGTCTCTTTGGGCTTGCCCCAGTAGCCAGCCATCACGCCGGGGCCGCGAACGACGACTTCGCCGTGTTCGCCGGGCTTCAGAGGGCGCCGCTCGTCGTCGACGACGATCGCATCAACGCCCGGCACCGGGATGCCGACGGACAGCGCGCCGGATTGCGGATCAACCGGAATCGCGCCCTCGTTCGGCGCAAGGTGGCTCGGCGCGGTGAGTTCGGTCATGCCGTAGGAACTGCGGATGGCGCGCCCGAAGCGCGCGGCGAAAGCGTTTATCACCGCCGGAGCGATCGGCGCGCCGCCCGAATAAATGTGCACGAAGCTCGCGAAGTGGTCTTTTGTCGCTTCGGGTTGGTTCATCAAGGCGATGAAGGCCGTGATCGCCCCGATGACGAAGGTGGGCTTGTGTTCGAGAAAGGCGTCGAGTGCGACCTGTGGGTGGAAGCGGTAGGTCAACACCTGAGCGGCGCCGGCCGCGAACGCCGCGACCATTTGAATCTCGAACCCGGTGATATGGAACAGCGGCGCCACCCCGAAAATGCGCGAGGCCGCGCCAAGCTCGAAATGATTGCGGCAAACGAGCGCGTTGGCGACGAGATTGCGATGGGTCAACATCGCGCCCTTCGGAACCCCTGTCGTGCCGGAAGTATAGAGCAGAAGCCCGACATCGCTGGACGAAAGGGCGCATTCCGCCGGGGCGGCGGCCGCCGCCGCGAGCACCGAGGCGAGCGAGCGCCCCGGAGACAAGGCGCGCGGCGGGGTGGGCAGGACGCGCATATCGTCGCGCGCCTGCAACTCGCGGGCGTTCGTCCAGATGAGCAGGCTGGGCTCGATCGAACCTGCGGCGGGAACGACATTGTCCCACAGGTCGTCCTGACAGAGGACGGCCTTCGGCGTGCAGTCGGCAAACAGCTTTCGTAACTCCGGCGCGCGATACATCGGATTAAGGCTCACCACGACGGCGCCGGCTTTCCACGCCGCCAGCGCCGCAATGAGGAATTGCGGCGTATTTTGCAGGATGATGGCGACGCGATCCCCACGGCCGACGCCCCTGTCCTGGAAATGGCGGGCGAGGCGGTCGCTCAACAGGTCCAACTCGCCGTAGGTCAGCGACGCGTCGAAATAAAACAGCGCCGGCGCCTCGCGCGGCGCGGAGCGGAAGAGATCAAGCGCCGTGAGCGCGCCCGGCTCGGGCGGCGCGTTGGCGGGCGTGTAGAGTTTGCTCCACGGGCGAGTTGCGGCGGCCTCGTAGGCCCGCGAAAGGTTTGCGAGATCCGGGAGCGTGGTCACAGGCGCCTGCCGTAGCTGTCGTGGCGATGCGATCCCCGCCCCGCCCTCCGATCGTTGGCGCCGCCCGCAACCATCCGCCGCGGAAGCGGCCGGGGCGGCAAGCGGGCCTCGTCGCTAAGCAGGGACGACTGGCCCGACAGCGCCGATATCGGCGCGATCTCGGACCCCATCACACCGGCGCCGACGATGCCGAATTTCTCGAAGCTCATCTTGGCTCTATTCTCCCGGGACAGGCGGCTGGCGCCTTGCCTTAGCCGCGGCGGCGCCTCTGCCGCCGGGGCGCGGGGTCGGCGGCCGGTCCATCGCCTGGATCTGAAGGCGGGTGCGGCGGATGTGAAGGCGCACCAGAGTTTGGGCGGCCTCCGCGTCGCGCCCACGGATGGCGTCCATCAGCATCAGGTGATGCGGATCGGTGAAAGGCAACCCGTCTTTCGCCAGCGATTCCTTCACGAATTGCCGCCGGAAATGTTGCGTGCTGTTCCAGAAGCGCTCGACCATGGCGAGCAATTGCGGCATCCGCGCCCGCGCGTAAGTGCGCAAGTGAAATTCCCGGTCGCGCTGGATGTAGTCCTCGACCGTCGCGACGCTTTCGAGTTCCCGCACCGCCGCGCCGAGTGCGCCGATGTCCGCGTCGGTGAGATTAGGCACGCTTTCGAAAATGGCCAGCGGCTCCACGGCTTCGCGGATTTTGTAGATCTCGGTTGACTCCTCGGAATTGACGTCGGCGATCCACGCGCCCCGGTTGGGCGCGAGCACGACCAGCCCTTCGTTCTCAAGCTGCTTCAGCGCCTCGCGAACAGGAATGCGGCTGGCGCCGAATTGCGCGGCCAGCAGTTCCTGGCGGATGCGCATGCCCGGGCGCATCTCGCCGCTCAGCACCGCGCTGCGGATTTCGCCGGCAATCCGCTCGCTCAACAGCCGCCCGTCGTCGGACCCTTGCGCGCTGGGCTCGCTCGAAAGGACGAAATGACGTTGAGAGGCGCTCATGCCAGGGTCTCGCAATCCATGCCAGGGGCTCGCAATCAATGAATCGCGGCGTACATGATCTTGTCCTCGGTTGCATCCGCCCGCATCATTTCCTCGACGATCCGGCCGCCGCGCGCAACCAGAATGCGCTCGGAAATGGCAAGAATTTCCGGCAAGTAGGACGAAATGACAATCACCGCCCTGTTTTCGGCGGCGAGCTTGCGGATCGCCGCGTGGATCTGGGGGATGGCGCTGACGTCCACGCCGCGCGTCGGCTCGTCGAAGATAACGATGTCAGGCTCCTGAGCCAGGGATTTCCCGACCACGACTTTCTGCTGGTTGCCGCCCGAATATTCGACGATTTTCAAACTGCGCTTGAGCGCGGAGATAGAGAGCGCGGCGATCCAGGCATCGGCGACGCGCTTCATTTCGCGCGCCGAATAGAAGAAGCGCTTCACGCGCGGCGAGGAGAGGAAACCAAGGTAGATGTTCTGATCGACCGTCATGGTTTCGAAGAAGCCGTCGATCTTGCGGTCCTCGGTGATATAGGCGATGCCGTCGCGCACCGCTTGCCGCGGCACCCGATAGCGGATCGGCTTGCCTCGCAGATAGATCATGCCGCCGCGCAGGAAATTGCGCTTGCGCGCCCCACTGATGATCTGAGCGATCTCCGAACGGCCCGCGCCGACGAGGCCGAAAATGCCGACGACCTCGCCGTCGAAGACGGAGAAAGACATGTTCTTGACGACCCCGCCCATCGTCACGTTCTCGACCGAGAGCGCCTTGTCGCCGCGCCTGGCCTGGGGCGCCGTCGTTTCCGGGTCCGCGCCGTGAGCGGCATATTGGCTGGCGGTCTCCTCTCGGCCGACCATCATATGCACGAGCGCGTCGCGGGTGACGCCCTTGGCGGGAACCGTTGCAACCAGCTTGCCATCCCGAAGCACGGTGATGCGGTCGGCGATAGCGAGCGCCTCTTCGAGTGCGTGAGAAATGAAGATGACGCCGGCGCCGCGCTCCCTCAGCGTATTGAGAAGATGAAAGAGATGCTGCGTCTCCTCGGGGGTCAACGAGGCGGTCGGCTCGTCGAAGATGAAGACCTTGGCGTTGTGGCGCACCGCACGCACGATCTCGACCATCTGCCGTTTGGCGGCGCCCAGGGTCTCGACTAGCGCCAGGGGATCGACGTTGAAGTTCATCGATTGCAGCGATTGCGCGGCCGCGATGTTGATCCGGCTGTAGACGGTGACCAGAGTCTCCACGCCGAGGTTGAGATTCTGCGCCACCGTCATCGAGGGGACGAGGCTCGATTCCTGATAGACCATCGCGACGCCGCCTTCGAGCGCCTCCTTGGGAGAGCTGAATTCGACCTTCCCGCCTTCGATCAGGTAATCGCCGGAGGTGAGCTTGATCGCCCCGGCGATGGCCTTGCACAGCGTCGATTTGCCGGCGCCGTTTTCACCGAGCAGCGCGTGGATCTCGCCCCGCCGAAGCTCGAAATTGACGCCCTGAATGGCGTGCAGGCCGCCATAGACCTTGCCTCCGTCAACGATCTGGAGCAGAGGCGGGCTCGCCTTCACATCCGCGGTCATCGGCTCAATCCCTTCCTGGCGGCAGCTCGACCAAACAATTGCGACCCTTGGAGACCGCGATCACCCGCGCCCCGACCGGACGGACAGTGACGACGCCGTGGACGCGCCCGTCGACGCGACTGTGCAGGCTGTCGATCGCTTCGCCGTCGCCGCCGAGGCTCGCCACAAGGCCGTAGGAGCGCGCCGGCGCCCAAGGCTTCTGGATGCCGAGCTTCTTGATCCGACCGATCTGCGTCGGCTCGCGATAGTTGAAGCGGCCATCGAGCGCCGGGCCGATCCAAAGCTCGGGCGGCACCGTGCGCATCATTTCGTCGCAGAACGCCCGCTCGCGCAGCACAAATTCCGTGAGTTGGGTGCGAAGGCCAAAAAACGCCATCCAGTAGCCGCCCTGATTGTTTCGCGACAGGCGGGCGGGATAGCCGCTGTAGTTCTTCGTAATCACGCGCCCGGCCGATCCCGCGCGCGCGACGGCGCTCAACCGATGCGTCCAGGATTCTGCGATCCAAATCTCGCCGCCGTCGTGCGAGACCGCCAAGCCGAGCGGCCAAGCCAGCTTGTCTCTGAGAACGCGGGCGTTGGCGAGGCCCGCGTCACAGGCGATGAGCCGCCCCGAGGGGGGCAGGTTTTGCATGAGGTCGGCGAGCCAGAGTTCGGGGGCGTTCGCCCGCGATCCGTCCGTCAGATAGATCGCGCCGTCTGGCGCCACATCGACGGACAGCGGGCAGGCGAGCGGTTCGCCATTGACCGCTTCCAACCGGCCTATGACCTCGCCCGCCCGCGACAGGGCGAGAAGACCGTGGCCGGAGACGCAGGCGAGCAGGCGCCCGTCCGCGGTCCAGGCGAGGCCGCCAACTGACGCCTGGAAGCGCGCGAAAATGCTGTGCGTCGCGAAATCATCGCCGGCGCAGCGCAGGATGTCGCATCCGCAGGACACATAGAGCGCGCCGTCAGGACCAAGCGCGATGTCGTCGGGCCTGTCGATTTCGACGCCGACCTGACGCGCCCGGTCGAGCCGCTGGTTGGGCGAGAAGGCGCCGTCCAGCACTGGAATCACGTGCAGCTCCCGGTTGGGGAACAGCACCCGGTCGATGATGTCGCCTAGGAGGGGCATGACGTCAGACGGCTCCCCAATAAGACTTGTGCGCCTCCCACGTCGGGTCGGCGTCGGCCAGGTGGATGCGGCCGATGCGATTGTTTTCGAGGCCGCCGATGTAGAGAAACCCCTTATGCTCGCGCACCGAGGTGATGGTGGGATGCGAAAGGCCGCCGGGGTCCCACAGCGATTCGGTGACGACGCCGGCGTCGTCGAACTTGATGACGCAGCCGTAGTTTATGCCCGGGCACAGCCATTCGTCGGGCGGAATCTGCTTCACCATTCGGGTGCGGAAGCTGGGGTTTCGCATCGCGAGGTCATAGACCGGCGAGCGCAGGCCCACGAACGCCAGCCAGTACTTGCCGTCCGAAGCCCGGTTGATGTTGTCGCAATAGCCTGGAAGGTTGTCGATGAGCAGTTCGCTTGTTCCCGCTTTCGGGCCGGCGATCCAGTAGCGGTTGATCTGGCAGAGCCAGGTGCTGGCCCATAAGACCGACTGCCCGTCGTGCGAGATGCAAATGCCGTTCGGAAACGTGAGGTTCTTGAGGATCGTCTTCGTCACGCCTGTCTTTGGATCGTGACAAATGAGGCGGCCGTTGCCGCGGCCCTCGAAACCGTCGAGCGCCCAGTCGGTCAGTTCATAGCGGGTCGAGGCTTCGCTGAAGTAGATTTTGCCGTCGGGCGCGACGTCCAGATCGTCAGCGAGATAGAGGCGCGAATCGTCCTTGAGGCGCGTGCGCGTGCGATTGGTGCGGTCCGTCACCTTGAAGATCGACCGATCTGGCCGAACGCCATACACGCCCATGCCGGCAATACAACCGAGCAGGTTTTGATCCCTGTCGAATGCAAGGCCAAGGGGGCGCCCGCCGATGCGCGCGAATTCCTCGCGCACGGAATAGTCCGGGGCCAGGAAGCGGATGATCGAACCGTTGCGATTGACGGTGTATAGATTGTCGCTTCGGTCGAGGATGACGTCCTCCGGGCCTTCGATCCGGTTGAGGGCGATCGCCTGCGCGTTCTTCAGTCGGTCGTTTTCGGCAAACACGCTGCCGCTGCCGCGAGCAATCGAGGGCGGCGGGTCGAAATCGACCCAGCTCGGCGTGACATAGACCTTCTGGAGCATATCGCCCTTGTTCTTCACCCATTTGACGTTGAAGCCGACGGCGGCGAGCAGAATGATTCCGATGAGTGCGGTGGTGAGATTGCCTGAAACGCCCATGCGGACGAGGCCGCTGATGAGCATGAAGATAATCGCCGCGCCCATGATCGCGCGCGCGATCGTTCCACGGCCGCCCGAAAGGCTGATGCCGCCAAGCACGACGGCGGCGAGCGCGTTGATCTCCCAGCCGACGCCGGTGTCGGTGCCGGAACTGTTCTGCCGGGCAGCGTAGAAGATGCCGGCGAGCGCCGCGATCGCTCCCGAGATCACATAGGTTGAGAACAACGCACGCTTGACATTGATGCCGGCATGGCGCGCCGCTTTGCGGCTCGATCCCACCGCCATGATGTGCACGCCGGGTTTGATGCGCGTTAGAAAGAAATGCGTCCCGACCGTAAGAACGACAAGCGCGACCATGTTGGATGGAATTCCAAGAATGGAGCCGGCGCCCATGAAGTCCCAGACCGAGGAACCGCTGCCGATGTTCGCAAGCGCGTCGGTGAAAGCCCCCGTCGCCTTATTGTAGGAGGCGCGGACGATAATGAGGACGACGAGCGTGGTCAGAAAAGGCCTCGTTTTGCCATAAGCAATCAAGCCGCCATTCAAAGCGCCTATCAGGGCGCCAAACAATATGACGAGAAAGATCATCACCGGCAACGGCAGACCGAGGATGAGATAGAAATACAGCGCGAGGAAATTAGCCATCGCAAAGACGACGCCGACCGAGAGGTCCATGCCTCCGGACAGCACCGAGAACGCCATGGCGATCGCCACCATGCCCTGCTCGGCGAAATTGAGCATGAGACTCTGTAGGCTGGCTGCGCTGAGGTAGCGCGGTATCGTCAATGCGAAATACAGGAAGACTACGATCGTCAGCGTGAACGGGATAATCGGCTCCATCCAGCGCTTCTCGAGCAATTCGCCGAGAAAGAGCTGAGGAGAGTGCTGATGCCAGAAACGCTGCAAACTTTTCATTGATGGGTTCCGTCTCCGCTATGCAGGAGGTCGCCGCCGGCGTTGACGTTGCATTTTCGCAAAAACGAGGCCCGCGCCCAATTTGGGCGCGGGCGCGATATGTCTTATTTCGCGCCTTTCGGCACGGTGAAGCAATACCCTCGATCGGCCTTCGACTTCACCCAGGCGGGTGTCGTGTAGTAGGCGATGTGCTTGGAGCCCGGCTTGTCGCCGTTCTGGAGCAGCGCGATCACGGCGTCGACGATCGTCTGCCCCTGGGTATCCGCGCGGTACGACAAGTTGCGATAGTAGGCGCCCGCCTCCAGATGATCGCAATCGGCCGGCTGTCCGTCGCTCGCGACGTAGATTTTCACCTGGTCGCCCTTGTTGGCGGCCTTGATCGCCTGCGCGGCGCCTGCGGCCTGCGGACCCCAGACGCTCAGGATTGCGCACAGCTTGGGGTGCTGCTGCAATACCGTCGTAGTGATGTCGCCGGCCTTGTTGGCGTCCCAGTTCGTCGGTTGCGAGGAGACAATCTTGATTGACGGATCGGTCTTGAAGACCTCCATGGCGCCGTTCTTCATGTCGAGCGAATACGCAGCCGTCGCCTCGCCCTCGAGAATCGACACTTCCCCGGAACTCTTGCCGCCGCCGCAGCGATCGATGATCGCTCGGGCGATCTTGCGGCCCATGTCCCTGGCGTCGACGCCGACGTAAGCGTCTGTGAGCGTATTCGAGGCCATGTTGACCTGAACTACGTAGATGCCTGCGTCCATCGCACGCTTCAACTCTCTGGCCAGCAGCGTGACATTGGGGTTCTGCACAACGATCACGTCAGGGTGTTCGTTGATGTAATCGCCGACCGTCTGCAACTGAACGTCGGATTTGAAGTTTGCATCTCGCGTTTCGAGCGCAATGCCATAATCGTCGAATCGATTCTTCATCACGCGGGTCCACTCGGATTCCAGCACGCCGAGCCACACCGGCGCCCAGGCGACCTTCTTGCCCTTCAGCGCCTTGTCGAACTGAACGCGCAATTGCTGGCGCGCCTCGGAAGCCTTCGCGGGCGTCGCGGTGCTCCACCCCGCCGCCGCGAGCAGAACCGCGACGCTCAGTCCCGCCGCGATCTTTGTGCAAGCCATTGTTCTTCTGGTCATGTCATCCTCCCATGGTGTTGGCCGAAGTCCGCGGCCTTTCGGTGAAGGTTGTTCAATCGCCTTGCTTGGACGTCTCCTCGTCGTGAGGGTGTAGATAGGAGTCGAGCACGATGGCGACGAGCAGCATGATCCCCTTGATGATGTTCTGGGTTTCAACGTCCATGTCCATAATGGTCATGCCGTTCAGCAACACGCCGATGAGCAGCGTGCCGGCGACGACGCTCATCACGTCGCCGCGTCCGCCGACGAGGCTTACGCCGCCGAGCACAACCACCATGATGACGTCGAAGATGAGCGTCGATTCGGCGACTTGCAGGTGCATCAGCGCCGTTTCGGAGATCATCACCACGCCGCCGACGTAGCCGATGGCCGCGCACAGCGCGTATTCCATCATGGTGAGCGGGCGCGTCGGCAAACCGGTCAGCCGCGCCGCTTCCGGATTGTCGCCATGCGCGTAGACGAATTTTCCGAGCACCGTGCGCGACAGGAAGAGGTGGACCACGATCGCGGTCGCCGCAAAGACGACGATGGGCGCCGGAACGCCGCCCCAGATGTTGCCTCCAAGCGCAAGAAAGCCGTCGTGGCCCTTCGATAGATAGACGACGTAATGTTGCACCTCGGTCGTGCGAACGATTCCGAGCACAGCGAGGCTGGAAGCCAGGGTGGTCAGCAGGGGCGGCATCTCGACCACCGAGATGAGAAACCCGTTGACGACGCCAATCAACACGACAATCGCGAAGCCGACCAGCAGCGCAAAATACGTCGCGTAACCTGAGTTCATCATAATGATGACGATCGCCGTCGACGCCGCGAAAGACGCGACCTGCGACAGGTCGAGGCCGCGGCCGATGACGACGACCGCCATGCCGAGCGCGAGGATGCCGAGAATGGAGATGTTGCGGGCGAGCGCGAAAAAGTTTCCGAGCGTGAAGAAGCCGGGCAGTGTGAGCGAGAAGACCGCGACAAGGATGATGCACATGGCCAGCACGGCCAGCGTCTGCGTCGGCTTTTTTCGCGATGGCGTACCGCCCTGGCCGATCACGCGCCCTCCCAAGGACATTTTCGGTTCGTCGCGTCGAGAATAACAAAATGTATCCACGTGTCAATTATTGTATCCACAAAGGCGAATTCCGGCGCATTCGGGGCGGGTTTTGGCGCTCTGAACGGCATCGTGGATACGGTGGATGCCGCGACGTCTCGCTGGCCGAGGTGGGGATTTCCGCCGCGGGGCACGGCTTTCGGTTGAAGGGCTCGTATCATTTCCTCCCGCCATCGCGAACGAAGCGAAGCGATCCAGAGCCTCCCCCCTGCGCAAAAGGTTCTCGGTTGAACTCGCAACGCAATGGCCACTCGCCAACCGCAGCGTCACGGCGCGGCTGGATGGCTTCGCTTCGCTCGCCATGACGGAGACCGAGGCTCTCACCCGAAAACCGTATGAGAATCTCTTTTAATGCCGGGGGCGCGATTGGTCGCCGCCTCGATGCGCGGGCCAGCCGCCTGTCCGAATATCTTCGTCAAGCGGGGTGGGCTGACGATGCGCCGCAGCGGCTTCGCCTTTCCCACTCATGACGAGCCGCCGCCGCTTACCGCATCGCGGGCTGGACGCAGCGCCTGCGCCCTCGTTGGCCGCGGTCAATTCCTGGGGGCAGGCCACAGGCCGCCAGCCGACCAGGCTTCGGATTCGTCCAGTTGCAGCGGCTCTCCGGATCCGCCGGTGCGAGCCGGGTCGGTGTTGCGGTGGCGGCGCAGTTCCAGCTTGCCGATCTGGTTGCGATGCACCTCGTCCGGTCCGTCCGCCAGGCGCAGCAACCGCGCCGTCGCCAACGCCGCGGCGAGGAAATGGTCGTTGCTGGTGCCGCCGCCGCCGAAGACCTGGATCGCCCAATCGATGATCTGCTGGGCCATGTTGGGCGCGACGACCTTGATCATCGCGATCTCCTGCCGCGCCGCCTTGTTGCCGACGGTATCCATCATGTAGGCGGCCTTCAGCGTCAGCAGGCGCGCCTGTTCGATCTTGATGCGCGATTCGGCGATGCGCTCCAGCGTGACCGTCTGTTCGGCGATCGGCTTGCCGAAGGCGACGCGTCTTTCGGCGCGTCGGCAGATGCGCTCAAGCACGCGCTCGCTGAGGCCGATCAGGCGCATGCAATGGTGGATGCGGCCCGGACCGAGCCGCCCCTGCGCAATCTCGAAGCCGCGGCCCTCGCCGAGCAGGATGTTGTCGACGGGCACGCGCGCATTGGTGAAGGTGACCTCGGAGGCGCGATCCGGCACGCCGTAGAAGCCAAGCACGGGCAGCGAGCGGACGACGCGCACGCCCGGCGTATCCTTCGGCACGAGGATCATCGATTGACGCGTGTGGCGGTCGGGATTTTGCGGATCGGTCTGGCCCATGAAGATGATGATCTCGCAGCGCGGGCTCGTCGCGCCGGTCGTGTACCATTTGCGCCCGTTGATGACATAATCGCCGCCGTCGCGCACGATGGAGCTTTCGACATTGGTCGCGTCCGACGAGGCGACGTCGGGCTCGGTCATCGCGAACGCCGAACGAATCTCGCCCGCCAGCAGCGGCTTCAGCCAGCGGTCCTTCTGCGCCTGCGTGCCGTAGCGCAGGATCGTCTCCATATTGCCGGTGTCCGGCGCGCTGCAATTGAACACTTCGGGCGCGAGATGCGAGCGGCCCATGATCTCGCATAGCGGCGCATATTCGAGATTGCTCAGTCCGCCCGCAACATGCGACGGCAGAAACAGGTTCCACAGACCCGCCGAGCGCGCGACCTGTTTTAATTCCTCCACGACGGGATGCACCGCCCACGGACCCAGCCGCTCGGCTTCCTGATAGAGGCGGCGCTCGTTGGGATAGATATGCTGCGCCATGAAATCTCGAATGCGCGCGGCGAACTCCAGGCTACGGGCGCTTTGCGTAATGTCCACGTCACTCTCCTGTCGCGGGCTCGCGCCCGCCCCAAATGCCGATCTTCGGGAAAGCGCTCATGTCCCGGAGGTCGCTGCTCGAATGCGACGCAGTGAGTCTATGCGCCGGCGGCGGCCGGGGCTTCCAGGCGCCGCCGCCGAGAGGCGTCACTGTCGCGCGGTCGTGCCGCCGTCGACCACTAGCACCGTTCCCTGACAATAGGTGGATTCGTCGGAGCCGAGATAGAGGCAGGCGTAAGCCATTTCTTCCGGCGTGCCGGGGCGCTTCATCGGTGTGAGCCGATCGGCCATCTGCGGATCGTCGAAGAGATTGAGCAAGGATTCGACCATCGGCGTGGCGATGAAGCCGGGCGCAATGCAATTGGCGCGGATATTGTCGCCGCAATAGGTCACCGCAATCGAACGCGTGAGATTGATCGCGGCGCCCTTGGCGGCGGTATAGGTGTGGGCGCCTGGGAGGCCCTGCAAACCGGAGATGCTGGTCACGTTGACGATCGATCCGCCGCGCTGTTTCTTCATCTGGGCGATCACCAGGCGGCACATGTGGAAGACGGAGTCGAGGTTGATCGCCATGACTTCGGCCCACTTCTGCGGCGACGTGTCGTCGATCGCATTCATCGAACCCGGGCTCTTATCCATCCAACTGTAGCCGACGCCGGCGCAGTTCACGAGAATATCGATCCGGCCATAGGCCTTGAGCGTCGCGTCGACAGCCTTCTGTGCGCCCTCGGCCTTGGAAAGATCGGCCGCCACGACGATCCCCTCGCCTCCGACCGACTTCACCTGCGCCAGCGTTTCGTCGAGATTGCCCTGGGTGCGGCTGACGCCGACGACCTTCGCCCCTTCGCTCGCAAACAGCTTCATACACGCGCGGCCGACGCCGGTGCCGGCGCCGGTAATCAGTGCGACTTTCCCTTTGACGCGATCCATTGTTTCCTCCCTACGGCGATGGCGGACCTTCTGGACAATCTTATCGCCGGACGTTATTGTATGAAAAGTTTGTAGGACATGAAAGCGGAAAAAATCCGCCTGAGTCCGCATAGAACCCGGGAGGAGGCCATATGAAAGCCGCCGTCTTTCACGAACTGGGCAAGCCGCTGCAGATTGAGAATGTGCCGAAACCGCAAGCCGGTCGCGGCGAGATCGTGCTGAAGGTGCATTACTGCGGCATCTGCGGCTCGGATTTGCACTCGACGCATCCCGGCGTCTTCGTCGTGCCGGACGGCACCATTCTCGGCCATGAATTTTCCGGCGAGATCGTCGAGTCGGGTTCGCCAGACTGGAAGATCGGCGAAATGGCGACGGCGCTGCCGAACAACGCCTGCGACGATTGCCGCAAGATCGGCCTGATGAAGTGCAAGGACGACATGGGCATCATGTGTCCAAAGAACACACTGACCGGTTTCCATCCCTCGTTTCAGGGCGCCTACGCCGAATATGTGAAGTTCAGTTGCCAGGAGGCGCTTCACTTGCCCTCCTCGGTCAAGAACCGCGAAGGCGCGGCCGTCGAACCGCTCGCCGTCGGACTTCATGCCGTCAATCGCGGCAAGGTGGCGATCGGCGAGCGCGTGCTCATCCTCGGCGGCGGCCCGATCGGTCTGGCCACGGCGGTGTTTTCCAAACTCGCGGGCGCCCGAAACGTCGTCGTCAGCGAATTCGCGGCCGCGCGGCGCGAGGCGGCGGGATCGCTGGGCGCGACGGCTGCGATCGATCCGGGCAAGGAGGACGTGGCGGAAGCTTTCGCGCGTCACGCCGGCGGCCCTCCCGACGTCATCTTCGAATGCGTCGGCGTTCCCGGCATGATCCAGAAGGCCATCGACCTGTCGCGCACCTACGGCCGCATCGTCGTCGTCGGCGTCTGTATGGTCGAGGACACGACGACGCCGATTTCGGCGATCTTCAAGGAGGCCAACATCCAGTATGTGCTGGGCTATGGCCGCCCCGACTGGAAGCTGGTGCTCGACCTGCTCGAGTCCGGCCGCGTCGATCCCAGGCCGATGATTACCGACATCGTGTCGCTCGACGCGCTTCCCTCGGCCTTCGAGGCGCTGCGCCGGCCTACGACCCAAATCAAGTTGATGGTGCGTCCGAACGGTTGAGGCGGGTTTGTAGGGCGATATTGTTGTCTTGCCCGGTGGTGTCCAGCTCACTAAGGAGGCGGCGCGCCTACGGCGTAATTCACGAGAACCAGCAGCAGCATGGAGCCTCCAGCGATGGACATGGACGCCGCCAGTCGGTCGGCTCGCGTGCGCAGCCGCGAAAGCGCCGAGGCGGAGGCGGCGGTGCGGGCGCGGATGACTTCGCCCGACCGCGTAGTCGATTCGATCCTGCGCGCGATCCGCGCCGGCGTCTACGTGCCCGGGCAGCGACTGATCGAGGCGGACCTGACGCGGGACTATCAGGTGAGCCGCGGCCCCGTGCGCGAGGCGCTGAAGCGGCTCGCCGCCGAGGGCGTGCTGACCCTCACCCGGCACCGCGGCGCCTATGTGCGCGCCCTGACGCGCGTGGAAGTGCATGACAGCCTGATGGTGCTCGAGGTGCTGGTCGGCCTGATGGCGAAGGTCGCCGCCAAGCGCATCGGCGAGGGCGACAACGCCGCGAAAATGCGCGAGGCGTTCCGCCGCCTTCTCGCGTTCAAGAACGACGGCGGCACGGCCGCCTTCCTCGACGAGCGTCGCAGTTTCTACGACACGATCCTTCAGATCGGCGGCAATCGCGAATTGCAGCGCATGCTGCCGCTGATGCAGATCCATCTGCTGCGCATGCAGTTCCAAGGCTACATCACGCCGCGCGACCGCGAAAAGCAGTTCGCGGAATACCAGGCGATCACCGAGACGATCCTGTCGGGAGACGGCGTGCGCTCGGAAAAGATCGCCTCGCTGCATATACGGCGCACGCGCCTCAGCCTGATGCGCCTGCCCGTCGAGGCCTTTCCGGCCATACGCACGGAGTAGGCGATGTCCATTCTCATCGTCGGCGGCGTCAAAGGCATCGGCGTGGCCATCGCCAAGGCGTTCGCGCCCGACGCGGGCGACGTGTTTCTGGGATACCGCGGCGACGAGCGCGCCGCGAAACTCGCGGCGGAGGCCGTGACGGCGGCGGGGGCGCGCGCGCATCTCATCAAGGCGGATGTCGGAACACCCGAGGGCTGCGCCGTCCTGGCCGACGCGGTGCGCGCGAAATGCGACCGGCTCGACCAGGTCGTTCACTCCGCCGTCGACGCGTATGCGACAACGACGCTCGACGCCGATCCGCATCGCTTCGCCAACGCGCTGACGACCAATGGAACGAGTCTTCTCTATCTCGTCCAGGCGACGCTGCCGCTACTGCGGCGAGGCTCCAGCGTGTTTTATCTGACGAGCCGCGGGGGGCGCATCGTCGTGCCCAATTACGCCGCCGTCGGCGTCGCCAAGGCGCTGGCGGAAAGCCTGATGCGCTACCTCGCCGTCGAACTGGCGCCCAAGGGCATAAGGATCAACGCCATTGCCCCGGCGATCGTCGAAACCGATGCGGTGCGGGCGCTGTTCGGCGCGAACGCGGGGTCTATCGTGCGCGATTCCGCCAGCCACAATCCTTCCGGACGCGGCGTGGCCGACGACGACTACACCAGCCTGATGCGGTGGCTCGCCTCCCCGGAGGCCGGGTTCATTCAAGGGCAGGTGTTCTTCGTCAACGGCGGCGCCAACCTCAGCGCTTGAGAGCCGGCGTAGACTGGAAGGCGCGACGGCGTGATTTAGGCCGGCGGGCGCAAGCGCCGACCGCTCAAAGCCGCTCGATCAGCGTGGCGTTCGCCATGCCGCCGGATTCGCACATCGTCTGCAAGCCGTAGCGTCCGCCCGTCGCTTCGAGACGGGTGATGAGGTTGGCGAGCAGCCGCCCGCCCGACGCCCCCACGGGATGGCCGAGCGCGATCGCGCCGCCATACGGGTTCACCTTCTCCGGGTCCGCGCCGAGGTCGTGCATCCAGGCCAGCACGACGGAAGCGAAAGCCTCGTTCACCTCGAACGCATCAATGGCGTCGAGGGCCAGCCCGGCCCGCGCCAGCAGCTTTCGCGTCGCCGGGATGATCGCCGTCAGCATGAGGATCGGATCGTCGCCGGCGACCGCGAAATGCGTGATCGCCGCGCGCGACTTCAGGCCATGGCGCAGGGCGAAGCCTTCCTCGGCGATCAGCACTGCCGCCGCGCCGTCCGTGACCTGACTGGAATTGCCCGCCGTGACGCTCCAGCGTATTTCGGGAAAGCGCGCCGCCGCCGCCGCCTCCTCGAAGGCCGGCTTAAGCGCGGCGAGCTTCTCGAACGACGTATCGCGGCGCGGACCCTCGTCACGGTCGACACGTTTGGTTCCGCCTTGCGCCAGCGGCGCTTCGACGGCCGCCATGGAACGCCCGGTCAGGCCGGCGTCTTCGGCAGCAAGGGCGCGCCGATGCGACGCCTCGGCAAAGTGGTCCATGGCGTCGCGCGAGAGAGACCATCGCGCGGCGATCAGTTCGGCGGAAATGCCTTGCCGCACGAGGCCCTGGGGATAGCGCTGATGAAACCGCGGACCCTCGTTGTCCTTGCCCATGCGATTGATGCGCATCGGCACCAGGCTCATCATCTCCACGCCGCCGGCGATGACGAGATCGTAGGCGCCGGCGATGACGCCCTGCGCCGCAAAATCGAAGGCCTGCTGCGCCGAGCCGCATTTGCGGTCGAGCGTGACGGCGGCGACGCTTTCCGGCAGGCCGGCGGCGAGCGCCGCCTGGCGGCCGATGTTGCCCGATTGCTCGGCGACCTGAATCACGCAGCCGGTGATGACGTCCTCGATCAGCGCCGCGTCGACGCCCGTCCGCTCGACGAGCGAGCGCAGCACGCTGGCGTAGAGATCGACCGGATGCATCGTCGACAGCGCGCCGCCCGCGCGGCCCCGCCCGAACGGCGAGCGCACGACATCAACGATCACGGCGCGGCGCATGCAAGTTCCTTTCCAGAGCGGATCAAATCGCCTGCCGGTGCAACTCAAGCGACATCTTCGCCGTGCGCAGATGCACCACCGGAGACTTGGCGGCGCGCATCAGCTTCTGCACCTGCTCCAATTCGGGCGACGACAGCAGCGGGAAGTCGCGCTTGACGGCGCCGGCGGCGCGCATCTTCTCAAGGTCGGGCTCGGGGACGAGCGCGCGCAGGATCAGTTCGTCGTCGTCGGCGGCGCCGTAGCGCTGGCGCAGTTCCTCGATTGTCGGCTGCTCCGGCGGGCTGGCGACGACCTGTCGCGCGCGCGGCGTCGCCATGATCTTGTCGAGAACGTTGCCGTCGATGGGCGCCACCGTCTCGCCGTAGAAGCCGGCGGCATATTGAATGACTTCGTCCGGGACGATGCCGTAGCGCTTCCCCGTCACCACATTGAGCACCGCCTGGATGCCGACGAGTTGGCTGAACGGCGTCGCCATGCCGGGATAGCCGAGATCGCGCCGCACCTCGGCGGTCTCGCGCAGCACATCGTCGAGCTTGTCGGTCATATTGTGCTGCGCGAGCTGCGCCTTCAGCGTTCCCGTCATGCCGCCAGGGATCTGATGACGGATCGACAGCACGTCATATTCATTGTGCTGGTTGACGGGCAAATCGGCAGCCTTGCCGACTTTCTCGAAATGCTCGGCCACGGCAGGCAGCAGCGACTTGTCGATGCCGTGGGTATGGCCGAGCAACTCGATGTTGTGCAGCATGATCTCCGTCGAGGGCACCGACGGCCCGTTCGCCATCGGACGGCTCGCGGTGTGCAGGATGGAGATGCCGAGCTCTATCGCGTCGAGATAGGCTTTGGCCGATTGGCCGAGAATGTTGTTGGCGTGAAACTCGATCGGCTTGCCGCGCGCCTTCGCCTTGATCGCGGGCACGAGCGTTTGCAGCCGCTCCTTGTCGAGCACGCCGGCGGTGTCGTAGAGCAGCAGCGTGTCGATGTCGGGAGACGCCGACAGCTTGTCGGCCTTGTCGGCGTAGTAGGCATCGGTATGAACCGGCGACAGCGCGAACATGATCGCGCCTGCGACCTCGGAGCCGAATTCCTTCGCCACCTTGGCGAGCCGGTGCATCTTGTCGATATTGAACAGGACGTCGTAGATCCAGAAGCTGCGGCATCCGTGCCGGTTGAGCTGGCGCATCCATGCATCCATCAGCGAATCCGGCGTCACTCCGAACGTCACCGAGGCATTGGAGCGCATTCCGCCGCGCAGGCGCGTGCGCGGCATCGCCTGCACCAGCAAGTCGAGTCCCTCCCAGGGATTTTCGCGGCAGGAGCGGATCATCACCTCGAACAGCGACGAGCCGGCCAGATCAATCACGCGATAGCCGGCGCGGTCGATCAGCGGCGCCACCGGCAACGCCATGCCGGCCTGCATGCGCATGCCCCACAGGCTCTGCTGGCCGTCGCGCATCGTCTCGTCGAGAAATTCGATGTGGGCCATGTCTACCCCTCTTGTTGGCCGTAATGCGGCAGGAACACAGTTTCGAGCCAACGCGTGTCGAGTTTGTTGGCGAGAAAATCGGCATGGCTGGCCACCGCGCGCAGCAACCCGATGTTGGTGGAGACGCCCGCCACCTCGAATGCGTCCAGCGCGTCGCGCAGCCGCGCCACAGCGCCCGGGCGATCGTGCGCATGCACGATCAACTTGGCGATCATGCTGTCGTAGTAGGGCGAGACCATCGTGCCCTCCTCGATCGCGGTGTCGAGCCGCACCCCCTCGCCGTGCGGCGGCCGCCAGCGCGTGATGCGGCCGGGCGAGGGCAGGAAGCCGCGGCGGGGATCCTCGGCGAGAATACGCGCCTCGATCGCATGGCCGTGGGGAAAGATGTCGCGCTGCTCGACCCGAGGCGCCACGCCGCCGGCGACTTCGAGTTGCAGACGCACCAGATCGACCCCCGAAATCATCTCGGAAACCGGGTGCTCAACCTGAATGCGCGCGTTGACTTCCATGAAGTAGAAGACGTCGCGATCGACGTCGTAGAGGAATTCGACGGTGCCGGCGTTGCGATAGCGGATGGAGCCGAGCAAATCCACCGCCGCCTCGTGCAGCCGCGCCCGGGTTGCGTTCGGCATCGCCGACGCGGGCGCTTCCTCGATCATCTTCTGATAGCGCCGCTGCATCGAACAATCGCGTTCGCCGAAATGCAGCACCCGCCCGTCGCCAAGGCCTAGCGCCTGCACCTCGATATGGCGCGCGCGCTCGACATAACGTTCGAGGTAGAGCGTGCCGTCGCCGAACGCCTCCTTGGCCTCGACGGAGGCGCGTTCGAAGCCTTCGGCCAACGCCTTGGCGTCGCGCGCCACCACCATGCCGCGCCCGCCGCCGCCGGCCGAGGCTTTGGTGACGACGGGAAAGCCGATCTGCGAAGCGAAAGCGACAGCCGCTGCCGCGCTCTCCAGCTTCGCACTTCCCGGGGTCATGGCGACGCCGGCGGCTTTCGCAAGCCGCCGCGCCGCCAGCTTGTCGCCGACCGCCTCGATCGATTCCGACGAAGGACCGATGAATGTCACGCCGTGTTGTTCGCAAAGCCGCGCCAGCGAGGCGCGCTCGGAAAGGAAACCGTATCCGGGATGCAGCGCGTCGCAGCCGGTCGCCTTGGCCGCATGCACGACGAGTTCGGCGTTGAGATAAGACGAGCGCGCCGGCGCCGGGCCGAGCGTGACGACGCGATCGGCCTCCCTCGCCGCCATGCTCTCGCGATCTGCGGCCGAGGCCGCCAGCACCGTTTCGAGCCCGAGCGCCTTCGCCGCGCGCACGACGCGCAACGCGATCTCCCCCCTGTTGGCGACCAGAACCCGGCGCAGACGCATCTCAGGCGTCGGGTTCGATAAGGAACAGCACCTGATCGAACTCCACCAGTTCGCTGTCCTCGACCATCACCTGCCGCACGACGCCGGTGACGCCGGCGAAGACGGACGTGAACAGCTTCATGACCTCGATCAGGCAAAGCTCAGTCATCGGCTCGATCCGCTGCCCCAGTTCCACATAGGGCGGCGCGCCGGGTTTCGGAGAGCGGTAGAAGGTGCCGAGATTGGGCGCGCGCACGGCGATCCAATGATCGGGCGCTGCCCCATGTTTCAACGCAGCGCTGCCCGCAGCAACAACAGGAGCGGGCGCGGACGCCGGCGCGACGGGCGCCGAGGCGGCCATTTCGCCAGCGGCCGGCGACGGCCTTGCGCCCGGCGATTTCGAGATGAACAAGTCCAGGCCATCGATCTTGAGTTTCATCTCGCTCCAGTCGGACGCCTCGAAGGTCTGCAACAGCGCTTCGATGTCCTTGGCGGTGACGTCGCTCATGCGTTCTCAACCTTGACGGCGGCTTCGGCGGCCAGGCGGACCGCGACGAGCAGGGGGGGCAAAATGGGATCGGCGACTATGAATTCGAGTCCCGCCTCGATCGCCGCGCGCACGCCCTCGTCGGAGGCGATGAGGCCGCCGCGGACGCCGCGCGCGCCTTTGACGCGCTGAAGCGCGAGGCCGATCTTTTCGGGCGCCGCGGCGTCGGCATCCCCGGTGATGTCGATCGCCGTTTGCGCTTCCGCGCAGGATGCCGCGATCACGCGCAGCGGCGATTGCTTCGCCGCCCACTGCGTGAGGACGGCCAGCGCCTTGTCGCCGCTCTCGTCGGGGGCCTCGATTTCGAGCGCGCCCGCATAAACTTTGCCGGCGCGGCCATCGACCGTCACCAGTTCGTTTGTCATTTGCTGAAGTGCGCCCCTGCCGCAGCCGACGACGCAGGGAAGACCCAGCGCGCGACTGACGACAGCGGCGTGCGATGTGCTGCCGCCCTCTTGGGTGACGACCGCCCGCGCCGCGATCATGCCATGCAGGTCGTCGGGGCTCGTCGTCGGGCGGGCAAGAACAACCGGGTCGCCCTGATCGGCGCGCCGCTCGGCTTCGTCGGAATCGGTGACGACGAAACCTATGCCGACGCCTGGCGACGCCGGCTCGCCGGACGCGAGCAGACGCGCGCCTCCGAGCGCGCGCGCACGAATGCGCGGGCTCAGCAGGATTCGCACCTGATCGGGCGAGACCCGCATGACGGCCGCCTTGCGGTCGATCAGGCCTTCCTCGGCGAGAGCGACGGCGATCTCAGCGGCGGCATGTGGGGCCAGCTTGGCGGCGCGCGATTGCAGGAAGTAGAGCCGGCCCCGCTCGACCGTGAATTCGATGTCCTGGACGTCGCGCCCCGCCTTTTCGAGCGCCTGGGCGGCGTTCAGCAATTCGGCCAGCGCCTCCGGCACGTCCGCGCCCAGCGCGGTCAGCGGTTGCGGCGTGAATTTGCCGGACACGACATCCTCGCCCTGCGCGCGCGGAAGATATTCGCCATAGGGCTCGCGCGCGCCTGTCGAAGGATTTCGCGAGAACAGGACGCCGGTGCCGGAACGCGCGTCGAGATTGCCGAACACCATCGCCTGCACCGTGACGGCGGTGCCGAGGTCATCGGAGATTTTGTGGTGCTGGCGATAGCGCCGGGCGCGACGCGAATTCCAGGAGTGGAACACCGCTCGCACGGCCTCGCGCAATTGCTGGCGCGCGTCCGCCGGAATTTCGGCGCCGCAATGGGCGGCGATCGCCGCGCGCCATTCGGCCGGCCTCCTGGCCTCGTCGAGTTCCGGCGCCGCGAATTTCAGCACGATTTGCGCATAGAGATCGAGGAAGCGCTTGTGGGTGTTTCGGGCGAAGGCGGCATCGCCGCATTCGGCCGCCAGCGCCGCCTCCGTCGCATCGTTGACGCCGAGGTTGAGGACTGTATCCATCATGCCCGGCATCGAGACCGGCGCGCCCGAGCGCACCGAGACGAGCAGCGGATGAGGGCCTTGGCCGAATGTGCGTTCGGTCTTTGCCGCGAGCCAGGCGATCGCGGCGTCGATTTCTGTTTCCAGTTCCGGCGGCTCGCATCCGTTGGCGAGAAAGGCCTTGCACGCCGACGTCGTGACGACGAACGCCGCGGGCACGGTGAGGCCGAGCGCCTGCATGCGAGCAACCGACCAAGCCTTGCCGCCGACGAGATCGCGCGAGGGCATACCCTTGCCGTCCAGTCCCAGCGTCCATTGTCCAAATGCGTGAGCCATCGCCGCGACCTGGCCTTATTCGGTGCGTTCGCGCCGCATCAGGCGCAAGAGGTCTTCGTGCAACTCGAACCAGACCGTGTGATAGCTCTCGATCTTGGCGTCGCTGACCCAGGCGATCGCGCCCTTCTCGGCCTTGTCCAGCGCCTCGGCAAGCTTCTCGCCATAAATCGACATGCGCGGCAGCGCGCTCGCGAGTTGCGCAATCACGGGCTCGATGCGCTCGTGCAGATCGCCGAGTTTGTCGATGATCCTGGAATCGTAGTCTTCGTCGCTGTGATCGTTGGGGACGCGCTCGCCGCGAACGGGGATCGTCTGCCAGTCGGTTATCAATTGCTTCAAGACCGTATTCAGGCGCTCGAAGCCGGCGTACCCGGCCTGGAAGGCGGGATTGGCGCGTTCGGCCTCGTAATAGCGCGAATAGTCGGCCTCGAGCAGCATCCGCGCCGCCGGGGCCAGCAGATAGCGGCCGTTGATTTCCATCGCGCGCTTGGAGGCGACGAGCTTGTCGAGCGTATTCCTGACATCGCCGGGATCGAGACCCAGGACGCCGGCGACGTCCTCGGCGCTCGCGTGCTTCTTGATCGCCAGGCCATGCATGACCAGATGCGCCTCGTTCACTCCGAAGCCTCCTCGCGGTTCGCGTCGACCTGTCGATTGCTTCGCGCGATCAGCGTTTCGCGAACCGAACGACGCAGGATCTTGTTGGCCGAACTCTTCGGCAGTTCAGGCCAGATCTCGACCCCTTTCGGGCGCTTGTAGCCGGCGAGATTGTCGCGCGCGTGCGCCAGAATGCGCTCGGCTTCCACGCCTGCCCTGCACGAGACGACAGCGTAGATGCGATCGCCCCATTTCTCGTCGGGAAGCCCAACGACCGCAGCCTCGATCACACCCTCGCAGGCGAGCAGCACATCCTCCACTTCGCGCGGATAGACATTGTAGCCGCCGGAAATCAGCATGTCGTTCTTGCGATCGACCAGATAGAAGAAGCCATCGCCGTCCATGTAGCCGACGTCGCCGGTGTGCAGCCAACCGTTGCGGAACGCCTGCTCCGTCGCCTCCGGTTTGTTCCAGTAATAGGCCATGGTCTGCGGGCCTCGGCAGACGATTTCGCCGCGCTCGCCAGCAGGAAGCGGACGGTCCTGGTCGTCGAACACCGCGACATCGACGATTGTGAAGGGACGGCCGCAAGAGCCGATGCGATCGTGATCCTCGGGCCTCAGGCAGGTGATGACCATGGGGCTCTCGGCCTGGCCGTAGGTCTGCGCGAAGACGCGGCCGAAGCGTTTCTCGGCCCGTTGAAGCAGGGCGGGCGCGATCGGCGAGGCGCCATAGGAAATCGAGCGCAACGCAAATTTCGCCGTCTCGACTGCCGGCGTCTCCAGCACCATCGCAAGCATGGTTGGAACCAGGAACGTATGTTCGCAACGCTCGCGCGCAGCGAGCACGACGAACTCCGCCGCGTCGAACTTAGGCATCACCAGCGAGCGGACCCCCCGCACCAGGGACGGAAGAAAGAAGGCGCCGGAGGCGTGCGCGATCGGCGCGGCGTGCAAGAATGTCTCGCCCTTGGCGAGATCGGGCGTGAGGTCGGTCAAAAACGCGGAGAGTTCCGACAATTCTCCGCGCGTCGTCAGCGTGACCGCCTTCGAGCGTCCGGTCGTGCCGCCGGTGTAACCCAGCCGGTAGGGCGCATCGAGCGCCCTGTCGATAGCGCAAGGACTTTCCGCGCCCTCCGCCGCCAGCCTCGCGAACTCGGCCGGACCGATCGGGCGCTCGACGCCGAGACGCGCGATCTCGGCGGCGTCGGTCATCGTGTGGAACACGCCCCGGCTGCCGCTGTCGGAAAGCTTGAAGGCGTGATTGTCCAGGTGTTCCCGCGTGTTCATGCCGACGCGCACCAGGCCCGCCTTGGCGAGCGCGTAATAGGCGACGAGACAATCGATGCCGTTCGGCAGCAACACTCCAATGCGGTCGCCAGGCGCGAAACCTGCCGTCAGCAGCGCGTTGCCTAGTTTGTCCGTCAGTCGGTCGAACTCCCGGAACGAAACGATCCGGTCGCGCTCGACGAGGCAAGGCGCCTCGCCGAAATAGCGGGCGGCGCGTCGGATGAGGGAACCGATTTGCATGGGCTGGGTCTGGCCTTTCGCTAGCGCGCGGCGTTCCTGATCTTCTCGATGTCGGCCCGCCGCAGTTTCGAGCCCTTGCCCTTGAGCAGGCGCGAGTTGGCTTGTTCGATCTTGTACATCTCGTCGGCGAGCGGCTCGCCGGCGTGGTACTTCACCCAGGTCTCGCACAAGTGCCGGTACGCGGGCTCAAGCGAGGGCGGGCGCACGGCGCGCGCGAGCCGGTTGTATTCCTCCAGCCCGATGACGCCGCGCGTGGTGTTGTAACGATCGACTTTCGCCGGCAGGCAACTCGCGCCGGGATAGACAGGCCCACAGCTCAGTGTGTAATCGTCGCCCTGAAGCACCGAATAGGGGATCAGCGAGTAGAGCCGCTGCGGGCCGTTCGAATGCTGCATCATCGTGTATTCGCTCAGTCGATTCGACGTATGGGTTCCGATGCACAAGCCGACGAGCGCGTCGCGGCTGTATTCGTCGTTGAACAAGGGGCGGAACCGCTCGGCGCGCTCGTCCACCATCATCCAGTCGTCGACGTCGTAGACCCCCGCGACATGCGCGAGATCCTTGACGATCGAGAAATAGGTGATGGCGCCGGCGTCCAACATCTGGTCGCGCGTCCAGCCGGCAATACGCCGCCACAACTTGTTATTGGCGTCCTTCACCTTGTCGGTCAGCGACTTGAAGCACGCGGTCAGTTCCTCGCGCGATCCCATTCCGACGGGAACATAGCCGTCCGACAGCGTGTCCGAGGTGTAGAGGCCGACGCCGACGAGCTTGTCGGCGGTGAATTCCGGCTTCGACTCGAAGCTGCCCCAGTCGTCGACCAGATAGAAATGACAATCCTTGACCGCCATCGTGACGGTCAGGTTGTTGTAAGGCACATCCGAAGCGACGCCGTCCAGCCACGGGAAGTCGCTTTCGGAAAGATCCATGAAGTCGCGAACGATCATCTCGCGATCTTCGCCGATCTTGTAGGGGCCCGAATTGTGCAGGCTGATGCGGCTCTCGCACGAGATCAGGAAGCCGTATTGTGACGCCGCCGCCATGAAACCCTGCGCGGCCGCGTGCAGTTCGTCGCCCTGCCGACAATCGTACAAGTCCGCATGAAACACCTGAATTCGGCGTTCGGGCAGGAACTGGCCGCGATGGCCGGCCTCCTTATTGGTGATATGGCCGTTGTTGCGATTCCAGGAAAGCTGGTAGCGCTTCCAGAAGTCCATGACGTAGATCAGGTCTTCGAGCGCGTCCTGCGGGCGGATGAGCCCAAGCGAAATCAGCCATTCGCGGCCGAGCAAGTAGAAGCCGGGAAGCGCCCATCCCATCGACGGGTTCTGGATCTTGATGCCGGCGTTGCGCGAGCGGTCGCCAATTTCCTCGGCCGACATCCGCGATTCGATTTTGCGCAGCAGCGAGGGATAGCGATAATACGCCATCATATAGGACAGCATCATATAGGCGGGCACGGGAAACAGCTTCGATTCCTGCACGGTGCGCGTCACGCACAGCCAGTAGGTTTCGTCGGCGCACGCCTGAATGAGGTTGTTGGTTTCAAGAAGCTGCGCGTAACTGATGCGGCTCGAACCCATCGCAAGTTCCTTCCCGGAATGTCTTTGTTCGAATGCGTTATTTGGCCAGCCGCCAGACCCTGGCGGTCACTTCGACGCCGGTTTGATAGGCCTCCGCGGTCTTGGAGGTCGCGGTGCATTCGATCTCCACCCTGTCGCCTTCCTTGATGCCGCTCACCTTGGCGTTCATCACGCAGGGAATGCCGTATTCGCGCGTCAGGATGCCCAGGTGCGAGCGCACCGTCCCGCCGGCGCAGATTACGCCCTTGAACTGTTCCAGGATCGGCGCGGTCAGCGTGCCGCCGCTATCGTCGATGATCGCCACCGTATCGGCCGGTACGCCCGAGTTGAGCAGTTCCAGCACGCGGTCGCTCGAACGTATGTAGCGGGCGACGCCGATCAGATTCTTGGCGTATTTGACGACATTGTCGCCGACCCCGCGCTGCTCGCGCCCGTGCTCGTCGGCCGGCGCGACCACCGCCTCGGGATGCTCGAACGAGAAGGCCTTCGAGTCTTCGCCGACCCCCGCCGCCGGCTTATAGACCTCGGGGCGTTCCCGGACCGAGATTATCGCCGAATAGTCGAATCGATGACCGGTCGCTATCAGCTTTGCCTCGATGGCGGCGAAATCCTTCGCGGTAATCAGATCGTAGGACTTGTCGAACACGAAGCTTGCCCAATCCCCGCCGACGGTGTCGAGTTTGCGGCGGATCAGGTCGTGGATCGCGGCGTGGTAGGCTTCCACTACGACCGAGGCGTTGGGCTCGGCGTATTTGTCGTTGTCAACAAGAAGCTTGGCCAAATCTTCCTCCCTCGCCGGAGCAGCGCGGCTCGCGACTAAAAATGCCGTCCAACGACGGCTTTCTGTTCGTTGCCGTCAGGATGACGGGACTGCGACGGCATGTCAACAATTCTAAAGGACAAAAATGTAGGACAGACCTAAGCCTCTTTAGCCGCAGCGGCATAACGCTCGCGAAGCTCGCGCTTGAGCACCTTTCCGGCGCTGTTTTTCGGCAGGCTGGCGACGATCCGCCAGTGCTTCGGGCGCTTGAATCTGGCGATCCGCTGAAGGCACAGCGCTTCGAGGTCGGCGATTTCGACGCTCGCGCCTTCTCGCGGCACAATCAGCGCCATCACGCTTTCGCCCCACTCGGGGTCGGGCACGCCGATCGCCGCCGCTTCCGCGACCGACGCATGCTCCAGCAGCACGTCCTCGATTTCGCGGGGATAAATGTTCGATCCGCCAGAAATGACGAGATCCTTGGCGCGGTCGAGCAGCGTCAGGAAGCCGCCTCGGTCGAGCGCCCCCATGTCGCCAGTATGGAGCCAACCGCCCCGCAGCGCGGCCGCCGTGGCGTCGCTCAGGTTCCAGTAGCCGGACATCACGGTATCGCCGCGGACCACGACTTCGCCGACCGCGCCCGGTTGCAGCGGGCGATCCTCGGCGTCGACCACGGCCACCTCGATGCCCGTGCGGGCAAATCCGACGCAGGCCATTCGCGCCGCGTCGCCGGCGGCGATCGCGGCGGCGAGCACGGCCTTGGGCATTGACGTGATGGTGCAGGGGCTCTCGCCCTGCCCGTAGCCGTTCCAGAGCCGCGCTCCGAGCGCCTCATAGCCCGCCTTCAGGTCCGCCGCGTAGACCGGCGCCGCGCCGAGCAGGACGGTGCGGATATTCTCGATCGGCGCCTTGGCGAAGGCGGCATCGCGCAGCAGCCGGCGCAAACCGGTCGGCGGCACGAAGAACGTCGCGCTGCGGTGTATTCGCAGCAGGCCGGCCAGCTCGGCGGGCGAAAAGCCTGCGCTCGACGGCAGCACCTGATGCGTCGCCTTCGCTATATGCGACAGGCCGAAGAGACCCGTCGCATGCGACTGCGCCGCGAGATGGAAATGCGTGTCGTCGGGGGTCAGGAGATCGACATCGGCGAGATAGAGCAGCGCCATCGTCATCAGATTGCGGTGGCTGAGCATTGCGCCCTTGGGCCGCCCGGTGGTGCCGCTGGTGTAAAACACCCACGCCAGATCCTCGCCCCGCCGCTCGCGCACTGAGGCCGGGTCGGCCGCGGTCAACTTGCGCCAGTCGGAATCGCCGAGTTCGACGAGCCTTGTTTCCGGCTCCAGCGCCGGAGCCAGCGCGCCGGCGAGATCGGAGGTCGCCAGACAGAGTTTGGCGCCGCAGTCGGCGGCGATATAGGCGATCTCGCGCGCGTGCAGCTTGGCGTTGGCGGGAACCGCGACAAGCGCGGCGCGCCAGAGCCCGAACAGGATCGCCAGATACTCGGGATTGTTGGTCATCGCCAGCACGACCCGGTCGCCCGGCTTCAGCCCTGCCGCCGCCAAGCCGCCGGCAAGGCGCGCAGCCAGCGCCCCATAGCCGCCGTAGTCGAACAGCCGTCGATCGGCGATCGAGACGGCCGGCCGGTCTGGAAAGGTGCGCGCGCTCGCGTCGAGGAGATGGGCGAGGTTCATCCGGCGCGCTCAAGCATCGTGATCGCCACGGCGGCTTCCTCGATCCCGCGCAGGCCGCCGCCGTTCTCGATCAAGCCGATCCGCGCGCCTTGCACCTGTCTCGCCCCGGCTTCGCCGCGCAATTGCGACACGATCTCGAACACCTGGCCGAGCCCCGTGGCGCCGATCGGATGGCCCTTCGATTCCAGGCCGCCGGAGGGGTTGAAGGGAATGCGGCCGCCGATGGTCGTCTCGCCGTGTTCCGCCGCCAGGCCCCCGGCGCCCAACGGGAAGAAGCCAAGCATCTCGCTTTGCAGGATTTCCCCGAACGCCGTGGCGTCGTGGCATTCGACAACGTCGACGTCTTCGGGCCCGACGCCGGCGACCTCGTAGGCGCGCCGTCCGGCCTTCCGCGCGACGTGGTTCTCGATGTCGTCGGGGTCGCGATGGTCGCCGGACATGAGCACGCTGGCACGAATGCGGACCGCCCGGGCCGCCTGGCCGAGCCGTTCGGCGACCGAGCGCGTACATATCAGCGCCGCCGCCGCGCCGTCGCTGATCGGGCTGCACATGGGCAGGGTCAACGGCCAGGCGATGGTCCGCGCCGCGAGCACCTGCTCGATGCTGAACGCCTTGCGGTATTGCGAAAGCGGGTTCTCGACCGAGTGGCCGTGGTTCTTCGCGCTCACTGCCGCCATTTGCCGCTGCGTGACGCCGAACCGCGCCATATGATGGCGACAGAAGGCGGCGTAGACGTCCATGAACACGCTGCGGGCTTGGCCGGTCTCAGCTCCAGCGGGGACGACCATGCCCGCTCCCATGGCGATGAGATCGGCGATGGTCTGGTCGCGGCGGGAGAGATCCCAGCTTCCTTCGAAGACGGCCATGGACTTCGCGGCGTCCGGCGTCACCATTTTCTCGGCCCCGATCGCCAGCACGCAATCGTAGGCGCCCGAGCCCACCATCACATTTGCGAGATTGAGCGCCGTGGAGGCGGAGGCGCAGGCGTTCTCGACATTGACGACCCCGGAATTGCCAAAGCCGGCGCCGTCAAGCGCCGACTGCCCGCGGATGCCGTGTTGGCCCTCCAGCGCGCCCTGCGTTGCATTTGCGAAGACTATCGACTGCACGGCCGACGCTTCGGCGCCGGCGTCGGCGAGCGCGCTGGAGGCGGCCTGCTGGGCGAGACTGGCGAGCGAGGTGGCCGGAAACCGCCCGAACGGGGTCATGGCCGCCCCGACGATGTAGGTTTTCCGCCAGGTTTCCCGCATGCCGGCTTCTTCCCTCGTCATTGCCAGCTTGTCCTACGTTATTGTAGTATGTTCCTCCAGAAAAACGTTCCCCGCAAGCCCGACGTCGGGCGGCGCGCGAGAATGGGGGGAAGAGACCGCCATGTCCGATCTCGCGCCGCCGCCGCGGCTGAGCCAGCATCGCATCCTCATCGTCAATGATGACGGCATCGAAGCCGAAGGCCTCAAGCTGCTGGCGGAACTCGCCAGCGAAATCACCGAGGATGTCTGGATCGTAGCGCCCGACGACGAGCGGTCAGGCTATTCGCATTCCATTTCGATGACCGTCCCGATCCGCGCGCGCAAACTGGGCGAGCGTCGCTACGCCATCAAGGGCACGCCGACCGATTGCGCCTTGCTCGCAATCTACGAATTCATGGCGGACCGGAAGCCGACGGTGCTGCTCTCGGGCGTCAACCGGGGCGCCAATCTTGCCGAGGACATCACCTATTCGGGAACGGCGGCGGCGGCCATGGAAGGCGCGCTGCTGGGCCTGCGCTCGATCGCCCTCAGCCAGGTGTTCGCGCTCGGCGGCGAGGCGCCTTGGGCGACCACGCGCCGCTTCGCGCCTGCGATCCTACAGCAGTTACTCGCATGCGACTGGGAGCCGGGCAGTTTCGTCAACGTCAACTTTCCCGACTGCCCGCCGGAATCCGTCACGGAAGTCCGGGTGACGACCCAGGGTCGCCGTCTGCCCGGCTCGTTCCGCCCGGTGCGCCGCGTCGACGAGCGCAACTTCCCGTATTACTGGATCAAGCTCGCCTACGAGAACGGCGAACTCGAACCCGGCGTCGACCTCGCCGCGATTGCGGACAATGCGATCTCGGTGACGCCAATGCAGCTCAATCTGACGTCGAACACATTCCGCCACTATCTCGATCGCACGCTCAGCACGAAGTGAGCGCGAGGGCGCCGCTGCTATCCCGCAAACGGCGTCAGGGCTCCGTCAACAACTCAACCAGCCGCGCGCGTTTGCGGGCGTCGAGGCCGAGCCGGCCGGTCAGGAACGCCTCGAACGACCCATGTACGCGCACGATCTCGTCCAGCGCGGCCTCGAGATAATGCGACTGCGCGGAGAGCAGCAGCGCAATCACGTCATCGGGCGTGGCGGGCCCGAACAGATGCGAGACGTCGCGGCGGTATTGGTTGGTGAGTCCGTAGTCGTGCATCACCACGTCGCGGGGAACGCCGACGGCCAGGAGGAGCAGCGCCGACGCAAAGCCCGTGCGATCCTTGCCGCTCGTGCAATGGATCAACAGAGGATAGTTTCTGGCGTCGGCGGCGAAATCGAACGCTTGCCGATATTGCTCGACATGATCGACGCCGAACTTGCAATATTGGCTCATCACCCGGCGCTCGAGCTGGGCGGTGGAAATGGCCCCGGCTCTGACCTCCTCCAGCATTTGCAGCGTCCCTTCCGGCAGAAAGCCGATCGCCAGGGTGCGGATTGGCGAACCCGGCGGGAGCCGGTTCGGTTTCAACCGACGCTCGGCCTCGGTGCGGAAGTCGATCAGTCCCTGCACATGCAACGCCTGAAGCCGCCGCAAATCGTCGGCCGTGAGATCGGCGAGACTGTCGGAGCGAAACAGGCGCCGCCAGCGCGTTCGTCGCCCTCCTGCGGCCGAATAGCCGCCGAGATCGCGAAAGTTGACGGCGCCCTCGAATTCGAGGCGACGAGGCAGGTTTGCGCTCATAGCCGGGCTATCACCCGGCCGGCGGGCAGCGTGATGTCGTAGTCCATGTAGATCGCCTTCACGATGCGTCGGACCGGAAACCGGTCGACCGGGTCGAACGCCGAGTGGTCCGGGAACGAAATCGAGCCCGGACCTTCCCAGGCCTCGCGCAGCTTGTGCTGCGACTCGGCGGCAATCAACTCGGCGAGCGCCGGGCGCGTCGTCGCGGGATCGGCGGAGGGGATGATGCGCAGTCCGGTTGTCGGACCGTTCGAGCCGAGTTGCGCCACGGGCTGCTCGGGCCGCATGACGACGCTGGCCAGCCTCATGCGGGCCGGACGCTCCAGCGTGCCGACGATCATGTCGCGGTCATGCTCGAAGCCGATTTTCGCCAGCTTCTTCGGGTAGCCCCACACTTCGCGTCCCGCCAGCATCGGCGGTTCGGTATCGACGAATATCTGCTGAATGTAGGTCAGCGGCTTGCCTTCGTGCCTCGCATAAAGCCTGAGAATCGCTTCGTGATAGGGGCCGAAGGTCGTGAACGGATACCAGTGGATCGAGAGGTTGGCGCAGGCCGGCTCGATCAGTTCCAGCGGTTCGGGGAGAACTTCGAGCGCGGCTTCCGGGTCGGTCTCGAACTTGATCGAGATCGCCTGCGCCCCGCGATAGTGATAGGGCGGCGCCTGATACGCCGGCGCATCCGACGGCATCGAATAGCCCAGCCTTTCCAGCGTCAGACGTCCCCTCGCCCCCATCTGTGCCTCCTGACGTTTCAAGCGATCACGTATTGGCCGCCGTTGACGAAGACGACCTGCCCCTGAATCATCGACGCCTCGGGGCTGGCGAGAAAGGCGACCA
>Ga0134126_10000466_pt1 | contig 52070 bp, 37 predicted proteins | sample KB31752_FD_96881 | JGI IMG/M metagenome (GOLD analysis project Ga0134126, IMG submission 96881) | Terrestrial soil microbial communities with excess Nitrogen fertilizer from Kellogg Biological Station, Michigan, USA - KB3-175-2 | ecosystem: Environmental > Terrestrial > Soil > Unclassified ...
AAGTCGGCGATTCGCATCAAGGCCGATCCGGCAGCGTTATGGGCGCGCGGTATTTCTATTGACGACTTGAGCGCGGCCATCAAGAGCGGCACCAGTTACACCGGTGCGGGACAGTTGGACAGCAGCACCGGGACCTCGATACTGAAACCGCAAGGTCAACTCGAAACTGCAGAGCAGTACAGCAATTTGATCGTCGGTGGTACCAGCTCTTCGCCGGTGTATTTGCGCGACGTTGCCGGAGTGAAAGATTCGGTACAGGACGAGCGCGTCAACATGCGGTTTTGGGTGCGCGGTTACGAAGTGCCTTCGGCGACCGTAATAGTGGCCGTCAATCGACGCGCCGGCGCGAACGCAGTGGAAGTGTCCAGGAGTATCCGGGAGATTTTGCCGCAGGTTAGCAACCAGTTGCCGGGTTCGATCCGCGTAACGCCCATCTACGATCGATCTCTAAGCATCGTTCACTCAGTCACTGATGTAGAAACCACCCTGATCATCGCCTTCGTACTGGTAGTCATCGTGATCTTTGCTTTCCTCGGGAGAGCCACTGACACGCTTATTCCCACTGTGGCGCTGCCCTTGTCGCTGCTCATTACCTTCATCGCGATGAACGCTCTTGGCTACAGCCTCGACAACCTGTCGCTGATGGCGTTGACTCTGGCGATCGGATTCCTGGTTGACGATGCGATCGTGTTTTTGGAGAACACCGTAAGAAGAATGGAACGCGGCGAGGAACCGTTTGCCGCTGCCATCAACAGCGCCAAGGAGATCAGTTTCACGATCATGTCGATGACGATCTCGCTGGCAGCGGTGTTTATTCCACTCGTTTTCATGACCGGTCTGGTGGGACGAATCTTCCGCGAGTTTGCCGTCACCATCGTGATTGCAATCTTCGCTTCCGGTGTGGTTTCGCTGACACTGACGCCTCTAATGTGCGCCCGGTTATTGAAAGGGCGCGGTGAAGGCACGAAGAAAACCTGGATGGAGCGCGTGATTGGCGGCATCGAAAAGCGTGTCCTGGCCCTTTATGGCGGATCGCTCTGGTGGTTCCTGAAGCATCGCTGGGTGTCTCCTTTGATTTGGGTCGTCTGTCTGGCCGGCACCATCGTGCTCTTCATTCTCGTTCCCAAGTCGTTCCTGCCGCCGGGCGATAGCAGCGTTATCTTTGGCGCTTTCATTGCGCGTGAAGGCTCGTCGCCGGCTCAGATGCGTGATTTGCAGAATCGTGTCGACCAAACTCTGCACCAGGATCCAAATGTGATCACCGATTTCACAATGACTGGGGCCACCGGATTTCTAGCTGCGAATCAGGGCATCACGTTTACTTTCATTCGCCCACCTGAGCAGCGCAAGCCGATTCAGGAAGTGACCGCGGAGATGATGGGTAAACTCAATACGATTCCCGGGGTGTTCACCTTCCTGCGTCCCTTTCCGGTTTTGGAAATCAGTACCGGCGTAACCAGTCAGCAGCAGGGCCAGTATGCATACGCAGTCTCGGGCGCGAATCCTGAGCAGGTGTATGAAGTCAGCGAGAAGCTGATGGCCAAGCTCATCCCATACCCGGGCTTCCTTACTGTTTCGTCAGACTATTATCACAACACTCCCAACGTAAATATCGATCTGCGTCGCGATCAGGCTAAAACCTACGGCGTGTCTGAAGCAAAAATCCTGACGATGCTGCGCAACGCCTATTCGCAAAACTATCTCTACCTGATCAAGAAGCCTGAGGATCAATATCAGGTCATACTGGAAATGGCAGATGAGGCGCGCGAAAATCCCGAAGACCTGAAGAAGCTTTACATAAGGTCTGACGACGGACAGCGACTCGTGCCGCTGGGCGAGTTGGTTACCTGGAGGACAACGCTTGGGCCACAGACAGTGAACCACTTGAATCAGTTTACGAGTGTAACGATCTTCTTCAACCTTAAACCCGGTGTGGCCCTCGGCGACGCGACGAACTTTATCAACAAAACGGCGGCGGAAGTTGTGCCGTCTGGGGTGCGTGGGGAACTGGTTGGCGAGGCACAAACCTTCTCGAACACCGTGACCAGCCTGACGCTGCTGATGGCGCTGGCAGTCTTCGTGATGTACGTGATCCTGGCAATACTCTACGAAAGCTACGTGCACCCTCTGACCGTTCTATCAACACTGCCCACGGCGCTCGTGGGCGGCTTGTTGACGCTACTGCTGTTTGGCCAGGAGGCTTCGCTTTACGCTTTCGTCGGTATGTTTATGTTGATGGGAATTGTTAAGAAGAACGGCATCATGATTGTCGACTTCGCGCGCCAACGTGTTGACGCCGGCGAGTCAGCGGAGCAGGCGATTCATGACGCGAGCATGGATCGCTTTCGACCAATCCTGATGACCACGCTCGCCGCCGTCTTTGGGGCGATGCCGATCGCGCTCGGTTTCGGCGCCGATGGCGCCTCACGTCGGCCGCTCGGGCTCGTAGTTGTCGGCGGTCTGGTTATTTCGCAGTTTATTACGCTCTACATCACGCCGGTGATTTATCTTTACCTGGAACGATTTCAGGAAGATGTCCTCGATCGCACTTCCTTCTTCGGCTCGCGTAAAGCGCCCAAGGCCGTCGCGGGCGAGACGCTTACCGGCGACACCCACCCCGAGCCTCAACCAGTGCCATCAGATCTGGCTATCGAACGGTGAGTGTCAAGTGATTGCTCGGACAGCGGGCGTCCCGCCCGCAAATGAGCGCGAAGCGCGAAGATGAATGACGCCCCATTTGAACAGAATCGCAATCGTCTGCATGAAGGGGAATGTGAGATGCACGACTCAAATCAGAACGAGAACCAAACTGAGCAAAGCGAAAGCTCTGTGGCTAAAACACAGAAGTTGCCACCCGGAGTTCCAGATCTGATCGCGCCGGAAAATGAAGCAGAGTTTCTGGCGGGACAGGAAAAAGTCCTTGAGATGATTGATGCCAATGCACCGCTCAGTGAAGTCCTCACGAATCTGGTGCTGTTAATGGAGGCGCAATCGCCTGAGATGCTCTGCTCTGTGTTGCTACTCAGCGACGATGGCGATCACATACGACACGGAGCCGCGCCGAGTCTACCGGAGCAATACGTGAAGGCCATCGACGGCGCTCCTATCGGGCCCAGGAAGGGTTCGTGCGGGACGGCCATGTGGCGCGGCAAGCCAGTGATCGTCACCGACATCCAGTCAGATCCGCTTTGGGAGGAATACCGCGATCTGGCGTCAGCGAGCGATCTGGGTGCTTGTTGGTCAACGCCGATTCTGTCGGGGAAGGGCAAAGTCCTGGGTTCGTTTGCCATGTATTATCGGCAGCCGCGCGCCCCCACCGGTGTCGAAGCTCGACTCACGGAAGTTGCGACGCGGCTTGCAGGGAAGGCAATTGAGCAAAGGGCGGCAGGAGAGCGATTGTGAACAGCGGGCGATACCTGGCAGTGGGATTTCCACTAATGCCCCAACGGGGCTACGGCCTCCAGCCCAGGGTTGCCGCTACGGCTACCCTGGGAACTATTAGAAAAGAAATTTCAACCGCAACGCGGTTGCGTCGTTTTCTCAAAGGAAGTGCAAAAAGCCGACGCAACCCGCGGTGAATCCCCAAAAATCGCTATTTAATTGCGTTGACGACGACTGCTTTGCGAGCTTGGGTTAATCAAGGAGTTTCAAATCGCCCGAGGGCCGCCGACTCCAATCCGCCTTTGCACAAGTCGTTCGACGTTCAGCGGCACGCCTTCAGCTTTGGCCTTGCGAATGAACTCAGCATCGATGTTGAAGATGCGCAGCTTCACACTATCTTCAACCGAAAGATCTTTTAAGCCTTCATTGCGAACCTCAGCGAGAAATTCCGGAGTCACCTTAAAAATCCGCATCTTAACCAGGCTCTCAAACGGTTCCTTGCCGAAACCCATTTGCGTTGCCTGGCGAACGAACTCGGCGTCGATTTTAAAAATCCGCGCTTTGACAAGATCTTCCATGTCCATGTTTGGGTATCCGGTAGCTTTCATTTCGCGCATGAACGCAGAATCGATCTTGAAAATCGTCGCCTTGAAAAGATCATCCACCGTAAGCTTGTCAAACCCAGCCGACAGCAGGTCATCAGCCAGCGCCGTCGTGACGTTTAATGCCGCTGCGGTGAAAACCCTGTCTTCCGAAAGACCATAATGTTTTCTGGCTGACTCAGCTTCGAAATCAAAGCCCTTACTCTTCATTGCCGCAACGAAACTAGGATTTCGGGTGAAGCGGAAAGTTCCCGAGCCTTTTCCATTTTGAAAACTGCCTTCGCAACTAATCGTGCCGGCTTCGCGCGCGAGCGTGAACGCAACCGGCCCGCCCTTCATTACTTGTTCGCGAGTCAGTCCTAATTCGGCAAACTCGTAGGTCTGCCCAAACTGATTTCTCTCGCCTCTTTCAGCCGTGCGTTCGGTTCCGGAGGTCTGCCCGAAGGTTAGATTGATTCCGGAACCCTGTTTTTCGATTGAGGCTGTCCACTCGCCCGTTGATACAGGCGCGTTCTGGGCAGTGGCGACCGAGCTGCGAAGGGAAGTCATGAAGGCCAAACTGACTCCGAGTACCAGGCTGCAAGCCAGGTGCATCCATGTTTTCGTTGACATAGAATCGATCTCCTCTATTTTGATTTCGCCGCGTAATTACTACTGATCAACGTTCAAACGCTGGCCGGAAGTTTTAGTTGCAGAAAGTTTTGCCTTCCAACCAGCAAACGGCTTCACGGTTGCGCAGTTTGGTCCGCCATCTTTCCCGGTGCCCGCAACGCGAGCTTCAAGCGCTGCAGACGAAGACTTCGCCGCCTCTGCGAGCAATTCCCAGGTGATGCCTCTTAGCGGAATTTTCAGGCGCCGGCTCCATGGTGTGTTGGTTTGTCCGGCGCAAGTGCCGATATCGAGATAGACGAAGCGCTCGTGCGTTGGACCGTGAACAAACGGGCCGAGAAAATTCGGAAGGCCATCCTTTCCCTCGCGCACTCGCACGTCGAATTCAAACTGCAGATCGTCAGACTTTGATTCCACGGTCTGCACAGTTTCATAGTTGCTGCCGCCGCCTTTTTGTAAACCGAAATAGACGCCGGCCGGCGGACTCTCAACAACAATTCGCAGTGAGATTTCACGTTCCATTTGTTGTTCACTTTATCATTGCGGGTCGACCAATGCAGAACCGGGAGCGGTAGCGACTGGGTTCAATTTTAAAAAAAAGACTCGCACAATAGAACGACGCTTGAGCCAGAGTTCTTGCATGGTGGGTCGACTAATACAGAACCGGGAGCGGTAGCGACCGGGTTCAAGTTGGGATATAGACTACTGGATGCCGAGCGAATTTGAGTCAGGGAGTTTCCGCTGCACCCCAGCAGAAGTCTATGGGTTGACCGCGATAGCAAGAAATACTTAAGGACGGAGGCCGATGTGATTAATGCCATGGCATATGTTGAGTATGATCAAGGCGAGCCTTTAGATTGAACCACAAACGCTGGTTGAATCCAGGGTAAGTTGAACCCGGTCGCTGCCGCTCCCGGTTCTGTATTGGTCGACTCACTACAAAACTCTAAGCTTCCTGGGCACTTTCGAGGCAGGCTTTGAGTTTCGCAGCCAGCTCGCTGACGTGAGGTTCCTTGATCATGTCGAGGTGGCTACCGGGAATTTCATGGACGTCCATGCCGCCGCCAGCCAGCACGCGCCAACCGGTTACTAAATCAAATGAGGCGCGCACGTCTCTACTGGCCCAAAAAAGCGTGACCTTGCCGTCATATAGGTGCGGAACATAGCTGTGCGCCGCAAGCCAGTTAAACTCCTGGACATCACGGAGGGCCCGCGGCAGAGCGCGACCCAGATTCCTATAGCAACGATAAATTACGCGCCATGCCAGACTCTTTAATCTGATCGGAGCGTACTGCGCTTTCTCAAGAACGTACAGAGATTTTTCCTTGAAAGAAAAACCTCGCAGGTTTGAGACGTGAGCTCGTAATCTTCTGATCGTGCGTCCTGCCATACCACTCAACGCACCAGCATTTTTTTTCATCTTGCTGTAGCCAACCGGATAGGAATCGAGCAGTGCCAACAGGCTCACTTCCTGGCCCGCGCCCTTAAGCTGAGAGGCCATCTCGAAAGCAATCATCCCTCCCAGCGAACGGCCGCCGATAAGATAGGGACCCTGCGGCTGAAACTCGCGGATCTCCTTGATGTAGTGAGCGGCCATCTCTGTAATGCGCGTATGAGGTTGTTGCTGGCCATCGAGGCCACGAGATTGCAGTCCATAAAACGGCTGGTCCGGACCTAAGAGCCGCGCCAGATCGTAGTACTCAAGTACGTTCCCACCCACCGCATGAACACAGAAGAAAGGTTGTCTTGAGCCGAGTGGTTGAATCGGCACCAGCGAGGACCACGCCGCCGACCGGTTCTCTGTTGTCAGGAGAGCGGCGACCTGGGCGACCGTCGGCGCCTGAAACAAAGTCGCAAGTGGCAGTCGTTTGCCAAACTTCTTTTCGATAACTGCAAACAAGCGCACCGCCAGTAATGAGTGTCCGCCTAACTCGAAGAAATTGTCATGAACGCCAACTTGCTCAACTGCCAGCATCTCTTGCCAGATGTTTGCCAGGGCCTGCTCGATCGCTGAACGCGGCGCGGTGAATTCGCTGCGACTGTCTTGCCTGACTTGATCAGGAATAGGCAAAGCACGTCGATCGAGTTTGCGGTTCGGCGTCAAAGGCAATGCGTCAAGGGCTACGAAGGCAGTAGGCACCATGTAGGCGGGAACTTTTTCGCTCAGGAACTGGCGCAACTCGCTGTTTGTTGCCGAGTTCTCAGCTGGCACGACATACGCAACCAGGTAAGTTTCGCCAGCGGCATTCTGCTGGGGTACTACGGCAGTCTCGCGCACATTGGGATGCTCGGTCAGCACCGCCTCAATTTCGCCGGGCTCGATACGAAAGCCGCGAATCTTGACCTGACGATCAACGCGACCGAGATGCTCGACGTTGCCGTCGGGCAAATAACGACCCAGATCCCCGGTGCGGTAAAGCCGATCACTGCTCGCCTTCGTAAACGGATTCACAATGAAGCGTTCGTGCGTTAGTGTCTCATCGCCGAGGTACCCTCTGGCCAGATGCGGACTGCGAAAATGAATTTCACCGGCCTCGCCGATTCCGCACAACTGACCCGCCGCGTTTAGTACCAGCAGCTGCACCTCCATGATCCCTCTGCCTAATGGCAGCACTTCTTTTTCTGCTGACTTCCCTCGCTCAATTCCTGAAAATGTCTCATCCTCGCTGGGGACAACGAAATACCCAACCGCCCTTTGCGTTTCAGTGGCGCCATACAAGTTGACGCAGGTTATTTTGGGGGCGATCTTCTTTAGCCGAAACACATCGCGCTTGGTCAACACATCGCCGACGAGAAAAGAATAACGGAGAGACTCAATCTGTTCCTCAACCGTTGTCGCGTCGGTCTCGCTTAGCAGCTGGCTCATCGCCGGAGTTAAGTTCGCAACAGTGATCCCCTGCTGTTTCATCCAGGCTCTTAGTTTTTGGGGAGCTTCCAGATCCGAGGGGTCGGGAATGCAGATGCTGCCGCCGAGTTGCAGCGGCGTGAAGATGTCGCGATGAAGCGGATCGTGCGCCAGGCCGGAGAGCATGCAAAAACGATCCGACGCATTCAACCCAAATTTCTCAGCAGCCCATAACGTGAACAGCGTGAGCGGCCCATGTCGACCCATGACTCCTTTGGGATTTCCGGTTGAACCGGACGTGAATGCGATATAGGCGAGGTCGTCCGAATTTGTATCGACCTGAGGGTTCTCAGTTGAATAGCCTGCCAGGCCATTCTGGTTGGCATTGTCGCCTGCCGGCAACTGCAAACGACAATAGTCCATCGTTTCAACAAACTGATCCAAAGCATCCGGTAACATTCCTGCCTTATCGATTTGAAGAAAGGCGCGGGGAGCCGCAATCTGAAGGCAGTTGATTAATCTCGAGGCCGGATAAGTTGGATCGAGAATGACGAACGCAGCGCCGGCCTTGAGTACCCCGAGTACTGCCAAAACCAGAGGCGCGCTTCGATGACCATAGATCGCGACGGTGTCGTGTGCCTCGATGCCACTGGCGCGCAGGTAGTTGGCGAGCTGATTGCTCCGCGAGTCCAATTCCTGATAAGTCCAACTTTCGTACGGGTCGATGATAGCGAGCTGCTGCGGTCTTCGTCGGGCTTGATCGGAAAACAGTTTCTGAATCGACTCTCTCGTTTGGGCGTTGAAGGGTGCGCTCGGATCTGGCAAGAGCTTTTGGGCACGCGGCGTTACCAGCGAAAGGCGTTTGATCGCTTCGGTGGGCCGCTCAACAATTTGCCCTAACAGGTGCTTGAATTGCTCGAGCATCTCGACGATCCGTTCGCGCGAAAAAAGGTCAGTGTTGTAAACCAACCCCAACTTGATCTCTTTATCGCCCACGCCCGCATATAGAGTTAGATCAAACTTGGACAAATTCTCTTCAGACTGCAGCCAGGCATCCACGAAGCTAATCGCTTCGCCGCCAGGCAGTTCGATCTGATCCGAGAAGCTGAAAAGATTGAAGTAAACCTGGAAGATCGAGGAGCGACTCATGTCACGCTCGGGTTTCAGTGCTTCAATGAGTTTTTCGAACGGAACATCCTGATTCGCGTAAGCATCGAGCGCCGTTTTTCGCACTCGCGAGAGCAGCTCGAGGAAATTCGGATCACCCGATAGATCAGTACGCAACGCGAGGTTGTTTAGAAAGAATCCGATTAGTTTTTCGGTGTCGGCGACCGGCCGGTTGGCGATCGGTGAGCCGATAATAATGTCTTCTTGGCCGGTGTAGTGATGAAGCAGCACCTTGAAGGCCGCGAGCAGCGTCATGAAAAGGGTCGCGCCTTCTCGTTGACTTAGTGCCATCACCTCCTGAGTCAAATCCGCGGGCAACGCAAGAGTTACGCGGTCGCCCGGATGCGTTAGCACCGCCGGCCTTTGCCGATCGACCGGCAATTCAAGCACCGGCAGTTCGCCACCTAGCTGAGTCTTCCAGTAAGAGAGTTGGCTTTGGAGCATATCTCCCTGGAGCCATTCGCGTTGCCAGGCGGCATAGTCGGCGTACTGAATCGCAACCTCTGGAAGGGGACTCGTCTCGCTACGGGAAAAGGCGTCGTAGATCGCAGCGAGCTCCTGAAAGAACAGGACTAGCGACCAACCATCGCTCACGATGTGGTGCATCACCACCAGGAAGACGTGCTGTTGCGGGTCTATCCTGACCAACGTCGCACGAATCAGTGGGCCATGAGTTAAATCGAAGGGCGCTTCACATTCCTCATTGAGCAGAGCGCGAGATCGTTCCTCGCGTTCGTCTTGCGGAAGCGAAGTGAGATCCTGCATCTGCAGAGCAATCTTAAGTTGAGAGCAAACTGAAGGCTCGGCTCGTCCTGCAACAGTCGGGAAAGTAGTGCGCAAAGCATCGTGACGACGAACTATTTCGTTGACACTGCGCTCGATTACGGCGGCGTCAATTGGGCCGTGTAATCGCACGGCCAGGGGAACGTTGTAGACTGCGGAACCGGGATTTAATTGGTCAAGAAACCAAAGCCGCTCCTGAGCAAACGAGAGCTGTGGAACGCTGCCTGGAACAAGTGGAACGATGGTGCGTGGTGAAGTCGACTGTTGCTTGACATCTCCGCGCAGATATTTTTCCAGCAGCTGACGCTTCGCCTCGGAGATGTTCGGCAAAGTTGCGTCGGTCGTAATCGCTGAAGAGTGTGCTTGCAAAGTCTATCGATTGACCTCCAACCTGGCTGAAACGCGATTGCTCTTTACTGGGACCGCGGGCGTCCCGCCCGCTCCATGTTACCTTAGCGTCAACTCGCGATACTTGCGTCCGCCGTACGCAGGCGGGCGGGGAGCCCGCGGTCCCAGAAAAGCGCTTGCGCGGATGCTAACTTGCTCCATGAAATGGACAGCCGCTCGTACTCGCCACCGGCGTGACTATGGTTGGAGTCTCAAAGCTTGATTGAGCCTCATCGAACGTTACCTGCAATGAAGTCAGTCCTCGCAAACCAAGGTTGTCGCGCCAAACGATTGGGCCGGGAGTGATTTTCATGTTTGCAGTGCGTCGCACCAGAGCCTCGAATACGAGTTGACCTTCAATGCGCGCCAGCGGTGCGCCGAAACAAAAGTGACTGGCCCAGCCAAACGCCAAATGGCGAATATCCGTGCGCCCGAGATCGAGCTTATCAGGATCGGGAAAGCGTTCCGGATCGCGATTGCCGGCGCCCATCACTGCGATGACTGCCTGACCTTTACGAATCAGGTGGCCGCCGAGCTCCGTGTCCTCACGGCAAATCCGGGCGGTGTGCTGGCTGGGACTCTCGTAACGCAGCAGCTCTTCAACGGCCGAGGGAATCAGGGTTAGATCATTTCGTAGTCGTTCGAGTTGATCCGGATTTCGTAGCAGCGTCAGAACTCCGTTACCGATTAGGTTGGTCGTAGTCTCCTGTCCGCCGACCATGGTCACGATACAATTAGCAACAATTTCTTCTTCAGTCAGCCGATCGCCATCAACTTCTGCTGTCAACAAAGCGTTAATGAGACCTTCGCGAGGGTTAGTTCTCATTTGCTGAACCGCGTCGCGAAAATAGGAACTCATCTCTTCTACGCACTTCAGGGTGCGCGAAGAACGATCAGGGTTATGTTGAAAATTTCCCAGCACTTCCGCGAAATCTGCTGACCAGTCCTTGAGTTGATTCGCATCCTCGATTGGCAAGCCCATCATCTCCGCGGTAACAATTGCGGGTAGCGGCGCGGCGAGATCGGCAATCACGTCCATACGGCCGGCTTGCAGTAGCGGCTCGAGCAGCTCGTTGAGAATTTCCTTAATGTGCGAGCGAAGTGCTTCAACGCGCGCGGGCGTGAAGGCAGTCGATGCCAGGCCGCGCAAGCGCGTGTGATCCGGCGCATCCATGAACAACATTTGTTTCACCATCACTTGCGCCAACGGGCCAAGCTCAGCGAGTCCCATGGCCGCGAACTGCTCCGGAGTCGGAGTGCGATTCGCTGAGAAGTGATGTAACACGGTGATTACGTCCGCATAGCGAGTGACGACCCACGCATGCAGATACGGATCCCAATGTACGGGCGCTTCAGTGCGCAACCGTTCGTAGAGCGGGTAGGGGTTTGCCAGGACGTCTGGATCGAGGAGCTGGAAGAGACTTAGGATTTGCTTGTTTGATTTCATTTGATGTTCATTAGAAGAAATTTTCCATTTGTCATTGGCGAATTAAACGTTGATGGTCAACAGCTGCAGAACCACGAGCGGTAGCGAGCGATGCACGCACTCAAGGTTGAACCCGCGCGAACGTTCCAGCCATTGTTGACTCGAGGCATCCACTCGCTACCGCTCGCGGTTCTGCATTCGGCGCGCTCCTGATGGATCGCATCAGACTACGATTATTGTTGATCTTAAACATCGATTGCACTTCAAACTTAAATCCACTAATGACAAATGGAAAATGGTTCTGGTTGGTTCATGTAAGCATTATTGCGTTAACAAACGAGCGACTTCTTCCTCACTAAACGCGTCAACCCGCGCCATAATCAGCTGTTCGATCTCGGTTGATAACTCTTCGATGGTTGGCGATTCGAAGAGTGTGCGCAGGGCCAGTTCAACTCCAAAGGCACCGCGAATCTGGGAAATCAACTGCGTGCCGAGTAACGAGTGTCCGCCCAGCATGAAGAAGTTGTCGTGCACGCTTACGTGCTCCAAATTCAACAAGGAAGAAAGCATCGCTGCCAGGCGTTGTTCTAATGGAGTGCGGGGTCCGATGAATTCTTCATCTCGCAACGTGTTTTCGCTGTCAGGAGCGGGAAGAGCAGCGCGATCTACTTTACCGTTTTGTGTTAGCGGAAAGCTGTCGAGGCGCACAAAAACTGCCGGCACCATATACTGCGGTAATTCTTTTTCCAGAAAGCTGCGCAGGTCGGAAGCCGACGGTTGCGATTCAGCACGAAAAACGATGTAGGCGACCAGATGTTTCTCGCTGCAAACTTCTCCCTGTGCTATCACCCTGCTGGTCTCAACAGTCGGATGACGATCAAGTACCGCGACGATTTCATTTGGCTCAATGCGATGACCCAGGATCTTGACTTGTTCATCGATTCGTCCCAGGTAGGCAATCTCACCGTTCGCCAGGTAGCGGGCAAGATCGCCGGTGCGATACAAACGCGCCTGCGGATCACAACTGAACGGATCGCGCACAAATTTGTCTGCGGTTAGATCGGGCCGATTCAGATAACCTCGAGCAACGCCAGCGCCGCCGATATAGATCTCGCCAGCCGCATGTACCGGAACTTGCTGCATACTTTCATCAAGAATGTATACGTCTGTGTTTGTGATCGACCGGCCGATGGTTGGTAACTTGTTTGAATACGCCTCGCGCGGAACGGGTCCGGAGGTAGCAACCACGGTGCATTCGGTCGGTCCGTAGTTGTTAACGACATTGAAAGGCAACTCATCAGTGGGAAACTGCCGTAGAGTTTCGGCGCCAACCAACAGATTGCGGAGCGCAGTATGCGCCGGCCATTCAAGCGTCATAACGCGCTCGGCGAGAGCAGTCGGCAGAAAGCTCACGGTGATTTGTTCGGCGACCAACCAGTCGCGAAGTAGTTCCGGCGAGAGACGCGTGGCCTCATCAGGTAAATGAAGACTGGCGCCGGCCGTAAGGTAGGGCCAGGTTTCCCAGACAGCCGCGTCGAAGCCTACGCCGGCGAGGAGACTCGCCCGGTCGTCGTTCGTAATTTCAAATGCCTGCTGGTGCCAACCCACAAGATTCATCAAGCTCGCATGCGTGATCTCCACGCCTTTGGGACGGCCCGTCGAACCGGAAGTGTAGATAACATAAGCCAGATGTTCAGCTTTGACGTCGATGTTTGGTGAACTGGCCGGTTGGCGGGCGATCTCCGGCGCCGTGCGATCAAGGTCAGCAAGGCTGTCTATTGCGATCATCTTCCATGGTCCGGCGGGAAGTTGGCTGGCCATTGTCGAGCTTGTGATCAGTATCCGGGGCTTCGCATCGTTCAACATGAATGCGAGACGTTCCAGCGGGTAGGCCGGATCGAGTGGAAGATATGCAGCTCCAGCTTTGAGGACCGCCAACGCCGAAACGACACCGGCGAAAGAGCGATCGAGACATAGTCCGACGAGTGTGTCTGAACCCACTGCCTTTTCTGTCGAGACGTCTGGCGAGATCAGATAGCGTGCTATTTGGTTGGCCAGGTTATTGAGCTCCGCATAGGTCAAACTTTGAGCGCCGGTTGAGAGCGCGGGCGCATCCGGTGTCTCTATGGCCTGCAAGCTCACTAACTGCGGAACGCAATTTAGCTCGGGCTGCGCTCGCCATTTTGTTCTGCGCAAAGCGAGCCGGTTAGCCTCGACGCTCGCCGGTGGGCGCGGGTTTGACGAACGCGATGGCGCAATTGAAGTCAGCGGGTAAGCAAGTCTGCTGGACATAATATTCAAATCAACTAGCAAGTCTCTGGTGGATTGGATCCCTATCTCACAACCTATAAAGCCCTAATGCGATAGAGTTTCCCCATGGATCCGCATGTTTTCTGGAATTCACTCTCACGCCGCGGTTGGTTTCCGCAAAACTTGGCAAATCATTGAAAACAACCGCTGATTCGGACTTTAAAGGCTGTGAAGGAATAATTCCGAATCTTATGCACTCAGTGTTGGTTTACCACTCAATCAGCTCTCCAATTGAACCGATGGAGGCAGACGCCGATGTTTCGCCCGAGCGGTTTGAGCGTCAACTGCAATGGCTTTCGCGCTGGCGACAAGTTGTGCGACTCGAAGAGACATTGCGCGCGCCAGCCCGTCGGAATCTGGTTGCTATCACCTTCGACGACGGCTACCGCGACAATCTGACCGTAGCGCTGCCACTGCTTGAAAAATTTCAACTACCAATGACGCTCTTCGTTGCCGCCGGCTTCTTGGGACGCGAGGGATATCTTTCCAGGGAAGAGCTACACGAAATCTCGCAACATCCGTTGGTCACGATTGGTGCGCACGGTTTATGGCATCGTCACTTCAATAGATTGGCTGTGGTTGATGCGCGCTTTGAACTAGTAGAGGCGCGCCGGCTACTCAGCGAGATAACCGGAAAGCCGGTTGAGTTACTGGCCTGGCCTTATGGGGAATGTAATGAAGAATTGGGACGATTGAGCGAGGAATGTGGTTATCGGGCTTCCTGGTCGGTATGGAAAGGAACAAACGGTACACACTCGCGCTGGCGCGTGCCACTCGGACGCCGGGATGACCTTGCACGTTTTGTAATCAAGTCCTCCGGTTTCTACGCCTTGACGAAAGCAAAATGGCATCGGATGCGTGACGAGGTTCAATTCGAGGCCGGGGAGCATAACGCTCTGCCAACAGCAAACTAGAAGCTTGTCAGACAACACAATGAAGATTCTTTTCTACAACCACACCGGACAGGTAAGCGGCGCTGAACGCGTGTTGTTGATGATCCTTTCCCAGCTCCGTCGCGAGCGCTTTGACTCGCTGGTGATCTGCCCGGAGCAGGGTCCACTGCAGGAGATGGCGAGGGAGTTGGGCGTTGCCCTGGAAAGTGTCGCTGGTCTCGACGCGAGATTTACCTGGCGCATAGATAGGCTCGCACTCTATTGCCAATCCTTTCTTGAAGTCATTCGCCAGCTCAGGAGTCGCGTTCTCGATATCAAACCAGACTTGCTTCACGCGAACAGCATTCGCTCCGGTCTGGTAGCGACTGCAGCCACCGTTGGACTGGGAACACGGGTCGTCTGGCATTTGCACGACCTGTTGCCGCGTCACCCATTGAGCACGGCGATTCGTATTTTTGCTTCGCTCTCGAAGCGAACTCACATGATTGCGGTTTCGGAAGCAGTCGGCAGAAACTTTCGCGGCCGATTCTCTTGGTTGCTGCAGGATCGCGTCACAGTAATTCTCAATTCGATCGACCTCGACAAGTTTCAATCAGACCCAACCGCGAGACGCAGAATACGTAAAGAGCTGCGCTTTCGCGCGACGGACATGGCGATTGGCATCGTCGGACAACTCACGCCGCGCAAGGGCCAACTGGAATTGTTACGCGCCTTTGCCGAGGCGTTAACTAAAGCGCCTAATTCGGTTCTGCTGATTGTTGGCGAGCCACTGTTCAATCGTGACCATGAGTATCTGGAACTAATCAAACGCACGACTGCGGAATTAGGCATTGGGAACAAAGTAAGAATTCTGGGGGCGCGGAGCGATGTGGGCGCAATTATGCGAACACTCGACTTGCTGGTCGTCAATTCGAGTGCCGAGCCATTTGGTCTGGTTATCCCGGAAGCGATGGCTTGCGGAACTCCGGTACTAGCGACGACTGTTGATGGCATTCCCGAAATAATTACTCATGGCGAGAATGGTTGGCTGATACCTGCGCACGATGAAGCATCGCTTACTGAGGCTATCTTGCATCTACAGCGCCGGTACGAGCTGCGTGAACGGCTGGCGGAACGCGCCGAACAGCAGGTAGCTGAACGCTTCTCGATCGGTCGATACATGACGGAGCTGCTTACTTTTTATCGCTCAGAAATTAAAGCGCAACTGACACCGGTGCCGGAGCTGTCAAACGCGATGGAGTCAACCACGAGGCAGATCGAAGCCGCGTAGTTGGAGGCGTATTAATGACGCTGGGGAAACCATCAGCTATCGCAGGTGGTCCTGACAAGATACAAATGGACGAAGCATTCATCTTACAAATTTCGTTGGAGATCGGACTTGGCGGCGGCAGCGAGTGTGTGTCTTACGAACTGCAACGCGCCTGGCTCGCCATGGGACTCGACGCGCGCGTGCTCGCGAGTCTCGCTACCGAAGCTGAACCGCGGCAGGGAATTACTTATGTAGCTCCATGGCTGACAGCCTGGGGTCTGCGAGCGCGTTGGCGACATCTGGCGACGATCATCGTCGTTCCCCTGTTTACTTTGTTTGCAACCTGGCGCGCGTATCGAACTCGCGGCGCGAAGATCATCCTGAGTCATGGCGACTCTCTGGTCGGCGATGTCTGCGTTGTGCATGCGGTCAACCGCGCCTCGCTGGCGGAGAAACGGCGCGCTGGATATTACGGCTGGTTAATAAATCCAAGTAATTTGTGGGTGGGCTGGCGCGATTGGTGGATGTTGCGGGGCCTGCGCTATCGGCGCATTGTGGCAATCTCTGAACGTGTCAGGGAACAGTTGAAGCAGCATTACAAGGTGCCGGACGATCGCATCGTAACAATTCCAAACGGCATTAATCTCTCTCGCTTTGATCCGAAAAACGTAAGCGCCAGGGTGGAAGTGCGGCGCAGCTTTGGTCTATCCGAAGACGTTCCTTTGGTTCTTTTCGTCGGCAGTCAATTTCAACTAAAGGGTTTGGAGTTTGCTATCCGGGCCCTGGCGGAGATGAACACGAAAGCGGTTCTGCTGGTCGTTGGTGGAGACTCTTCTGCGCCGTTCAAACGACTCGCCGAACAATTGGGCGTCAGCGAACGCGTGATCTTTGCGGGTCCGCGAACCGATCTTCCCAGAATCTATCCCGCCGCGGATGTCTTTGTGCTGCCTACTTTATACGAAACGTTTGCGCTGGTTTGTCTCGAAGCAATGGCGTCTGGTCTGCCGGTCCTGGCATGTTCGGTCGGCGGCATCGAAGACTATCTGCGCGACGGCGAAAACGGATTCTTCATTCAACGTGAAGCACACGACATAGCCGACAAGTTGGATCGGGTTTTGAGCGATGGAAACTTGCAGCACCGCTTGCGCGAAGGCGGGCTGGCAACCGCAGGGAATTACGCCTGGGAGAAAATTGCCAGACAGTATTTGCAACTCTTTGAAGAACTGATGGCAGAGCGACTTCAGGACGCACGCAGTTCTGAGCGTCTTATGGTTACTGAGCCGAACGTTTCAATTCAATGATGAAGACCAGAAACGCCGGCAATTCCAACGATGGAGGAGAGAACATGCGCGTCTTGCGTATCGCTCATTCAAGTTTGACTCCCGAGCTGAGGCAACGGGAGCGTGCGCTCACCCGGCGTTATCCGGACGTGCGGCTGGAAGTGGTTACAACCGAACGCTGGCGTGAAGCCGAGATGGAAGTTGAAGCTACTCCAGACGATCTATTCCCGGTGCGAACGGCGCGCAGTTATCTGTCAAAGCACATTCAACTCTTCGCGTATGATCCGCGGCCCATCATTCAGGCATTGCGCGAGCACAAGCCACACCTGATAGACCTTGGTCACGAACCATATAGTGTGGCCGGTGCAGAAGTGCTGACGTTGTGTCGTTGGTTCGCTCCCAATGTTCCCATTGTGATGCAGACTAACCAGAACATCCTGCACAACTATCCGCCACCTTTTCGCTGGCTCGAACAGCGCGCTTTCAGAAGGGTCGAGGCAGCTTACGGTTGTAGTGAAACAGTCTGCGAAGTGCTGCGGGCGAAGGGCTTTTCCAAGCTCGCTCCCGTGGTCCCCTTTGGCGTAGATACTGCCGCGTTTCGTCCACGTCCTGAAGATAGCGAGCGGTCGAGCGGCCCGCTGACGATCGGATACATCGGACGAATGTTGCCGGGCAAAGGTCTCAACGTGCTCGCTGATGCACTCGCGAAAATCAAGGGCGAAGCCTGGCAGTTGTTGGTTGTAGGCGATGGATCTGAGCGTGAAGGTTTTGAGGAACAACTGCGTCTGGCCGGACTAAGTGAGCGAGCGGAGTTTACCGGCGCGATCAGTTTTGATCTGGTCCCCAAGTGTTTTCATCGTTTGGATGTCATGGTAATACCGACTGAAACGACCAAACGGATTCGCGAACAGTTTGGACGGGTGATTGTGGAGGCGATGGCCAGCGGCGTGCCGGTGATCGGCTCTACCTGCGGCGCCATCCCGGAAGTCATTGGTGAAGCCGGACTGGTCTTCCCCGAAGGCGATGCTGGCGCGCTGGCGGACGCCTTGCGTCGATTGCTTGGGGATGAAGCCCTGCGAGAGCAATTGGCAGCGGCCGGACGGGAGCGAGTGGAACAGTATTCGTGGGATCAGGTTGCGGAAAAAACGTACGAACTCTTTCGCCGCGTCCTGGACAATAGAGAAACGCCGCCGGCTAAGCGTTCGCTGACCGGCGCCCAGGTAGCGACCCTTGGCTGCGCGATTATGAGCGCCCTGGACTGCTTGGTCTAAATGTTTCATGTCGAGCGTGAAGCCGAGCTGCCAGCAGAAGGCTTGTGTTTGGTCTTGGGTCTTGGGTCTTTGGCCTTTCGTCTTTGGCTTGGGTCTTTGGTATTAATTTCTGAGATTTGAGATCTGAAATTTCAAATCTCAAAAAAAACCAAAACCCAAAGGACCTAAATCCAAAGTCCAAAGACCAAAGACCAAAAGACCAAAGTACAAATTGCCAAGTAGAAAGTTCAAAGAACTTAGTTAAGTAAATGCTGAAACGTAACATCAAGTTGGTCTTTAGCACGAATGCACTAATGTTGTGTTCGGGTGTGGTGACAAGTTTGCTGAGCGCACGGGCGCTCGGACCAAGCGGTCGCGGCGACTTGATGGTCGTGCTGATGTGGCCGGCCATCTTTTCTCTGGTCGCGCAAATAGGTTTGCCGCAGGCCTATCGTTTTTGGATCGCGAAGCGGCCTGAATATTCGTCAGCCCTGTTCTCAAACGCCGTAATTTTTACGCTGGTAATGGGATTACTCATGCTCGGCCTCGCCGAGTTGGTAATTCCACACTTGATTGGCGTTCGTAGTCCCGAGGTTCTACGACTCACGCGCATCTATCTGCTGGTTATCCCGGTACATTTGCTGACTGATCTGACGCGCGGTCTGCTTGAAGGAGCGCGACGATTTAAATGGGTGGGAGCGTTGCGTTTGATTCTTTTTGGTGTCCAGTTGGCAAGCTACGTCATGCTGTTCCTGTTGGGACAACTGACCGTTGCCAGCGCCTCTTACACAATGCTCGTGTCATTGACAGCTTCCCTGATTCTTTCGCTCATCGCCGTTTGGAGCGAACTCAGACCGAAGTGGCAACCTGGCTTTTCGGAACTGGCAACCACGCTTCGCTACGGAGTTCGCGACTATCCCGGAATCCTGACGGAATTCGTTAACTGGCGCCTTGACCTCATGATGCTGGTGGGCATGTCTTCAAGCGGCGCAGTCGGACTTTACGTCGTTGCACTCAGACTTGCCGACATCACCAGCACCCTCGCCGGTTCGGTTGGCGATGCGCTGCTACCGGAAGTTGCCGCTTCGAAGAATGCTGTTCAGGCCACACGGGTTGTCACGAGAAGTCTGCGGCTAACACTCTGTGCCCACTTCCTGATTCTAATTCCGCTCTGGATTGCCGCGCCTTATGTGCTTCGTTTCGGATACGGCCAAGGTTTCGTTGAGGTCACCAACGTCTTGCGCATGCTGATGTTCGCATCTGTCATGTGGAGTGGAGGCGCGATTGTAATCAGCGGACTCAACGGCCTGGGATATCCGGGTTCGAGCGCGATTGCGAGGATAGCTGCAGCTCTGGTGATGGTGGTCGCGCTGGTTATCTTGCTGCCCCGGCGAGGAATTCAGGGTGCCGCGCTGTCGTCAATAGCCGGTTATAGCGTCATGTTTCTGATGTCGCTTTTCTGGCTGCTGCGCCGTGGTCAAATCACGTTGTGGGAATGTCTGCGACCGCGTTGGAGTGATGTGCCGATGAGTTTGACGCCGGCTGGTATTCGCGTCGAAGTAGCCAGAGTCCTGCGCCGGGCGCGACCGACGAAGAGTCAAACTGCGGAGGCTTTGGTTGGGTTGGAATAGCACGAAATCTTTTTGGAGTGCGGTGACCTGTCACCGCTTTGGCCCAGGGCGGCTTGACGCCCTGCTCTTCGAGTCGTTCAAACGCTACGACAGGTCACGACAGGTCGCGACCGACCAAAGCGGTGACAGGTCACCGCACTCCAAAGAGCGCTCATATGTCGAATGACCAAGCTTCGCTTCATTAACCCGCTCATCTTAGTCCTCATACTCACGCTGCCGTGTTTGGGATGCATTCGCGATAAGAGTTGTATTTTCGTTTCCCAGTCCGGCGCATCCGTCCCCGACATTCCCGAAGGCTTCGGGGTCAACATTGATTTTACGGATCCACGCCCTGGCGAAATCAAGATGCTTTCTGAAGGCGGCTTTCGCTGGGTGCGCATGGATCTGAAGTGGGACCTAACTGAAACCGAGAACGGCCGCTACGATTTTTCACCCTATGACAGACTGCTGGCAGCCCTGCAACCCTTCAACGTTCACACGCTCTTCATTCTTGACTATGGCAACCCGCTCTATGACAAGGGAGCGCCGCCTCGAAATGAAGCAACGAGAAAGGCGTTTGCACGATGGGCAGTAGCTGCGGCTAAGCACTTCAGTGGGCGCGGCGCACTTTGGGAGGTTTATAACGAACCCAATCACTCAATGTTCTGGCCGCCACAGCCCAAGGTGGAGGAGTACATCGAGCTGGGAAAAGCTGTAGGCCGCGCCTTCCGTGAGCAAGTTCCTGGCGAGAAACTGATTGGCCCGGCCACTTCGGAAATCGATTTCGACTTTATTGAGAGTTGTTTCAAAGCGGGACTGCTTGAGTATTGGTCGGCAGTTTCAATTCATCCTTATCGTCGTTCCGATCCAGAGACGGCAGCCGCAGACTATTGTCGGCTCCGCGAGTTGATCAAAAAGTATGCTTCCGGAGGTGATGGCAGCGGAGTTGGTGAAAGCCAAAAGATCCAGATTATCTCGAGCGAGTGGGGTTACTCATCAGTCTGGCGCGGCTTGAATGAAGACAAGCAGGGCGAACTGCTCGCGCGCGCTTGGTTAACAAATGTCGCCAACGGAGTCTCATTATCGATCTGGTACGACTGGCGCGACGATGGTTTGAATCCGGACGAGCCTGAACACCACTTCGGCACCGTAGCCAGGGACTATCACGACAATCGCGAGCCTGTTTACGATGCGAAACCGGCTTATCTGGCAGCGAAGGCGTTGACTACATTCTTTAGCGGCTACCACTTCGAAAAACGTCTGAACGTCCTTAGCGACGATGACTACGTGCTTGTCTTCCGCAAGGGCGATGCTTTTCGATTCGCTGCCTGGACCACGGGCAGCAGCCACCAGGTAGTCCTGCCGCTTAGCGTGGGCCAATACAACGTCATCAAACACAACGGTCAGGAAATCGGTAGCCTGCGGTCCGATCAGAAGGGACTTGCGCTAACGCTCACCACGGCTCCGACCTACTTTCGTTAATCAACACTCGGTTTCTGGCAACTTCGGTGCTTTGGCAGTTTCTATTCTTACGAAAAGATTGCAAAGGCTTGTCAACACCTCGATCGTAGAGACCGTCGTTGGTGTATCGGAGAATTCAGAACCGGAGCGGCAGCAACCGGGACGCGGACTCAACGTAAACTCTGAGGAAGAAAAAGGTGTAGCAGGGACCAACCGAGTTGCGTGTTCGACCCCGGTCGCTACCGCTTCTGCATATGTCGACCCTTGACTGAAGCACTATGAGCACCTATCAATCTGCGCGGCGTGCCAGCGAACACCCGGCACTGAAGCAGATCAACCTCAGTTATTTGCGACCAGACAGTCCGCTTCCACTCGTGGTGCGACCCGCCCGCGAAGGAGTTGACCTCGGGCTATGGGCAGCTGCGAACTCAGACTTCATTGAAACTTACCTATTGCGAAACGGTGCGATGCTCTTCCGTGACTTCGGCCTGGGAACGGTGGAAGCATTCGAACGCTTTATTGAAGCGGTGTCAGGACCGTTGCTTGATTACTCGTACCGTTCAACTCCCCGGCACATCGTTAGTGGCAGAATCTATTCGTCAACCGAGTACCCCGCTGATCAAACCATCCCGCTGCACAATGAAAACTCCTACACGCGCAACTGGCCGATGAAGCTTTCGTTTTTTGCGGTGCAAGTTGCGGAAACGGGAGGGGAAACGCCATTAGCGGACTGCCGCAGGATCTACAAAGCGATGCCGGCTGAAATTCGCGAGTGTTTTGGACGAAATGGCTTGATGTACGTGCGCAACTACGGCACCGGGCTCGACCTTACCTGGCAGGAAGTATTTCAAACGTCTAACAGAGCGATGGTCGAAGAATATTGTCGCAAATCTCGAATGGAATTTGAGTGGGTTGGCGAGGACCAGCTTCGCACTCGACAGCGAGCGCGCGTGGTGGAGACTCATCCCCGCACCGGCGAGCTCGTCTGGTTTAATCAAGCGCATCTTTTCCATGTCTCCAGATTATCTGCCGAAGTACGCGATTGGCTGCTGGCTGCTTATGGAGAACAGAACCTGCCGCGCAACGTTTACTTCGCCGACGGCTCACCGATCGATGCGGCAATGTTGGATGAAATCACTCAGGTCTACGACGACAATGCGATAGTCTTCCCCTGGCGCGCGAGCGATGTGCTGATGATCGACAACATGTTGACTGCGCACGGCCGCAAGCCGTTCACGGGTAAACGTAAAGTCGTGGTTGGCATCGCCGAGTCGAACCTGAACATAGCAGATCTATCCGCTGCTATTAGATAATGGTTGCGCTTGATCAAACATTTGTCCGAAGACCCTGATGGTTATATCCACGTGGCGCTCAACGACGGTGCCGTCACTCTGCCTCTCAGTTTGCCCACCGATGAAGTTCACGTCTGGCTTGCTAAGCTTGATGACCATCCGGCTGATAGTTTGAAGTTGACGCTGGCGACAGACGAACTCGCGCGCGCTGCTCGCTTCCATTTCAACAGAGACCGAAACCATTTCATTGTTGCTCGCGCGCTGTTGCGCAAGTTGCTGGCCGCTTATCTGGATGTGGGCGCCGGCCAACTACAAATCGCCTACGCAGAGAAGGGAAAGCCTTCACTTGAAGACAGCAGTAGAAGTTCGTTGAAGTTCAACCTCGCGCATTCGCACGAATTTGCGATCTATGCGCTCTCCTGGAACCGAGAAGTTGGAATCGATCTGGAGTTTATGCGAGAGGATTTGGCAGATGAGAAAGTTGCGGAACGATTCTTTTCGCCAAGCGAGATTAGTAGCTTGAAAGAGCTGCCCCTTGAACTCCGAAAGCAAGCGTTCTTCGATTGTTGGACACGCAAAGAGGCTTATATCAAAGCGCGCGGCGAGGGCCTTTCAATACCGCTGGATGAATTCGATGTGTCGCTGCAGCCCGGCGAGGTGGCTGCCTTGCTTAGGAATCATAAGGATCCCCTTGAAGTCACGCGCTGGTCAATGCAATCAGTGGCCGTGCCGGCGGGGTATGTTGGTGCGTTGGTAGCTTCAGGTCGCGACTGGAAGTTAAGGAGCTTTAACTTGATTTCCAATCATAAATGACAAATGGTGAATTCAAGTTTCAAGTGCCAACTTGAAACTGCTCTTCGCTCTGTAGGAGCGACATGTTTATAGCAACAGTTCACCCCTAAAAATACTTTTCGCTCCGTGAGGAGCGAAATGTCTCTCTAGCCTGTGAATGAGTTAAGTTGTTGCGCTCCTACGGAGCGCGAACCTAATAGTATGACATCGGGCTATAAACATCTCGCCCCGCTGGGGCGAAATCCGAAGGCGTCTGCGCTCACTGCGTAGGTTCTACCTGGGCGGGTGCCGATTCCGCTTCTTCTTTCTTCGATCTCCACATGCCCGCAATCTGGTTAGCTTCTGCCAGCGTCATGTTATCGTAGATGTCAGCGTTGTTCTTGATAACGCCGTCCTCCAGTTCACAAACTTCCCAATCCGGCGCTTCCGGATCAGTCCCCGCGCGTCCCGGTTTTACGCGGACGTTGAATGAAATTACCGGGGCTTTAGTTTCGTTTTCCATCAGTTAAGTCCTTTTGTTGATTTCCTTCAGCTGATCAAAGCGGACTAAATCTATCATAAGTTCCAAGGCAGCGAGAGTGTGTGGATGGTCGCAATCGTGTATTGGCCGTCAGAATTCTTGACAATCGCGATGCCTCAGGTAGCATGGCGCGCGGAAGTCACAGCCTGAGTCCGATAAACTTAAAACCATCATGTGTACTGATAGAAGAAACTTTTTACGACTCTCCGCCGGCGTCGCTGCAGCGTCTGTCCTTGGCGGTTCAGCCCTTGCCGAAACAACTGAACCAATTCCCATTCAACAACGCGAGCTGCCGGCTCCGATTCGCAAACTTCGAAGGATGATAGATGACGTCGTGCCCATCTCGTTGGCGGAGCGACGTTCGAGAATTGAGAAGGCCCGGCGGCTAATGCGCGAGAACAAGATCGACGCCATCTACGTCGAGCCGGGTTCCAGCATGTTCTATTACACCGGCATGCGTTGGGGCACCAGCGAGCGAATGCTTGCCCTGGTGATACCCGCGCGCGGCGAGATGGCCTGGGTGTGCCCGAAGTTTGAAGAAGAGCGCGCGCGCGAGCTCATAACAATGGGTAAAGACATTCGCACCTGGGAAGAAGACGAAAGTCCGTATCAGCGGGTAGCCGAAATCTTTCGCGATCGCGGATTACGCACTGGCCGGGTCGGTATTGAAGAACGCGTGCGCTTTTTCCTGTTCGATGGCATTCGCAAGGCGGCGCCGAGATTACAATTCGTTAGCGCGACGCCGGTGACCGCCGGTGGCCGCATGTTCAAATCTCCGGCCGAAATCGCGCTCATGCAAAAGGCCAATGACCTGACGATCATCGCCTACAAAGCAACTGTCGAAAGCGCGCGCGAAGGCATGACGCAAGATGAGTTTGCCGGCAACTGTGCCGCGGCTTTCCGCGCGCTGGGCGTGCAGGGAGGAGTTTTTTGCAGCTTTGGCAAATACACTGCGTTCCCGCACGGCAGCAGCACGCCGCAGAAACTAAAGGAAGGTGACATCGTGTTGATGGACGGTGGCTGTGGCTTGGAAGGCTACCAGTCAGACATCACGCGCATGTTTGTTCTCGGCAAGCCGACGCAGCGCATGAAGGACATCTGGCACCTCGAACGCCGATCTCAGGATGCCGGTTTTGCCGCAGCGAAAGTCGGTGAGCCGTGCGAGGTAGTCGATGCCGCCGCTCGCAAGATAATTACCGACGCCGGGTTTGGTCCTGATTACAAAGTCCCTGGCTTACCTCATCGCACCGGACACGGAATCGGACTCGACGGCCATGAATGGACAAACTTCGTGCGCGGAAACAAGACCCCGATTCAACCCGGGATGTGTTTCAGCGATGAACCCACCCTCGTAATTTATGGGGAATTTGGAATTCGCCTGGAGGATTGCCTGTACATTACTGAGAACGGGCCCAGGTTTTTCACGGCGCAAAGTCCATCGCTCGAGGAACCGTTTGGATAATTCTTTTCGGCCTCCGTGTTGAAATAAAAACGCTAAAAAGGCATTCATTATTGAGACGGTAAATTCGCGAACCTTCACCCATTCACGGTTACGCCCGGAGGAGAACTCAAATGCCAAACGTTAGCGACATGCGCTGGTTCAAGCAGCAATTTCATCAAAAGATAAACGCGGCCGTGCAGGGCACACCCTATACGCTGGATTTCATGACGGCGCTGGCTTGCCAGGAAAGTGGTGAGGTATGGCCCACGCTGCGTAAGAAAGATCTAAGTCTCGACCGCATAGTTGAACTCTGCGTCGGCGACACTCTGGATGGACGCAGCGTCTTTCCTACGAGCAGGGCTCAACTCGAGTCTGTGCCCAATGGCAAGAAAATGTTTGAAATTGCGCGCGCGGCACTCGTGGACATGGCCCAGTTCATTAACGGCTACAAAGCAGTCGCCAAAATGCCGAACAAGTTCTGTCATGGTTTCGGCGTCTTTCAGTATGATATCCAGTTTTTCAGGAATGAAGATCCCGAATTTTTCCTTGAAAGACGCTATACAGACTTTGACGCCTGCCTGCAAAAAGCATTAGGAGAACTGCGGAGCAAAACGCAGAAACTTCATCTCCAGAATAAACCCACCCTCACGGATCTTGAATTGGCGCACGTGGGCATTGCCTACAACACCGGCGGCTTCAAACCGGAGTTGGGATTAAAGCAGGGACACAAATCCGATGACGGCAAGTTTTACGGTGAGAATATTTTTTCGTTCATCCAACAAGCCAGGACGGCCACACTGGATGACGCGGTGACGACGACTACTACCAGCGTGGCACCGAGCGCATTGCGTTTTGAGGTAACCAGCACAGATCCCCTACGCCTGCGCAGGGAGGCATTTAAAGATCCAAACAGTCCTGAAGCCAATGTGAGGGCAAAACTTCCTCACGGCCAGATCGTTCTCGCTCTAGCGACCCAGCCGGTGAACGGATTCCTGGAGGTTGAGACCGAGTTTGGCGGTGAAACTCTAAAGGGGTTTGCTGCGGCCCAGTTTTTGAAACGTGTTTGAGAGGGTGTATGCTTCGCTCGTTGGAGGCAACACCTGTGACTGAGATTTGTGCGCACCTTGATCAGATCCGGCCGGTGACACCGAGTACGAAAGGTTGCGAAGAGTGTCTTCGCATGGGCGCGCAATGGTTGCATCTTCGCGTTTGCCTGACTTGTGGTCACGTCGGTTGCTGCGACTCTTCACCCAACCGGCACGCCACAAAACATTTTCATGCTGTCGCTCACCCGATCATCAAGTCGTTTGAGCCCGGAGAGAATTGGGGTTGGTGCTACGTCGACGAAATCATGTTTGATTCCCTGTAGCCTTTGCGAGGTCAGAACGTCCGCTCAAACGTCCTGAAGTTGTCTTCGAGTTTCCATTGCAGCTTTGCTTTCTCGCTGCCTTCAAGATATTTGCGACAACCCGCCGAACTTAGCTTCATAACTGCGACATCCTGAGCGCATTGTGCTACCGGTACGAACTTGCGCGCGTCCTTCCACAAACTATCGCCGGCGATGAACGCATACTGAAGACTGTTTCGCGCCATAGTCTTCAGCTGAACGTAACCGAGCTCTTGTTCCTGCGCTGCCTTCAAAAATTCCCGCGAGATTTCTGAACGCGAAACTCCTTCATCGTCAGTGGCCAACGCGACCGGCACGCCGTATTGCAAGTAAGTCGCGAGCGGATGTTCTGATCCGCTGATGCCGAGAATTAGATCGTTACTCGAAAGACAGATTTCGACTAACACGTTTCGTCGCGCCATCTCTTCTAAGAGTTCATTCGGCTTATCTTCATGCATGATGTCCACGCCGTGTCCAATTCGTTCGGCCCCTGCCACCATTACCGACTCGCGCACATGAAACGTCAGACCCTCAGACGGCACCAGACCGGGCGCCAGTTCGCCCGCATGCAGCGTCAGGTGTGCTTGGGGATATAGAGTCCGCAGAGCGCCCAGCATGCGCATGTGCACGGAAAAGTTTTGCATAGATGCCAGGCCGTCTTCGCCCTGCACCAGATTCAAGCCGACCACTTTTGAGTTGGGATCGTTTGCCAGGGCAAATCCAGTTACCATCTGCGCAAAAACGGCGCCCAGCGAACTGCCGCGCGAAACCTGCGATACGTAGCGAACCGTGACCTCGCAGCCAGGATCTGCTTGTGCGGTATCACACTTGAGCAGTTGATTCTTTTGCCCCTCGGCTTCGCGCAAAGTCTTCAGTGCAGCGCTCGCGGCATTGGCAATGCCGGCGCTTTTTAATTTGCTCAGGGTTGTGTTTGCGTCTCCATCCCAGCCAACCTGCTGGCCAATCTGGCTTGAGGCTACGCCATCCGGAGTCAGCATCAACTCCAGGTAAAGCACATGTCCGCGCGCCGCGCGAGAAGCGGCCTCAGCGATCATGCGACCGATTTGCCCGTAAGTGGCGGGGCCAAATTTAATAAAGGCGTCGAAGAAGTGATCATGCCCGCTTTGTCCGGACAGTTGCCAGTTTCGCATTGACCAGGCATCAATCATCTGCCGGTAGAGCACGTAATTTGTCAGCGCATTGCTGGCCGGGCTGAGGTTCGACTTCGGATCACAGCTTGATTTTACTGGCGGCACAAGGAGGCTCATTGTCTCGTTGTTCACACATAACCCATTCTCAGCTGCCCATTGAATGTAGGATTCGGCATAGATTGAACCGGAGAGATGACTGTGCAGATCTCCGCCCTTCGGCATCCTGAGTAAGAACGCCAACTGCCGGGGCGGCGACTTACGTATTGACTCAAAATAGCGGGCGGTCTTTTGTTCGTGTGCGCTCTGCTCCGATTTCAATCCTGGGGATCGTGCGTCCGGCGATTGCGCCGTCGTTCCTAACGCACAAAAAAGAATTAGCGTCAGAGATCTGAAGGTATCTACAAACATCATTCTGCTGGAAAATCTTCCGCGCATATTCGTTTGCTCCTGGCTTTGTTACTGAGGCTGAGAAAATCGGTCTACCGGTTGTCCGTCGCATTGTAGATGCTCGATAAGGGAGAGTCTATGCATTGACAAGCTGTTTGGGCGGGGCATAGGGTAACCGAGCAATACATTTAGTGGTCGGACAAAATCAGAACTGGGAGAGTAGCGACCAGCCAAAGATTCACTTCAAACGGGTTTGAGTTTCAAACCGCTTCGGCTGCCGTTCTTCGTCAGTTGCGCCTTGGCTGGTCGCTACGCTCCCAGTTCTGATTTTGCGTGGGCCAAGATGCGCTCTTATCTGCGGACAATTTCCCTATGCCAGTTTCAATGATTGATGACAAAGTTTGGTTTGACGAAACAACCAAACTGCAGCAGGTGTGTAAGGACGTGGCAGATGCTCGCGCCCCCGGTCGCAGTGTTCTGCTTCTTTCTTACTTTGAGGCGACCCTTTCGCGCCTTTCGAGCCTGCTACAAGAGAAAGCTGTTAACCATGACCGGTTCTCAGCATTCAATCCTGCTGAACTTTGTGCGAGTTCGCCCGGAAAAGTCTGGTTAGGTTCAGCCCTCGCGTTTAATGTGGGGCAACCAACTTCGCCGGCCCTTACCGGAAATAAATTGCAAATCATTGTTGCCGAGCACCATCCGATGCAGTCGCGTGATCAGCAGGTAGTTGACTCCGCAAGAAAATTGGCCTGCGAAGGGAGTCTTTGTTTCCACTTCTCGCTCGATGACCCGTTGATGAAATATTTCGGTTCGGAAACAATCAAGGCGCTTTACGAGCGTCTGGGGATTCCCAAAGATGAGTGCGTTTCACATCCGCTGGTCACCAGGGCAATTCGCACTGCTCAGGAGAAGATTGAAAGCAAGGTGGGGAAAGACGTGCCAACTCACTCCGCGGAAGACTGGTTCAAATACAACTTAAGAGGCAAGAAAGAAAATTAGCCGCAGATTCACGCGGATAAACGCGGATCAGCAAAGGCCACAGACTAGCATGTCCGTCTTTTTCAGATCCGGGTTTATCCGCAAGAATCCGCGGCTAATGTTTCCTCAAAATGCCCAACGGCCCCACGTAAACATGCTGGTGAAGAATGCCAGGTACAGGATCGACCAGATTGTCATTACCGCGAACCACACGCGTCTGGCCGCCAGCATGGCGAAGAGAATGAAGATGGGAAACATCGTCAGCGTGTAGCGTGGAACGCTCAATACGAAACTCACCGAAACAAACATCAACCAGTTACCGGTCATCCAGACACTGTAAGCGGGCCGCAACTTTATCCAACTAAAGATCGTGCAAGCGAGACCGAGGACAATGAACAGAACCTCCTGCATCCCGATCATTTCTGCTTCCGATGGTGCTCGACTCAACGAACCGAGCGCGTTATCGATGCCCGTAATTGGCGACGACAGCGACTTGCTGAAAAACTGTTGCATGAGCGACGTGAAAGCAAACGTATCTCCAGTTACATGTTTGTTGAGCAGCAGGTAGCCGCCGAATCCGAGCCCGAGCAACGGAATGTACAACCATTGCCACTGCCAGCGTCGAGTTGTCCAGTATTGATATGCCGCCTCCATAACCAGTACCGGCCCCAGCACCAGACCGTTCGCGCGCGTGAGGCAAGTGAGCGCACCAAAGAGGGCGGCTACGAGCCAGCGTTGTTTGCGAGCGGCGTACACGCAGCTCAACGCCAACATCAGAAACAAGCTTTCGGTGTAGCCAATGTGAAGAAAATAGCTCGTCGGGAATATAAACAGGAACCAGACAGCGCGTTGCGCCAGCTCTCTTGGGTAATCGAGTTCAACCAGGCGCAGCAGTACGATTGCGGCTACCAGCGACGCCAGGGTAGAAATGATAAAGGCGCTAAACATGTAGTCGCGCGTGAGAAAGGCCAGCAGCCTGATGGTCCAGGGATACAACGGATAAAAGACGAGCAAAGGTCGCATCTCGCCGGTTGCGGTGTACCCAAATTGCGCGATCTTCTGATAGTTGACAGCGTCCCAGCGATTCCAAATCTCCAGCCAGCCCCGCGCTCCGGCCACGCGCTGATTTTCCAGGACCTGATAGCTCTGGCCCGCGAAAAGAAACAGCAGCGCTTTGATCGAGATTACAATCCCGATCATTTGCCACTCATGGCGGCGCAGCCCCCTGCGGGACTCTGCCAGTTCGGTGAGTCGGGAAGAGATGTTGTCGGTTTTCATGTGGAAGCGGGACGGAGATTCGAATATGGCTTGGCGCAAAGAAAGTAAATCAGCCGCCGCCAGTTGGCAATAGAGCTTTGTGGGTCGACTAATACAGAACCGGGAGCGGTAGCGACCGGGTTCAACTTGCTCCATACTCATCAAAAACTCGATAACCTGGAAATTCGGTCGTCATCGGTACTCTATACCGCTAGTTGAACCCGGTCGCTACCGCTCCCGGTTCTGCATTAGTTGACCCACCTGGGTTATTAGATCCAGGTTCGTTCATGCGAAGCATGTTGCCCTCCGCTCCGGGTAAGCATTGATAAAAAAGGCGACGCTCTCGTAAAGAGTCGTCGCCTTTTTTGCGTCAGCCGTCAAACCACGTCGGTGTAAATCAGTTGTTGGCGTTATTGTTCCGGTGACCGTGACGACGATGGCGACGATAATGACGGCGATGTCGCCTGCGTCCGCGGCGGCCGTGCATGTTCATGCCGCTCATGTTGGTGCCTGGCTGCATGGTGGTACTGCTGTTGGAGTTTTGCCCTCCGAGGACAATCCCTACACTGCAGATAAGCGCAAAGGTTACGATAGCTACTATTTTTCTTAACATTAGCTGACCTCCCGAGAAAAATTTCATAGAGCAGCTCTTTCTACGCTTGAAGGCGCAAGCAAGTCAATCTTTTTCCAAGGGAACGTGTCGGAGAAATACAGAACCGGTCGCTACCGCTCCCGGTTCCGTATTTGTCAACCCACCCCGCTTTGTTAATGCAAGTTAAGTTCAATCCGGACCGGGCGCGTCCAGGTGGAAGCACTACGAAATAATCTAAAGCGCGAAAGCCCCGCACAATGATGTTATCCTCGGTGAACTGCGGGGCGATATCAAATGTCATCGATAAGCGAAACCTGGGGAACAACGCCGGAGGAACGACGGCTCGTTTTTCCTTGTGACGGCCTTATTCACGAACCTGACGACGCGCTCTATCGCGGCGTCACGGTCAACGCTCCTGAGGTCACAGTCTTTCGCTGGCTCTGTCAGATGCGTGCCGCGCCCTACAGCTATGATTGGATTGACAATGGCCGACGGCAGAGTCCGCGTGAATTAACTGCCGGCTTCGAGAACCTTGCCATTGGTCAGGATTTCATGCGCATCTTCAGGCTTATCTCTTTTGAAAAAGATCGCCACCTCACGCTCCGCTTGAACGCAAACACGAGCGCCTCAAAAACATTTGGTGATGTGGTGGTGAGTTACGCGCTGGTTCCCATTGCCGGCGATCGCTCAGTGCCAAGTTGCCGCTTGCTCGCAAAGTTAATAGTCAAACATACTTCCGGACTCTACGGCAGGGTCATGAGAAGTGTGTTGCCCTGGGGAGACTTGATAATGATGAGGCGCCAACTGCTGAACTTCAAACGATTGGCAGAACAGACGGAGAAGGGAATTAGTCGGCCCCATTAGCGGTCGTCATAATCAGTCGAGGCCTTCGCGTCATCGGTGTCAGGCACAACCGGGATGCCGTGCACTTCTTTTTGTTGTCGCAGTGCATATTTAAGCGTCTTGATCGTGCCGCCGCCTTTGCCTGACCAGAAACCAAATACGATCCCTGCCAGGTCAACCATATGACGGTTTCTGATCGCGCCGGCCGTCTTACGTCTCGGCAGCTGCAACTCAACGATGCGATCGAGTTGCTCGAGCCAGGGTTGAACCCACTGTGGCTGCTTAAAGCGCGTATACGGAACCACCGCCCAGCAGCTTTCACCATTTTCCAGGAGCCACTCCATCGCCCAGTGGTCGACGCCGCGAGCAGGACCAATCAGCCAGGTTCGACCGTGAGATAGGAAGGGTGACAGGTGTTGCTCGAACAGCATGCGAGCCGTTTCGCGAGCCACATCTCGCGAACCGGTAATCATGATCGAGTTTTTGAGCGTCATGGCAGCGGACTCAAGCGGGGAGAGAACCGCGTTCTTTCTGCACGTCTCCTGGAGATGCTATGAATACTCCAACCTTTGTTACTTCTTCCGGCACGGCAAATGACAAATCAGACAATGCGAGTCGTCGAATCTTTATGAAATCATAAAACAATCAAAAGTGCTTAACCGTCCTGAGAGATTATCAAAAATCAAGGCGGCAGGTCTTGCAACCTGCCGCCCGTGGATGATCGTAACATGAGCCGGTGAGCCAATCACTCGACTCACAAAACATTTTAAGGGGTGAGACGGATCCACTGACCCTCTGAAGGTACGCGGTCCGAGTCTAAAATGAACAGCAGGTACCAACCGGGAGGCGCGAGATTCGCATTGGGCGGCGTCTTCACATCCAGAGTGCCGGGACCCCTTCCGGCGATCACACACTCGATGCCTCGCTGGCCCATGTTGAATCCGTGGGTTGTCGCGCCCGCGCGGAGCAAGACTACTTCGCTGATGTCAGGCGGTGTTGGCGTATCGATCGTGAAGTTGCCGCCATAGTTGATAGCTCCCGGAGCCCCGGTGATCACCGGCCGCAACTTGTCGAAGTAGCCGGGGAAGAAACGCTCGTGTGGGGTAAAGGGTGGCAAAGCGTTGTTTGGCGGGGCGCCGCCGCCAAGAATGCTTCCGTCCTGAAGCAGCAGGAATGATGAATGGTAGCTCCGTACAAATTTTATGTTAGGACCCTCCACCCAACCGGCGCCCGGATTACGCGGATCGAAAATCTCGCATGGGCCACCATCGGCGCCTCCTTCTATGCCGCCGGCAATAAACACGCGGCCGTCGGGCAGCAGCGTAGCGGTGAACTGCTTATTGCGAGCATTCTTGAGGTCGGGTAAGTCTACCCACGCCGGCGCTGGCACAGACAAATCGATTTGCTGTGCGCTCTTCTCTACCGTCGGGAATTGACCGCCCATTATGTAAGCTATCGGTTTATAGTCAGGCGGTCGAAGAATCAAGAGCACGGAGGTGCCTTTCTCACCGGGGGTGGTGCGATCGCCCTTGCCCGTCGCAAACGACTCGACCCCGGCGGGCGCATTGAAATCGAAGCGCTGGCTGGGATCGTGCGGCCCGGCGATGAACAACCTCCCGTCGGGCAACAGATATGTCCACGGGTAATATTGGTGATGGCTCATTCCGAACGGCGCAAGGTCGATCGGCGCAGCCCAACCCACGCCAAGAGTGAACACCTCGATCGTTTTGACATTCCCGAACAGGGTCACGGCGCGCCCGTCGCCAATCACGATGGTCGTCGCGTAAAAACGATTACCCACGGTGTCACCGACTTGCGCATAAGTTCGCGTGCTGGGGTCAAAGGTGAAGGCCCCGCCTCCCGTGAAGCCTCCGTGCACGAGTAGTGTGCCCTGCGGTGTATCCAGCAAGGCATGCGCGGCTGACCACAGATCTGAGTTGGCTGTAAGATCGGCGGTTTGATTGAAGGGCGAAATGAAGGAGCCCGCAGGCGTGGAATAATCCCAGATGCGCGCCTGATCGGCCCGCGTCTGACCCCAGAAGAGAACCTGCTTGCTCTTAGGCAACAAAATCGAATGCATCAAGAGCACTTGGGGGGCCCCGGCAACTTCTTCCCAATGCCCAATGCGGTCGACTCCGCAGGGATCCGGTTCGACGTCCGGACAGGTGTTGCGTCCGTCGTCCACCGGTAGCCCGGTTCGACGGTTGATCTCGTCAGCCATTTCCGGAGTCAGCCAGAAGCTCTGCCTCGAGCGCACCAGCCCCGCCATGCCGTTCAACAAGTGGTCCTGTTCATGGCAATGAAACAGGAAGTCGCCCTTGATGCAGTAGAGCTTCGCCTCTTTCGGCCGATACTTGGGTTGCTGCATCTGTGCCTCTTCTTCAGTCAGCAGCACCACCGGTGGGATCGTCGCTTCAACGACGAAGGATTCGCCCGGCCCAAAGCTCCGAGTGTCAATATACTCACCGGCAAACTTCCAACGCATTCCGTGTGGATGAAAGTTGTGCCCGTTCGTGCTGATGTCGAGGTTGAAGACATACCAACGAATGCGTTGTCCGGAGCGGCCAACGATGGTGGGCGTGTTCCCGGCAAAACTGCGGCCGTTTATGCACAGGCTCGGAATGGCCGCGCGTTTTCTATCCGGAACTAAAGGGTTCACTACGGGATTAACGGGCAGATCGAATGGCCGGGGTGCGAGCCCAACTGCCAGGTCAAGGAGCTGGCGTTGCCGGTCAAGAACCAGATCCAGATCCAAAAGTCCTGGCGGAACCGGCACCGGCGGAGTCTCTTTCCTCGACATCCGATGGAAGAAGACTGGCACATGATCCGTCGGTATGTGCGCCCTCGGCAGGGAGTATGCCCGCGATACGAACTCCTCGAGGAAGTCGAGGTGATGTTCGAGAAGTTGTTGGGATATCGGTTTGAGCCGCTTGAAATGTATTTGCGGCGCGAGGATAAAGGGAGGGGGACATTCATTAAAGTTGATCCTGACATCCTCCGGAAGGAAGCTGCGACCCTCGCTTCGTTCCAGGTCAGCATAGATGCCGCCGAGCAGTCCCTCGTCGAACAGAAACGGAGCAGGCGCCTTGTCGCAGTAACTAAGTACAACGATCCCGCCGAACAAGCCCTGCTCAATACTCATGTTCGAGTAATGCGTGTAGTCGTGGAACGGCCAGACTCCGATCATGTCGTAGGTGACCTCGAAGGTGTAGCACCAGGTTTCGCCCGGGCAGATAGCGTCGGACCGTCCGCCGGCGGAGGCGGCCTGCGTGCCGAAAGGCCAGGTCCCATCGGAATCTATGCCGTAGCGGAGACCGTGAGCGTGCAAAGAGTGGGGCAGGTCGTCAGTATTCCAGACATGAATATTGAGTCGTTGATAGGGACGCGCGTAGATCACCGCACCGGGTACGCGTTCCTCGTAGAGCGGCTCATTGATATCGGCGCGAATTAGCTTATCCGGCTTGGGGATGAGATACGCGGAATCGAGATATTCTCGATAGACGATGGCATCCAACGCACGTGCATCGATTTCGGGTTGCGGGATAAAGCCATTCTCGTGGCCCTTATTGCGCATGCAGTCGCGTCCGTAAGTCGCACCTCCAGCCTCCTCCTCCACAGGCTTCACCGGATTGTAGCCAAAGCGCTCGATCTTCAGATAGACGTGCCGTTCTCCCCAGGCCGCTGGTTTGAGCGGCGGTATTTCGATGGTTACGTAAGCATTGGGGGCCTCTACTCTCCAGTGCGTAGACTCCTGGGTGCTCGCCAACAACTCGTCGCCGCAGTAAACATCCAGGTAGATGTCCGGGTGTCGCTCGCGGAAAATGTCCCGGTAGGTGTCTTCATCGAACGGTATTGCAAACGAGCCGTCGTAGAGTGTGGCCGCGTAGCCCAGCTCATCGTCAAGATCCAAGTCTGTGCCCCAGGCCTCGACTCGCACTCCTGCGACACCCTCGCGCGTTTTTTGATCAATTACTTTCCCTTTAATTTCGTAACGCATATCTACTCCTTTTCAGAGATGAGGTTCTAAAGTTCAGAATTGCGCGACCAGCTTGATGAAACGAAGCAAACGTCGCGAATTTCGCCAATGGACCGGTTCTTTCTTCCTGGTTCTCCTTTGTGTGGTGTCTTGTCAGCTATTGTCGTCCATCGATTCTGAAAACGGTTTTACCCCTACCAATTCCGACACGGCTGTCAGGGCCACACTTGGCAATATCTAGTTAGTTTCAAATTTGAACTTGCTGACGTGAGGCTTACGAGGGAGTCGCACGTAAAACATTTGTGCCGGAGCAGCAGCACTCTACTCGCCGCTGAGAACGGCTGTCAATAAAAACCGGCCACCTGCCCATGGCCGACTTGAGTCCGAGGACCGACGGGGCGCTTAGACGAAAACAAACGGCTGTGAAAACAGAGGGCGCCGTGATGAAAGTCCGAGCCATCTCTTCACTACTGCTTAGCTGATGGAACCCAATTCTCAGTTGTCATGCCCACTGACTTAGGCGGCATGGGACACGAACCAGCCTTGCAACAACATCCGCCTTTGACGTGTTTGCCGGTGCAGCAGGCGTGATTCGCTTTCTTGCAGCAGCGCATGTTTTGGTAGCAACAGTGCTTCATCCGGCAGCAAGAGGCGCGGCGCGGACGCGCCATTGCCGTGGATGAAGCAGCCAAAGAGGCGGCGCAGAAAAAAGTGATAGCGAGTATTTTGACTTTTCGCATGAGGGGACCTCCTGAGGTAAATATGGTAGTCCGCAGTCGCGGCAAGTGTATGCCTCGGCAGTGTAAGCTGCAAGGTTTTCTTGTCGAATGCAGCGCGCTTTCAGTGCTCCTTTTAGAAAAGTGATGAGCCGAGCAGGACTCGAACCTGCGAGCCAACGAATCTGAAGGATGATCAGTTCACTTTCGGTCTTGAGCGTTCGACGATTCCATCAAAAGAAGTTCCCGCAGGTAATGTGCCCAGCGTCAGATACTGCTTATCTGCCAAACGTGAAGAACAAAAAGCATCTCTTACGGCCGGATCTCCGTTTTGCAGGAGGATCGCGGCCTGAAGCGCCAAACCGAGAGCTTCGACAATTCTTCGGGCCCGCGCTTCAATCTGACTCTTATCGGACAACTCCTCATCGATCCAGGCCAGGAGTTGATCGTAGCGCCTGTCAACACCCTTCGCGGCATTGAGTTCTCCAAATAACACCGCGACTGTTTCAGGCTCCTTGTGCATCGCTCGCAAGACGTCGAGACACTACGAAGGTCATCGTCAGCGGACAAATGTGTCCTTCCTCAAGCTGGTGACTAAGCATCATCAGCGCCGAGCGCGCCACATGGGCGGCGGGTTCGATTTGATTCGCCCAGGGCAACGAGTGGGCGCCGCAGCTGATGCTCAACTGGGCTATTTCATGCCACGCCGGACTTAAGTTAAGTCGTTTTCGGACGGCTCCCTCAAATATGAAAACATCTTCCCCCTAGACCTGCTCGACAGATTGTCTAAGCGCAGTTTCAACACGCTATGTCGATAGGCGCCCACTCAGGACAGCAGAACCGCTCTGTAACGAATGCTATGAACCGGTTTTTCTACTTTGAAAGTAGATACACATCCCACGCCCAACGTCCGACTTTAGTATTGTGGGCATCTTTGACTTTTGCTCTATAACGAAACTGGTTTCCGTTTTCGTCAATGCGTTTGGAATACTTGTAATCTAGGTCTACGGAATTAATACCAAGGCTGGGCAGAGTTCTCAATTCTGCTAATTCTGAAATCCCGTTGTGGTTGGAGTCAGTCCATAATCGTAAGGACGAAAAGATGCCGTCAGTTGGTTCTATCCAGCCGTCACCATTCCCCCCATTTGCTGGCTTGTCATACTCAGCAAGAGCACGAAATCCACTCTTCTCGTCACCTGCCGGAGGCTCCGGTTGTGGCGTAACATTACCAAATAGTTCCTGACCATTGTCTATGATGCCATCGCCGTTGCGGTCAAGAACCAACCATGCATCATCAGTACCAGAAGTGGTCCATGAAAGATGCTCGGGAACTCCATCAGCATTTAGGTCAAAGTTAACGCCACCAGAAAAGTTAGTTCATACAAACCCATTACCAAGTGTATCTATCAGAATTGGACTCAGGGGATTACATTCACAGGTGCACAAATTCATCCCCTGCTGACCACATCCTTGTCCAATAGGACATTGGCCATCGAAACAATTGCAGTGATGGAAAATTGTGTGACTGGTTCCAACACTTGCAGTACTACAAGTATTTTGATTTCTGGTTCCTCGCGTGGGTCGACTAATACAGAACCAGGAGCGGTAGCGACTGGGTTCAACTTGCGAAATAGACTACGGCATGACGAGCGATCTCGAAGTCGATGAAGATACGACCGATTCGTCCGTTTGTTTGAAGTGTCTACCGTAAGTTGAACCCGGTCGCTACCGCTCCCGGTTCTGTATTAGCCGACCCACTGAAAGACGTTCTTGTCGCTGATTTACTTTTGTGCAAAGCCCCAAAAGACACGAGCCTGGCTTTCATACCGGTCTCAGCCTACAGGTCGGCTATTGTCCGAAGCGCGATGAGGCTAGCGTAACGTCAGCCTTGGCCCACGCCTTCTTGAAGCGCGCCTCGATTAACGCTGCGTCTTCATTCTTGCCTTGCGCCTTGAGGGCTTGCATCAAGCCATACAGCGCCCATCCGTTCTCACGATTGCGCCTCAGATCCTCCCAGTAAACAGTCTCGGCTTCGGCCGGCCGGTTAGCTTCCAACAGCACTGCGCCGAGAGCGTGACGCGGCGGATAGTGAAACTCAGAAGGTTCTGTGTAGACCAGAGCGTCTTCCAGTCGCACCGCCCGCTCGAGGTGCGCTATGCCTCCGTCATAATTCTTTTTAGCAGCGGCAATCCCTCCAGCGAGAACCTCTCTCGCAATTGAGAGCACCTGAATACCGGTGTTCGGCGAAAAGAGCGGCGAATCGAGCGACTTATCCGCCATCGTCGCGTCCAACTTCGCAAATTCCTGATCGGCGGAATCGATCTGTCCTTTGCCAAGGAAGGCCGTGCCGCGCGCGTAGTGCCACATGCCGGTCATATACGCGCTGGTAGTTGGCGGCTCTGGCTCGCGCAACATCTCGTCCCATTTTCCAAAACGGGTGAGCGCGAAGTAAGGCACAACGCGAAACCCGGCCAGCAGCGGCACTGCTTTTAGAGTTTCGTCGCTGACCTGCGAAGCCGCCTTGCGTGCCGCTTCAATCGCCAGCTTGCTTCGCCCTTCAGCCGTTGCCGCAAACCAAAGGAAGTGCAGGTTGTGCGGATAGTAGGCCATCGGGTAGAGGCCCTGGGCGCGGCACTGCGAGATGTAATCTTCGTCCGCCGCGATCGCCAATTCGTTGCTGCGCGCGGCGTCGGCATAGCGGCCCACGCGTTGATAGATGTGCGCGGGCATGTGCACCATATGGCCTGCCGCGGGCATCAGCGTCTGCAGACGGTCGGCAGCGGCTTCGGCCTTTCCCGCCTCGTACGCCTCCATGAGGTGAATGTAAAGATGCAGCGCAGCTGGATGCAGCGGATTTTTTGCGATGACTTGTTCCGTCAGGCCGACGATCTCCGCGGTCCGTTCATAAGGCGTGCCGTCTCTCGTCCAATAACCCCAGGGCCGCAGATCCATCACAGATTCAACGTAGAGCATCGAGATGTCCTGATCGTCGGGAAACTGTAGATGCACCTTGCGCATGGCGTCGGCGTAAGCGACATCGCGTGCTTTGCGATCTTCGGCGCGGCCGGAGTAGCGGTGGGTCAAGGCTTCAATCAACGCCTGTTCGCGTGGCGAAGCTTTGGCTTTAAGGGCCACGGCTTTCTGAATCACCTCGAGCGCTTTCGGCTCGCTAGCAGGATCCATCGGTGCGTTGATGTTCGGCCCCAGCGCTAGCGCTTCGCCCCAGTAGGCCGTCGCGAGGTTAGGATCGAGCCGCGCCGCTTCGCGATACGCGCGACCGGCCTCCGCGTGATTGAACGCATAGGAGAGATCCAGGCCTTGATTCATGAAGAGCTGAGCCTGTGTGTTTTTTGTCGAGACCGGAAATACGTGATTGCCGAGTTTCTGCAGCCGTGGCGCGATCGCACCGGTTGGAGACGTCGACTGCTGGGGCGGCTCAATATAGTGAACGTGATGGGGCGCTGGTTGCGGGGGTTGAGCCGCTTGAGCGCCTTGGGCCAAAGTAGCTTTCTGAAAAGCAATCAAAGCTACGCCGGTTGCAGCCAGCGTCAGGAAGAATCTTGAAAGTCGCATGGGGATGTCCTCTTTGAGTGAAACGACTTATTGACTCGATCTTGAAAATTCTACGGGTCTGTCCTTTTCGGGAGATGGATTCTACCGCCGTCCGGAGATCGCTTCAAGCTTTTCCTATAGGGGCGTAGGTTTGCACAAAAAAAATCAGGACGTAAGTGAGGTCGGTGGTGGGGAAATGGTGTGGCGTTCTTCGTCGCTCCGCGACGATGACAAGCACGCCCCGACTCGTCAGGATTCTGGGTAGTGGGCCAGTTTCAACGAAAATGTCCGACAAACTTCAGTTTGTCGTAGCATCACGACAAGCTAAAGCTTATCGGACATCAACTGACCCAGTACCGAGTTCTGTGTTAGCCGACCCACTGAAACACAGTTATAGTGCGTCTACTCAAAGTACTACTTCTCACATTTGTTATTTTAGCTGACGTTACTTACCCGCATAAGGAACTGGAAAAGAACTCTCTAAAGCGGTTCCGTTGAGGTCGTTACTCGCGTACCTGAAAGGATCGACGATGGATATGAATAAACTCCGTGTCAGCCGGATTGCGTATTTGCTTTTCCTGGTCTTGGCTTCAAGTACGCCTGCTATCGCGCAAGGCGTGAGCGGCCTCGGCGGTAGCTTTAATAATCCGGCCGGCGGGATGATTACCAGAACCATTTTGGATCGAGTGGCGCATCGCCGGCTTGAGAAGACACGAGCGGTGCTGCCTGCCGGCAATGACGCGGCGGTTCATTTTCGTTCGACCGGCACCCAACTGAAGACCCGCGAAATTGCCAACACGATAGATGCCGGCAACGCGCAGGTCTTCAGCATCATGGGCGCCATCCTGACGGAATACGAAAAGGGTGCGCGGGCCGCAGGGCATCCTAACGATCTCGCTCTCGCCCTGAGTTTTTTCTTCGCTGCCAACGCCAGCGTCTATCACAACGCCGGTGAGCCGGCTGACCCGCCAATGATGGAGTTGCGCGACGCCATCGCAGCGGCCTTGCTCGAAGGCAAGGCACTGAACGGAGTCACCGATCGGCAGAAGCAGGAGATGTATGAAACCCTCGTGATCTTCACCGGATTCGCGCTCGCGACTTATCAGGAAGGAAAGCAGGGCGGTAGTGCCGAAACGGTGAAAGTCAGCCAGCAACTCGCCGGGCAGAATCTGCTGGCAGTTACAGGCATATCGCCGGACAAGATCAGCTTTAGCGCTCAGGGATTGAACATCGACACCGGCCCCGCGAAGGCCAGTGAACCAAGCAACACCTCGAACTCTTCGTCTGCTCAAGTATCAGCCACGGGTCGTGATCCGTTCCCCGATCGCCCCGGATATGTTCCGCAGAAACCGTTGTCTGGCACGGTGAAAGATTCAATCGCCATGGATGACCTGGTCGGCAGATGGGACCATGGCGCAGGCAGCGTACAGAGATATGTCGACTCAAACACCGGTGACTATGCTGGTACCACAACCTCTTTCTACGGCGAGCAACTTGTCATTAAGGCCAATGGAACCTTCGAGTATAGGTTCGTTGGTCGAGCTAATAATACTACGGTACGCGAAACTGACCGCGGCACAATCATCCTGTCGGGTGGTTACGTAACCTTTAAGTTTGCAGGACGGACAACGAAGAAGTATCAGTTCATCGCTTTCAATATCGAGTCAAGCGGCGCGGCGATTCTCTCGTTGGTTGAAGTTCACGACAGTTTTCCGGGATACGACGCGGCTGGGCTGGCTCTGGAATGCGGCCATGGCGACGGCTTTATTCACTGCGTCGGCGGCGAAGAATGGGCGCGCCTTGGCAGATAGATAAGCCGAGCTGGAATCACCCCATTCGTCAGAACGCTGTTTCCGATCAAGATGCTGCTGCAACTTTCGTCCGCGCAATCGAATTCTGAAGTAGTGACGCAGACAGCACGTGGTCAACAGAGTCTTATCCAAGGCGGCGTGCGCCACTTCTGGCGGCACCCTTAGGCGCACAAAAACAAGAAGGGCGACCTCACCTGGTCGCCCCAACTGATTAATTCTAGATGGTGAGCCGAGCAGGACTCGAACCTGCGACCCGCTGGTTAAAAGTTTGGAAAAGCCTTTTTCGGTCTGTTTCCCTCTGTGTCGATCAGTATGTCTTTGTTAGGTGCTCCGGTTACTCTATAATGCCTCTGTGCTGGTCAGGATAGCGTGGTTTGGCGGAGTTGGCACACAATTGGCACACAGGAATCCCGAGGCTTACTAAGATGGAAAAACTGACTGTCGACGCAGACGGAAAAATCACAATCCCGCCCGAGGTTATTCAGAAACGCGGCTTGCACCCCGGCGATGAACTTTCGCTCGTCGAGTCTGCCGAAGGCTTGCTCGTTTACCACGGTGGCGTCGATGAGAAGACTTTAGCGTGGTGGAACAGCCTTGATCAGGAACAACGCCTGGTTGCAGAAACTGAGGCTGGTCGCTACGAGAGCTTAAGCGACGGGGAGCGAGACTCAATCTGGAATGAGGAAGCAGACTCCATCGAAGCCGAAGCCGAGAGTGACGAGATCGACCTTCCAACCAAATAGCGTCCTATTCGACAAAGGCGTAATCAGGCGTGTGTACGAGCGCCGCGTGCGCCTGGCGTTGGGTAAACCTCCAACAGTTCTACAGGTAGAGGCCGCAAATTCTTACGCATACATCGCGACTATTCGCACGTGCTTCCTAACATGCAGCAAACGGCCACGGACAAGATTGAGAGAATGCTCCATGCTGCGAGCTAGAAAAGGTTGGCACACTATAGGCACACAAACACTGAGGGCAGCCCAAACGGGCTGCCCTTAAGTTATTGATTTAGTGGTGAGCCGAGCAGGACTCGAACCTGCGACCCACTGGTTAAAAGCCAGTTGCTCTACCGACTGAGCTATCGGCCCACAAGAAATTCGGTGAGTGGCATTCTACCGACTGAAAAGTCCAATGTCCAAAGTCCAATGTCCAAAGTCAAAAGAAAGACGGTCCGAAACCGACTTTGGACTTTGGACATTGGACTTTGGACTTGAGTCTAGTCTTCCATCCAGCTGCCGAGCGCTGAGTCCTTAACAATGATTGTCTGCGTGCGTTCCGGTCCCGTGGATACAAGTCCGATCTCCACTCCGATCTTTTCCGAAAGAAAATCGACATAGCGGCGCGCGTTAGCGGGGAGGGAACTCATTTCAGTTGTTCCCACTGTCGATGTCTGCCAGCCGGGTAGAGTTTCGTAAACTGGTTCGATACGCCGCAGGTCCTGAGATACCGCGGGCAAGGATTCACATTCTTTACCGTCCAGTTTGTAGCCGACGCAGACCTTGATTTCTTCAAGCGCGTCGAGCACATCAAGCTTCGTCAGCGCCACAGACGTGAAACCATTAATTTCCGCGGCATAGCGAGTGGCGAAAGCGTCGAACCAGCCGCAGCGCCGCGGCCTTCCGGTTGACGCCCCATATTCTCGGCCGCGCTCGCGAATTAGTTGTCCCATCTCTGCTTCGCCGGCAACCATCTCGGTGGGGAACGGTCCTTCACCGACGCGGGTGGTGTAAGTACGCACAATGCCAAGCACGCCTGTCAGCCGGTTCGGCGCCAGGCCGGTGCCGATGATCGCTCCGCCCGCGACTGTGTTGGACGAGGTGACGAAGGGATAGGTACCGTGATCGACGTCGAGCAAAGTAGCTTGCGCACCTTCAAGTAAAATCGATCGTCCTTGCGTGGCCGCGACATTCAGATAGTGTGTGGTATCGCCGATGAACGCGCCGAGGCGTTCGGTCAGTGCCGACATCTCATCAAAGATCTCATCTACATCGAGCTTCTCACCACCGTAAGCCTGGATAATCCGATTGGCATCTTCGAGATTGCGTTCGATGCGCGAACGCAGTACCTCCGGAACCAGCGCGTCGGCAGTGCGAATGCCGCGGCGCCCGGCTTTGTCTTCATAAGCGGGACCGATCCCGCGGAGGGTAGTGCCGACCTTCTCGTTACCGAGCCGCTCTTCACTGGTGTGATCCAGCGCGCGATGATAAGGGAGAATTAAGTGAGCACGCGAACTGATCTTTACGCGTTGCGGAGAAACTTCGATGCCTTGTTCAGTTAACCGATCCGCCTCGACAAAAAATGCCTTCGGATCGATCACCATACCGTTGCCAAGCACGCAGATCTTGCCGCGATGCACAATGCCCGAAGGCAGCAGGTGGAGGACGAAGGACTTGTCGCCCACCTGGACGGAGTGGCCGGCATTGTGGCCGCCCTGATAGCGGGCCACGATGTCGAAGTGTTCGGCAAGCAGATCAACGATCTTGCCCTTGCCCTCATCACCCCATTGAGCGCCGATGACTACAATTATTTTGGACATTGATTAACTGGGTTTTGGGCTTTGGTCTTAGGTCTTGGTGGATTCAAGTTTCAATTGCAACTTGAACTGCTCTTCGCTCCGGAGGAGCGACATGTTTATAGCAATAAGTCGCCCCCTCAAACACCCTTCGCTCCGTCAGGAGCGAAATCTCTTTCCAGCCCGAGTGCACGAGGTTGTTGCGCTCCTACGGAGCGCGAGTCTAAAAGCGTGACGTCGGGCTATAAACATCTCGCCCCGCTGGGGCGAAATCCGACAGCCGCAACTTGTTGCAATTGAAGCCTGAATCCACCCTTAAGCTTGGTCCTTGGTACTTTGTGTTAGGTACTTGTTACCCTCTGCTTGCCGATTTGAGTCTTCAAAGACAAAGAACAAAGTACAAAGTACAAACCTCAAAGACCTAAGACAAAGACCAAAGGTCTAAGACCAAGACCAAAGCCGAATTAAGCAGTCGCCGCTCCCACAACATATTTTTCGATCAAGCGCGAGATGGCATCCTTGGACGTTGCCCCGACCACGCGTTCTTCTTCCTTGCCGCCTTTGAACAGTATCAAAGTGGGAATTCCCTTGATGCCATACCGCTGCGAGATTGATGGATTGTCGTCAACGTTTACTTTAACGACCCGTGCGGTGGCGGCGTACTTTTCGGCAACTGCTGCAACCGTAGGCTCCAGCATGCGACAAGGAGCACACCAGGTGGCCCAAAAATCGACCAGCACCGGCTTGTCAGATTGCAATACGTCCTTCTCGAAGCTCTTATCATTTACTTCATCGATATTTGCGCCCATCTTAGCTCCTCTTTTCACAGCAATATCAGTTTTTCCTCTGTGCCTCCTCCGTGTTCTTTTTGCCTCTATGGTGAATAAGCGCAAAGTAAACACTCACCACAGAGACACAGAGAACACGGAGGAAGCACAGAGTTGTCGTCTCATTTTAGATCGATAATCTCCCGGTAAAGCTGCACATATTTTTGAGCAACGGCACTCCAGGAATTATCCACCGCCATGCCGTTCAATTGTATCTTTCTCCAGTCCTCAGGCCGGCCATAAAAGTAAAGGGCTTCGCGTATTTTTTCAAGCAAGGCTCCGGCGTTGTAATCGTGAAACTTGAAGCCAGTGCCTGTCCCGCGTGACGGATCGAAATTTTCGACTGTGTCGTCCAGTCCGCCAGTGGCGCGAACGATCGGTACGGTTGCATAGCGCATGCTGTACATCTGGTTTAGGCCGCAGGGTTCATAGTACGACGGCATGAGAAACATGTCTGCTCCCGCCTCAGTTTGATGAGCGAGTGGTTCGCCCGCGTAACCTTTGTAAATGCCTACCCGCTGAGGCGCGCTATCATGCCAACGCTGTAGAAAATCCTCATACTCTTTGGCGCCGGCGCCGAGCGCGATAAAGAAAGACCCCGTTTGCAGAATGTCTCCGGCAAGTTGCCGGATCAGGTCGTAGCCTTTCTGCGTTACCAGTCGCGAAATTATCGCAATGATTGGACGCTCCGGTTCTTCAGGTAAACCAAAGCGACGAAGCAGATCAAGTTTGCAAGCTAGTTTGCCGGAGAGATCTGCGGCGGAAAAGTTTGCCGCTATATGTGGATCGGTTTCCGGGTTCCAAATATCGTAGTCGACGCCATTGGTGACACCGGCCAGGCGATCGCGCCGTCCGCGCAAAAGCCAATCAAGTCCGGAGCCGTGTTCCGGTGTTTGTATTTCCTGCGAGTAACGACGACTGACGGTGGAAAGGGCGTCGGCAGCGATGAGCCCCGCTTTCAAGGCGGAGGCGGCGCCCTTGAAGATGAAATCGTCTTTGTCGGGAGACTCGCCGAAACCGAGCCACCAGAGATCGCCCGGATCAAACACACCCTGATACGCCAGGTTGTGAATCGAAAAGAGGGTCCTGATACCGCGAAAGAATTCGTCGTAACGGCGACGCGCGCGAAGTTCCATCATGGCAAAACCGCAGGGCCAGTCGTTGCCATGAACGACATCGGGCTGCCAGTCAAGATGTTTAATTAACGCGAGCGCGGCGCGAGAGAAGAAGGCGAAACGCTCGTGATCGTTGGCGTAACCGTAAATCGAAGGCTTTGAAAAATATTCCGGCGCATCGATCAAGTAAGCAGGCGCACCGGCCGCTTCGCTTTGATAAACGCGCGTTGGCCTGATCTGTCCGCGCCACTGGACGGGCACGTCTTCAATGACGGAATCGGTGAGCAGGCTGCGATCGATTTGCTGGTAAAGCGGGAGGATTATTCGGGCGTCAACATCGTGCCTGGCTAATGCTTTCGGAAGTGCCCCGGCCACATCGGCGAGTCCACCGGTCTTGGCGAAAGGCACAACTTCAGATGAAAGCAACGCGATGCGCATGGGTTGAACTGTGAATTTTGAAGGATGACGGATGAAGGTCCTGAAAGCAAGGAAAAGGCGGAAAGATTCAAGTCCATCACCTCGCATCTTTCCGCCTCGCCCTTGGTTTTTTAGCTTTGCATTGACGCCAGGAATTCTGCGTTTGACTTAGCCTTTTCGAGTCGCTCAAGCACGACTTCCATTTGCTCGACCGGCGATAGCGGATTCAAAACTCGGCGCATCACCCAAATTCGATTGAGATCTTCCTTACTGAGCAATAGCTCTTCCTTACGCGTGCCCGAGCGTTGCAGGTCGATGGCGGGGAAAAGTCGCTTGTCGCTTAGACGGCGATCAAGATGAATTTCCGAATTACCAGTACCTTTGAATTCTTCAAAAATCACGTCGTCCATGCGAGAGCCGGTATCAATCAGGGCAGTCGCTATGATTGTCAGGGAGCCACCCTCTTCGATATTGCGGGCGGCGCCAAAGAATCTCTTGGGGCGCTGTAGCGCATTTGAATCGATACCGCCGGAGAGAATCTTGCCGCTGGGCGGGACTACCGCATTATGCGCGCGGGCCAGGCGGGTTATAGAGTCAAGCAGAATAACCACGTCGCGCTTGTGTTCAACCAGGCGCTTGGCTTTCTCGATCACCATGTCAGCAACCTGCACGTGACGCGTTGGCGGTTCATCAAAGGTCGAGGAAATCACTTCACCATTGACTGATCGCTGCATGTCCGTAACTTCTTCCGGGCGTTCGTCAATCAGCAGGACAATCAAAGTTACTTCCGGATGGTTCTGAGTAATGGAGTTTGCAATGGTCTGCAACAGCATCGTCTTACCAGTTCGCGGTGGGGCGACGATCAATCCACGTTGACCTTTTCCGAGTGGTGTTACCAGGTCGATGACTCTGGCAGAAAGATTTTCCTGAGTCACCTCCATCTTCAGCATCTCGTCGGGATACAGCGGTGTGAGATTGTCGAAGAAGACTTTCTCGCGCGCCTGGTCGGGAGATTCGAAGTTGATCGCCTCAACCTTGATTAGCGCGAAATAGCGTTCGCCCTCCTTGGGTGGACGAATCTGCCCGCTGACTGTATCGCCGGTGCGCAGATCGAATTTTCTTATTTGCGAGGGCGAAACATAAATATCGTCCGGGCCCGGCAGGTAGTTGTATTCAGGCGCGCGCAGGAAACCGAAACCATCGGGAAGCGTTTCGAGCACACCTTCGGAGAAAATCAAGCCGCTCTTCTCCGTCTGGGCCGCCAGCACTTTGAAAATCAACTCCTGTTTGCGCATTCCAGTTGCGCCAGGGACATCCATGCCTTTGGCGATGCTCGTTAGCTTGGAGATCGACATCTCCTTAAGATCGGCCAGGTTTAGAAAACCTTCTCCGCCAAACTCTCTGCCGTCTCTGTCCGGCACTTCGGCCGTCGCAACCGTGCCGCCGTTTTCTTCGTTACCGCCGTCGTTGTTCGCGCTGGAAGCGCGTGAACGTGTTCTCTGTGCCATATCAATTCAATCCTATCGATTCGTTTTTTATTATTCTTTCATGACGGGCCGTTTCATCAGCGGCCGTATTGGTTTTTGTTCGAGGGGTTAAGAAACTGGAAAAGTTCGCGGAGCCGGCAGACAAATATTAATTGATCCACTAAGCCCGGGCCCTTTGCGGGGCCACAGCGCGATTCTCTTCAAAAGTGTTATGCAATTTACCTCGCTATTCGAGCGGGTCAGGGTTTCTCTTTGGATGCGACGTGCAGCGTCATTCGTGGTCTAGAGTAAATCCGATTTAACAAAAGGGGCTTGAGTATTGTGATTCGACGCTCGACTCTGGTTTCGGAGACTGTTCTCCAAATGCTCTAGGGGTGCGGGTGATTGAAACCAGCCAGTGCGTTTTCGATAGCCTGCCAAACCTCATTGCCGCCGCGGCCCGTCCTGGCGGAAAAAGCAACCACGCGATCCTCGCTGAACACGCGTTTAACGCGTCCCAAACTCTGTTTCAGCTCGTTGTTAGATAGCTTATCGGATTTTGTGGCAACTATTAAGCGTGGCCCGGCGCTGTGCTCTAGCCACTCGTGAAGCTGCAAATCCAATGTTGTGGGTTCGTGGCGCGAATCTACGATGTGAATAGATAGCACAAGCTGCTCTCGCTTTGCAAGGTAGCTACTGACCATCTCACCCCAACTGGCTTTTATTGCTTTCGGTACGCGAGCATAACCGAAGCCCGGAAGATCGACAAACCTAAATCTCCTGTTAATCAGAAAAAAGTTTAACGATTGTGTGCGGCCCGGAGTTGAAGAAGTTCGTGCCAGACCTCGCACCGAGAGCAGGGAATTGATCAAACTGGACTTCCCCACATTCGAACGACCCATGAACGCGATTTCCGGTAACTGTTCAACTGGCCAATCGACTGCCTTGAAACTACTCTTCAGAAATTCAGCGCTCATAATCTTCATTCTTCACCAAAGCTGGGAGCGCAGACATCCGGGTCTGCCTCAATGCTTGTAGAACCTAGCGGCAAGCAAGCTGCCTGCGCTCCCAGCCCCGGCACGTTTCTCAACTCGCGCTGGTTGCGGATTGGGATTTAGCCACCCGCTCGGCGCGCATCTCGGCGAATTTCTTCATCCGCTCTCTCATTGCGCTGATTGTTTCTGCATGATTTGGGATTCGTTCTACGAGTGTCTGGAGATTTCTTAAGAAGTCAGGGTTGCCAAAGAGCGCGCGGGCTTCCTCGAGAACCGGCTGTATCTTCGAGTAGACAAACAGGTGCTCACCGTTTGTTTCATTGAACAACTTCTCATCGATGGCGCCGTTGTTGACCATGGCGGCGGCCATATCCCAGTAGGAAATGACCATGCGGTAATGTCCGCTATGCTCGCCCAGGAGAACCTCGATAATGTCCTGCACGCTGGTGGGGTTGAAGGTAAACAGCCAGTTGCGGGCTTCGCGCATGGTGGCTTCGCGTCTCAGGTCGTAGAGCTTCAGAATCAAATCTGCATCTTCATGTTTACTCATTGCGATCTCCTCGGAATTGTTGATTGAAATAGAACTGGAATCGGAAACACGACATTGCGAGCGCAAGCTAACGGTTGCGGTTGTAATCACCGCAGACTTATAGCTTGAACTCTGACCTGCTGGAAAGTGAACTCTTACCCTGGATTGTTAACTTGTCTGAATACCTTGCGTAGGCTGCTCGGTCGACCACAGCGGCGGCGTCTTTGGTTCGTCAGCGCCGGCATCGGTCGGACAAGCGTCCTCAAGCGCAAGCGCCAGCACTTCATCAATCGTTTCTACCAGATTGATGCAGAGCGCATTGCGGACTTCCTCGGGTACCTCAGGCAGATCCTTCTCGTTATCCTTCGGCATGATGATCGTATCGATGCCAAATCGATGTGCGGCCATCAACTTCTCCTTCACGCCGCCGATGGGAAGCACCCGGCCTCGCAAGGTGATCTCCCCGGTCATCGCTACATTCTTACGAATAGGCGCACGCGTAAGAGCTGAGGCCATTGCAGTTGCCATGGTAATGCCGGCTGAAGGGCCATCCTTGGGGATTGCGCCTTCCGGGATGTGAATATGAAGATCGCGCTTGCGAATGATGTCGATGCTCATGCCCAACCGCTCGGAGCGTGCCTTAATGCAAGTCAATGCTGCCTGTGCCGATTCCTGCATGACGTCGCCAAGTTTGCCGGTAAGCATCACACCGCCACGACCCTTTGTGAGCGTGGCCTCGATCTGCAAAACCTCGCCGCCAATTTCTGTCCAGGCCAAACCGGTCGCCAATCCGACTTCGCTTTCTGCAGCCACACCCTGTTGGCGAAACTTGATAGGCCCAAGCATGCCGCGCACGCGCTCAGCGTCAATGATGTCTTTGAAGTCTTCGGCAACGTTTTCTGATACGAAGCGACGCGCGAGCTTGCGGCAACAAGATCCGATTTCGCGTTCGAGATTACGCACGCCGGCTTCGCGCGTGTAGTGGCGAATGATCTCGAGCAATCCTTCGTCAGTAAAATCGAGCTGCTCAGGCTTCAAGCCGTTGCCTTCAGCCTGCTTCGGCACCAGATGCCGCTTCGCGATTTCCAACTTTTCTTTTTCGGTGTAACCGGATAGACGCAATATCTCCAGGCGATCCTGTAAGGCCGGTGGAATCGTATGCAGCACGTTGGACGTGGCGATGAAAAACACTTTCGACAGATCATACTCGACGTCGAGATAGTGATCCTGGAAAGTGTGGTTCTGCTCCGGATCTAAAACCTCAAGCAAAGCAGAACTCGGATCACCGCGGAAGTCCGCGCCAAGTTTGTCAACTTCGTCGAGCAGCAGTACGGGGTTAACCGTTCCTGCTTTCTTCATCATCTGAATTATCTGACCGGGCAGCGCGCCAATGTAGGTGCGACGATGGCCGCGAATCTCGGCTTCATCACGAACACCGCCCAGCGACAAGCGCACAAATTTGCGATTAGTAGCGCGCGCAATCGATTTCCCTAAACTCGTTTTACCAACTCCCGGCGGACCGACAAAGCAGAGAATCGAGCCTTTAGGGTTCTTGACGAGTTGACGAACCGCGAGATACTCAAGAATGCGTTCCTTGATTTTTTCCAGGCCGAAGTGATCTTCATTGAGAACCTCTTCCGCCTTTGCCAGATCTTTGATTTCCTTGCTCTTCTGTTTCCAGGGCACACTGACCAGCCAATCGATGTAGGTGCGTGAGACTGTACCCTCGGCAGACATTGGCGGCATGGCCTCCAGACGATGCAATTCCTGCATCGCTTTCGTCTTGGCCTCTTCAGTCATGCCAACTTCTTCGATCTTCTTCTTCAGATCCTCAAGTTCGGCTTTCTCGTCCTTACGTCCCAGCTCTTTGTGAATCGCCTTAATCTGTTCGTTGAGGTAGTACTCCTTTTGGGCCTTCTCCATCTGTCGCTTCACGCGAGTCTGAATGGAGCGATCGAGCTGGCGTTTCTCAATCTCGATTTCCAACAATTCGATCAGGCGTTGCAGACGCGCTTGCGCGGAAAACAATTCGAGCAGCCCTTGCTTGTCTTCAACCGAAATGCGCAACTGTGAAGCGAGCGCGTCGGCGAGGTGCGAAGGGTTCTGATTCCTGAGCGCAGTTTGCAAAGCATCGGTCTGACTTTCGGGCGCCAGGCGCAGATGTTGCTCGACGAGTTGGGCGATTTTTTGAGTCAGCGCATCCAGGCGCGTGCCTTCCTCGTTAACAACCGGAGCACGCGCCTGGATGCGCTGACTCAAAA
>Ga0134126_10000467_pt1 | contig 52012 bp, 51 predicted proteins | sample KB31752_FD_96881 | JGI IMG/M metagenome (GOLD analysis project Ga0134126, IMG submission 96881) | Terrestrial soil microbial communities with excess Nitrogen fertilizer from Kellogg Biological Station, Michigan, USA - KB3-175-2 | ecosystem: Environmental > Terrestrial > Soil > Unclassified ...
CTCCCCCAGGAAGGTGGAACCAGAGGGTGTCAGGGCCACGCGCGACGCGCTGAACCGGTGCCTTACACAGTCGGTCGGGATCGCCTACCTCGCGCGCCATGGAACTCGGCCCGCACGGGCTTGGTGTCCCGAGCCTGGGCGGCGGGCCGCTGCCGGCTCCTCCGCGGTCCAATTTCATCCGATCGTGAAGATCTCTTGACCTCACCCTGCAGCGTGTCAGAAGTAGCTTGACGGCTGGTCGCTTCGATCCCGGGTGTGGTGGAAGTCTCGTTACCGACCTCCTCCCGGGAGGACTCGTGGCAGTCCTGCCAGCCGTCAGTAAGGGAGCCCAAGGCGTCGATGAGATTGCGCACGGAGGCGAAGGTCCCACGGCGGATCGCCTGCTGGGTGATGATGCCCAGCGAGACTTCGACGAGCTTGAGCCAAGGATCGGGCTGACCTGCGGCTTCTCCCTGAGTCCCGGCATCCGGACCACCGCGGTGACCGGACCGATGTAACGCCGCAGCGCGTTGGGACAGGTTCAAGTACAGCCCGCTGATGTCGCGAATTTTGGCCTGCTGCTGCAGGTCGCTGGCCAGCGCGAACGTCTCGACGTGTTCCGGCTGGATGCCCCACTTGCGCCAGATCCGCGAGACAGTGGCGAACGAGATACCCAGATGTTGACCGAGGAGTCGGGATGACCACTGGTCGGCGCCCAGGCGTGCTGGTGGGCGGCCGCCATCAGCGAGTGTGGTCGCCACCACTTCGAGTTCGTCCACCACGGCCGGCCGGCCGGGACGGGGTCGATCGCCCAGGGCGCTCATGCCGCCGGCGGCGTAGCGGTTGCGCCAATTGATCACGGTAGGCCGGGTCGCCCCGGTTCGCCGCGCGATCTCCGTGTTGGTCAGGCCCTCCGCTGACATCAAGACGATTCGCGCTCGTTGGGCGAGGCTGGGTCGTGCCGAGACCGAGCGCGCCAGCGCCTCGAGACGTCCTCGATCACCATCGCGAAGGATCAACGCTGCTGCGGCAGCCATGCCTCATCCTCTCGCAGCTCGCGCTGTAAAACAACTATCAACACATAGCCCTGCCTGGGATGTCTAAGGCTCCGCAGCCTGGCTCGACGGGGCTCAGATGCTCTTGACACGCCGATCCTCAGCCGTGTGGACTAATGCCCACGCGTACCTTCACACTGGTCGCGCAAGCCAACGAGCCCACCCGAAGTCGGCACTGGAGCCAGAGAGGGGCCAGACGATGGCGATCGAGTCAACCGGACACAGTAAAGGTAATCCCCGAATCTTTGAGCTGATCGAGAGCAGGCCGAAGACGGGGAAGAGCCCAACCCTCTTTGCTTGGCCAGAAGTTGTTGACTGGCTTCGCGTCGCCGGTCAACCGGTGCCCGGTCCATGGCCGCCGCACCAGCAGCCTCGCCCGAACCCCGAGGAAGAGAGTCTGCCGGTGGCCGTCTCCGAGCCCGCGCGCTCGGAGCCACGTCGGGAATACCGGCCGTCCAACGATCCCCCCGCCAGCTCACCCCCGGCGAGGGCGAGCGAGCCACCCCCGGCAAGGGCGAGCGAGCCCCCCAGCTACGGCGGGGTTGGGTCGGCGGATGATGCTCCGCCGCGGCACGGACTCGGCCTGATGGACACCTGAGTCTGCTGCTCATTTTCCCGGATCTTATCGGTCGGTGATTAGCTGTTCTTCGTAGTGTCCGAATTAGGATTCCTACGGACGGGTTAATGCGTCGCACAACTTCTCGTGAATTGTTCAGGACTTAGGAGGGTCTGGATGTACCCGTCTCGTTTCCACTACGAGGCCCCACGTACGCTCGACGAAGCCTTCGAGGTTTTGCGGGCGTATGGTGACGAGGGGAAGATCCTCGCTGGAGGGCAAAGCCTCATCCCTCTCATCAAATTACGCTTCGCGGCGCCGGCGTGCATCGTGGACATCAATAATATTCCGGGCCTCGACTATCACGAAGAAGACTCCGACGGATCGCTGAACATCGGCGCGCTGTGCCGGCACAGAAACCTGGAACGGTCCGCACTCCTGCGCAGCAAGTTCCCAGTTATGTTTGCTACCGCGCCTCTCATCGCCGACCCTATGGTCCGTAACCGGGGAACCCTGGTCGGCTCCATTTGCCACGCAGACCCGCAGGGTGACTGGGCGTCGGTGATGTTGGCGCTGGGTGGGGAGATCATCGCCCGGAACGCTGACGGCCGCGAGCGCGCCATCCCGGTTTCGCAGTTTGTGGTCGGGCCATTCCAGAACGCCCTGGAGCAGGGTGAGATTGCGGTGCGGGCTCGGGTGCCAGCCGCGCGAGGCACGCGTACCGGGACCTACCTCAAGCTCGAGCGGCGGGTAGGGGACTTCGCGACCGTCGGGGTGGCCATCAACCTCGAGATGTCCGGCGGCACGATCAACCGGGCTGGCATCGCACTCACCGGTGTCGGTTCGAACAACATTCAATGCACCGCGGCCGAGCAGGCGCTGGCGGGTAAGTCGCTGAACGCCAGCACGATCGATCAGGCCGCGCGGCTGGCGGCGGAGGCGTCTCAACCAAAGACCGACGTCCGCGGCAGCGCGGAGTACAAGCGCCACATTGTGTACACCTTCGTGCAGCGGGGATTGAGCAGCCCAGAGGCCCGAGCGGCCTGACGGCTCGAATTCGGACCCGAATATGTCCTTCAATCATGGCGACGTCAAGGAGGCGGCGTGGAAGAGCGACGAATTAACGTCGTGGTGAACGGGGAACCGAAGTCTGTCGATGTCGAGCCGCGCATACTGCTGGCCCACTTCCTTCGTGAAATCTTGGGCCTGACGGGCACGCACATCGGCTGTGACACGACGAACTGCGGTGTGTGCACCGTACTGGTAGACGGCTTGCCCATGAAGTCCTGCACCATGTTCGCAGTCATGTGTGACGGGCACGAGGTCACGACTGTGGAAGGACTCGGTCTGCCCAGCGAGATGCACCCCATCCAGCAGGGTTTCCGGGAGGAGCACGGACTGCAGTGCGGTTACTGCACTCCGGGGATGATGCTGGCATGCAAAGCGATTCTCGACGAGAACCCTAACCCGACAGAGGAAGAGATCCGCTGGGGTCTGGCTGGCAACCTCTGCCGTTGCACCGGTTACCAAAACATTGTGAAGGCCGTGCTCTGGGCCGCTGAGAAAATGCGGACCGAGGGCGGAGTGTACACGCTGGCGGCTAGAAGCCGACGATAAGGGAGATGTGACGTGGCGCAGGCGCTGGACGAAATTAAAATTGGTGGTTTGGGTGCAAGCCGTAAGCGGGTAGAGGACGACCGGTTTGTAGTAGGTAAGGGCAACTACACCGATGACTTTAAGTTGCCCAACATGGTGCACATGGAGATTCTCCGTAGCCCATTGGCCCACGCCCGGATCAAGTCGATCGACACAAGCAAAGCGTGGCAGATCCCCGGTGTACACATGGTGCTCACCGGCGAGATGGCAGCCCAGCACAACTTGGCGTGGATGCCAACGATTTCCTACGACACCCAACCGGTGCTGGCGACTGACAAGGTCCGTTTCCAGGGTCAGGAAATCGCATGCGTGGTCGCCGATGATCCTTACATCGCCAAGGATGGCTGTGAGGCGATCGTCGTCGAGTACGAACCTCTTCCTGTGATCGTCAACCCTTACCAGGCTGTTGCGGAAGGCGCCCCGATAATCCGGGACGACAAAGAGGGGCAGACGGACAACATCTGCTACCGGTGGGAGGTCGGTGACCGCGAAGGTACTGAACGCGCGTTCGCCCAGGCCGATTTGGTCTCGAAGATCGAACTGCACTACCCGCGGTCACACCCGTCACCCATCGAGTGCTGCGGATCGATTGCGGACTACAACCCGTCGACGACCAAGTTGACCGTCTACATGACCACGCAGGCACCGCACATCATCCGGGCCGCAGTGGCGATCGTCGCGGAGCTTCCGGAGCACATGATCCGGATCATCTCGCCGGACATCGGCGGCGGCTTCGGCAACAAGGTCCCGGTTTACCCGGGCTACGTTTGCTCGATTCTCTGCTCTATCCTGCTTGCCCGGCCGGTTAAGTGGATTGAGGACAAGACCGGTAACCTCATTTCGACGCACTACGCACGCGACATCTATTACAAGGGTGAGCTGGCGCTACGCAAGGATGGCAAGATTCTTGGCGTGCGGTTCCATTGTGATAGCGACAACGGATCGTCCTTCTCGGACGCCCAGCCAACGAAGTTCAAGATCGGCCTGATCCATTCCGCGTTCGCTGCCTACGACATTCCGTTCGGATACATGACCGCGCAAGGTCATTATACGAACAAGGCGCCCGGCGGAGTTGCATATCGGTGCTCCTTCCGGATCACCGAAGCGATGTTCTTCCAGGAACGCGCGATCCAGGCCGCTGCCGACGATCTGGGCATGGATCAGGCGGCTTTCCGGCGAATCAACCTGGTTAAGGATCACCAGTTCCCCTTCCGAACGCCCTACGGTTTCCTCCTGGACTCGGGGCAGTTCGAGAAATGTCTCGACGTGGCCTTGAACGCCATCGGCTACGACGATTTCCTGCGGGAGAAGGAGGAAGCACGCGCGCAGGGTCGGCGACTCGGGATCGGTATCTCAACGATGACCGAGCCGCTCGGGGCCGGTAACAGCCGCGAGTACGACATCCTCGGCATCAAGATGTTCGACTCCGCGGAGCTGCGGGTGCACCCGAGTGGGAAGGCGATTCTGAAGATCGGATCAAAGACCCAGGGTCAGGGTCACGAGACGACGTTCGCCCAGATCGTCACCCATGAGCTCGGCATTCCGGCGGCCGACATCCTCGTACAGCACGGAGACACCGACAACACCCCGTTCGGCATGGGCACGTACGCCTCCCGCAGCACACCGACCGCGGGTGCAGCGACGTCGATGGTGGCCCGCAAGATCCGTGCCAAGGCTAGGAAGTTGGCAGCACATCTCCTCGAGGTATCCGAAGAGGACGTCGAGTGGGAGCTCGGCCGCTTCTACGTTCGAGGTGCTCCTAACAATGGCGTGACCATTCAGGAGTGCGCGATGGCCGCCTACGGCAACATGCCCGACGGCATGGAGCCGGGTCTGGAGAACAACGCCTACTACGACCCGCCGAATATGACGTGGCCGTTCGCGGCGTACATCGTGACGGTAGAAGTCGATCCCGAGACCGGTGTGTGGGACGTCTTGCGGATGGTCGCGGTCGATGACTGCGGGGTGCGGATCAACCCGATGATCGTCGAGGGTCAGATCATGGGTGGTATGACCGAGGCCTATGCGATGGCCAGCATGCAGTTCATCACCTATGACGCCGAGGGCAACTGCGTGGGCTCGAACTACATGGACTACCTGCTGCCTACTGCGTGGGAAACGCCAGGTTTCGAACTGCATGAGGTTGTCACGCCGTCGCCGCATCATCCGATCGGCGCTAAGGGTATTGGTGAATGTGCGTGTGTCGGTGGTCCAGCAGCATTTACGAACGCAGTGCATAATGCTCTGGACGACACCGGGGTCCGCAACATCGACATGCCCTTGCTGCCGCACCGAGTGTGGGAGGCCATGAAGTACAAGCGTGACATCTCGGGAATGCCTCCACTCAAGACCGACGGCGGCTAAACCATAGGCATAGATAGGTCAGGTTGATGACCATGGACGGGTGGGACGTCCTCGAGCGTGCCCGCGAGTTGTCGCAGCGCGGTGAGGCGTTCGCGTTGGCCACTGTGGTGTGGCGGCGGGGCCCGTCCTCAGGCAAGGAGGGTTGCCGGGCTGTCATTACAGCCTCAGGGCAGGTGTTCGGCTTCATTGGTGGAGCCTGCGCCGAACCTGTGGTTGTTCGTGAGGCCCGGCATATCCTCGCCGAGGGTGTGCCGCGTCTCGTGTTCCTCGGCACGCCGGATGAGCTCGAGTCAGTGGCCGTCCGCGAGGGCATCAGCTACGTACCGATGTCCTGCCAGAGCGAGGGCGCCCTGGAGATCTACATCGAGCCTGTGCAGCCTAAGACCCACCTTATTGTGATCGGACGATCACCGATGGTCGAAGCCCTCGTTGAGATGGGTCAGGCGATTGGTTGGCGGGCAGTACTCGTCGATCCGGACGGCGGTTCGGCGCAGAGTCATCCGTCGGCGCACCACGTGGTCAGCGAACTTGACCTGAAGGCGGCTGGGGTGGACGAGCGCTCTCTCGTGGTAGTGGCCACGCAGGGTCATCACGACGAGGAAGCGGTCGAGCAGGCGTTGCTTGCGGGGCCCGCCTACGTAGGTTTGGTGGGCTCGCGTCCGCGGGCGAAATCTGTGCTGGAGTTCTTGGAAAGCCGTGGGTTGTCCAAGGAGGCCTTGGCTCGGGTGAAGGTGCCGGCTGGCCTGGATCTCGGGAGAGTCTCGCATCGCGAGATCGCCGTGGGGATCCTGGCTGAGTTGGTGCAAATGAGGGCGTCCGGCGAGCTAGTCAAGGGTGTGCCGCAAGAGGTGCCGGAAATTGCCGAAGCGGTCGACCCGGTGTGTGGCATGACGGTGGAGGTGGTGTCCGCGCAGCACAAGGTGGATCACGACGGAACCACCTACTACTTCTGTTGCCCGGGATGCGCGAGGGCGTTTAAGAACGATCCCGGGGAATTTGTCGGGTCGGGGACGAAGTCGTGAATCGCATGCACGAACCCGCGAGTGGTAGGGGAGAGCGAGTAGTCGATGCTGATTGAAAACGAGTTCGAGGTTGCTGCACCGATCGAGCAAGTGTGGAAGCACATGCAAGACGTGCCGCGGATCGCGCCTTGCTTGCCTGGTGCCGAGCTCATCGATGTCAACGGCGACGTGTACAAGGGCCGCGTGACGACCAAGATGGGGCCCGTAAAGCTCCAGTTCCTGGGCACCGCAAAGATCGTCCAGCGCGACGAGGCGGCTAAGCGGATCGTCATGGACGCGTCCGGGTCGGAAGAAAAGGGCAAGGGCCAGGCCACCATGAAGGTGACGTCGACAATGGCGCCTTCAGGTAGTGGGACGCGCGTGAAGGTGGCCCAAGACATTCAGCTCTCCGGTGCAGCTGCCCAGTTCGGACGCGGCATGGTGCAGGACGTCACTAGCGTCATCATGAGAAGTTTCGCCAAGTGCATCGCGGATGATATCGGGCGCGCATCACGTGGCGAGGCAGCCGTGACACGGGAAGCTGTCCCGGTGAAGGGGTTCAGCATTGCCATGCAGGCGACGATGACTGCGTTGAAGCGGTTCTTCGGTCGACTTTTCGGCCGGGGATAGTCGTGATAACGATCCATGAGCGAAAGAGAGGGCGAGTATGGTAGTTTGGTGGATTTGCGCTTTGATCTTGCTCTTCGTGGTGCTGCCGCTCGAGGCGGTCTTGTTGAACCGAATTGTCACGCCTGTGGATCGGATCCGCAAGACGGTGGATGACATTCTGTACAATGGTGTCATTTTGACCGGCGAGCTTGATAATTTGCCAGCGATGTTGGCAGAGACGGACGCTACGGTTCACGAGGTCGGTATTGGGGCCACGCGCTACGCGAAGCGCGCAGGCGGCTTAGCTGAAGCCCTTGGAGTCTAGCACGCGGATGACCTGAGGACCTATGGAGGGAGAGGAGGACCTATGACTGCAGTCGGAGCGGTCAGTATACTGGCCGTCGTATTGATATTCGCCGTTTTGGTCATCTCGCTGTTAAAGGTGATTTTTCAGCTTAAGCATGTCGCGTGGACCCTGGGCGCCATCATCGTCGGCGTCAACGCGATCGCCTATCAGCTGAGGACGGTTCCCGAGGTTGTACCGAGGGTAAACAATAACCTCGCACCCGTACGAGCTTTGGCAGAACAGCTTTAAACACTCGGCGGCGATCGACGAAGGTGAGCGTTAATATCGTAGAAGGAGTGGAAGATGCACGAGTTCTCGTGTGCCCATCAAGAATGTGCTTCACAGTTCACCGCTCACGACAAAGCCAGCTTGATGAAGCAGGTTGCTGATCATCTCAAGGATGCGCACGCCGTGCAGACTCCGACCCAGACACTTTTGGGTTACCTTGAGACAGTTTCTGTAACGTCAACGCCTGACCGTTAATTCTTCTGAGTCCAGTGTAATAACAACTGCTACCGCGAAAGGAGGCCCGCGCGATGGTGTTGCTTGCGGAACAGGCACCCGGACCACCTGAGGCGCACCTGTTTGGCTGGTACCTGGGTTTCGCTATTGCTGTCATCATGCTCGCCGTGGTGGTCGCATGTGTCGCCCCAATTCTGGTCCTTGCTGCTCGAATCGCTCGTCAGGCTCCACAGATCAACCAGGCCCTGCAACAGTCATACCGAAGCACGCTTCCGTTGGCTGACCTTCGGCAAACGATTGACCACGCTGAGGTCATCATCGGAGGTTTGGAACGCGTACGAGCTAGGCTTGGAGGCTGATGATGCCATTTCTATTGGGATATGCGGGTGCGCCTGACGGATATGCACCTGAAGAGGCCACCTTCTGGTGGGTCGCGATAGGAATGGCCGTTGCGGTCATAGTCGTGGTCATTCTATTGCTGAGTTCACTTGTTTCGATGGTCAGGTCCATCGACCGAAGCGTGGTCGGAGTGCGAGACACCCTACGTGCGATTCCGCAGAATACCGCTAATTGCGCGCTCATTCCCATTACGGCTGACAGGGTGGAGGCGGTACTGGCGGAGGGTCTGCAGCATCACCTGTTCTTGACCAGAGTACTGACCGGCTCTGGGACGCCGACGGGCGGAAAGGGCTAGACATGACTCTTGTTATCGTGACGATAGTCGTCGTCGCGGCGTTGGTCGGTGTGTTGTTCTTCTTCCTGCTCGTTATCGGGGTGCTGCTCAACCGTGTCGCGGACAACCTCGATGACTGCTTAGGAAACGTGAAGACAATTGCCCAGCAGGCCGAGCCCGTGCTTCCTGGGATCGAGCATATCAACCGTACCGGTGGCGTGGTGTCGGGTGCCCTGCCGCTGTTGTATGGGGGTGGTGACAAGATCGCAGCTAAGCTGGCTGCTCCTACGGCAGCTCCGGTGAATGGGCACACCAATGTGCCAGCTTCTGGTCGCCGTCGGTCTCGTCTGATGGACACTGTTGGTTTCCGGGCGCGCAAGCACTAGAGGTACGCACGGCTCGCTTTTCACAGTACTTCGCTGGTAGCAGTTGAAATATCGGGGCGGCGACCAACCTGGTCGCCGCCCCGATATTTTGCAATTTTCAGTTCAGACTATGGGAGTGTCGTCAGGACCCCGCTTGGCAAGGGGGCCAGTGAGTTCAGACTCGTATGAGCCGATCCAATGATCGTCCCAGTGCTGGTCATACTTGATTTCATTGCAGTGTGGATTATAGACCGCCGCCAGTTCCTGGCAGATCTGCTCTCGGTGAGATCTCGCCCATCCCGCGACCTCATAGGTGCAGATGTGCAGCTTCCATCGGGAACCAGCCCGCCCAATCCAACAGTTGGCACGCGGATGTTTGAAGGGGAAGCCCGCTTCAGCCATGTTGTCGGCGTGACCGACGTAGATGACCGCGTAGCGATCCGGCTTAGTCTCGGGATCGGGCTTATACATGATGGCAAAGACTGCCGGCCGCTTGGGAGGCGTCCAACCGCCGAGGATCCGCGGGCCCTCGAAGGAGTACCCGGCGAGCGAACCGAGGCGGATCATGTCCCGACCTGTGCATTCATCTGAGATGTCCTCGTGTCAGATCTCGTCGATTTCGTCGTCTTCTGCTTCACTCACGGCCTCGACGCGGACGATGGGAAACACCGGCAGCCCGGCCTTCTGCACTGCGTCGACAAAGTGTTCCTTACCCTTCTTGATCGCTTCATCCCGATCGCCGGCGAACACGACGACCTGCGCGCCGTAGCGATTGGTGCCAATGCCCGTGGCGATGCCACTGATCGGTGCGACGGCATCAGCCAACTCGACGACCTCTTCAAGCTTCATGATGCGGTCACCTTCGGCTTCGATGCCGACGCTCCATCTCATCAACATAGCCCCAGTCTCCCTAACTGAGCTTCGGCAGCAGCGTGGCAAGTTCTTCAAGGCTGCTCAGGTCGTGACCGGACAGTAGGACGTCGATGTGTGGTTGTGCTGCCATCATGCCGACGGTCTGAGGCTGGTAGTCAGCGTTGTTGCCTTTGTGCGGGTTCATCCACACGATGTTGTGGCACAGCCGGGACAGGCGCTCCATCGAGTCGGAAAGAAGCTCGGGATCTCCGCGGTCGAGACCGTCAGAGCAGATCACGACGACGCCACCGCGGCACATGCCTCTGCGGCCCCATTTGCGCACGAACCTGTCGATCGACTCGCCAATCCGGGTGCCGCCCTCCCAGTCGACCACAAGCTTCGCGGCGCGCTCGAGTGCCTCATCCGGCTTGCGTGTCTGAAGTGGTTTGGTTACCTGGGTGAGGCGAGTGCCGAAGCAGAACACCTCGACTTTCTGCGAGGCGCGCTTGGCCGAATACGCGAACTGAAGGAGTGCACGCGAATAGTCGGACATGGAGCCGGAGACGTCGAGAATGAGGATCAGCGGGCGTAGCCGCACGCGACGCCGACGCCAGTACAAATCGACCATCTCGCCGTTCGTACGCATCGACTCACGTATTGTTCGGCGCATGTCCGGCCGCCGCCCGTCGTTGGCCGTCCTGGTGCGACGGGTGCGACGTTTGGGCGGCGTGAACTTGATGCGCGCCATAATGCGCCGGATCGCGGCGAGTTCTTCATCGGTGCACTCACTGAACGAGCGGTGCTTGAGCGTCTCGACGTTCGAGGCCATCAACCCGAGGAGCGTTTCCTCCTCCTGCTCCTTGCCTGACGGCTCGGTGGCGGGGATCTCGAAGGCTGCCTCTGCCTCGGCCGCAGCTTGCGCCTTGATCTTCAACATCTTCTGGACCGGCGCGTCGGATGCCAGGAAGAACGCCTTGAAGACCTCGTCGTAGAGCGGAAGGTCTTCACGCCGGACAACCATGGTGGTTCGTCCGGCCCAGTACAAATCGAGAAGATCGGTTGGATCCAGCGGCGCCATCGCTGCGCAGTAGGTCAGGATATCACCCGATCCTATCGCCAATCCCTTAGCGCGTAGTGCGCGGCCGAACTCGACGAGGACCGTAACGAAGCCATTGTGGTTACCGGCCATCGGTCTCACGGGTCTCAAGCATTGGACGTCACTTCGTGGAGGTTGTCCCGGACAAGCTCGAGGTCGTCACGGTCCTTGATGATCGCACCAAGGGTGGCGTCGGCGCTGCTGGCGCTCAAATTCGGTTCGCCGAGGAATGACAGGGTACGCGCCCAGTCGATGGTCTCCGCAACGCCGGGCGGCTTGGCAAGGTCCATTTGACGCAGCCTGTTGACCGCGGCCACTACCTTCTGGGCCAGCGTCGCAGACACTTCGGGAGCCTGCACCGCCACGATATCGACCTCACGGTCGGGCTCCGGATAGCCGATCCAGTGGTACATGCAGCGGCGCTTCAACGCGTCGTGCAGGTCACGCGTGCGGTTGGAAGTCAGGATCACCAGCGGCGGGCGTTCGGCCTTGATCGTGCCCACTTCCGGAATGCTGATCTGGAAGTCCGACAACACCTCCAGCAAGAAGGCCTCAAACTCGTCGTCGGCGCGGTCGACCTCGTCGATCAAGAGCACCGCCTGATCGCCGGCCTGCACGGCCTGCATCAGGGGACGTTCGAGAAGGAACCGCGGGCCGAACAACTTCTCGATCGCTTCCTCGCCGCCGATGTCACGCTCGGACAGGGCCCGGATGTACAGCAGCTGGCGGGCGTAGTCCCACTCGTAGAGGGCTTGGTTGGTGTCAATGCCCTCGTAGCACTGCAGGCGAATCAGTTTGCGCCCGAACACCGAGGAGATCACTTTGGCAAGTTCGGTCTTGCCGACGCCTACCTCGCCTTCGAGCAGGAGGGGTCGCTGCAGGGACATCGCTACGAACACCGCCGTCGCCAGTCCGCGGTCCGCGAGGTAGTTACCCCGGCGCAACGTTTCGGTAAGTTCTTGGACGGTACGCGGGTAGTTCATCGAGCGATCTCCTTGACAAGCTCTGGCGGCCGCTGGGCGGCGATGTCGTCAGGTGCGCGTGGGGTGGCCTCGCGGTGCGGGTAGCCGGCGTAGCGAGCCCACCCGCGGGGATCCAGCCGTCACAGCGGGATCCCCGCGGGCGTATCAGTTTAGCGTCTCATAGCCGCGACCATTGAATTGCATCGCATTCACGTATGACGTTGTTCTTGTTACGTCAGTGCTCGCTGGCGCAGCGTCCTGGTTCATGCGGTATGACGAGGTGCGCTCCGAATCCTTGGTCTTCTCAGCGGACGACGCGTCGGGCCTCTTACGTCCGAACATGATCCTAGTCCCTCCTATTTTTCATCCGGCCACCGCTCGAACGAGCGATCACTGCTGGTCTTCCTGGTCAGACGAGCCGAAAATCAGGTCCCGGACGCTGGTGCCCTGGGACACCTTGCCCTCCCGTTCCAGCTTCCGCTTCCACGCAGTGCGCAAGTTGCTGCCCACTGACTGCGAGGTAGCCGGCATCCCGACGTCTTCGGCAAGGCCCTGGAAGCCAACCGACTCCATGCTCTTGCAGATGTTGTTGTTGCCGCATGCCTCGTCGAGGTCGGCGCTCGTCTGCCCTTGTGCTTGCCAGATGCCGCGCAGCGCCGAGAGGGCGTCCTGGCCCTCGCTGGTCAAACTGTCGGTCGACTTGGCGTTCTCGTGCTCTTGGCTCATGTCCGCGCACCCTCTCCGATGCAACTGTTCAGGGACATATTGGGAAACTGTGCAGCGATGCAGCCGGGCAGGCTCGACGGCAGACTACGAGCGCGTAGCCTCCTCAAACCGACGGCCTACCTCTTTCCAGTTCACGACGTTCCAGAAGGCTTCAATATAGTCGGCCCGTGAGCCCTGATATTTGAGGTAGTAGGCGTGCTCCCACAGGTCGAGTCCGAGAATAGGCGTCTCTTCTGCGGTGAGCGGAGTGTCCTCATTGGGGAGGCTGTAGACCAGCAGTCGGTTACGTACCAGGACCAACCATGCCCAGCCACTGCCCATATGAGCGGTGGCTACACCCGAGAACCTGTCCCGAAATGCGGTGAAGGAACCGAACTCCTCCCTGATTGTCTCCGCGAGGGGACCGGTGGGTTTTCCGCCGCCGTCCCCGCTCAAGATCGACCAGAAGAAGGAATGGTTCGCGTGCCCGCCGCCGTAATTACGCACCGCATTACGGGACTCCTCGGAGACCTTGCCGATATTCCACAGCAAGGCGTCAATGGACTGCTCTCCTGCGGGAGGGACCCGTGCTGCGGTTCTCAGAGCTGCGTTCAGCTGGTCGACATAACGACGGTGATGCTGAGTGTGCAGCTCCATGGTCCGCGCGTCGAAGTAAGGCTCGAGCGCGTCGTATCCATACGGCAGGTCGGGAAGACTGTAGGCGCTCATCGACCTCTTCCTGAACTGGGACTGTCGTAGTCCATAGTCGCCCATTGTACACGCTAAATCAGCACGGGCACGCGGAGCGCGACCCCGTGAAGGCGGTAAAGATGATCACGCCGGCTGGCGTGACGAGTACCTCTGAGAACGTACGTATGCGGACGGCGATCGGTTCGGGTCATCCAGCGCGTCGACCCGGCGCCTCCTGACTACTTGCGAGGCGGTCGACGGTCGGCTGAGGCCGATCACCGGTTTCCCTGAGGACTGTACCCGGCAAACAGCGGTACGCGTTGCGTTGAACGGACTAATGGGTGGCTTTTCGCCGCGGGGAACGTACCTGTGAGCGCGGTCGCGTGCTGAGGCCTCTCAGGTCCGGAGCAGGTGGCGACCGAGCGTCGTAATGTCCGCCGCGGCGACGGCTGGGTCTGGCTGGGTGTCACGGCCTCCAGCCGCCCGCACAACGGTCCGACCAAGTACGCCCGGCAGCACAACCGCCCGGTTCGGCGTGCGTTGCGTCTGGCGCGCTGGCATGTGCGGACTGGCTCAGCCCAGACGGCCGGGCCTCCCAGCGGCCCCGGATCGTCCGCTGCATGCTCACCGACACTGACTCGAGAGGGGTGCGCTGGTGACTCCCCGCACACCACGCTTCATCCGCTGGGGCCTGACTTCTGTCGCGGCCGCGCTGCCGATCGCGCTGGCGGCACCATGGCAGGCCCAGGCACGCCCCGAGCCGTCGGTCAGTATCGCGCCGGTGAGTATCGCCAGGACACTCACCGGCCCAGTACCAGTGAGGACTGGGTCGGCGATCGGCGCAGTAACCCACCGGGCAGCAGCGACCCTCGCTCGAATGGATGATCAAGTCGACGCCCTGGACGACGACGGCGGGCCGGATCCCGACCCCAACCCGGCCGGTCGGGGACGCAACAACGAGCGACACCGCAAGCTGCGCGACGCGCCGGACGGCGGCGGAGGCAAGGACCCTAACCCGAACTGCACGCTGATCGTGCCGGATGCGCCGCTCACCGCCCAGGGCCTGGCGACGCCTTATCAGCTGGTGGCGACCAATCGTCGCAAGGGCGCCTGCCGCGAGGCCAACGACAACCAATCGGCCTTCGTCGAAGCCACGATCATCGATCCGGCAACGGGTGCGTTGTCGATCTACCGGCCGCTGGTCATCGATCGCGGGACCCAGCCGGCGGCCGCGCCCGTCGTGCCGAAGCTGCCCGCGGGTTCGGTGGTCGGGATCTGGTTCGGGTTTCAGGGCAACACGTTGACTTTGAGTGGCGCTTCGGGTGGCTGCGTCAACGGGCTGCCCGGCTCACCGTTCGGGCAGTTCGCCTACTGCGGGGCCGCAGAGTTCTTCCGGGCCGCCAACGCCGCGATCAACACGGGCAAGTTGAAAGTGCCACCGGTCGGCATGGCCCGCGACGGCCAGCCCTGCCCGACCACTCGCGACTTCGCAGTCGTCGACCAGGACCAGAGTGACAACCTCACCACCCGTTACCTGGCGCTGCGAAACGGGCGCACCGCGCAGGACACCCCGGCGAACGTCGCCGGGCTGCCGGTCCGCACGGTTTTGAAGAATGCCAGCGACAACGGACTACTCACCGGGTTCATCAACCCCGCGCTGGGCTGTACCGCCTTCACCGCGCCCGACCTCACCGCAGGCGGCACGCCGGCACCATCGTTGGCGCTGAACGAACTGCAGGCCGCCGCGACGAAGACCACGCCGATGGCACTCATCCCGCCCAATGATCCGATGGCACAGGTCAATGGCAGGCCGAGCGTGGCCAAAGTCAATCTGTACCGGGCCGGGGTTAACCAGCCAACGCTGAATCCTGCGGTAGACACTGCCCGGAACTACTGCCGCAACCTGGCCACCGTCGCCACGGCCCGGCTGCGGCTCGATCGAGTGCTCACCATTGGCGCTCCATCCCCGGATCCGGCCGCGGCGAAGAACCTGTTCGCCTTCCTGGCGCAGCGGCTGAAGGCCTCGTTCACCGACCTGGCTTGCAATACCGGCCGCAACAGGAAGCGCTGACGTACTGGAACGCGATGGGGTCAGGCAATGCCGGGTGGTCTTCGGGGCCTGGCGGGCGAGCTGAGTTACGACGATGAGTCCTTCAGCGGCGTTGCCTCGCCGTGACGAGGCTGCTGCCCGGGCCGTGGATCAGCCACCGACCAGAGGAGCACGTGCCTCCAGGCGATGCGGTCACGGTAATCTCGGCCGGTAATCGGGCTCGGCCAGCACCAAATCGGTGTCACCCGATCAGGACCTCAACACTACAAGGAGTGGACGGATGCAGAGCAGTACCTTGTGCAGCTCGAGACGTCGCGAAGGCCATGGGCGAGGCGGCATATGGTCGGTGCTGCTGTTGGCCGGCTGGCTGCTAGGCGTCGGCTTGACCGCTGCGATGGGACTGATCCACCTGCGACTATGGCTGGACGGTTACCGGCAACTCCCGGTGATCGGCACGCTGTTCATTTCCAATGCGGTGTGCTCTGGCGTGCTGGCTGCGACATTGCTGATGGCGCCGGCCCGCCGGCGTCGCACAGTGGCCGTTATCGCCTCTTTATTCACCGGGGGAACCCTCGCGGCGCTGGTCCTCAGCCTGACAGTCGGGCTGTTCGGCACGCACGAGGTAGTCCAGGCTCCACTCGTGCGGACCACGCTGATCGTGGAGTCAGCCGGCGTGCTGGCGCTGCTCACTGCGGCACTCCCCGGCCGCAGCCGGGAACGTCAGTGATGGTGATAGTAGGTATTCCAATTATTGGGAACGAGGTCCTTGATCCCGCCCCACAGTCCAGCAAGCATGTCTCGGGTGTTCTGCGCAGCGCTTGGGAGCGCGCTGGAGATCGGCGGGCCCAGCAGGTTCAGGAGAATCAGGATCAAGATCACGACCACGAAGAAGTTCACGACTCTGATGACCGAATGGCCGATGTTCGGTGCCGCCATCACATTCCCTTTCCATGCGAGTGGTGCGCTCGGACAGTGCGCAGTTCTCCGAGGTCATCACAGTCGTCCCCGGCGCGCCCGCCCCGGCGAGCCGGGACGGGGCCGTTCGCACCTGCACACAAAGTCATCGCCACAGCATATCTATCAGGTTCGCACACGACCCCACGCGTGGCGAGGCTGCGCACCGGATCGCTGCGAGTGATCACAGGGCATAGCGTACGGCCTGCATCCGGATCCTCACATACCGCGACCGAATCCATCCCCCAGACGGATCACGGGTAGATCGATCACGCGCTGCCCGCGCCGCGCCCTGCAGCGGCGCCGCCACACGTCAGCGACCCACTACAACGGGCTGTTCGATCCGGACGTCTCGGTTTCCGAAGGGGCGTAGAGATGTGCATTGATCAGCCGCAGGAGCAGGTCGGTGTCCACCGGCTTGGTGACGTAGTCGTTGGCACCCGAGGCCAGGCTCTTGGCCCGGTCCTCCTTCATCGCCTTCGCGGTCACCGCGATGATGGGCAGGTCCGCGTAGCGGTTGAGGTTGCGGATCGCGGCCATCGTCGCGTTACCGTCCAGTTCGGGCATCATCACATCCATCAGCACCAGCGCGATGTCCTCGTTGCGTTCCAATGCGCGGACTCCGGCCACTCCGTTGTCGGCGAAGACGACGTGCAGCCCATGCGCCTCGAGCATGCTGCTCAGCGCGAAGACGTTGCGCAGGTCGTCGTCCACGATCAAGATCTTTTCCCCGTGGAAGCGCGGCGTCGCCTCGCCAGGTGCCGAGGGCAACTGCGGCAGCGATCGGGCCGCCGGCACCAGCTCCGGTGCGGTGAGCTTGTCCAAAGCGGTGTCCGGTGCCGGGCTCTCGGCAACCGCTGGGGTGGACGGCTGCGCAATTTCGGGCAGGTAGAGCGTGAAGACGCTGCCCACCCCGGGCTCGCTGCGGACGGTCAGCTCGCCGCCGAGCAGCTGGGTGAGCTGGCGGCTGATCGACAGCCCGAGCCCGGTACCGCCGTAACGCCGGCTGGTGGTGCCGTCGGCCTGCTGGAACGCTTCGAAGATCACCGACAGCTTGTCGGCCGGAATCCCGATACCGGTGTCTTCCACTTCGAACGCCACCCGGGCCGGTGCGGCGCGCAGCGCGTCGCCTTCCACCTCGTCGGCAGCGGCCGGCCGGATCCGCAACGTCACCCCGCCCTCGTCGGTGAACTTCACCGCGTTGGACGTCAGGTTGCGCAGCACCTGCTGCAAGCGCTGCTCATCGGTGTGCAGCATGGTCGGCAGCGTCGGATCGAGCTCCACGACGAAGTGCAGTGCTTTTTCCGCAGCCAACGGCTCGCAGAGGTTTCGGACGTATTTCACCACCGAACTCATCGCGACATCCGACAGCGACGGTTCCATCCGCCCCGCCTCGACCTTGGCCAGATCGAGGATGTCGTTGATCAGCTGCAGCAGGTCACTGCCTGCGGAATGGATGGTTCTGGCGAACTCCACCTGCTTGTCCATCAGGTTGCCGTCCAGGTTGTCGGCCAGCAGCTTGGCCAGTACCAGCGCGCTGTTGAGCGGGGTGCGCAGCTCGTGGGACATGTTCGCCATGAAGTCCGACTTGTAGCGCGATGCGGCGGCCAGCTGGGCGGCGCGCTCTTCGATCTCCTGGCGGGCCAGCTCGATCTCGGCGTTCTTGATCTCGATGGCGCGGTTCTGGGTCGCCAGTAGGGCAGCCTTCTCGGCCAGCTCGGTGTTGGACTTCTGCAGTTCATGCTGCTGGGCCTGTAGCCGCTGCGAACCGGCGGTCAGCTCCTGAGCCAGCCGCTGCGACTCGGCCAGCAGCGCCTCGGTGCGGGAGTTGGCCAGGATGGTGTTGACGTTCAGGCCGATCGATTCGCGCAGCCGCTCGAGCAGGTCCCGGTGCACCGTGGTGAACTCGTTGACCGAGGCCAGCTCGATCACCCCCAGCGCCTGGTCCTCGAACAGCAACGGCAGCACGAGCACGTTGACCGGGGTCGCCCGGCCGAGACCGGAGCTGATCGTGGCGTAATCCGGCGGCGCCTCGGTGACCAGCACGGTCCGCTTGTCCAAAGCCGCCTGCCCGACCAGCGACTCGCCGAGGGCGAAGCGGCGGACGGCATCGGGGTTCTGCACGCCGTAACCGGCGGTGAACTCCACGGTGGTCGACCCGGGGGCTGACCCATCGGCGTCCTCCCGGACCAGGAAGAAGGCCGCTTGCTGGGCCGACACCAGGGGGGCGAGTTCGCTGAGCACCAGCGAGGCGACGGTGGCCAGGTCGCGGTGGCCCTGCATGAGGCTGGACAGCCGGGCGAGATTGGTCTTGAGCCAGTCCTGTTCCTGGTTAGTCCGGGTGGCCTCCTTGAGGTTGGCGACCATCTGGTTGATGTTGTCCTTGAGCTCGGCGACCTCGCCGGACGCATCGACGGTGATCTGGCGGGTCAGATCGCCGGCGGTCACCGCGGTGGCCACCGCGGCGATCGCGCGCACCTGGCTGGTGAGGTTGCCCGCCAGCACGTTGACGTTCTCGGTCAACCGCTGCCACGTGCCGGACACGCCGATCACCTCGGCCTGGCCGCCCAGCTTGCCCTCGGTGCCGACCTCGCGGGCCACCCGGGTCACCTCGGAGGCGAAATCGGACAGCCGGTCGACCATGGTGTTGATCGTGGTCTTGAGTTCCAGGATCTCGCCGCGCGCGTCCACGTCGATTTTCTTGGAGAGGTCCCCGCCGGCCACCGCGGTGGTCACCTGCGCGATGTTGCGCACCTGGTTGGTCAGGTTGTTGGCCATCCCGTTGACGTTGACGGTGAGGTCTTTCCAGGTGCCGGCGACGTTGGGTACCCGAGCCTGGCCGCCCAAAATGCCTTCGGTGCCGACCTCGCGCGCCACCCGGGTCACCTCATCGGCGAACGCGCCGAGAGTGTCGACCATCCCGTTGATCGTCTCGGCGAGTGCGGCCACCTCACCGCGGGCCTCGACGGTGACCTTCTTCGACAGGTCCCCGCCGGCCACCGCGGTGGCCACGGTGGCGATGCTGCGCACCTGGCTGGTCAGGTTCTCCGCCATCCCGTTGACGTTGTCGGTCAGTGCCTTCCAGGTGCCGGCCACCCCCCGCACCCGAGCCTGACCGCCCAGCTGGCCCTCGCTGCCCACCTCGTGCGCCACCCGGGTGACCTCGTCGGCGAACGCGGAGAGCTGGTCGACCATGGTGTTGAGGGTGTTCTTCAGCTCCAGGATCTCGCCCCGCGCATCGACGGTGATCTTGCGGCTGAGATCGCCGCGGGCCACCGCGGTGGCCACCTGGGCGATGCTGCGCACCTGGTCGGTCAGGTTGCCGGCCATCACGTTGACCGAGTCGGTGAGATCCCGCCAGGTCCCGGCGACTCCGGGCACCTCCGCCTGGCCACCGAGCCGGCCCTCGCTGCCGACCTCGCGGGCCACCCGGGTCACCTCGGCGGCGAACGCGGAGAGCTGGTCGACCATGGTGTTGAGGGTGTCCTTGAGTTCCAGCAGCTCACCGGAGACCTCGACGGTGATCTTGCGGCTGAGATCGCCGCGGGCCACCGCGGTGGCCACCTGGGCGATGTCGCGGACCTGAGCGGTGAGGTTGCCGGCCATCACGTTCACCGAGTCGGTCAGGTCCCGCCAGGTTCCGGCCACCCCGGGGACGTTCGCCTGGCCACCGAGCCGGCCCTCGGTACCGACCTCGCGGGCCACCCTGGTCACCTCAGCGGCGAACAGCGACAACTGATCGAGTAATCCGTTGACGGTGTGGCCCAGCCGCGCGAAATCGCCACGCAGCGGCTGCTCGGTCACCCGTGACGACAGGTCACCTTCGGACACCGCGGCTAGTACCCGGGCCAGCTCGGTGGTGGGCCGGGTCAGGTCGTCGATCAAGCCGTTGATCGCGCCGGCGGCTACCGACCACCCGGCGCCACCTTCGTTGACGAGCCGCTCACGGGTCCGGCCGTCCTGGCCCACCGCCTCCCGTACCCGGACCAACTCGCCGACCAGTGACTGGTTGCGCTGGGCGATCTGGTTGATCACGGTGGCGATCCGGCCGGTGACGCTGGCGTCGGTCACCACCACGCGGCGCCGGAAGTTGCCGTCGCGAAGCTCCTCCAGAGCCAGCAGGATCCGCTCCAGCGCGGCGGGATCGGGTGGATTTCCTCGGTCCGGAAGCGTATCTGCGGCCGACACTGGCTGCGCGCTCACGATGGCCCTCCCGAAAACGGTACAGACGCCACAGTTTTAATGCCCGCAGCGTGCCACGATTATCGTTGGTTTTCGAACCCAGGTTCGGCTCCTGAGCCACGAACTGGCCGGCGCACCAGGCCGTCGGACTACCCTCGTCGCCACGCACCCGGATCGGGGAGGAGATGCAGTGGCATCTGACTCAGACCCCGTGGCCGAGTTGCTGGTGCCCGGGCTGCCGGCGCTCCTCGACGACATCGGCCAAGCCGTCATCGTGCACGACGCCTCGGGTCGGATCCGGTTACTCAACGCGGCGGCCCGCTTGCTGTTCCCCGGCCTGCGCCTCGGTGCCGAGTTCCGGCGCTCCGACGAAGAGTTCGTCGCCGGTCCAGGCGCGCGCCCGGTCAGCGGACGGTTGCGGCCGCTCGCTGATGGCTGGCAGGCCTGGGTGATCAGCGACGTGGACTTCGACGCCTGCCCTGGCACCGGAGGTCTGACGAGCAACAGCGATCGCGACAGCATCGGCGGCCAGGCGGAATCTGCGAACTTCGTATCCCCGATCTTCGATTCCCCGAACTTCGAATCCCCGAACTTCGTAGCACCGGACTTCATGGTGGAGGCCGGTCGCGAGCTGGCCATCGAAGCCGGGCACGATGCGGCGGCGGCCGCTCTGGTCCGGCTGGCCGTGCCGACGGTAGCAGCCCAGGCTGCGGTGCTGCTTCCGGCGCCGCGGGCCCGGGTGTCCTGGTGGCGCTTTGCTGGTGATGCGGCGCCGCCCGCCCAGGGGATGACCCGGACACCGGCCGCTCGAATAGCCCCGGTGCTGGCCGGCGCGCTGCGCGGGACGGCCTCAGGCAGCGGCACAGACAGCGGCACGGACACCGTCACGGTGCCTGCCGATGAGCTTCCCGCGTTGGGTGCGGTATTCGGGTCCGACGTCACCGAGAAGTTGCCAGTTGTGGCGGCGCCGTTACGTGGCCCGGACCGGACTGAGGGGTTGCTGATCGTGGTGGCACCCGTGTCGGTGACGCTGCTGGGCCAGCTGGCGGCGTTGGCCGGGCCGATCATCGCAGCCAGCCGCCGGCGCCGTGAACAGGCCACCGCGCTGGCACTGCTGCAGGCTCCGCTGCTGCCACCACGGCCCGGCGCGCTGCCGGAACTGCCCGGAATCCAGCTCGGCGTCGCCTACCAGGCGGCCGGCGACCTGGCGGTGGGTGGTGACTTCTACCTCTTTCGTCCCAAACCTGACCGAGGCGCGATATTCGGGCTCGGCGATGTGTGCGGCAAGGGCGCCGAGGCGCTGGCCGAAAGCGGCCGGGTGCAGCACTCGCTGTCCGCGTTGATGATCACCGAGCAGGACCCGACTCAGTTGCTCTACCTGCTCAACCGTGCCTTGCTGGCCGGTGGGCGCACCGTGTTCACCACGCTGGTGCTCGGCGCGCTGCGCCCCATCGGCGAGGCTCATCAGCTGACCCTCGCCACCGGCGGCCACCCCGCACCAATGGTGCTGCGCAGCAGTGGGCAGGTTGAAGAGGTGACGGTGCCCGGCACCGTGGTAGGGATCCTTCCGGACGCCCGGTTCGGTCGGACCACGATCACCTTGCGGCCGGGTGAGACTTTGCTGCTGTACAGCGACGGTGTCACCGAGGCCGGCCACCCGGGCGCTGATGGTTCCGAACAGTTCGGGTCGGCCCGGCTGGCCGCGTGCCTGCGAGACTGTGCGGGGATGACGGCGCAGGCTGTCGCTACCCGGGTGGAGCGGACCATCGCCGGCTGGCTCGGCCGCAATGACGGTGACGATCTTGCCGTGCTGGCGCTACGAGCCGTCGAACGTGGCGGGTAGTGCGAGATCTCATCCGATGGGCTATCCGGTCGGCCCCCGGTAGGCCTGCTACGGCCTGCGCTATATGGTGCAGGGGTGGACAGTGATTCCCCCGCCAGTGAGTTCCCTGCCGACATCATCGGCTTGCAGGTGGCCGAGCACGGTCCCGATGCGCGCGTGGTGATCGTGCGCGGTGAGGTCGATACGTTGACCGCGCCGAAGCTGGCGAGTTTCCTGAACACGCAGCTGTCCGCCGCCCGGGTCGTCGTGGTGGATCTCGACGGTGTGGAGTTCCTGGGATCGGCCGGTTTGTCCGCGCTGTTCGAGGCGAACGAGCTGGCCGCCCGCGAAAGTCGCGCCCTGCGCCTGGTGTGCCATTCCAGGATCGCCAACCGGGCGCTCGAGGCGACTGAACTGCGTGATCACTTCACCTTCGCCGACACAGTGCCGGATGCACTGAAGAACTCGCTGTAGGGCCGGCGTCGGTGATCGGCAGTGCTGGCAGTGCTATTGGCAGGGCTTTGGAGCCTGGTTTGGCGCCTTTCGACCTCGGGAACACCGCGGGCACGACCGGATGCGCCGCATGAGAGCCAACCGACAGTGCCGTACCACGGCGTAACCGACGAATAGAAGGGACGACGATGGCTGCTCTAGCCTGGAGCGTCGTGGCGATCGACGCCACCATGAATGCGGGACGATCACGGTGACGTACGTGGATAGAGATTGCTCAACCTCCAACGGGGGTGCCCGACCAGACGATTCGCCCGGCGAGGACTCGGCGTTGTGCCTTGAGCTGCACACCACGGCCGGTACCGCCGTGATCGCCACCATCCGTACCGTCGCGGCAGATCTTGCCGCGCGCGCCGATTTCGACCTCGACTCGATCGATGACCTGCGGATGGCGGTCGATGACCTGTGCGCCATGCTGGTCCGTCTGGCGCCCAAGGATGCGACGTTGCGGTGCCGCTTCACGGCCCGGCCGGAGCGCATCGAGGTGGCGGCTGACGTCGACGTCGAGGATGAAACCGAACCGCCACCCACCCGCTCGTTCGGCTGGCGGGTGCTGGAATGCCTCGCCGACGACGTCAGCGCCGTCGCACTGCCCAGGGAACTAGGTCAGCGCAGCCGGATTTGCATCACCGTGGCGAAGAACGCCGCGACGGCGCAACAGCCGTGATGCCATCTGTGTCCTCGGTGGGAACTGAGCACGGTGAGTACGCGCACCTCAGTCCGCTGCAGCGCCGGTACGCCGAGCTGGCCGCCGACGACCCCGAGCGCCCTCGCCTGCGCGAACAGTTGATCAACGGTTACCTGCCGGTGGCCGAACACATCGCGCGACGTTTCGCAGGTCGTGGCGAGCCGCTCGACGACCTGATGCAAGTTGCCACGGTGGGGCTGATCAATGCCGTGGACCGGTTCGAGCCCGACCGAGGTTCGGACTTCTTCTCCTTTGCGGTGCCGACGATCACCGGCGAGGTGCGTCGTTATTTCCGGGATCACGGGTGGTCGACACGGGTCCCGCGCCGGCTGAAGGACCTGCACATCGCGATCAGGAGCACGCTGGCCGAACTGTCCCAGCAGCTGGGCCGCGCTCCCCGGCCCAGTGAGATCGCCGAGCGGCTCGGACTACCCGTCTCGGAAGTGATCGAAGGGCTGCAGGCAGGCGAGGCGTACCGGAGCTCGTCGCTGGACGAGATGCTCGGGTCTGGGGAGGGTAAGGCGACGCTGGGTGAGTTCATCGGCGGGCTGGACGGCGAGCTTGCTCTCATCGACGATCGGGAAGCGCTGCGGCCGCTGCTGGCGCAGCTTCCGCCCCGCGAACGGACCATCATTGCACTGAGGTTCTTCCGGCAACTGACGCAAACTCAAATCGCCGAGCAGGTCGGAATCTCACAGATGCACGTCTCGCGGGTGCTGCGCCAAACACTGGCGTACTTACAGGAGCAGATGGCCGGTTTGGATTGATAGCGGCCAGCGGCCCCGTATAGCCCGGCATAGCCGTTTCGCTGGGCTGGCGGGTGGGTACACCCACAGCATGACGGCATCCACCACACCGACTGACGTAATCGTGTTTCTCACCGAGCAGCACCGCGAAGTCGACGACGTCTTCGCGCAACTCGAGAAGATGGACGGCGCCACCGACGAGAAGGCCCAGCTTCTCGCCGAGCAGGTTGTGACGTCTTTGGTCAAGCATTCCGTCGCGGAGGAGATCTACCTCTACCCGGCCGTGCGCAAGGCGCTACCCGACGGCGACGATATCGCCGATCACGAGCTGCACGAGCACGATGAGGCAGAACAGACCATGAAGGAGCTGGAGCAGCTCACCCCGGATCAGCCGCAGTTCTGGCCTACGTTGCACAAACTGATCGGCGAGATCCGCCACCACGTGTCCGAAGAGGAGAACAATCTGTTCCCGCAGCTGCGCGCGGCCTGTTCCGAGCAGGAGCTCCAGGACCTCGGGCGCAAGGTGCAGCAGGCAGAGAAGGTGGCCCCGACGCGGCCCCATCCCTCCGCACCGTCTGAGGGTGCGCTGCTCGGTGTGCTGGCTCCGGGTGCTGGATTGGTCGACCGGATCCGCGACGCGCTGTCCGGCCGCGGACGCTAGCAGTGATCCGCGGGTCAGCCGCGGAATTCTCAGCACCGGCCGGCCCGCGACTTCGCGTCGGCCGGTGCTCCCATGCGGGCCAGCAGGAGCGCACGATGCACGATGAGCAGTTCATCAGCGAGGTTCAGGCCCGGGCGGGTCTGGCCACCCGAGACGACGCCGAACGCGCCATCTTCGCAACACTGACAGTTCTCGGCGAACAGTTGCCGGACCAGGTGGTCGGCTCGATCGCCGCTGCGCTGCCCGAGCGGCTGGGGTCGCAGCTGTGGGGCCTGCGACCGCGCTCGCGGGTGACCGCGGCGCAGGCTGGGCGCCTGAGCCGCGGCGTAGCGCGCGGCGAGGGTAGCTGGCCTGGCGACAACACCGTCGCCGACGCCGACATCGACGGCGTCCCACGCCAGCGTTCTCAACCGCCGGCGTGAGGTTCACCTCTTCCGGTGGCTGACTTCGTCGATGAGGAAGTCGATGGCCATCCCCAGCAGCCACACGTCCTTGGCCAGCGGGATGCCGTCCTGAGTGGGTCGCAGGCTGCCGCGCCGGTGCATACCCGGGGTGCGCAGATAAAGTCCCAGCAAGCTAGCGGAGAAACCGGCCAAGCCGGCTGCGGCGACCGCGGTGGGCACCACTGGTGTCAGTAGTGCCACGCCTATTGCGATCTCCGCTCCGGCCAGCAGCCTGATGAACAGTTTAGGGTCGATCCTTTTGAGGGCGGGATAAGTTCCGGTGGCCATTCCGTGTATGCTGGCGGCGGCCTGATCATTCGCGGAAAGTTTCGTCAGGCCCGAGTTGAGGATAAAGGAACCAGTGGCCAGCCGGCCGGGGATATGCCGCACTTTCGATGCAAGTCTCATGCCGCGGGCTGTACCCGGCGAGCGCGGGTACTAAACGGCTGGGGTCATCTCGACCTGCTGTTATCGCTAAAAATTTTGTTCGTGCGCACGCGGCCTATCCCCGCTTCGCCGGCAGCTGTGCTGTGGTCTGGCGGCTTGCCGGCGCCGCTGGGGTTTGTCGCGTCCGCCTGCGTCACGGGGAAGATACGGGGCGCCGTTGCGATGGTGTCCTGGGCCACCGCGCGCCCGTGGCTGACGATTTCGGTGATGCCTACCAGGGCGGCACAGGCGAGGACGAAGCAAACCGCGGCGGCCGCCTTGGCCGATCGCGTCCCGGAAAGCAATGGCATCGCGATCTCACGTCGATGACTTACGGTAGTAGCCGCATCGCGCAAATAGGGGTCGGTGCTGATCCAGGCAATCAACGCGATGGCGGGAGGTCCTGAGCCGGCTCTCCGCCGATGGCGGGGCGTCTGTGCGTGCACGGTAATCTCCGGGTGCCTTTACCCCACCTCTTTACCCTGGATACGCCACGTCGGCTGCGAGCTGGCTGCGCCGCTGCGTCGGACAGGTGAACTCTGAGTGCTGCCCGTCGCGATCGAGAGCTTTTCATCGAACGGATGCCGAATGGTTACGAAAATTCAACAATGCTACCTATTCGAGTGTCATCCAATAGCCGGGACACCCGAGATCGTCGCTTTGTCGCGTGCAAGGTCACCCAGCGCTTCGCGGCTGTGACGCCGCGAGTGGTGCCCCGTGCAATCGACGTTGCGCGCCACTGCGCGGCAGGAGGTTTGACGAGGTCAGGGCGGGGGTATCCCAGTTCACACGTGACGCGCCCGGCGCTGGCGCAGTGGAAGGAGTGCTTGCGATGGGTATGCAGGACAAGATCGCGAATCGGGTCCAGGTGTTGAAGGGCAAAGCCAGGGAAGCCGCCGGCAAGATCTCCAATAACCCCGGGATGGCAGTCGACGGCAGATTGCAGCAAGGCATGGGCCACGTCAAGCAGGCCGGCGAGAAGATCAAGGACGCCGGCTGGAGCCTGTTCCGGCGGTAGCGCACTACCGCGACGGCCCGCAATGTGCGGCGACAACAGGTTGATGGCACGGCAACAGGCTCAGCGCAGATAGGCGAGGTTGTGAAGCGATTGCGAACTTGGGACCGGCGGCTGACGGAGGCACTCGGTCGGGAGACTAGTGGCCGGGCTGCTGGGCGCTCAGTGTACGCCGGAGCCAGTGGCTTTGCGTACGACTACCTGTGACAGTAAAGGGCTCGCTGATGGACGCCAATAGTTATGCAACTTTCCTACTAATCGGGGTATTGATTGTCCTGATAGACGGGCAAATCATCTACCGGGCCGGGCTCGGGTACCTGCGGAAAGTATATTCAGGCGACTCCGGCCGTTCAGTGATGCAGTTGGTGTCGGTACTTTTCCATCTCACGGTACTGGGAGCGGTGGCGCTGATCTCGATGATCAACGTGTCCACCGGGATGCCGGTGCGCGACCTCGTGGTCAAGCTGGGCGTGGTTCTCCTGATACTCGCCGCCGCGCACGGCATCACGATGGCGATCGTGGTGAATGTCCGCGACCGCCGCCGGGAGGAGCAGATTGAGGAGGAGATCGTGGCCGACCGGCCCACCATCCGCGAGGCGAGCGTGCAGCCGGTGGCCGACGACCGGTTCTCCGCGTGACGTGCACCGGTTAGCGACAGTCCAGCGCGGCGATCTGCGCCGCAGTCCAGTGGCCGCGCGCCCCCGGCAGGCCGGCCAGGTAGCCGCCGATCCGGCGGCCGGTCCAGCCGTAAGTCTCTCGCAGCCCCGCGGCCAGCATGCGCAGGTAGGACGCAGACGGCGCGATCGGGCACACGTCGCCGGCATGCCAGGGGGCGGTAAAGGTCAGCAGCGGGTATCCGTCCAGGTCACCGAGGTACAGGAGGGTCTCATAGCGGCCCGGACCGAGTTCGACTCGGCCGGCTGCGAGCACCGCAGTGAGGTCCAGATCTGCCCCGGTGGCTCGGTACATCTCCTGGCTGGCGATATCGGCGAACTGCCCGGATGTGATCAAGTAGGCGCGGGCCGCGGCGGTGCCGGGAAGATCAGCGTCGTAGAAGGCTCGCCCGCCGCCCCACACCGCCGACTCGGTGGCGAAGTACACCCCGCCGGCAAGCCGGTAGCCGGTTGACCGCAGCGGCGCTCGGCGCTCACGGCAGCCCGAATAGCCGCGGCTGGCCCCCGCCGGCACGCCGCCCGCGAGATAGCAGCCCAGCCGGTCAGCGCACATATTCGACCCGTAGCTGACGTACCACACCAGGGCGGGTTGGGTGATCGTGTTCGTCATCTCCATACCAGCATCGACGTAGTCGGCAAGCGCGTACCTGAACGGGGTGACGAACCACTCGTCCGGCTGACGAATCCGCGGGGACGGGAATCCCTGTGCATGGGACGCGCCCATGCGGAGAATGCGCTGCGACGCGCTCCGCACGTTCGGGGTAACCGGCGCCCATTGCCCCTCGCGCCGGATGCCGTGGCGGTCTAGGGTCGATCACCGGTACCGGTATTCCGGCGGCGTGGCGTGGAGATGATCACATGACGGATGTCGCGAGTAGGGCTTCCCTGGAATCGTTGCTGATGAGCCGGTCGTTGAGCGACCCGGAATTGATGCAGGCGAGTGGAATGGTGCCCGATTATGCCATTCTGCCCGATGTGAGCGTCATTAAAATCGGCGGTCAAAGCTTGATCGACCGGGGTAGGTCGGCGGTCTATCCGGTGGTCGAGGAGTTGGTGGCGGTCAAGCGGAGCCATCAGATTCTCATTGGCACGGGTGCAGGAACCCGCGCCCGGCATGTGTATGCGCTGGCGGCCGAACTCGGCCTGCCGACCGGGGTCCTGACCGATGTCGGCGCGGCAGTCGCCGACCAGAACGCCCAGATGCTGGGGTACCTGATGGCGCGCCATGGTGTGCCGGTCGTCGGTGGCTCGGCCTTCGGAGCGATCCCGCTGTACCTGGCCGAGTGCGGTGCGGCGATCTTCTCTGGAATGCCTCCGTATGACATGTGGCAGCACGTTCCCCGCGAGGGCGTGATACCGCCCTACCGCACAGACGCCGGGTGCTACCTCGTCGCGGAGGTCTATGGCTGCGCCAACATGATTTTCGTCAAGGACGAGGACGGGCTGTATACGGCCAATCCGAAGACCGACCCGGATGCCCAGCTGATCCCGGAGATCACGGTGGACGAGCTGATCGCGGCGGATCTACCGGATCTCATCATCGAGCGTCCGGTCCTGGAGCTGATGCGTCGCGCCCGGCACGTGAAGTCAGTCCAGGTCATCAATGGATTGCGGCCGGGTCTGATCAGGCGGGCGCTGGCCGGCGAGCACGTCGGCACGATCATCTCGGCGGCGTGACCGCCGGTCCACCCAGACGCTGCTGACCTGGTATCGAGGAGAACACCATGACAGACACCGCCTCGCACTCCGAGTCCTCCTTCGCAGCCAAGGACGTGCCCTCGGCGTTGATGCGCCAGACCCTGCTCGATCGCGAACTCGTCCGGCCGCTGGATCGTCCGGTGATCCCCCTACTTCCGTGGCTGGACGTGGTCGTGATCGGCGGGCGTTCGATCATGGACAAAGGCCGCGACGCGGTGGTCGGAGTCGTCGACGAGTTGCGTACGGCTTTGCCGGAGCACCGGATGCTGATCCTCACCGGTCCAGGAATCCGGGGCCGTCACGCTCTCGGTGTCGGGCTCGACCTCGGTCTGCCCACCGGTGTGCTGGCCGCGTTGGTCTCCGCCGATGCCGAGCAGAACGGGCACCTCGTCGCAGCGTTGCTCGCCGAGCAGGGGGTGTCCTACCTGCCGCACGCGGCGATCGCGCACCAGCTCGCAGTGCACCTGAGCGCCAGCCGGGCCGTGGTGTCCAACGGGTACCCACCATATGAGCTTTTCGAGTTCCCTCCCGAGGTGGGCAAGATCCCACCGCATCGCACGGATACCGGCGCGTTCCTGCTCGCCGACGCCTACGGAGCCGCCAGGATCACCTACGTCAAGGACGTCGATGGGGTGTTCACCAGCGACCCGTCCACGTCCAACGGAAGCCGGCCCGAGCTCATCCCGCGGATCGCAGCGGCAGATCTGCGGGCCCGCAAGCTCGCCACCCTCCCGATCGATTCGTTGGTACTGGACCTGATGGCGCACGCCAAGCACCTGAACCAGATTCAGGTCATCAACGGGCTGACCCCGGGGAACATCACCAAGGCCTTGCACGGTGAGCACGTCGGCACGATCGTGCACACCGTGCAACCCGGTACCTGAACCCTCTGATAAGGAGCCTTGACCCGCCTAAATCCCGCTACTGCCGACCGCTCAGCGCTGGAACTCCGCAAATAAGGAACATCGGTTGCGGTGCTGTTGTGGCGGATGTGACACTTGTGTGTGACATAGAAGGTGGGTGCCATGCGGGCCGCATTCCATGCCGGGCTGGATGAGCTCGCCAGCCATCTTGCCAGGATGGTGCGGCTGGCCGGTGACATGATGACCAATGCGTCCATCGCGCTGCATCAGAATGATCTCGCACTCGCCGCGCTGGTCGTCGATGACTATGACCAGATCAAGGGGTTGTATACCTCGCTGGAGCGACGATGCGTCGCCCTGCTGGCGCTGGAGGCGCCTGTCGCGGGCGATCTTCGGGTAGTGGTTTCGACCGTGCACGCACTGGGCCACGCCCAGCGGATGGGCAACCTCGCCCGGCACGTCGCCATGATCGCTCAATTCAAGCGCCCCAACCCCATGACCTCGGGCACAGTGCGGCCGGTCCTGGCCCGGATGAGCCTGCTCGCCAGCCAGCTCGCAGCGGATGCTGCGACGGCGATCGAGTACCAGGATCCGCTGTCCGGTTGCCGGCTCGCGGTCGCGGACGACGAGGTGGATGCGCTGCTTCGCCACCTGTTCGGCATTCTGTTTGCCAAGGACTGGTCAGATGGCGTGGAACCGGCCGTAAACGCCGCTCTGATCGGCCGCTATTACGAGCGTTTCGGTGACCATGCGGTGGCCATTGCGCGGGGTGTTTGCTACCGGGTGACCGGAGAGATATCGGATGGGCATGCGGTGCGTGCCGCCGGATACTTCGGCGAGCACCGCTTGCCTTTCTGACCACGGTCGGTGACGGCCGGCGAACTCGCGAAACGCGACCGGTCTTTCTCATAACGTTGGGTAGCTGTCCCCTGTGGGGTTGGTAGCAATCCTTTCGTCGATCTTTCGACCTGCTCCGTTTACATCCACGGGGCAGGGTCCCCGGCGTCTCAATCGGCGCGTGAGGGAGGCCGGATGGCTGCCGCTCGATGTCAGGGCCTACACCTGCGTCGACGGAGAACCGCGCTGCTGGCGGTCATGCTCGGCGTCACGGTTGGTAAGGAACTCTATGAACGATTCGTCTGCCTGCTGACAGTGATGGCCGAGCAACTGACAGCGCTGATTTCCGGTGCCGGCCGGCGCCGGCCGGATACGGCGCTTCTCGTGACCTCCCGGCGGGAGGCCGGCCCTGGGGAACACCGACGCGAGCCCGTGGAGGGCCCTGGTCTCGATCGGGTCGACCGCCGAGGCGTCGTTGCTGTGTCGCATCGGAGGTATCGGGTGGACGAGCGGCTACCCCGCGAGGAGCGAGCCCGGCCGCCGGTGGGCGGTTCAGCTCCTCACGATCACACCGAGTACCGGCTAGTCGGTCAGATACTCGGCATCGTTGCCGTGCTCGCGCTGTCCTTCCTGATCGAGCTCACCGTGCTCGGTGGCCTCCGGCACGACCGGGACCAGGCGCGGCTTGCTGCGCTGTTCCGCCTCGAGCTGGCCCAGGGCAAAGACGCCCAGGGCCAGGACCTGGTGGCGCCGGTTGGTCCCTTCGATGACGCCGGCCTGCCGCTGGCCGCGGGAGCGCCGGTGGCGTTGCTGGAGATCCCGCGGCTGAGTCTGCGTGAAGTTGTCGTGGAAGGCACGACATCGGGCACGCTGATGTCCGGGCCGGGCCACCGCAGGGATACCCCGCTCCCGGGCCAAGCCGGCACCAGCGTGATCGCTGGGCGTCGGGCGACCTATGGCGGGCCGTTCGGATCCATCGGTGAGCTGAGCGCGGATGATCACATTTTTGTGACCACCGGGCAGGGCAAGAGCTCCTTCACCGTGCTCGGTGTTCGGCGGGCGGGGGACCCGATCCCCCCGGCACTTACTCGTGGTCATGGCCGGCTCACCCTGGTGACTACCGACGGGCCGGCGCTGGCGCCCATCGACGCCCTGCGCGTCGATGCGGACCTGGTTAGTGAGACTCAACCTCGGCCCCCTCAGCTGCCATCCCGGGCACTGCCACCGGCCGACGCGATCATGGCCGGTGACACCTCGGCACTGTGGGGCGTGGTCGGGTGGTCAATCCTGTTGGTGGGGGCGGCGATCGCCACTGTGTGGGTCCGCTTCCGCACCGGGCTGTGGCCGGCCTGGGTGATCGGCGTGCCGGTGCTGGTCACGCTCGGCTTATTCGCTGCCGACGACATCGCCGCGATGCTGCCGAACGTGCTGTGACTGATCAGGGCCCGGCCATCGGACCGGGGAGTACCTGTGTCGAGGGCCGAGTAGTCGGCGGCTTGCTCGGTTACGCAGCGAGGCCAGTTCCCACACCCGCCGCCGCGCGCGCCGTTCGAAGGTCAGGACCCCGAGGCGGCCACCGGTGGGGAGGTGATTCCAGGCTGCGCGGCGTTCCTCCAACTCCACCGCGCCCATCGGATCAGCCTTGATCAGGCTATGCGGAAGACCCAACGGCGCAGGAGGAGGAATCGCATCAGGGTGGCGGCTGCGTTGGCTGCGACGAGCAGGGTGAGCTCTACTGCGGCCGGTGGTGTGCTGTTCAGGTAATGTGCGCCGGCCAGTGTGCCGCTGGTCACGCCTAAAGCGAACCCGAAGACGATCAGTCCTTGAAGTTGATGGCGCGTCCTGCGCTGGCGGCCGGTGACGCCGAAGGTGAATCGCCGGTTCAGCGCTGTGTTCACGATTGCGGTGATCAATAGGGTCAGGGCGTTGGCACCTTGGGCACCCAACCGGTTGTGCAGCAGGAGGAACAGGAGCAGGTAAGCCAGCGTGCTGAACACCCCGATGACGCCGAAGCGCACCAGTTGGCGAGTCAGACCGGCCGGTACGCCCGGCGTGGCCGGCTCCAGTGGAGTTCGTCCCAGCAGGGCACGGAGATCATTTACCGGCAGCTTGCCGGTCGCGAATGCGCGGGCCAGGCGGGCGATTCCGCTGAGGTCGGCTTTTGCGGTGTCGACGACGTGCACCCGGCTGTCAGGGTCGTCGATCCAGTCGACCGGAACCTCGTGGATCCGCAGCCCGCTGCGCTCGGCGAGCACGAGCAGTTCGGTGTCGAAAAACCATTCGTTGTCCCGGACGAGCGGCAGCAGGTGCTCGGCGACCTCCCGCCGGATGGCTTTGAACCCGCACTGCGCGTCGGAGAAGCCGGTGGACAGGGTGTGGCGGAGCATCAGGTTGTAGCTGCGGGAGATGAACTCCCGCTTCGCGCCGCGCACGATGCGTGACCCTCGGTGCAGCCGGGTGCCGATGGCGAGGTCGGAGTGGCCCGAGACCAGCGGTGCGATCAGTGGCAGCAGAGCCGCGAGGTCGGTCGACAGGTCGACGTCCATGTAGACCAGCACCGCCGCGTTAGAGCTCGACCAGACTGTCCGCAGGGCACGTCCGCGGCCTTTCTCCGGCAGGTGCACGACTCGTACCGACGGAATTTCCGCAGCCAGCCGGTTCGCGATCTCCAGCGTTGCATCGGTGCTGGCGTTGTCGGCGACCGTGATCTGAAACGAGTAGGGCATCCCGGTGGTGAGGTGCCCAAGCAGACCTCGCACGCACGGCTCGAGGTCGATCTCTTCATTGTGGACGGGAATGACTATGTCGACAACAGGTGAGAGCGCAGGCCCACCGGAGGTAGCTGCCGCAGCGACGTCGCCAAGGGTCACGCTCGAAACAGTAAGGAGAATGTCAACGCCACCATTATCGCGCAGAGTGGAGTGTTCGTCACTCCGCGCGGAAAACCAAGGTGAGACGTGCTCTTGGGGGCGGGCTGCACTCAGGATTATACGAGTGTTTCCTTCACTGTTGATCCCTTCTTAACCCGGCGCTTTAGTGGCGAGGCCAGGATGCGCCCACCCGGAAGATGAGTGGCAGTGATGATGCCTGCGCAGAATGGCGGGCGTCAATGACAGGGCACGAAACGATGATCTCGCCAATAGATGTCCCTTGTACATGACCGTGCCTGTGTGTCGTGGTCCGCCGTTCGATCGATGTTCACACCCGTCTTGCACAGTGCCCTCCGCGGGCCGTCCGCATGGAATGGAGTGTTGCGTGGTAGGTTCGGTCCGCTCTCGGCCCCTCGAACACTCGAGCAAGCGCGCTACTGGCGATGGAGATCAGGACGCGACGTCCCTTCGCAAGCCTGATGCCTCTGGTGGCGTAGGTGCAGCCTGGCGGCGGCTGAACCTGCCTCCGGAGCTGCTCTGGCTGATCTTCTTCGCGGCGGTGACCCGCCTGGCGGCGATCACCCACCCGCGCGCGATCGTCTTCGACGAGGTGTACTTCCGGGACACCGCGCTGCGCTACCTCCAGGGCTCGTACTTCTTCGACCTCCACCCCCCGCTGGGGAAGCTGCTGCTGGCCGGCTGGGCAAAGCTGGCCGGGGTCACCGCCAACACGCAGTCCACCGATCCTGCGGTGGCCCTGCGCATCCTGCCTGCGCTGGCCGGTACGGCGCTGGTGGCGGTGTTCTACCAGTTGCTGCGCGAGCTGGCGGCCAGCCGGCGGGTGGCGACGTTCGGGGCGGCACTACTGTCGTTAGACAACGCGATCCTCGTCGAGTCCCGGTTCACCCTCATTGACAGCATGCTGTTGTTGTTCGGCATTGGGGCCATCACCTGCTACTTGGCGTCCCGGCGCCGCACCGGACGGGCGCACTGGATCCCGCTGATTGCCAGCGCTGTGCTGGCCGGAATGGCTGCCAGCACCAAGCTGACCGGCCTGTCTGCACTCGGCGTGATCGGGCTGGTGTGGCTGGCTCAGACGCTGCGCACGCGGGTCAGCTGGCGGCTCGCACTACCCCAGGCAGGCGTCCTGCTCCTCATCCCGGCCGTTGTTTACGTCAGCGTCTTCGCCATCCATTTCCAGCTGCTGCCCCATAGTGGCCCGGGTGATGCGTTCATGTCTGCGCGCTTCCAATCCACCCTGGTCGGCAACCCCCACTACAGCCCGGGCGCCGGCATGTCGTTCACCGACCGCTTCATCGAGCTGAACCAGGCGATGCACAGCTATGAGCTCGCGCTCGACAACAGCCACCACCCCTACAGCTCCAGCTGGTTGAGCTGGCCATTGCTGAAGCGCCCCGTCTACTACTGGACCGGCGGTAAGGAGTACATCTATCTCCAGGGCAACCCGGTCATCTGGTGGGGCCTGTTAGTGGGCGTGGTGATCGTCGCGGTCGGCTGGATGCGCCGCCCGGAGCTTTTCGCACGGCATCGCTGGGCAATGGCTCTACTGGGTGTCGCGTGGGCAGCCAATTTCCTGCCGTTCGCCACCATCGTCCGGCCGATGTTTCTCTACCACTACTTCTTTGCGTTCATGTTCTGCATCGCAGCGGTCAGTATCGGGCTTGGACTGCTGGCAGGCTGGATGACCGACGGTGAGAAGGCGTGGCAGTTCCCATCCCGGGGTTCAGCTGCCCTGTACTGGGGGATCCTCGCGGTCGCGCTGGCGTGCTTCCTGTTCTTCGCCCCACTCTCCTACGGGCTCCCGCTCAGTGACGGCGGCCTGTCGGCTCGCATCTGGTTGGGTTCGTGGCGCTGATCCTGTTCCTATCGGCGCTCCTACTGGGGGCTGCCATCGTCTGGTGGCTCCAGCTGCCGCTCTATCCCTTCGAGGCCGCGGCGCTCACTATTGTGATCGGCCTGTTCGTCTGGACCTGGCTGGCGTTCCTCGCGTCGCTGGTCCTGCCGTACCACTTCGCGATCCCGCTCACCATCGGGCTGGGCGCCGGCGCCTGCGTCGTGTTGTGGAAGCCGGGTCGGCCCACATGGCGCCCGCTCGAAGGGGGTAGGCCCGGCTGGATCCTCTGGGGCGTGGCCAGCCTGGGCACCACGGCGTTGCTCGGCACGCTGTTCTGGACGCACAGCCTCCCGTCAGACCGGACGGGGGTATATACGGCCGGGGCGACCTGGGGTGATTTCGGGCTGCACGCGTCGATCATCAGCCACCTCGCGGTGTTCGACCGGATGCCGCTGGACCTGCCGGTCGCGAGCGGGGCGCGGATGACCTACCCGTTCCTCGTCGACTTCCTCTCGGCCCTCTACCTCCGCGACGGCTGGAGCCTGCATCTCGGCCTGTTCCTGCCCGCTGTCCTGCTGTCACTGGCCATCTGCCAGCTGCTGCTCTCCTTCAGCCTGCGACTGTTCGGCCACGTCGGTGCCGCTGTGATAGGCCTCGCATCGTTCTTGCTGATCGGTTCGGCCGCCGGGCTGCCCGCCGCCTTCGCCGACTGGCGGCACAGCGGTAAAAGCCTGCCGGACTTCCTCTCTAACCTCCCGCTGGACTACACCGTGCTCAGCGCGCAGAACGGCAACGTCACCAATCTCGTCACGGATGCTCTGCTGCCGCAGCGCGCAATCCTGTTTGGCTTCGGGGTCGGGCTCGCCGTGCTGATCCTGCTGCATGCCGCCCGGCGCACCGGTGAGCGGCGGCGGTACCTGCTCGTCAGCGGCGCGCTGATCGGGCTGCTGCCGATGGCCCACCCGCACTCGTTCATCGCATGTGGGGCGGTGCTCTTCGTCTTCACCGTGGAGTCCGCCGTCCGTCAGCGCCGGGTCCCCTGGAGTCATCTAGCCGCAGGGGGGATCGCGCTCGGCCTGACCGCACCGCAGCTGGCGTGGCAACAGCTGGCCAACCACGGCGGCACCGGAGGACGGGTCCGCCTCGGCTGGATGGTGGGCAACGGCGAGTCGATCTGGACATTTTGGTGGACCAACTTCGGCCTGATGGGCGTCCTGTTCGTCGCCCTGCCGTTCGTGTTGCTGCGTCCGGGTTGGCGGCACTACCTGGTGTGGTACCTGCCCTTCCTGGGGATTCTCCTCGCCACCCAGATGTATGTGTTCCAGCCGTTCGAGTACGACAACCTCAAGCTGATCTACTACGTGTACCTCATGGCTGGCCTGTTCGCCGGTTTCCTCGCAGTCCAGATCTACCAGGCGAGGCGCTGGAGCCTCGCGGTGCTGGTACCGGCTGGTCTCATCGTGGCGCTCCCGGGCGCCCTGTCGATCACCCACGAGTTTCAGATGCGCTACCAGTTCGCGGACAACGCTGATGTGGCGCTCGCTGGGTGGGTCCGCGCCAACACCGCGCCCGAGGACGTGTTCATCGGCCCTGAGCGACCTGGCGCACCGGTCGCGACGCTGGGTGGGCGGTCGATCGTACTGGGCTACCAGGGCTGGCTATTCAACTTCAGCCTGCCCTATGCGCAGCGGGAGGCTGCGGTCAGCGCCGCGCTCCAGGGCAGGGTCAACGACCCGATGGTGCGCAGGTTCGCCCCTGATTATCTCGTTGTCGGCGCGAACGAGGACAAAGCCTGGACGATCGATCGGAACTCGCTCGCGAGCCTGCCGGTCGCCTACCACAACGCCGAGTGGACGGTCTACCGATTGCCGGGCGTCCGGCTCTCCGACCGGGGCAAGGCGAAGCCCCGCTAGCGCCGCTTGGGCGCTAGCCATGGACAGATCGACGTATAACGATGCCCGCTTTGGATCGTGGGTAGACTTTGGCTGCGCTCGTTTTCCCGGTATCCTTAACGAACCGCTATACCGCGACGGCTTCTTTCGCTCATACCAATGGTCGAGAAACTGATAGCTCGTGTGCGGGATGACGCGTACTGGGACCACCACGCGAGCATGGTTGGGCTTGGGGGAGTCGATCCGCAGGAAGTGCGTTCCATCGGCCGCCGCACCACTGATAACCGCGGCCGTCGAGCTCCCGGGCACCCACTCAACGAACTTCCAGCCCACAGGCAAGCCGGGAAGCGATTCAAACGATTCGGTCAGTACTGGAAAGTTGTCGGCGAGCGCTGTCGCGGTGCCGAGTCCAAGAGATACCAGCCATCCTAGGACGACGGCGAACAGAATGGTCGCCGCTCGCTTGGCTGCGGTCTGCTCTGCCTGAGATGCACGCAATCGCAACCTCGTGTTCTGGCCATGATCGTCAACGCTCACCTGGTCGAGCGGTCGAGGAATCGGGAGCGGACCGCGCACCGGTTCCCGGCGCGTCGTGTTCAGGCCGGCAGCTGCCGATCTGTGCAAGGGATTCTGCAAGACGGGTATGAACATCTTTCGAACGGTGATTGACGTTACCGGACACGCTTGTTAAGGGGGATCAACGCTCGCGACTTAGGAGAGGCCAATGCGGCGTTCTACACAGGCGCAGGGGATCTTGAAGACCTCAGGCTGCGATCATTTATGCAGAAATCCCGGTGGCGGGCTTGATGCCAGCGTCATTTGCGTCGATGGTGCGCGAGCTGCATTTATTTATTTGCCATCCGGATCGTGTAATTGATCGAATCGGACCGGCGGCAGAGATTGTCGATCAATCACCTCAATTAGCTATCCCTTGTGGGGTTTGTGGTAGTCAAAATGTCGATTGTTGGTCTTCTTTTGTTCACCTTCGCGGGGCAGCGTCGCCCCGGGCACGCTGCGCCGGGTCGATCAACGGCCCCGGCACAGTGCGTTCGGGCGCATTCCAGCCGCTGCCGGCGACCCGCCAAAGGTCCACGACTGGGATTTGAGGAGCTTTGACGCCATGACCACGATCATGCCGACCACCCAACTGCAGGCCGTGTCGGGTACGGGTGACCTGGCCGCGTTGGAGGCTCGATCGATTTCGGCGTGGTTCGGCGATCGCAAGGTGCTCGACCGGGTATCGCTATTCATGCCGGCCGGGTCGGTGACCGCTTTGATCGGGCCTTCGGGCTGCGGCAAGTCGACGTTCCTGCGGATTCTCAACCGCATGCACGAGCTGATCCCGAGCGCGACGCTGGCCGGTGAGGTCTTGTTGTCCGGCTCGGATATCTATGACCCGGGCTGGAAACTCACCGATGCCCGGAAAGCGATCGGGATGGTCTTTCAGAAGCCCAATCCGTTCCCGGCGATGTCGATCTGTGACAACGTGACGGCCGGGCTGAAGCTGACCGGCATCAAGGTCTCCCGCGAGGGGCGCGACGACCTTATCGAGGAGTGCCTGACCAAGGCCGGGCTGTGGCACGAGGTGCGCGACCGGCTGCGCCAACCCGGTGGAGCGCTGTCGGGTGGACAGCAGCAGCGGTTGTGCATCGCGCGGTCGTTGGCGGTGCGTCCCCGAGTGCTGCTGATGGACGAACCGTGCTCGGCGCTGGACCCCACCTCGACGCGGCGCATCGAGCAGACCATCGCCGAACTCGCCAGCGAGGTGACCATCGTGATCGTCACCCACAACATGCAGCAGGCCGCCCGGGTCTCCCAGCAGAGCGCGTTCTTCCTCGCCGAGCAGGGCACGCCGGGCGTGATCGTCGAGGCCGGGCCCACCGCGAAGATCTTCGGCTCGCCGGAGGATCCCCGCACCTCCGACTACGTCAACGGCCGTTTCGGCTGATCCGCTGGCAACCAGGACCAGGGAGGACTCTGGCATGACTGATCCGGACTCCGAGGATGACCAGCCGCAGGCGCGGCTACGGCTGCCGCATGGGCGCCGCACGCGCATTGCTGCCGCCATCACGGGTTGCCTAGTGAGCCTCGGAGTGCCGATCGCCGCGCTGAGCAGTCCCACGCTCACGGTTGATCAGCAACCTGTTCGGCCTCCTGACGACCCGGCCGGGTTGGGCATCACCGGTGACCCACCGCTCAGCGCGGCGCCGGCGATCGGGCTCGGTGGCGACGGGCTAGCGGCTGGTGCGTTGCCGAGCGCGCTGCCAGGCATTCCTATCCCTCCAGATCTACCGGACGGACCATTGGGAATTCCAGGCGCGGTGCTCGATGCCTACCAGTTCGCGCAACGGACGCTGGCTGCCACCCGGCCGGCATGCCACCTGTCGTGGGCCGTGCTGGCGGGAATCGGCCGCATCGAATCCGATCATGCCAGCGACGGGCGAGTGGACACTTTCGGGAACACCGTAGGGCCGATCCTGGGTCCGCGACTTGATGGGTCGCCGGGAATCGCCTCAATCCCGGACACCGACCAGGGCGTGCTAGACGGCGACACCGTCTGGGACCGCGCGGTGGGTCCGATGCAGTTCATTCCGTCCACCTGGCGCAGCTTCGGCGTCGACGGCAACGGCGATGGGGTGGCGAACCCGAACAACATCTACGACTCCACCATCACGACCGGGCTGTACCTGTGCGCTGGCGGCACAAACCTGTCTGATCCGGTCCAGCTGCAAGCGGCTGTGTTCCGGTACAACCAATCGGCCACGTACGTCGACGTTGTGCTGCGGTGGGCTCATGCGTACCTGACCGGTGTCGTGCCTATCCCATCGGCGCCCGGACCAGTACCGCCGGGCATCAACGGCAACGGTGGCCGGCTCACACCTATCGATATCGCCCCGCCCGCGCCGGTAGCCGTTGCGCAAGCCGTGCCGGCAACGCCGGCTTCGTCAGCCTCGAGTCCGTCGCCGATACCACCGACGGCTACGCCGACGCCAGTTCCGGCGACGACCCCTGAAGCAACGTCAACTCCGCCGTCCCCAACACCGACCGCAACCCCGGCGATTCTGCCGCCAACACCGAGTGCGACTCCGACGACACTGCCCCCGACGACTTCACCCGCGACCACGCCCGCCCCGGCCGGGTCACCCTCCCCGAGTCCGTCGCCTACGCCCATCCCGACGCCGCCTTCACCACCACCGGCGACCACGACAACGTCGAGTCTGCCCCCAGCCGGACCCTGAGCGGCAGCGGTGTGTCGTCATGACACATCGAGCGATCAAGGGTCGCTAGTCACCACCGCTGACAGCGTGCCTGGTGAGGAGCCCGTTTCGCTGGATGGCTCCGTGGTGATGTCGGTGCTGCGGGGAGTGCCAGATCGATTGGATAGGGTAGGCCGAAGGCCATGTCGCTCCAGGCCCACAGCGTGTGCAGGATCCGGTCATACCCGGTGTAGGGCTCGAGGCTGTGGAAGACCCGGTAGTTGTCCAGACAGAGCAAGTCCCCAGGGTGGAGCAGGAACCGCGGCGCGCTTCGGGCGGCCTCCTCGGTGAGTCGTGCCCAGGCGGCGAGGTGCTGACGGTCGTCAGGCCGGGCCGGGCCGTCGTCGCGGAGCCGTTGGTGTGGATGGCGGCGCACGGTGAGGCGCCCACCGCAGGTCCGCGACGCCACTGGTCGGCGGCTGGGGACAGCCTTGCCGGTTCCGAGCGAGCGAAGTCCATTGGGCCGGCCGTGCTCCAGCTTGACATCCCACAGGAACCGGCTCAGCGCTCGCTGAGTGGGGTTGCTGGCTATCGAGTCAACGAGGCGCTGGCCATCGACGAGAGACAGCTCGCCGCCTGCGGTGACCTGGCGCTCACACAGGAGAAACACCAGGTCCGGATAGTAGTCGCCGAACTCCGTGTAACCGTCGATGTGCAGCTGGAGTGCCACGCTGGGGTTGCCGTCCCCGCTTTGGGCTACCGAACCGCAGTGGGTGTGGTGGTCAGGGGTGGTGCTGGTGGGCGACTGGTGGATGAACAGGCGGGGCCCGAAGACGTCCCGGGCGCCGGTGAGCATGCCTGCGGGGTCGGTGCTGTTGGAAGCGAAGATGACCGCGCCATCGCTGGACCATAAGTGGAATGCGCGACCTGGGTCCGCAGTACGTTCGGGGGTCAGCCCTGCGGTGCACATGTGAGTCTCCTTCGTCGCATCGTCACCCGGCCGTACGGGCGCTTCGCTGCGGCCAGACGGGCAGAGCCGGGTCACCAGGCCCGGCGGCGGGATCCGGATCCTGGACACGTCCCTGGGTCACGGTGGTCGACCGTGCGTCTCGACGCAAACCAGACAAGTTGCGCCATGGTCCATGTAAGCACCGCATCATCGGTAAGTCGAGCGGTAATTAACCGCTTTTACGGAAGATGCAGGTCTGGGGTGACGATCGCGTCTCCCTGCCAGCCAATGAGTGCGCGCAGTTGGTCGCTTGGGGGCGCCCGCGAACTCGAGCGACTTCCCGTGATCGTGGACGGCTCGGGTCCCTGCACGGACACGCCGTCAGCGGACGAGAGGAGGTGGACTGCAGCGCCACTTCTGCGCAAATGGATGAACGCGCGGTGAACGAGGGACGAAATGCGTGTCCAGGAGGGGTTTTTGTGGCTCGCAGTTCCTCGAAACTAGGGGTTACACCCAATCGAGTGCCTACCATCAGGGCTGTGACATTAGTAGCCGTGTTCACTGCGGTCGACGCGCTGGCAGTCGGGTTGGTGATGCGCGTTTTGCTCAGTCGACGTCGCGAGCCCCTCGCACTGCCGCCGCACCCGGACGCGACGGTCGCCGAGCTAGTCGAGTACGACAACGCGGTCCCCCGCAGGCTAGACCAGGGGGAGCAGGCCGATCCCGTCATCGGTCGTGAACCGGTCCGCCGGTCACCCGAGGACAAGACCTCACCAGAGCAATGGGATGTGGCCAGGCTCGACGAGATCCGGCAAGACTTCTTGGCCGACGTCAGCCACGAGTTGAAGACCCCGGTCGGGGCAGTGGCGCTGCTGGCCGAGGCGGTGCTCGACGCAGCCGATGACCCACACCTGGTGCGCTGGTTCGGTAACAAGATTCTCCACGAGGCCAACCGGTTGGGCACCTTGGTCACCGAATTGATCGCGCTGTCCCGGCTACAGTGCGGCGAGCGACTCCCCGAGATGGCTACCGTCGACGTCGACGAGGTGGTGCGCGAGGCAATAGCGCGGTGCAGGCTGGCCGTGGAATCGGCCAACATTCAGATCACTGTGGATCCACCCAGCGGGTTGATCCTCACCGGTGATGCGACGCTATTGGTGACCGCGCTGTCCAACCTGATCGACAACGCGGTGTCATACTCGCCTGCCGGCAGCCCGGTGTCGATCAGCACAAGACTGGCGAGCGGTTTCGTAGAAATCGCTGTGACCGATCAAGGCCGGGGCATCGCTCCCGAATATCAGGAGCGCGTGTTCGAGCGATTCTTCCGTGTTGATCGGGCGCTGAGCCGGTCCACCGGGGGCACCGGTCTGGGGCTGGCGATCGTCAAGCGAGTCGCGGTCAACCATGGCGGTGACGTCCAGCTTCGGAGTAGACCCCGCACCGGGTCGACGTTCACCCTGCGGATCCCCGCGCATCACGTCAGATTGCAGCGCGCGTCGTGCTCGCCGTCAGCACCCGAGCACGTGACACCCCCGCTGCTATGCGACCGCTGATCACGGATAGCCCGGGGCCGCAATCCCTGGACGGCCGCCGTATGAGACGCTGCGTCATCACAATGGCGCCTTCTGGAGGAACACCCGGTTGACGTTGGTGACGTAGCGGCCACCCGCGATGTCGCCGGGCACCACCAGCCGCGGGCCGTCAGTGTCCAGCTGGCGGCCGTCCTCGCTGGTCGCCAGCAGAACGTCCTTGTTCTCGAACCGTGGATCGATCTCATGGTGATCCAGGCTGGACTCCTCATCGCTCGATCGAACATCACGTTCGTAACTTTCGTATCTCAGTTTCCTGAATAATCCGTCGAACGTTGCACCGCTGGTGGTCTGAATACACTCTTTTGAGTGGTGACAAAAGTCATCTGTAACGGTAGGTAGCTGTCCCCTGTGGGGTTGGTATCAATCCTTTCGTCGACTCACGGACTCGCTGCGTTCACCTGCACGGGGGAGCGTCGCTCCGTCAAATCGGCGTGTGAAGGAGACCAGATGGCAGCCGCTCGATTCCAAGTGGTCTCCCTGACGCGTTCAGCGCGGGTTCCCGCCCCCCGCGAACCCGCCAGCAACGGATCCTGGACAGACATCCCGCCTCCCCGCACCCGCGGGTTCACGTGGCGATTCATGTCCGCGAACAACCGCAGCCTGGCCCGATCGGCACATGCCTGTCCCGACGTTGAATCCTGCTTGGCGGCCATTCGCTTCCTGCAAGAAGGTCTCCCCGAAGCAGTCGCCGAGACCTCCCGCAACGGCAACGGCCAATGGGTCTGGCGGGTACGCGTGGCCGACGAAGTCGTCGCGACGGCCGCCCGCAGCTACCCCCGTCAGGTCCGGGCCCGGCTCACCTGCACCGCGTTCATGCAGCTGGTCGCCGAAACGGCCGCCACCACTCCCGTTCAAGTGATGTACCGATGACCCTGGTGATGGCGCCGGTGCCAGCACCTGCCGATCCCCCCGAGCCGGCACGGAGGGTAAGAACCGCCTCCAGTGGTGCCGACCGGGTCTTTCGCCTCTCCCTGCTCGCTTCGGGCCTGACCGTGCTGATCATCATGGGCACGATCGGGCTCTTTCTTTTCTACCGCGGCTCCCAGGCGCTCGCCGACGACGGCCTGAAATTCCTCTCCACGCAGGCCTGGGAACCCGATACCCACAACTTCGGCATCGCCACCGTCATCGTCGGCACCTTGCTCATCGCCATCGTCGCCGTCATCTTCGCCGTCCCACTCGCCACCGGAGTGGCGCTCTACATCTCCGAGTACGCACCACGGCGACTGCGCCGAACGCTGATCAACATGGTCGACCTCATGGCCGCCGTGCCCAGTGTCGTCTACGGGCTCTGGGGCTTCTACTTCCTCACCGAGAAGATCATTCCGTTGGTCAGGTTCCTGTCGACTTACTTCCGCTGGATCCCGCTGGTGGGTATCCACGATGCCCACCCCGATGACCCCCTGCAGGCGCTGACGATCTACGAGAACTCGACGTTCATCGCGGGAATCGTGGTGGCGCTGATGATCATGCCGATCATCTGCTCGGTCATGCGGGAGTCCTTCACTCAGGCGCCGATCGGAGAACGCGAAGGCGCCTACGCGCTGGGTGCCACCCGGTGGGGGATGATCCGCAGCGTCGTACTGCCCTTCGGCAAGGGCGGGATGATCGGCGGCACGATGCTCGGGCTCGGTCGGGCGAGGGGTGAGACCATCGCCATCTACATGATCATAAGTCAGGTCTTCCAGATCCAGCCCGAGATCCTGCGCAGCGGCGCGAACACGGTATCGGCGTTGATCGCGCTGCGATTCGAGACGGCCAGCCCGTTCGAGCTGTCCGCCTTGATGGCCGCCGGGCTGGCGCTGTTCGCCCTGACGCTCGTCGTCAACTTCGGCGCGTCCGCGGTCATCGCCCGCACCCGATCCGGCCAGCTCAGTGATGCCTAGTGGCCACGACGCCGCCCTACGCCGCCGGTCGCCATGCCGCCGCCGACCCGTCGCCCGCCCAGGAGTTCCCCGGGATCGCCGCAGAAGTCCGCCGATCGACGTCGGCTCGCGGCCAAGCCGACATCATCGTGATCATCGGCGCGGCGGTGGCCGCGCTGAGCCTGGCGGCCCTGCTCAGTACCCGGGTGCTGCCGTCGGCCGGTCCGGGCAGCTTCCTGGTGGTCGCCTATCTGGCGTTCCTGGCGCTCTACGGGGTGCTGATATCACTTCAGGATGACGCTCGCGCGGTGCGGGATCGGCTCGCCTCGGTCGTCGTGCACAGCCTGGCCGCGCTCGCGCTGATCGCGCTGGTGTTCGTCGTCGGCTTCACATTCTGGCGGGCCCGTACCGCGCTGGGGCACCTGAACTTCTTCTTCTCGGACATGCAACTCGCCGGTCCGCTGGACCCGCTGACGGTGGGCGGCATCGTGCACGCCGCAACCGGCACCCTCATCGAGATCACCATCGCGTTGATCATCACCGTGCCGCTGGGGCTGGCCGGCGCGGTGTACCTCAACGAGACCAGAGGGCCGCTGGCGCGGTTCGTGCGCACGGTGGTCGAAGCGATGACCGCGCTGCCCTCCATCGTGGCGGGGCTGTTCATCCTGGCCTCGGCGATCCTGGCCCTGGGGCTGGTCAAATCCGGGTTGGCCGCCGGGCTGGCCATCAGCGTGATGATGTTGCCGATCATCATTCGGGCCTCCGACGTGGTGATCAGGCTGGTGCCCGGATCGCTGCGGGAGGCGTCGCTGGCGATGGGCGCATCGGAGCTGAGCACGGTCTGGCATGTCGTGTTGCCGACCGCGCGCTCCGGCCTGACCACGGCGGTGTTGCTGGGGGCGGCGCGGGGGCTCGGCGAGACGTCGCCGGTGCTGATCACCGCAGGATTCGGCTCAGGCCTCAACTTCAATCTGTTCTCCGGGCCGATGGTGTCCTTGCCGCTGGCCACCTTCGTCTTCTCCCGCTCGCCGGAGAAAACGATGGTCGCTCGTGGTTTCGGCGCCGCCGCTGTGTTGATGGCACTGGTGCTGGTGCTGTTCGCGCTGGCCCGGGTGCTCGGCGGCCGGCCGGCCGGCGAGCTGTCACCACGGGCCCAGCGGAAGCGGGCTGTGCAGTCGCAGCGCGACCTCGCCCGCTTCACGGATCGAGAGGCCACGCGCCGTCACCCTGGCGCGAGCGCGGAGAGCGCTTCCGATGCCTATCCTTGAGACCGGCGCGCCGCGAAACGCATGCGAGCAGTGGCAGCCGCTCTCGCGTTGCTCATAGGTAAACGGCGCTTCACACGCGCTTCTCGACGCTGTTCGGCGCCGTTCAATGAGCGTTTACGCCGGTCCCGCAGAGTTCCCTGCGCGAGTCGGCTCACGCGTATCTACGCAGGCCCGATTGGCTCCAGCCAAATGGAATGGAGTGTCAGGTGGCAGGTTCGGGCAGCTGATCGCACGCGAATTGGCAAGGGATGTCGCCCTCTCTAGGCAGGTGCTGCGACTGAGCTGGAGCCCTGTCCCCGAAAACGCCTGATTGTTGCACGCTGAAAGCGTAGTCATTGCCAATCGTGCGGCGCCAATTCACTCCTCCGGCCGCTGACAAGATGAGTATATAGCGATATGCGGTCATCCCTTGTGGGTGGCGTCGTAGTCCCTTGGTCGGTCGCCGGACTTCTGCTGTTCACCTCCTAGGCGCAGCGTCGCCCAATCGGTTCCGTGCGTGCGGGAGGTGCCGCTTTGTTAACTCAGTATCTGCGGCGTGTCGGCGTCGTTCTTGCCGTTCATGCCATTGGGCGAGGCGACGTGGAGACGTGCCGTCGCCCCGGGATGCAGTGGGTGAGACCCCGCTTCGCTGCGCTGCTCGCGGTTCTGATCACGTTGGCCGGCATTGGGGCCTTACTCGCGCCGAGCGCAAGTGCGGACAGCTTCGTCCCGATCAGCGGCTCTGGATCAACCTGGAGTTCGAATGCATTGGATCAGTGGCGGAGAAACGTGGCCAGCCTCTACGGCATCACCGTGAACTACTCGCCAAACGGTTCGACCAGTGGCCGCAACGATTTCCGCTCCAATCAGGTCGACTTCGCCGTCTCGGAGATCCCGTACGGCCTGAACGACGGTGGGGTGCTCGACCCGGCGCCGACGAAGGCGTTCGGCTACATGCCGATCGTCGCGGGTGGCACCTCGTTCATGTACAACCTCAAGGTCGCCGGCAAGCGGGTGACCAACCTACGGTTGTCTGGCGAGACCATCGTCAAAATTTTTACCCAGCAGATCACCAACTGGTCCGATCCGGCGATCAAGGCCGACAATCCCCAGCTGCCCCTACCGGCCCGGCCGATCGTGCCGGTGGTCTACTCCAACGGCTCGGGCACCACCGCGCAGTTCACCGCCTGGATGGCCGACCAGTACCCGGCCATGTGGGACGCCTACTGCCACCGGGTCGGCCGTAACGTCACGCCATGCGGGTTCACGTCCTTCTACCCGCACGACAACAACATGGTGGCCAAGGCGCAGTCGCAGGGCGTGGCCGGGTTCGTCGCTCAGGACGCCAGCGAAGGCGCGATCACCTTCGTCGAGTACTCCTATGCCCGCAATGCGGGCTTCCCGGTGGCGAAGGTTCTCAACAAGGCGAACTATTACGTCGAGCCCACCGCGGGCAGCGTCGCTGTCGCGCTGCTCAACGCTCAGATCAATCCCGATCTCACCCAGAAACTGCACAACGTCTACGTGGGCACCGACCCGCGTAACTACCCGCTGTCCAGCTACAGCTACATGATCCTGCCGAAGGACACCAGCCCGGACTCCCACTTCAACACCGAGAAGGGCCGCACGTTCTCCGAATTTGCCGCCTACTTCCTGTGCGAGGGGCAGCAGCAGGCCGACACCCTGGGCTACTCGCCGCTGCCGATCAACCTGGTGCAAGCCGGGGTCACCCAGATCAACCAGGTTCCCGGCTCGACCAAAAAGCTCGATCCCAACAACCTGGCGCATTGCAACAACCCGACGGTGTCTCCTGATGGCGGAAACCTGGTGGCCAAGAACGCCCCACAGCCCCAGGCGTGCGATGCCAAGGGGCCGACGCAGTGTGCCACCGGGACCGGGGGAGCGCGGCAGGCGACGGCCGGTGGTGGTAGTGCTGGGGGTTCGGCGGGTGGCGGTGGGGGAGCAGGAGCCGCCGGCGGTGGCGGCGGGGGCTCGAGTGGTACCGGCGGGAGCGACTCCGCCGGCGGTGCTGACACCGGGACGCTCGCGGACGGAACCGGTCCCGGCGGCGCGGCGGGCACCGTGATCGACCCCGATACCGGGCAGGTGATCAGCGGTGGAACGGCTGGAGGTGGCGGGTCAGCCGGTGTCACTGCCGTGCCGGTGACCGTGGATCTCGCCGACAACCGGCGGCAGACGGTGCTTGGGGTGCTCGCCGTCGTCCTCATGCTGGGCCTGGTGCTGGGGCCTCCGCTGGTGGCCCGCACCATGCGCAGCCGGGCGGCATCTCGGGAAGGCCCACTGCCGTGAGCGTGCCTCGCGTACTGGCGGGGCTGCTGACGATGGTGCTGTGCGCCGCTGGGGTCACTCTCTCGCCCCTCTCACCGCCAGCCGCTGCCGAGGATCCGACGGCGTCCAGCTCTGCGATGACCGTGTCGGGAAAGGGTGACTTCGCGGACCTGAAAGTGACGGTCAGCCAGACCAAGAACCTGGTCAACCAGACCATCACCGTGTCCTGGACCGGTGGCGCACCGACGATTCCGGACACCAGTTTCAGGGTCAACTACTTGCAGATCATGCAATGCTGGGGCGACGACCCGGCGGGGCCGGACCGCACCCAGTGCCAGTTCGGGGGGTTGGCCGCGACCCCATTGGCGAATACCAGTGGCACGTTCGTGCTGTCACGGCAGGTTTTTCCCGGGTTGGACCCGGAGGAAAAGCTTCAGGCGGTGAACGGACTCGGTCAGGCCTTCGTGCCGTTCTGGGCAGTGGGTCACGACGAGCCGGCTGGTTCCGGCACAGGCAACATCAACGACTTCTTCGACTCCCAGGTCACCAACGAGATCCCAGTGGCTCGTACCCATGGTGATGGCACCGGTGAGGAGTTCTTCGAAATTGAGACCGTGACCCAGGCCGCGGGTCTCGGCTGTGGCGACCCGGTCACCACTGGCGCAGTCACCAAGGGTCGATCATGCTGGTTGGTGATCGTGCCGCGAGACACCAAGGACGCGGACGGTTCCACTCGTGGCGGCGGAAGCGATCAGGATGCGCTGCAGTACTCCCCGCTGAGCCAATCAAACTGGGACCACCGGATCGTTGTCCCGCTGGAGTTTCAGCCGGTGGGTCGGGCCTGCCCGATCGGCGCGCCCGAGCGGTCCCTGATCGGCCAGGAGCTGGCAGTGGAGGCGGTCAGCTCCTGGCAGCCGGCTCTGTGCCAGGGCAATGGTCCGCTGTTCAGCTTTACCCAGCTGCCCGACGACGTGGCCCGCAGCCAGGTACAGAATGGCGGGCTGGCGCTGGTGACCGACCCGATCGCACCCGACCAGGTACCAGCGGACCATCCGCTGGTTTACGCCCCGGTGGGATTATCCGGGCTGACCGTCGCCTTCGACATCAACTACCAGCCCGACTTGGGGCACAGGACACCTGACGACTTGGCCCTTGCCGGCCGGCGGTTCACGTCCATGAAGCTCACCCCGCGGCTGGTAGCCAAGCTCCTCACCCAGTCATACCGGCGCTCGCTGGCCGTCCAGGTGCCCGAGCTGGCGAAGAACCCCACCGGCCTGCTCGCCGACCCCGAGTTCCTCGACCTCAACCCCGACTACCGGGGTTTTGTCGATTACCTGGGCAACCCAGTGCCGGACGTGTTGGTGCAGCTCAACGGAGCGGACATCACCACGCTGCTGTGGCGCTGGGTCATCGCCGACCCGGACGCCCGCGCCTTTCTCGCCGGGACCCCCGACAAGTACGGAATGCTGATCAATCCGCTCAACAAAGGTCTCAGCCTGCCGAGATCGACCTTTCCCCGCAACGACCAGAGCTGCGTGACCAGTACGGACGACGGCGGCAACACGGTGACGAACTGCAACCTGGATCTACGCCCGTATGCCAACGACATGCACGACGCCGGCCGGGCCGCCAGCCGGGGCGACACTCTCACCCGGCAGAACACCTTCGACTCCAACATCAAGCAACAGGTCTCGACCAAGGCTGCCCGGCAGGTAATCGGTGCGCAGGCGGTGATGGCGGTGGTGGACGCGGCGACCGCTGCCCGGTATGGCCTCCAGACTGCGCAGCTGCTCAACGCCGCTGGGAACTACGTCGCCCCCACTCCGGACAGCCTGCTGGCCAGTGCGGCGGTGATGAAGCCCAGCGCGGTGCCAGGGGTGCTAGCGCCCGACCCCGCAGCCAGCGACCCGAATGCCTACCCGCTGACCTCGTTGAGCTACGCGGTGACCTCGCCCACCATGCTGGACGCTGCGGCCGGCAAGGACTACACGGCGTTCCTGCGATACGCGGGCGGCCCGGGTCAGCAGCAGGGTCTCGCCCCCGGACAGCTTCCCCCCGGCATGGTGCCACTGCCCGATGCCCTCAAGGCGCAGACCCTCGCCGCCGCTACCACCGTCGAGAAGCTGATCAACTCCCTGCTGGCGCCACCAGCCCTGACCACCACCGGCGGCTCACCCGGTAGCTCTGCGACGCCAGGACCAGGTCGAGACGCGAACCCCCCGTACGTACCAGGGCAGCCGCCCGCTGGCCGATCGCCCGTTGCGCCACCCGCGCAGGTCGGGCCCGCGCCGCCGGCTACTTCGGTCGGCAAGACACCGAGCGTGGCCCAGGAGCCGGTCGCCGGGATACGCCGCACACCGCTGCTGCCTGCGCCGTGGTGGGTAGGCCTCGTGCTCCTGCTGACCCTCATCGTCGGGGGGCTGGCAGCGACCTCCTCACCGGCCATCCGGCTGCTTGGCGGCCGGCTAGCCCGGCGGCTGCGAAAGGAGGTGACACCGACCGAGCGGTGACCAGGAGTCTCCAGCTCCCGGGCACCACCCGGCCCATTTTCCTGCAAGACGGCCGTGACGGGGTGGTCGGCATGCATTGGTTCGCCCGTCACTGCCGTGTGCCCGGACAGCAGTCCGTGCATCCCTGCGTGCCCAGGATAACGGCAAATGTGTGTGGAGTCGTCCTCGCTGGTGGCGCGCTACCTGGCGGTGGGCGACGGCACCCCCGCGGAAGGAGGTGACACCGACCGAGCGGTGACCAGGAGTCTCCAGCTCCTGGCCACCAACCCGGCCCATTTCCTGGCCTGCAAGACGGCAGTGACGGGGTGGTTGGCATGCCACTGGTTCGCCCGTCGCTGGTGTGTGCCCGGACAGCAGTCCGGTGCATTCCTGCGTTTCAAAGGACAGCTACCAATGCGAAAGAGAAGACTGCTCCTGGCCGCTGGCGCCAGCGTGGCGACCGTGGCCCTCACCATGGGTACGGCGATAGCCGACCCCGTCCCTGCGCCTCCTCCCTACCCGCCGGTGGTCATTGTTGGCGCACAGACGACCCAGGACCTGTTCGACACCATGTGCAACAAGAACAAGGACTTCCGGAATCCTGCGGGCAGCACCAACACCGATAACAGGATTTGCCAGTCCTGGGGTGTGGATCCGCAGCCCAGCAATATCGTCACCAGAGACCCGGTGGCCCATCCCGAATGCAGTCCATCCAATCCCCCCGGTCCCCCACCCAATGGCATTCCCCGGCCGAAGCAAGGTGGTGATGGTACAGACAAGCTGGTCGCCTTCCCCAGTTGTATCGATGTCGCCCGGGTGGTGACCGA
>Ga0134126_10000468_pt1 | contig 51980 bp, 45 predicted proteins | sample KB31752_FD_96881 | JGI IMG/M metagenome (GOLD analysis project Ga0134126, IMG submission 96881) | Terrestrial soil microbial communities with excess Nitrogen fertilizer from Kellogg Biological Station, Michigan, USA - KB3-175-2 | ecosystem: Environmental > Terrestrial > Soil > Unclassified ...
GAAGTAATTAGGTTTGACCATATTGCTGCGTAGTTATTACCATAGGTAGCGTCATTAATGCCACCCACATCAGAAATAGGACCCTGCAGCGCACTGTGCGGGGAAGTAACCGTATTGGCGGCATAGCGGAACCCGGTAGTCAGGTTGTTGTAAGGGCTCGGCAGGTCTGAAACTTTCACATAGAAATCCAGGAAATAAGCCTGTGAGCAGTTTGTATTAAACGCTACTGATTTCTGGTAATTGGTATGGCCCGGGTATGAGGCTACCGCTGCGCCTGGAGTAGATAAACCGTCAACATTATAAACAAATACCCCGAAATTGGTAGAGAGCAGCACTTCAATTTCAAAGCCGGGGTTCCCGAAAGATGAGGCGGTTGGGGCTACATAATTCGGATCCGCATAAGGACCGCTGTTGCCAAATTTACCATCGGCGTCTATCAGCACGCTGTAACCCTTTGAGTTCGATGATGTATTTGACATCCGGAAACGGAAAACTATATAAGTATTGTTAGAATCCATGTGAATGCCGACGGCATCGCTTGTAATGCCGTTATCGGTAAAATCTGTAAAACCACAGGTTGGCCCTGTAACCACATCCCCATGCGGCTCTACGGAAACCTGGGGGATAGGCGTAAAGATCATTTCGCTCTGGGTAATGTCATTAGTAGTAAACCCGGCGGTACTGGCAGATGTATAGCCATCCCCGTTCCGGTCAAGCACCAGGCGGCCGGCCGTGCTGGTAGAGCGCTCGTAAATAACACCGGGGGTCTGCGCGAAAGAATTGAAACCGGTGAGGAGAATAAAAGCAAAGGCAAGCATGGCTTTTGCCTTACGGTAAAATTGATGATAACAAGAACGACCTGGGAGGATCATAAAATTTATATTTTCTATTTCTGCCGCAAAACTATTATCGCGTTTTTCCTTACATAAAACTATATGACCAACACTCCCAAACCAATGACGAATGATGGCAAAAAATTGACGGGGCCTTTTGGGAAATGCGGTTTTCAGGATTGTTGCAGACTTCCCTGTTGATTCATCTTATAAGCGGATTTCTTAATAATTGGTAATTATTCCTATTTTTGAAGCGATGGAAGAGAACAGTATGAATGAGGGGGACATCTCTGGCGAAGAACTACCTGAAAATGGTGGGGAAGCCCTGCCTGCGCAGGAACCGGAAACCCTTAACGGCGAAGTAATCCATGATGTGGCTACTGTGGCAGGACTATACCAGACCTGGTTCCTGGATTATGCCTCTTATGTAATCCTCGAGCGGGCTGTCCCTGCCATAGAGGACGGCCTGAAACCAGTGCAGCGCCGGATCCTTCATGCCATGAAGGAGATGGATGATGGCCGCCTGAATAAGGTTGCCAACATCATAGGGCAAACCATGCAGTACCATCCCCATGGCGATGCTTCCATTGCAGACGCCATTGTGAACCTCGGACAAAAAGACCTGCTCATAGATACCCAGGGCAACTGGGGCGATATGATTACCGGCGATGATGCCGCGGCTTCAAGGTATATTGAAGCCAGGCTGTCGAAGTTTGCCCTGGAAGTCGCTTTTAACCCTCAGACCACGGAATGGCAGACCTCCTATGACGGCCGGAAACGCGAGCCTGTAACCCTGCCGATGAAATTTCCGCTTTTACTTGCACAGGGCGTGGAAGGGATTGCCGTAGGGCTATCCACCAAAGTAATGCCGCACAATTTCCATGAGCTGATCCAGGCTTCCATTGATGCGCTCAGGCACAGGGAAGTAAACCTGATGCCGGATTTCCCGACCGGCGGCATTGCAGATTTTACCCATTACAACGAAGGCAAAAAGGGTGGCCGGATACGGGTACGCGCCCGTATTGAAGAGCGGGACAAAAAGACGCTCATCATCCATGATATTCCCTACTCCACCACCACCACTTCACTCATGGAATCCATTGTGAAGGCCAGCGAAAACAATAAAATCAAAATTAAAAAGGTGGTGGACAATACCGCCGCCAACGTGGAAATAGAAATCCAGTTGCACCCCGGCACGTCGCCTGACCTTACCATTGATGCATTGTACGCCTTCACCGAATGTGAAATATCCATAAGCCCCAATGCCTGTGTCATAGTTGACCAGAAACCGATATTCCAGAGCGTAAACGAGCTGCTGCGCATATCCACGGAAAAAACCCTCGCGCTGCTGAAACGGGAACTGGAAATAAAGCTCGGCGAGCTGGAAGAGAAATGGCATTTTTCGTCTCTCGAAAAAATATTTATCGAAAAAAGGATTTACCGCAATATTGAAGAAGCCGAAACATGGGAAGCGGTGCTTGCTGCTATTGACAAAGGTTTAAAGCCATATAAAAAACTGTTCAACAGGGAGATAACCACGGAAGACATCGTAAGGCTCACGGAGATCAGGATCAAGCGCATATCGAAATTCGATTCTTTCAAGGCAGATGAACTGATTAAATCCATAGAAGAAGAAATAGTGCAGGTGAAATATGACCTGGAACACCTTGTGGACTTTGCAGTGAATTATTTCAAAAACCTGCTCAAAAAATATGGCAAAGGCCGTGAACGCAAAACAGAGATCAGGGCTTTTGAAACCATCAGTGCCAGCGTGGTGGCCGTGGCCAACCAGAAACTGTATATAAATGCAAAAGAAGGCTTTATAGGATATGGCCTTAAGAAAGACGAATTCATCTGCGATTGTTCTGATATTGATGATATTATCGTGTTCCGAAAAGACGGTAAAATGGTCGTGACCCGTATATCGGAAAAGTCATTTGTGGGGAAGGATATTATTCATGCCGCAGTCTGGAAAAAGAACGATGAGCGGATGATCTATAACCTTATTTATATTGATGGGAACACCGGGATTTCACGGGCCAAACGTTTTGCTGTAACTGCCATAACCCGGGACAAGGAATACGATCTCACAACAGGGGCTGCCAATTCCAAAATTTTGCACCTGTCGGCCAATCCGAACAGTGAATCTGAGATTGTTACCGTGGCGCTCTCCCCGCTGGCAAAGGCAAGAATAAAAGTTTTCGATTATGATTTTTCCACCCTTGATATCAAGGGCCGGGCCTCGCAGGGAAATATCGTGAGCAAGCATATTGTGAAGAGTGTGAAGTTCAAAGAAAAAGGCGCTTCTACGCTTGGCGGCCGCGATATATGGTATGATGATGTACAGGGCAGGCTAAACGTAGACAAGAGAGGGACTTATCTAGGCAGCTTCAATATGGACGATATGATCCTGGTGATTTTTAAAGACGGAAGTTATGAGCTTACCAATTTCGAACTCACCAACCGCTACGATGCAGATAATGTGGTAGTGATTGAAAAACGAAAACCGGATAGTCCTATAACAGCGCTGCACTATGATGCCAACAATAAAGCCTGGTATGTGAAACGGTTCCAGATAGAAACCAGCACCGAAGGCAAAAAATTCAATTTTATATCCGAAGCTAAAGGGTCTAAACTATTACTGGCAAGCACAGCTCCAAATCCTGTGGCAAAAATAAAACATGGAAAGAAAAAGGACGAGGTTACTGAAACCATTGACCTGAAAGACTTTGTTGAAGTTCGGGGATGGAAAGCGCTTGGAAACAAAATGCCGCAGGACATAACCCATGCGGAATTAGTACCGGATGTGCCTGAAGATGAAGATATTGACGAGACTATAGAGGAAGAAGTAAATGAAGTAAAGGCAAAGCTGGCAAAGAACAATAAAAATAATAAAACAGCGCCCTTCAAGCCCGCTTTTGAGGGAAAAGCATTGGAAACCGAAGAGACTGAAAAGCAGAAAGGAGAAAGGGCCAAGCCTAAAGCAGGTAAAGGTTCGCAGTTAAAGTTTTTGTTTTAGGGACATTTTTAGATTTGACAACTTTTTAAAAGTTGTCAAATCTCCCCCAGCAGCTTCAAACATTTTTTCATATCAATCCCTTTGCCGAGAATGCCTTTAAAAATATCTCCTGATTTTTTAATTAGACCCGGTACATTTTTGATAGTAAAATCTGAAGGCGACAATCCTTTTTTTACCTGTTCCCATTTTAATGGCATGGATACGGTTGCGCCCGGTTTTGGACGCACGCTGTAAACAGATGCAAGGGTCTGGCCTTTATTATTTTGAAGGAAGTCCACATATATTTTATCTCCCCGGAGCTTAGTGTTGCGGATCGTAGTAGTAATGTCAGGAAGTTGCGCCCGTGTCATCTCCGCGATTACGTGGGCAAATGTTTTCCCTTCCTCATAGGTATATTTAGCGCCCATGGGTATATAAATATGGATTCCCGTAGCACCCGAGGTCTTTGGGTAGGCTGTAATTTTTGCCTTATCCAGAACTAATTTTACAACCTGCGCCGTTTCAATGACCTGCTCAAATGTATTGTTTTCTCCCGGGTCAATGTCTATCACGATCCAGTCGGGGTTATCCAGCGACCCTATCTTTGAATTCCAGGGGTGCATTTCGATGCAGGCAAGGTTTGCCATGTAAACAAGCGTTGCCTCATTATTACAAATAAGGTAATTTACTACCTCGCCACGCGAATCACTGGTTATGGGTAAAGTTTCTGCCCAATCAGGTGCTTCTGCCATATTTTTTTTAAAGAAACTTGGGCCATTAATTCCATTTGGATACCTGTTCTGGCTTTCGGGGCGGTCTTTTAAATGTGGGAGAATATATGTGTGCATGGCGCGGTAGTATTCAATCAAATCGCCTTTGGTAATGCCCTCATCTGGCCACAGAACCTTATCCATGTGGCTGAGGCTGAGTTCAATCCCGTTGATTTTGACTTTTTTATCCATGCCTTTTTGAGATTTTGCCTTCGCCGGCTTTTTCTCTGTTTCTTCTACTTCCTTCACGGTTTCCTTAGTTGGCAACTCTATTTCCCTTTTCACTTCTTTAGGATTTTTATCTGTCCTCATTCCCATAAAAACAGGATGGCGCATGCTGCCATCGTCAGTCCATTCAATAAATGAAACCTCGCAAACCAGTTTCGGTTCTACCCAATAGACCTTGGATCTCTGGGGGATCTTATATCCAAACGGAGAACCGTCTCTTCTTATTTCCTGTAAATCGTCATAAATAGTTTCAAGGCTCTTGCTATCGAACCCGCCCCCGCTGCTCCCGATCCATTTCAGCTTATGTGCATTATCATAAACGCCAAGTACCAGCGAACCAAAAAACTTCCTGCCTCCTTTGGGTTCGGTATAGCCACAAACAATGGCTTCCTGCCTTTGGGATGTCTTGATCTTTACCCATTCCCCGGTCCTTTTGCCGGGATGATAGGGGCTGTTTGCCAGTTTACCGATAATGCCTTCAAGTTCACGCTTTTTTACTTCATTAAAAAAATCAATTCCATCCCCGACAATATGATCAGAATATATGATAACATTATTTGGCTGAATTAATTGAGCAAGAAGTTCCTTTCGGCGGATAAGCGGCACATTCTTAAGGTCATAGCCATTGTAATAAACAATGTCGAAAACATTGTACTGCAGGGGCCGGGATGGGCCAGATTCATAGTTTTGAAGGTACTGGAATTTAGGGATGCCCTGCTCGTCGAAAGCCACTATTTCTCCATCTAAAACAGCATCAAAAGGCAGGCTTTCCAGCGCGGTTTTCACGGTATCATAGCGTTGAAAATGAAGACCGTTCCTCGAATAAAGTTCGGCTTTGCCGTTTTTGACATTGGCAATCGCCCTGTACCCGTCCCATTTCATTTCAAAAATCCAATCGTTGTCATTGAACGGCTTATCAATATACTTTGCCAACATGGGTTTTATCATGCCTGGCATCGCAGTTTTTACAGCCCCTTCGGGAATGCCGGGCATGGCAGAAGCAAGTTCAATCAGGTGGATTTTATCGGAATGGGTTTTTTTTTTACTTTGCCGTTTGTATGTATCTTAGAATCAGGCGAAACATGTTCTTCGGCATTATAGCCTTCTTCGGCAAATTCGTCCGTATGCTTAATCAGAAGCCATGAGTTTTCCGATCCCATGCCATGCGTTTTTACAAGGGCCCATGAGCCTTTTAACTTCTTACCGTGCAGGACAAATTTTAGGTTCCCCTTTTCCAGTTCATCCAGTAAGATCTTCTCACCCTTTTTTCTGTCGGGTTCATCTTCTGCATTATAGGTGCCTTCGTCCCATATTTCAACGATTCCTGCGCCGTAATTTCCTTTAGGTATTACTCCTTCAAATGTCCGGTAGTCATAAGGATGGTCTTCTACCATCATGGCGAGGCGTTTGATATGCGGGTCTAAAGAGGGGCCCTTTGGCACCGCCCAGCTTTTCAGCACCCCTTCCATTTCCAGCCTGAAATCATAATGCAAATGCGACGCGGCATGGCGCTGTATCACAAATTTCAGCGCATTTTTAGCGCTCGCTTTACCGCCTTCAGGTTCGGGGGTATCTTTAAAATGACGTTTTGCTTTATATTTGGTTAGAGGCATTAAAAAATTGAAAGATTAAAAAATTGAAAAATTGTGGTTTGTGATTTGGGAAAGACAAATACTGCATCAGCCCATTATCACATTATCATATTATCACATTATCACATTGAATCAAGCCGCTTTCTTCTTCTTTTCCAGGCTTGCTTTTAGTTGTTTCATCAGGTCGGTGGTATGGGTTGGCACTATTTTCAGGTGAGTGGTTTTTGGCGTTTTCCCCTGTGATTTCAACCTTATAAGTTTCATCAGCTCATCTGTATAAGTGTCTTTGTATTCTTTCAGGTCCAGCTTGGTTGTATATTGGTCTATCAGGGTCAGGGCAAGGTCGAGTTCTTTGGTTGAGAATGTTTTTTTCTCAGGCAGGTTCAGGCCACGGGTGGTCCTTAATTCTTCAGGGAACCGTATCTGGTTCAGAACGATGACATCATCCATTGGCTTTAGTACCGCAAGCGATTCCCGGTTGCGTAATACAAAAGAGGAAATTCCCAGCTTGCCTGATTTTTTTAATGCTTCCAGCAACAAAGAATAAGAATGTGCTGCGTCCTTTGCAGGTTCCAGGTAATAGGGTTTTTCATAAAAGGTGGTCGGTATCTCATCTTCATCGGCAAAATTGGTTATCTCTATGATTTTGCTTTTTTTAGCCGCGGCCCTTTCAAAATCCTCCTCATCCATTACCACATATTCATCGTCAACTTTGTATCCTTTTACAATATCCGCCCAGGGAACTTCTTTGCCCGTTTCTTCATCTATCCGCTTGTATTTTATGGGCGACAGGTCTTTTTTGTTCAGCATGTTAAAACTGATCGTGCTGCTTTCAGAAGCGCTGTATAACTTTACCGGTATATTTACCAGCCCGAAACCAATGGAACCTGACCAGATAGCTCTCATAATTGTTTGTCAAATATCAATGAGCGCCTTTGTTCCCTTTTTCAATATGCCCGGTATCGCCGGATTTTTTGATGCCGGATTTTTTTCTTCCCGGAACGGCAAAATCATAATCATCATCAAAAAGATAAAAAGACGAATGTGGGAGTTTGTCCACTTTTTTTCCTGCAATTAACGGCTGTTTAACCAAGCTCAGATTCGCGGGGTTGTTGGAAAGGCGGGAAATGCCAAAACCGGCTTGGCTTTTATGTTTCTGGTCCGACATGTTGATAATTATTTAAAGTTAATAAAAAGTTGCATAGGAAATAACGGCTAAAATTCAGTTTTGTTTAAAGGGCAAGTCATCAACTTTTTAAAAGCCGCCAACGTTAGTTTTCGCCCCTGTTTTCCAGATTTCACCTAAGTTTGAATGATAATAATGAGCGCCCCATCTGAAAACCCATCCCGAAGGGATATATCTGCGCATCCTGCCATTAAAGGGATGCGTCCTGTTATCACGGGCGGGGTGATAAACGCCTTCCTGGTTATTATAAAAATATCGGCGGGTGTTCTGGGAAATTCTTACGCACTGATTGCGGACGGGATAGAATCTGCCGCGGATATATTCAGTTCTTTTGCGCTCTGGCTAGGGCTTAAAGTAGCCTCCAAAGCGCCCGATGAAGACCATCCTTACGGTCATGGTAAGGCTGAGCCTATTGCAGGGGCATTCGTGGCGCTGGCACTCTTAGGGGCTGCCGTGCTGGTGGTAGTAGAAAGCATCCATAAAATACTTACACCTCATCCGCTGCCTGCGGCTTTCACGCTGTATATCCTTGGCGCCATTATTTTAATCAAGCAGGTTCTTTTTGGCTATGTGATGCGCGTGGGCAAGAAAATCAACAGCACTGCACTTTATGCCGATGCCTGGCACCACCTGAGCGATTCCATTTCGTCAGGGGCGGCCTTTGTGGGAATCAGCATTGCCATCATCATGGGGCCGGGATACGAAAGTGCGGACGACTGGGCGGCCATTGTCGCTTCCGTTATCATTGTTATCAATGCTTATAAGATTTTAAGGCCTTCCCTTGCCGAAATGATGGATACCGCCCCTTCGGATACCATTATAAAAGAAGTGAAGCAAATAGCAGCGACTGTGGAAGGCGTTACCGGGCTCGATAAATGTCATGCCCGCAAGATGGGTTTCGATTATTACGTGGACCTACATGTGGAAGTGGATGGCAGCCTGAGTGTTTACCAAGGCCATGAAATTGCCCACAGGGTAAAGGAAGCCATCCTAAATGCATTGCCAAATATTTCTGACGTGCTGATACATATTGAACCATCTGACGGCAGTCAGCAAGACAGTCAATAGTCATCATCATTAAAGATTACCTTATGAACGGGTTTATTATAGTAAGTTGATTGTCAATAACTTGCTTATTTTGTAAATCTTCTGTATAAAGAATATCACATCGGTTTTCCAATGCACTTGCAATTATTAAACTGTCCCAATAACTGAAATTAAGCGTAGAGCACAACTCCAATGCTTTTTCAACAGTTCCTACGCTAATAGATGCGATTTCAAATAAAGAAATCAAATATCTTCCAAATGCGAATGCTTCATCTTTGGATAATTTTAGTTTTTTGAGACAAACATTAATATTTTCTGAAATCACCTGGGTACTGATAAGAAAAGAAGGGGATATTATCTGCAAAACCGTATTTCTTTTAACGATATCAGTATCTGCCAGATGAACTAAGATGTTCGAATCAAGAAATACCTTATTCCCTTTCATGAAGCTCGTCCCTGTTAAACTTAAAAGCTTTCAAATCCACATTAAACCTGCTAAAAAGTTCCCTGGCTTTTTGCCGGAAGGCAATTAATGTATCCTCATCAGGTTCTGTTTCTTTTTCTTCAAAAGGCAAAATAATAAGCTCCACCTGTTTTGCGGTAAAGTTTTCGGGTAATACAACATTAAGCATGTTCCCTTCCCTTTTCATTATTTTGCGGATGGCATTCATAAGATTGTGTCAAAAATAGTCATTTGATTGAAATAACGTAACAATCTCTAAAAAGATTCACAGGCCCGTTATTCGACGTCCCTCTATTTCTTCCCATATTTCAACCCCAACCCAATCTGGCCGGTATGGTAACTGCTATGTGCCGTTAGGTATCCAACAAAATCGCGCCTGCTGAAAGTACCCATGCGCATTTCAACTTTTTCTTCCCATTCTTCGGGGGTGAGGTTTTTGAACGCGTTTTCCAATGCAATGCCTGAATCTTCCAGCATCTTTTTTATCTGTTCTACATTGGTATGTTCGCCCGTGTCAGTAATTCCGGGGCCAACAGTCTTTCGCTCATAAGTAAGCGCCGGGCCTTTAAAAGCAGTATGGCTCAAGCCATGCTCTGCCTCGGCAATGTGCCTGAGCAAAAAGCCAACTGAATTTGAATCCGGGTGCAGGCGGTTGCCGATGTTTTCTTCGTTTATTTTTGACAGCATGTTGTCGAGGGTCCTGTGCCCTGTTTTCCATGCTGATATCATGTTTTCGTTTATAGTTGCCATTTTATATTTGTATTTTAATTATGAGGGAAAATTGTTGAATACCTGTCTCAACATTGGTTTACAAAGGTACGTTCCGATAAGTATGAATAATTGTCTTCCGTCATTAATTTCAATATCACCGTCATGTTACGTATTTTTGCCGCCTTGTCAGCCTGCAAGGTTCGCGGCATGACAATTTTAGGAGAGGATGTCCGTTAACAAAGCAAAAAAATAAATTGTCAGTAAGAGTAGAAGGGCTTACCAAAATTTACGGAGAGCAGCGCGCCGTTGATAATATTTCGTTTGAAGTGCTTGGCGGGCAAATCACGGGTTTCCTGGGGCCTAATGGCGCGGGTAAGTCCACAACCATGAAAATGCTGACCTGCTACCTGGCGCCCACCGGTGGTAAAGCCAGCGTGGCAGGGTTTGATATAGAAGAAGAAAGCATAGAAGTGCGGAAAAGGATCGGGTACCTGCCTGAAAATAATCCTCTCTACACCGAAATGTATGTAAAAGAGTACCTGCGTTTTATAGCTGGTATTTCAAAGTATAGCGGTAATGTGTCCGAACGCATCAATGAACTGATAGAAATGACCGGGCTGGGGATTGAGAAGCATAAAAAAATAGGAATGCTCTCGAAAGGGTACCGCCAAAGGGTAGGGCTGGCGCAGGCATTACTCAATAACCCTGAAGTACTGATCCTCGACGAGCCCACCTCCGGCCTTGACCCGAACCAGGTGGTGGAGATCCGTAACCTCATCAAAGAAGTCGGTAAAGAAAAAACAGTGCTACTTTCCACGCATATCATGCAGGAAGTGCAGGCCATGTGTGGCAGGGTGATTATTATAAACAAAGGGAAAATTGTAGCAGACAACCCCACCGAAGAGCTAACCCAGCAAGCGGAAGGCAATAACCTGCTAAGGGTGGAATTTAAAAACCCTGCAAAAGCAGAAGACCTGAAAAAGATAAATGGAGTATTGGATGTGGAGCAAAAAGGCAAAACCTGGCTGTTGTATTCCGATGCAAATACAGATTTGAGAGATGCCATTTTCAAATGGGCCGTGGCAAACGATAACACCATTTACGAAATGGAACGCGAAGGACGAAGTTTGGAGAGTATATTTCAGTCCCTGACTAAAGCGTAAGAAGTAAGATGTGAAAAGTGCAAATAAATGAATCTTGATAATAATACATTGATAAATAACATATTAAATATTTGTGGACTAATAAGTAAGATGCTGTCTTTTCAATTTTCTCAGCGAGAGGTTCTTCTCACTTCTTACTTCTCACCTCTTACTCTTTTCACCGTATGTTAGCCATTTTCAAAAAAGAAATAAACCTGTTTTTCAGCTCGCTTATCGGGTATATCTCTATTGGGGTATTTCTGTTGCTTACAGGTATGTTTATGTGGATATTGCCGCAGTACAATATTTTTGAATACGGGTTTGCTACTTTAGACCAGTTGTTTACCATCGGGCCGTTTGTGTTTTTATTTCTCATTCCCGCCATCACTATGCGAACCTTCGCGGAAGAGCAAAAAACCGGGACGATTGAAACCATCAGCACCCGGCCGGTTACGGATTTCCAGATAGTCTTTGGGAAATACCTCGCGGGCCTGGTTTTAATTCTTGTTTCGCTGCTGCCGACTTTATTGTATTTTTATACCATTTACGATCTCGCCTATCCCGTTGGAAATGTGGATACCGGCGCGGCATGGGGTTCTTACCTGGGACTTTTATTTATTGGCGGGGCTTATCTTGCCGTCGGGCTTTTTGCTTCCTCGCTTACCGATAACCAGATCGTTTCATTTATCCTCGGCATGTTTTTATGCTTCTTTTTTTACCAGCTGCTGGACTTTATGAAAGACATCAGTTTTTTAACGCCTTTCGATTCTGTCTTTAATGCGCTCAGCCTGCAAAGTCATTATACCTCTATCAGCAGGGGAGTGCTGGATACGCGCGACCTGGTGTATTTTATAAGCTTCATAGGGATATTTCTTTTTTCAACTAAAACCATTATCGCAAGCAGAAAATGGTAAAAGAAAAACAATCCACCGGCAAAAATTCGATAGGCGCCAAACGCGTACAGGCATTTGTACAGATATTGGTGGTTATCGGCATCGCTCTGGCGCTGAATGTGATAGCTACCTATTATTTCAAGCGCGTGGACCTTACCGGTGATAAAAGATATACGCTTTCACCTACTACCAAAAACATACTCAAAAACCTTAAAGACCAGGTATTTATAAAGGTTTATTTAGACGGGAAAGACCTTCCTTCCGGTTTCCGGGCACTGAGTGAAAGCACCCGCGAAATGCTGGATGAGTTCAGGGTCATTGCCGGTGATAAAATACAGTATTCATTTATTGACCCTGAAAGCCTGGATCCGCAGATCAAGGAAAACCTCTACAAGCAGCTCAGCGCCAAAGGGCTTGCCCCAATGGAAGTAGATGTGAAAGGCGAAGAGGAAGAGACTAAAAAAACGATTATTCCCGGGGCAATAGTTACCTATAACAATACAGATTTTTCTGTTGATCTTTTGGACCAGGAACGCGGCGATATTTCACCTGACGAAACCCTGCACAACTCCACTATTGAACTGGAATACAAGTTGATGAATGCTATCCATAAGCTGATGCAAACGGACCAGCCTAAGATCGCGATCATACAAGGGCATGGAGAGCTAAAAAACCCTGATATAGAAGATATCGCTCAAAGCCTGAGCCAATATTACAGGGTTGATTTTGTAAACCTTCCTGACTATAAAGTAGGCAGGCTGGACGGGTATGCCGCAATCATCGTAGCCAAGCCGGATTCTTTCTTTAACGAGCTGGAAAAGTATAAGATAGACCAGTACATCATGAAAGGCGGCAAAGCGCTGTTCCTTGTTTCATCGCTGAAAGTTGACGAAGACAGTATGATGAAAAAATCAATGACTTTCTCAACGCCATATAATACAAACCTGATAGATGATTTTCTTTTCAAATATGGAGTGAGAATAAACTACGACCTGGTGCAAGATCTTAACTGCCATTTGATTCCATTGGTTACACCTTATGGGAATACGGTACAGCGAAACCTTCGCCGGTGGCCATTCTATCCATTGGCGCTGCCTACCAGCAACCATCCCATTGTTAATAATCTCGGCGCCGTATGGTTTAAGTATACCAGTTCCCTGGATACAATCAACAGCAAAGAAAACCCAGATGTAAAAAAGACAATCCTGCTACAGACTTCTCCCTATTCCCGCGCCTTTCTCAATCCGGTAAAAATTGACCTGAACCTGGTGAATAATCTTAAACAGGAAGCGCCGCTTTTCAGGCAGGGTCCAAAAAATCTTGCCGTATTGCTTGAGGGCACATTTGCATCTGCTTTTCTCGAACACCGCCCAACTGCAGAAACCCTTGCTACAGGTGAATACGGCGTGTTTAAAGAAAGAAGCAAACCTACCCAGATAATAGTAATTTCAGACGGCGATGTAATCCAAAACCAGGTGGTGCGTTCCACAGGCCTGCCCTTGCCACTGGGGTATGACCGGTACAGCAACCATACATTCAGCAATAAAACTTTTATTATGAATTGTATTGACTATATGGTAGATAAAAGCGGACTTATTGCGCTTCGGTCCAAAGACATCCCATACAGGCCGCTGGATAAAGGCAGGGTAAAAGAAGAAAGGCTGTACTGGCAATTATTTAATATGGCGCTGCCGGTTGCGGTCATAGTGCTGTTCGGTTTGATTTTCAATTATATACGTCGGCGCAGATTTGCCGTTTGAGCCATGAAAAAAAATACTGTTTTATACATTGTTGTCTTTATCGCGCTTGCAGTTACGGCAATAATATTGGTTTTAAAGCACACCCAAAGCACCTTGCCGCCTGCCCTTACCGATTTTGGATTGGATGATACGGCCTCGGTTACAAAAATTGTCCTTCGCGACCATTTTAAGAACGTGACAACGCTGGAGCGCAAAGGGCGGGGGTACTGGATGGTAAATGAAAAATACAAGGCAAACCAGGAAAATATTGACATGATCCTGAACACCATAAAAGAAGTGAAGGTAAAAAGCCCCATCCCCATACCAGCGCGGGATAATGTAATCAAAGACCTGGCAACCAATGGGATAAAGACTGACATCTATTCAGGAAATAAACTAGTAAAAAGCTATTATGTAGGCAGCCCTACCCCCGATGACCTTGGAACACTGATGCTGCTGCAAGGCTCGTCGCAGCCTTATATTGCCTATATTCCGGGATGGAATGGATATCTGACTCCCAGGTATATGGTGAGATTGCGCGACTGGCGCAGCCCGGAAATCTATCACCTGAACCCATCTGATATCAGCGAAGTAAAGGTTGAATATTTTTCAAATGAAAGTCAATCGTTTATGTTAAAGGTTGGCCCTTCGACAAGCTCAGGTACCGGGCAATTTGTTTTATTCAGGCTGGGAGATAGTACGAAGCCCATGGCAAATGTAAACCCCCTTCTCGCCAAAAAATACCTCTCTGGTTTCAGGGACATTAATTTTGAAGTCTTTGCCAACTTCACGCCCTATAAGGTTGATTCTCTACTCAAAACAACTCCTTATGCCAAAATTGACCTGGCCTGTGGAGGCAAAACCTATCCCTCGCTTATCCTGTATGCAAAAACTGCCGATGAAAGTACCAAAGGCATTGACAAAAACAATATGGACCTCGACAGGTTTTATGGGATCATTGGCAACAACAGCAAAGAACTTGTGATGATCCAAACGCACATGGTGGGCAAACTGCTTGCCGTTTATAATGACCTCGCGAAAGGGAAAGGAAGTTTATAAAATTAGACAATTAGGCAATAAGACAATGAGGCTATAAGCCAAATTTGAAAATGTAGCATCATGCGCAAGCCAATTTTCAAATTGCCTTATTGCCTCATTGAACAATAATTTTTTATCGCATTAAGGTCACCGTTCCGTTTCGGTAAATATCAGTTTTGGCTCCTGCTACCACTACCTGGTACAAGTAAACGCCTTCCGCGCATTTTGTTCCCTTAAAAGTGCCGTCCCATTGTTTGTTCGGGTCGGTTGAGCTAAAAATATGCTCGCCCCAGCGGTTGTAAATATTTACCTGGAAACTCTTGTAATTGGCCACGAAAATGTGGAATGTATTATTGAGGTTGTCCCCGTTTTGCGGGGTAAAAGCATCGGGTATCCATAGAAGAGGGTTAAAATCAACGATGATCTTATTAGACCAGGATACTACGTTTTTTAGTCCCGATTGCGCCGCCGAAATACGTAGCGCAAGCTGGTATCCATCAAGGGTTTTAATGACGGCAAACTGGGTGTCTTTGGTAAAATTATACAGGTTCAGGCTTACATCCTGGTCCTGCGCTTCATTAATGTTATACACATCCACAGGCCAGCCCACGTATGGGCTCCAGTTCAGTTTAATGGTGGTATCTTGGTCAAACGTCCCTGCAAGTTTAATGGACCTGTGCGTGGATGAGTGCACAGGGTACCCGCAACTGTTCACGGCCATAATATGATAGCTGTAAGCAAATGCCGCAGTATTCACATTTTTGTCTGTATAATAAGTCTGCGTGCCAGGCACACTGTCAATCAACCGGAAAAATTCCTGGCCCTGTGTTGAGCGGTATATGCGGAAATATCCATTGAAGAACTGAGCATTTTTTGGCGACCAGAACACATCAATCTCCTTATCATTATTGTAATCTGTAGTTACAAGTTGCATGTCAATATCTAAAGAATCTATTCTTACGGTTAGTATTTTTGCCTTGGACACTGGGGCGACACACCCGAAATCGGACACTTCCTGCACTTTCACCGATTGTTTGCCAGCCTGGTACCAGTTTACCGTTATTGTATTTGTTTTGTCACCGGTCGCGATAACCCCTCCGCTCACTTTCCAATTAAATGTAGAGGTGGGGAACCCTGTCACATGGTAAGTTCCGGTCAAATTAGGTGCGCATATGAGATCAGGCCCTGTAATGATAGAAGTAACAGGCGATTTGTGAACCGTGATTACCATATGGCGCGTGGCGCCAGGGCAATTATGTTCCGAAAGTTCGGTAACTTCTACATTCACGGTATCTGTCAGGCTTACAAGTCCTGTATCCTGGAAACGGGCTGAATCGGTAGTGTAAACGCTTGTTTTGCCATGAAATTTCCAGGTATAGGTACTTCCCGCCAATCCTTTCACACTATACAAGACAATATCGCCCTCGCATATTCCTGCCGGTCCAATGATTTCTGAAGTATTGGGCACCGCGTATATGCTTATAAGCAGGGTTACCGGAACCCCAATGCAGGAGTCCTGGTTTACACCGTCAAAGGCAGTTTCGATAACCATGAGGGCGCCCTTCCCCGCCTTGTCCCAATCCACAAGGATATTTGCCGTTCCCTGCCCGGATATGATAGTGCCACCGGATATTTTCCATGCATATTTTGAACCATTGCTGAAGTTTACGGAATACGGCATATTATTCGCAAACTCGCATAAGGCTGTATCGCCTTTAATGGGACTGGTGTATAATTTATAATCTTTCAATACATTCAACAGCAGCGTATCCCCGGGGCAGCCGTGCGCCGTTACTTCTTTCACCTTAATAACGCCCCCGCCTTTGTTTCCCCAGTTAATGGTAATGTGTGAAGTGTTGCCGCCCGTTGCCTGTGTGCCGCCTGAAACCTTCCAGTAATAGGTTGAACCATTTTGTGATGTAACCCAGTAATCAATTCCAGAAGAATTGGGGCAAACGGAATAGCTGCCGAAGATGCTGTCTGCGATCGGTTGCTCTACTACGGTTGTTGCAAGGGCAGTATCGCTTCCGCAACCGTTTGAGTCCCGGCCGATTACCTGTATACTGTTTGTGTCTGCCTTTGTCCAGTTAATTCTTACTTGATTTTCCTGGTTGTTAAGCGGGGTGAGCGTACCGCCTGCCACTTTCCAGCTGTAATTCATCGTACTCCCGGAATGGATGGTAATAAAGCTGGTGTTCCCCACGCAGGAATACTGCGGGCTGTTTACAATAGGAGGCAGGGGTTTGGGATTGATTTTTATGGTTTTTAATATGGAATCACCCGCGCACCCTGTTGCCAGGTTTTTACCTATCACTTTAATGGTTCCCGTTGGGTATTTTCCCCATATCACAGAAATGGAACTGTCGTTCGGGCCTTTGGTGTATGTGCCGTCTGTTACTTTCCAGGTGAGCTGGTAGTTTTTTTGCTGGTAATTGGTAGAATAAATTTTGGCCGGTGTTCCCTGGCAGGCCGGGTTTGGCCCCAATATCTTATCTGCTCCCTGGAAAGGGATAACGTAAATGGTATATCCCTGCGTGGTGGTCCTGGGCGGGCAAGCATTATCTGTTACGGTAACCGTAAAAGTGTAGGGGTTTGGATTGGCGTCCTTGCAGGCCGTTTGCCAGTTAAAATATAAAGTGGACTGGTGGTTGACATCGTCGTAGGTGATAGGCGAGAGGGTTGGGGGAAAAGCGAACCCGCCCGCGTTATCCATGAAGCCCGCAGTTGTTACAGATGTAATATCTATAGGGCATGGGGAAGGCTTGGAATTATCGGTCTGGTACCTGATCCCGAAAGTTAATTTGGTCCCGGCTTCTATGTGGTACGTGGTGGATGTATTTTGATCAATCGGGAGTGTATCCGAAATCGGGACACGTTTAGGAGCGGCGTTCAGCCCGCAGCCGCCTATGACAATAAGCTGCACATCGCGGCGTGTTTTGGAAATATATATCCCATGCCTGTATTCTTTTACGTCAACAGCAATAGCATAACGCCCTGTTTTAGTGGCATACACTGTGAGTATCCCTGTTATTTTATTTACAGAGGCATAGCCCTTCACAGTCGCATTGCCCAAAGGGAACTGCGGGCTGTAAAATGTATTGTAGGGAACAAGAGGAATGGGTGTAAACGGGACATTTGTTGAAGGCGTGGGAAATGGGTTGGCCGAATCGGCGCCCGCGTATGGCTGCACCAGTGAATACACGAGCGAATCCCCATCCGGGTCAATGGTTGCATAAGACAGGCTTATGGTATCATCCACGCAGATATACGGCGCCGGCACTGCGGTAAACTGGGGAGTATTGTTGGGAATATAAGTTGGAGGAATGATGGCGAAATAAGTCTGGCCGATATTATTAGGGACATTTACCATGGTGTTCCGGCAGCAGCGTACAAATTCAACATAATAGCCATAATTGCTTGGGTTGAGGTCAAGTTCCGCTGTATAAATACCTTCATGGATACATACACCCGTGGAAGTGCCGTTGCCGCCGCAACATCCTGTAGTAGGCGGGTTTACCGCGTCCTCCGATTGGAGGTTCATGTTAAATGTTTTGATACAAGTTGTATCCCCTTTCCTTTCAAAAAGAGACAGTACAATCGGGTCGTCAAAGGGCGTCGCGGAGTTGCAGTCCCTAAACATGTCAACCTTGATACTGTACCTGTATTGTCCTGCCCTGGTACCCAGGTATGTATAGGTAATGCTCCCCCCCATAAGGTGGGTGGCTTTTGCGGGGACGTTTAACAATAATAACAGGCTTGCCACAACAAACAAAATCCGCCCTGAGGAATAGAAAAACCCTGCAAGGCCTTTTAAAAAAGGCATTTCTGAATAAATATGTCTGGCAGCGCGGTAAACGATTTTCGGCATGCTAAGCAATAATAATAACATCCTGCAAACAACCGTCTAATCAGCATTCAGCCAATGAAAGAGACTAAAGGTGTTTCATCCAAAGGCAAATTTACTGATAATTAAGCAAAAAGTGTTAGATTTATTTGGGCAGGAAGGGTTTAAGATTTAATGCTTTAGGTTGAGACTTGCTCCTTGAGGATAAGGAACCAAACAGATCATATTTTAATTTTATTCCCCCCCAAGGCTGCCATTTTTGCCCGGTACACGTCTTATGCCTATCTTGGTGCAATATTTGCGGATCGGGGAATAAATTTATGGAAAAAAGGAAAAGGATGAAGAAAGGATATTCGTTTATCGCGAAAGTGTGTGGATTTTTATGTGTTTCATGGTTGTTTGGGTTGCCGTGCGCCCTGGCGCAGTATGATGATATACGCTACCCTCAGAAGCCGGAGGAAATAGCGCTGTTCAAAAAAAACAAGGTGCAGGGCGAAACCCAATGGATACAGAAGGACACTAAAAAACTCCCTAATATGACAAGGGCGTTTGATCCTGAGGGCCGCGTGGTAATAGCCCAGGATTATAACCATATAAAATATTACAAATACGACGGTAAAGGATATGTGACGGAATTTCTTGATTCCGCCAGGAAAGACAGCGGATATACCCGGAACGATTACACTTTTAGATATTATGATAACGGGTTGCTCCAGGAAGTTGACGGCCCAGGTTTTAAATCGCAATTTATATATGACCCTGCCAGGAAAAAGCTGACAGAAACGATGGTAAAAGGCGATACCACGAGAAAAAACATATTTTATTATGACAGCAAGCTGAGGTTTAAGGATGCCATATACTATTCCCCTGAACATTACAGGACTGCCCATTTCATTAAGAACTATGGGGATGACGGCAGGCTATACAACGAGTGCGTGGTACAAATGACAAAAAGCTATAAGGATTCAGTACTTTCCATTAATGAGTATAACGATAAAAAGCAGTTGGTAAAAAAGCAGGTTTTTACCTTTCTTGATTTTAAATACAGCGACAAGGGCTCCAAGTACTTCGACCGTTCAGCCTCTCATTACGGCGCCGCTACCTACGAGTACAACCTCGACAGCATGGGCAGGCCGGTTGCTGAAGAATACAGTGTAAAGGATGATAAATTAAACTATAGTTTCAGCACCTGGACCTACGATAAGAATGGGCTTGTCACAAAAGAGACTTTTCTTTTTGGGCACGGAGACCCGAAAATTACCCTGCACGAGTATTATTATTATAAATAGTCTACGGTTGAAATCGTATTGGCTTATGGTCTCATCCATATGCACCCACAGTTGAAACTGCCGCCCATGGTTTCAACTATGGGATAAAAAAATGAACCCGCAACGAAATAAGGTGTAAACTGCCGGAAATCGTTTTGAATTTTAGATATTTGCACCTTCTTTTAAAAACACATTTCAGCAAACCATGGATTTAAAGACTTATAAGCGGATAAACACCATCGTCGGGTGGCTTGTATTCGCCATCGCGGCATTCACCTACTTATCTACCATAGAACATACCGTGAGCCTCTGGGACTGCGGGGAGTTCATCCCTTCAGACAAACGCCTTGAGGTTCCCCACCCGCCGGGAGCCCCGTTTTATATGCTGGTTTATCACTTTTTCACCCTTTTTGCAGGGACCAATATGAAAATGATACCGATTTTAACCAATTCGGTTTCCGGTTTTAATTCAGCCTTTACCATCCTGTTCCTTTTCTGGTCCATCACCGCCCTTGCCCTTAAATTTATGGTACCTGATAAAAACAATATGGAAAAGGGCGCTGTATATGCCATTATGGGTGCGGGAATTGTCGGGGCGCTGGCCTATACTTTTTCTGACACATTCTGGTTCTCGGCGGTTGAAAGCGAAGTTTATGCCATGTCGTCTATGATGACGGCCCTGGTATTCTGGCTCATTATGAAATGGGAAGCGCGGAGCGACCAGCCGAACAACCTCAAATGGATGGTGCTTATTTTCTATATGATAGGTATTGTTATCGGCGTCCACTTGCTGGGTTTGCTGGTTATACCCGTTATTTTTATTGTTTATTATTATAAAAAATATCAAGTCGTTACATGGAAAGGGCTTGGCATTGCCATTGCCCTGGGTATTGGCGCATTAGCCATCGTTCAGTTTGGCATTATCCAGTACATGATTGCTATTAGCGCGGCTTTCGACCGGATATTCGTCAACGGTTTCGGATTGCCTTTCTGGAGCGGGGTCATTTTCTTTTATTTGCTTGTGTTTGTAGCATGCGGGTACTTTATATGGCGGTCTCATAAAAACAACCAGGTTATGCTCAACACAGCCCTGCTTTGTTTTATATCCACAATCATAGGTTATAGTTGCTATGCCCTTTGCCCCATCCGTTCGTTTGCAAATCCTGCTATTGACATGAACGATACCCAGGATGTATATAATTTCCTCGGGTACCTTGGCCGCGACCAGTATGGGGATATGTACCTTTTCAATGGCCCATATTATACTGCATATACACATAACTCTTATGACAACCAGACTATAAAAGTGGTAGATGCCGGGCAATTGTACCGTACAGATTACAAGGGCCATGACTACGCAGAGGCGGGGCATAAAAAAACGTATGAGTTCCCCAACCCGAAATACAGGACAATTTTCCCAAGGATGGCCAGCCAGGGAGACCAGTACGTAAACGGTTATAAGTACTGGGGCAACGTAAAAAATGAAAACAACCTCAGTTTTGTAAAGAACAACCTGGCCTTTGCATGGAACTACCAGTTCAACTACATGTACTGGCGGTACTTTGCCTGGAATTTTATAGGTCGGCAAAACGACATGCAGGGTATTATCAATGAATTTTTCCAGGGAAACTGGATAACCGGCATCCCTTTCATAGACAGTGGCATCCTGCAAAGGGGCCCGTCAAAAGGCATTCCTTATTTTATGTCGTCAAATAAGGCATGGAACAAATTATACGGGCTGCCATTTATCCTTGGATTGCTCGGGATGGCCTATCATTATAAGAGAAACAAAAGAGATTTCTTCGTGGTTTGCGTCTTTTTCTTCATGACCGGGCTCGCCATCGAAATTTATCTGAACATGCCATCTCCCCAGCCGCGCGAAAGGGATTATGCTTTCGTTGGCTCCTTCTATGTTTTTGCAATATGGATAGGGTTTGGGGTTCTTTGGGTTTTTGATTTTATCCGAAAGCGAATGGCAAAAATGAGCGGGACTGCTATAGCGGTACTGGCAATCGGTATTTGCGTGGTAGCCGTGCCGGCATTAATGGCAGGGCAGGAATGGGATGACCATGACCGTTCAAAACGCATGTGCTCATTGGATTATGGTGCAGATTACCTGTATTCCTGCGCACCGCATGCAGTTTTGTTTACCAATGGCGACAACGATACTTATCCCCTCTGGTATGCCCAGGAAGTAGAGGGGATCAGGGATGATGTAAGGATCGTGAACCTGAGCCTGTTTGGTACAGATTCGTATATAAACCAAATGCGGGCGCCTGTAAACCATGCCATTGGGCTTCCTTTTACATTAACGGAAGAACAGACACTTGATTGGGATTATGTGCCTTATTATGAGGAATATGCCAAGAAATATGACCAGAAAAACTATACCGATGTCAGGAAACTCCTGGCTTTTATTGGCAGCAAGAGGGCTGATACCAAACTGCCTGCGGACGAAGACGGGTTCATGTCACCGTTTTTACCTACAAAGAAATTCAGGATACATGTTGATAAGAAAGCTGCCATATCAAGCGGCACAGTACCCCTGCAGGATACGGCGCAAATAGTTGACAATATGGATATTGATATACATAAAAACAATATGTACAAGTCAGATATCATGTTGCTTGATTTTATTATGACCAATAACTGGAAAGTGCCCATTTATTTTTCAATCACATCAGGCCCTGACGAGTATCTGGGGCTGGGAAGGTACCTGCAACAGGAAGGGCTTGCTTACCGCTTGACGCCGGTACGGAACAATGCCATGCTGCCGAAAGGCGCAGATGAAAAGAGGATGTCAGTTGACACCATGTACAAAAACATCACGACCAAATATGCATGGGGCGACCTGGACAAATACCCTCATACCTACGTGGATTTTGTATTGGCGCGCCAAAGCGAAAACATACGTGGGGTGATGCAGAAACTTGCCAACAAACTCATGGAAATGAATAAAATAGACAGCGCTGTGAAAATTGCCGACATGAGCCTGAAATATATCCCCGAGTCGGCGGTGCCTTACCAGTATTATTACAATATAGTGCCTACCATTGAAATATATTTTAAAGCGGGCCAAAAAGACAAAGCAATGAAGCTGGCAAACCGTGTGGCTGATATATATATTGAAGAACTGAAATACTATGCTGACGCGAGCAAAAATAAAACAATGGAGCAGGACCTTTATAATTTCCAGAGGATACCGCTGGCCACTGCCGCACTGAACTACCTGGTACAGATTGCTAAAGAGAACAATGACACGCAATTGCTGAACAAGGTAAAACCGGAGGCGGACAACTACAATAATATTTTCCCGCAGGAAAACCAGCAACAGCAGGACCAGGGACAGGATCAGGGAGCTGATTAAAAGTCTCTTTTGTCATTCTGGAGTAAATTTTATAAAGCCGCTTGTGGAAATACAGGCGGCTTTTTTTTCAGACCGCAATACCTTTTTGAGTTCTTTGCGAAACACTTAGCGTTCTTTGCGTGAAACTTTTGCCCGAAGGCGCAAAGAACAAAACACGAAGGAACGCAAGGAACAAAATTCCTTTTTGCGTTCTTTGGGAAACACTTTCCCGAAAAAAAGTCGGGACAAGTGCGTTCTTTGCGTGAAATTCCCAAATTGCATTTAATTTAGTCAAAAAAATCTAATGCATTATGGATACACCAAAAAAGCCACTTACACTTGAAGAAATCAGGAAGAAGCATAAAGCCATCCGGAATGTAAATGTGGAACAAAAGGAAAATCTGTCCCCACTTGAAAAAATAGCCATCGTGATTACCGATAAAGTAGGCACCATGGGCTTTTTCCTGGTTATTTTTTCGTGGACGGTACTATGGCTTTCCTGGAATATGTTTGCTCCTCAATCTCTGCGGTTTGACCCTTTTCCGGCATTTGTATTATGGCTCTTTATTTCCAATATGGTGCAGATATTCCTGATGCCCCTTATCATGGTGGGGCAAAACCTGCAGGGCCGCCACTCCGAGGCCCGTGCCGAGGCTGATTTTGATGTGAATACCAAAGCCGAAGAGGAAATTGAAACTATTTTGCAGCATCTTGAAATGCAGAATGAACTGATATTAAAAATATTGAACCAAGTGAATAGTGGCAAACAAACTGCTAATTAGCGTTTTGAAACTTTTCCATATAAAATACATGTTATAACATGTAAATTTGCTTTTGATAAATTTTAAAGCAATATGAACCGTCTTCAATTCATAAATACTTCTCTATTAGGATTATTTTCTATGACAACATTATCTGACCTTGAAAAACTTGCCCGCAATTTACCCGGCGCTGAAAATAAAATGCCTGTTTTGTTTGTAGGCCATGGCAGCCCCATGAATGCCATAGAGGCAAACGAATTCAGCAGGGAATGGATGGAAGTGGGGAAACAGTTGCCGAAGCCGCGCGCTATTATTTGTATTTCTGCTCATTGGGAAACACGGGGAACGTATGTAACTGCAATGGAGCATCCAAAAACTATTCATGATTTTGGAGGCTTTCCGCAGGAACTTTTTGATGTGCAGTATCCCGCACCCGGCAGTCCTGAAACAGCGCAACAGGCTAAGGAGACAGTTAACAGTGCCTTGGTGGGGCTGGACAATGCCTGGGGGCTCGACCATGGTTGCTGGAGTGTGGCAAAGAATATGTTTCCGAAAGCTGATATACCGATTATTCAGTTAAGCCTTGACTATACCAAAAATGCGCAATGGCATTATGACCTGGCTAAAGAACTGGCAGTATTAAGAGACAAGGGGATACTGATATTAGGCAGCGGCAATATGGTTCATAACCTTAGACTTATCAACTGGAATGATTTTTATGCCAAAATGGACTGGGCGGAGCAAGCGAATGAGGAATTCAAGAAGTTCATTGAAAACAATGACACTAAAAGCCTTATCGGTTATGAGCGTCTTGGAAAAGAAGCAGCTTTGGCGATCCCCACCCCGGAGCATTATCTCCCCATGCTTTATGCGCTGAGCATGAAAGACGAAAAAGAACCCCTTAATTTTTTCAATGATAAAACGATGGGACCGATTTCGATGACTTCGTTTAGGGTGGGGTGAGAATATGCTATCCTATTCATCATTTTAACGAGTTAATAGTTTTACTTTTTTCAAATACTCTTAGCTGATAATAAAATAAGCCGTATTATGCCACCCTTCGGGGTTTTTAAGAAATTATCCTTAATATTCTAGGATCATGACATCCCTTCGGGATTATTTGTTTATAAACATCTGCTAAACAGATCCTAATGGCGTTGGAAGAATGAAAATCGTGACAAGCCATTGCTAAATAACCCCAAAGGGGGTGACATTATTATAGAATAAGTCAACCCTAACATTTTAGAACCCCGAAGGGGTGACATAATAATGGCAAGAGAAAATAGAAAATCAAATTGGGTTATATTTGATACTGAGCAAATCATCCTTTATTTCAAAACTTTGTGACGGCATGCCCTCTAACTTGGGAATCCTTATCCCTTTTCCAAAAACCACATTCTTAGCTTCAAAAATTCTTGCTTCGTCCCATAGCCCTTCATCTATAAAAGATTGAAGCAATTTTGCCCCACCTTCCACAATAATGGACTGGATACCAATGCTATGCAGATGCTTCAAGAGAACATTCAAAAAATCTTTTTCTTTAAAATCTAATCGAACAAAAGATAATTTCTCCTTAGGTTCTTTTTGCTTTTCAGTGAATATGATCGTTGACTGGCTTCCATCAAAAACATGATGGGTTTCCGGCAATTTCCCATCCTTATCCAAAACAATCCTTACCGGGTTCCTGGATTTCATATCTCGGGATGATAGTGTCGGGTTATCGTATATCGCCGTATTCGTTCCCACCATTATTGCCGCTTCCTCTGCGCGCCACTGATGACTGAGCAGTCGGGAATATTCATTGCTGATCCATTTGGAACTGTAATCTTCCCTGACAATAAAACCATCCCCTGTTTGCGCCCATTTGAGAATGATATAGGGCCGCTTTTTTATATTAAAAGTAAAAAAGCACCTGTTGAGTTCTATGCTTTCTTTTTCCAGGATGCCGGTTTCTACATTGATACCGGCATTTCTAAGCCTTTCAATGCCTCTGCCGTTTACTTCCTCATAAATATCCTTTGCTCCGATAACTACGTTCGAGATTTGGTTTTCAATAATGAGGTCGGCGCAGGGAGGTGTTTTGCCCCAGTGAGAGCATGGTTCCAGGTTGACGTACAGGGTTGCATGTTTGAGCAACGACTTATCCGAAACACTATTTATGGCATTTACTTCCGCGTGAGGGCCGCCAAAAACCTGGTGGTATCCTTCACCTATTATTTTGTCTTTGTAGACTATTACACAGCCTACAAGCGGGTTTGGCGCCGCATATCCCAGGCCATTGATAGCCAGTTCAAGGCATCGCGTCATATATTTTTCGTGGTCCGCCATCTTTCAAAATTAGGTATTTAAACCCTTTTAGTTAAATTCGTTGCTATACTCCAACTAGCATTCTATTGATCCAGGCATCCCAACTATTTAAAAACCTCGTAAGCGATCTCTCCGGCCTTTACGATAAAAACGAAGCAACCAGCATTGCGAGGATTGTATTGAATGAAAAACTTGGTATCAGCCGGACTGATCTGGTTGTAGAACCATTGCGGCAAATAAGTAAGGATGATGAAGAGAAGATAACCGGGATAGCCAAAAAACTTATGATTGGCATACCGGTTCAATATGTTTTAGGGTACACGGATTTTTATGGGCTGCGTTTCAAAGTAAATAAGAATGTACTCATACCACGCCCTGAAACTGAGGAGCTGGTAAAATTGATCATAAAAGAGAGTAAAGATAAGAGCGGGCTGCGGGTCCTGGATATCGGCACCGGAAGCGGATGTATTGCTATTGCCTTAGCTAAAGGGCTAATTAATCCACAGGTTCAGGCGATTGATATCAGTACAAAAGCACTCGAGGTCGCAAAAGAAAATTCTATTTTGAATGAAGCATCGGTAAAATTTATCAATGCAGATATTTTAAAGGAAAGCGGCTGGGGAAAACTTTTCAAATTTGATATTATCGCAAGCAACCCGCCCTATGTAACTGAAAGAGAAAGGGATGGAATGCATGTCAATGTGCTTAATAATGAGCCACATTCTGCGCTTTTTGTACCTGAGGATGAACCCCTGCTGTTTTACAACAAAATAAGTGACATGGCTTTGAAACATTTATCGCCTGGTAGTAAACTCTATTTTGAAATCAACGAGGCCTATGGAATTGAGATAGCGGGGATGCTCGAATCTAAGGGGTTCACAGATATTCTGATCCTTAAAGACCTAAATGGTAAGGATAGAATTGCAACTGGTATTTTTAGAGTCTAATCCTAATGATCAGGCCAATCCCTCACAACCTCACCCTACTGTAAAATATCCTTTTCGCTATTTCGGCGGTAATTGCATATAAAACTACCATTACTATCATTGCGGCAAAGAAGGTCCACGGCAGCGGTGTAAAGTTAAACAACGAAGCCAATGGCGAATAAGGAAGGTATATCGTAACACACATTATAAATATGTTTGCCGCGAGCAATATGCGGCCCGGCCTGCTCTTGAAAACAGAGTGAATCGTCCTTACAATAAGTACGATACAACATGCGGAAATCACTGATTCCAAAAACCATCCTGTCCTGAACTCTGCCATACCGGCATGCAGTATTTTGAGCAAAACAAAAAAGGTAAGGTAGTCAAATACCGAGCTGATAATGCCAAATACTACCATGAACTTCTTGATAAAACCCAGGTTCCATCGGTGGGGCTTTTCAATCCAGTCTGCATCCACATTGTCAGTAGATATGGTTGTTTCCGGCAGGTCTGTAAGAAGGTTGGTAAGAAGTATCTGTTTGGGAAGCAGTGGGAGATAAGGCAAAAACAACGAAGCGCCTGCCATGCTGAACATGTTACCGAAATTGGCGCTTGTGGCCATGAATATATATTTCAGGGTATTGGCAAAAGTGGTGCGCCCTTCGCGTACGCCATCCACCAGCACCAGGAGGTCCTTTTCCATCAATACAATGTCAGCCGCATCCTTGGCCACATCCACTCCATCGTTTACCGATATTCCAACGTCTGCGGCATGGAGGGCTGAGGCATCGTTGATACCATCACCCATATACCCAACCACGTTGCCGGCCTGCTTGCATGCCACTAATATTCTCTCCTTCTGGTTGGGTTCTATTTCAGCAAAAATCACGGTACTGTTTACCCTTTGCACCAGACTTTCCATAGTCATGTGCTGCATGTCTGGCCCGGCAATCATGGCTTTAGGATCAAGGCCGAGTTTAGCGCCTATGTTGGCGGCAATCAGGTGATTATCGCCTGTAATAATTTTAAGGGAAATGCCAAGCCCGTTTAGCTGTTTAATCGCATCGCCAATACCTTCTTTGAGCATGTCTTCAAAGGTGAGGATACCCAGCAGGGTCATACCGCTTTCATCAGCCGCGGTTATTTTTTGTCCGGCAGGAATTGTCTTGATAGCGATGCCAAGCGTTCGCAATCCCTGGCCGCTGTAATCCTGGTAGAGTTTGTCAATATTATATTTCAAACCACTGATAGGCAAAGTCTTGCCCGTGCCATCCGAAACCAGGGAGCACACTTCCATTACATTGTCTAACGCCCCTTTTGTAATCAATGTCTGTTGACCATTTTCCATTACGGCAATAGACAATCTTTTGCGGAGAAAATCATAGGGTACTTCGCCCGTCTTAGGAAAAGCATTTGTATCGCATATCCCTTTCAGGGCTTTGAGGCTCTCATCAATAGGGTTGGTAAAACCTGTTTCGAGCATGGCGTTGAGATAGGCATATTTTTTTACGGTATCATTTGTTTTGCCTTCATAATCCACGCAATCGTGAAGGCTGATAATCCCCTCGGTAAGCGTACCAGTTTTATCAGAGCAAAACACATTCATGCTACCGAAATTTTCGATAGATTCGAGCCGCTTTACGATAACTTTTTTTGCTGCCATTTTTCGGGTTCCCCTGGCGAGGTTGATGCTGATAATGGCCGGGAGCAATTGGGGTGTAAGTCCTACTGCAAGCGCCAATGCAAATAAAAATGAATCCAGTATCGGCTTGTGCAGCAGAATATTGGTTACAAAAATTAAAATCAGCAATACACCCGTAATTTCAGCGAGCAAGTAGCCAAATTTCTTGATGCCGGCTGCGAATTCATTTTCTACCGGGCGGGTTTTGAGGCTTTGGGAAATTTTACCAAACTCGCTGTCTTTTGCGGTATGCACTACCAGCGCTTTGGCCATGCCGCTGAACACACTGGTTCCCGCGAACAGGGAATTTGTCCGGGCGCTGATACCAGAATTGGCAGCTACTATCCCGACAATTTTTTCTACGGGATAACTTTCTCCGGTAAGAGCCGACTCCCCCACAAAAAGATTGTTGCTCTCTACAATCAATCCGTCGGCCGGAATCTTATCACCTGCATCGAGAACCACCACGTCTCCCGGCACCACCTGGTCAGATGGAATAGTCTGCTGTTTGCCGTCTCGGATAACTTCAGTATTGCTTTTGATAAGTTGCCTGAGTTTGGCGACAACATTGTAAGCGCCCTTTTCCTGGAAGAAACCCAGTAGTCCGCTGATAAGCACAATGATAAGGATGATAATTGCATCGGTAGGGTCGCCGAGATAAAATGACAATATATCAGCCCCCATCAGGATGATGATGATAGGGCTTGCAAACTGTTTAAAAAACAATGTCAGCAATTGCGTTTTTTCATTGGAAGCAAGACTGTTAGGGCCGTATTTATTCAGCCGTCTTTGTGCTTCTGCGCTGCTCAACCCATTGGCCGAGCTTCCAAGAGATTGGTACAAATCTTCAGGTTTCCGGCTCCAGAAGGCAGGGTTGGCAGGGGCATTCCTGGTTGAAGTATTCATTAGTTTTTTGGAATTCGAGCGGAAAAGTACGACAAATTACAAAAATGAGAAGACGAGATTCTTTTCAATGCCTTTTAGTTAAGCAAAATACTTTATCTGTCAAAAAGGGAAAACCCTGCAAGGGTTAAATGTGAATAACCCCAGGTGTAACCGTGGGCTCAAGGAATAGGGCATCTCGAATCCAACCCTGAAAGGGTTTAACAATGACTACTTCGATATTATTCAACCCCTTCAGGATTGCAGAGTGCGTTTTTGTGCTTCTGGCCATGGGTTGCCCCATGGTTATTCATATTAAATCCCTGTCTGCGTCAGGCAGGTTTTCAGGTATAAAAGCAAACCAAAATACTTAATTTAACGACATTGCCTTCACTTTTGGGGATTGTTTTTTATTTTTGGCGTCTTGATCAGAAAAACTCCATGCTGATAGAATGATTATGTATTTTTGAGGTCTAATGAAGTATAAAACCAATTTAACTAAGCGAATTTTTGCTACTTTAATAGATTACGGCTTCTATCTCATTTTATTCTGGATTTATGCAGGATATTTTGGCCATGATAATCCGGAAGGGGGCAGATCTGTTGAAGGTTGGGCTGTTTTACCTTTAATTGTATTCTGGTTTATATATTTTCCATTAATGGAAAATGCATTTGGCGCCACACTGGCAAACCTTCTTTTTAATTTAAGGGTTTTAACATTGGATAATGAAAGAATTGGATTGAGCGAATCTGTCAAGAGGCATCTATGTGATATCCCTGATTTCTTTTTCTTTGGAATACCTGCTTTAATCGCTGTTGGTAATACGGAAAAGCACCAACGACTTGGAGATCTTTGGGCGAAAACAATTGTGGTGGATATTAAAGATCCCGAGCAATTTGAAGAAAAGAAGGGATAGTATGTATAGCTTAACTCAACAACTCTCCAACTCAATAACTCCCCAACTCCCCCTGAGCCGCTCATGGGACTTGAACCCACGACCCTCGCATTACGAATGCGATGCTCTACCAACTGAGCTAAAGCGGCTTTTTTCAGTCAACAGTCATCAGTTAACAGTCAACAGTAAAGTGTGTTAAATAGAAACAATCCTGCGCAAGCCCTGTCTGCCGACAGGCAGGCAATTATCACATTATCATATCATCACATTAGCACATTACTTCCCAATAATATGTCTCGAAATCACAATCCTCTGAACCTCTGATGTCCCTTCGTATATCTGCGTTATTTTAGCGTCCCTCATCATTCTTTCTACATGGTATTCACGCACATAGCCATATCCGCCGTGTATCTGCACCGCTTCGGTTGTTACCCACATCGCTGTTTCCGATGAAAAAACTTTCGCCATGGCGGAAGCAAGTCCGTAGTCGCCATGCTGGTCTTTGAGCCATGCTGCCTTGAGGCAAAGCAATCTTGCGGCTTCAATCTTCGTTGCCATGTCGGCCAGTTTGAACTGTATGGCCTGGTGGTTAGAAATTTCTTTGCCAAATGCTTTGCGTTCTTTTGAATATTTCAGCGCCAACTCATACGCGCCGGAAGCGATGCCCAGCGCCTGTGATGCAATACCGATGCGTCCGCCATCCAGTGTTTTCATCGCGAACTTAAATCCGAAACCATCTTCACCGATGCGGTTTGCCTTGGGCACTTTAACATCCTGGAACATAATAGAATGGGTGTCAGAAGAACGGATGCCCATTTTATCTTCTTTTTTACCAACCGTTACTCCCGGCCAGTCTCTTTCTATGATCAGGCAGTTGATGCCTTTATGCCCTTTTTCTACATGGGTCTGGCACATCACCATGTATACTTCGGCGCTGCCGCCATTGGTGATCCAGTTTTTGGTGCCGTTCACCAGGTAATAGTCGCCCTTATCTTCCGCCGTGGTGCGTTGCGATGTGGCGTCTGAACCAGCTTCCGGTTCTGAAAGCAGGAACGCGCCGATAACCTCGCCGGTAGCGAGCCGGGTCAGGTATTTTTGTTTTTGTTCTTCATTGCCAAAAGTTTCCAGCCCCCAGCAAACCAAAGAATTATTTACCGACATGATAACTGAGCATGAGGCATCTACTTTGGATATTTCTTCCATGGCCAGCACATAAGAAATGGTATCCAGCCCGCTGCCGCCGTATTTGGGATCCACCATCATGCCGAGAAAACCCAGCTCACCCATTTTTTTCACATGGTCTTTGGGGAATTTGGCATGTATATCGCGCTCAATGACATCTTTCCAGAGTTCGGTCTGCGCAAAATCGCGTGCCGCTTTCTGGATCATTAATTGTTCTTCTGAGAGTTGAAAATCCATTATGTTATAAGTAAATAGGTTTATTCAAGGTACAAAAATAGGTAAAATGCTGTTTTAAAAAAACCAATTGCCCTTACCCTTCCCTTATCTTCCTTTCTATCCCCGAGGTAGAAAAACCTTTGAGATAAGGCAATAAAACCACGCTGCCACCCGATTTCATAACCGACTCAGCCCCTGCCACCTGGTCAATAGCATAATCGGCGCCTTTTACCAGTATATCGGGCTTCAGAAAAGCAATTAATTCTGCCGGCGTATCCTCATCAAACAAAACGATCGCGGCAACAAATTCAAGCCCGGCAAGGATAAGCGACCTGGAATCCTGGCTTTGTATGGGCCGGCTCATCCCTTTAAGTTTTTGAACGGATTTGTCTGTGTTTACCCCGATGATGAGCTTATCTCCCAGCCCTGCGGCCTTGGCCAGGTAATCTATATGGCCGGAATGAAGAATATCAAAGCAGCCGTTGGTAAATACGATCTTATCGCCTTTGGCTCTCCAATCTGCTACCCGGGCTGCCAGACCTTCTTTAAGAAACAGCTTCTGCCGTATTTGATTCAATGGCGTCATCGGCTTTAAGTTTTTTAAAGGCTACGCTGAAATAGATGAACGAAAGGCCGCCTATTAATATAATAACCAGTTCCTGGAAAGTGTATGCCACAAGCGCAAAAGTACGGCTGTCTTCAAGGCTAAGCCCATAAAGCATAAGTGTCTGGGTCACTATCACATGGTATGCGCCCACGCCCCCTGGCACCGGGGCCACAAAACCGAAACTCCCCATGCACAGTACCACCAAAGCAATGGTTGGGCCAAGCCCGGCGGTTGATGGCAATGCAAAAAAGCAGATGTATACCATAAAGAAATACATGACCCATATCAACACCGACTGTAGAATAAACATCCAAAGATTTTCCATCCTGCCAATGGTCATAAAACCTGTTTTGAACCCATCAACCATATTTAATACCTTTTTCACCATTGCATGTTCTTTGAATTTCCGGTACAGGAATAAACCGGCGCCGATGGCAAACAATATGAGTGCAAATACAAAAAGCAGGGTAGCCGTCGTGAATAAATGGCCGTTATGCCCCGGAGCATTGATGCTTCGGTTATAGAAATCCACAAAAAAGCCGCTTATCTTATTGAATTGTAAAACTAAAGTCAAAGCCAATATCAGTAAGAGGGAAACCACGTCAACCAACCTTTCTACAATCACTGTCCCAATAAGTTTATCAACGCTTATTTTATTGGTGCGGTTGAGAACCAGGCAACGGCTTACCTCGCCCAGCCGCGGTACGGCAATATTTGCAAAATATCCTACCATCACAGCGACAAAGGCATTAAAATTGGAAACTTTATATCCCAGCGGTTTTATAAGCAAAGCCCACCTGGCGCCCCTGAGCCAATGGGAAGAGACTGCCACTACAAAGGCAATAAGTAAAAATAAATATTTTATTTTCGATACCTGCATAGCTACATCGCTGAAATTTTCGTTCCGGTACACCAGCCAGAACAGAAAAATACCTAACGCAAGGAATGCCAGGTTTTTTAGGATGTTAAGAAATTTTTTCAAAGGATTTGCGGTTTATTTGGTTTGTATTGATTCGGTTACGATTTCAGAGCCTGTTATTTTCTTTGGGAAAAACAAGGGTTGGCTTATAGTTTTTTGCCTCTTCAAAATCCAAATGGGCATAAGAAACAATGATAACAAAATCCCCTACCGCAGCTTTGCGGGCGGCAGGCCCGTTCAGGCAAACTGCCCCAGAACCTCTGGGGCCCTTTATGATATAGGTTTCAAGCCTTTCGCCATTGTTTACATTTAGGATGTGGACTTTTTCGCCTTCTATCATGTTGGCGGCGTCCATGAGGTCTTCATCAATCGCAATACTGCCAACGTAGTTGAGGTCGGCCTGTGTAAGGACGGCGCGATGGATCTTCGATTTTAATACTTCTATTACCATATATACTTAAAGCCTGTGGGAACCGGAAATACCGGATCATACAAGTACATTATCTATCAGTCTTATTTCCCCTGTGCGGACTGCCGTAAGCACTGCCAATGGCTCTTTTTGCTGCCTGAAATGGACATGCTCAAGCGTATTGGCGCCGCAAATATCGAAATAATCTACCTTAAAATTCCCTTTTTCAGTCAAATCAAACATTGCCTGCCTGATAATCGTTTCAAAATCAACCTGTCCTTTATTTATTTCCTGTGCCGCCCGTGATAAGGTTTTATAAATCAAAGCCGCATTCTGTTTTTCTTCAGGGGGAAGCCTTTGGTTGCGCGAGCTCATGGCAAGGCCGCTCTTTTCCCTGACGGTCGGGCATTTCACAATTTCAATGGGCAGGTGGTAATATTCCGCCATCTTTTTGATGATGAGATATTGCTGGTAATCTTTCTGCCCAAAAAATGCTTTATCCGGCAAAACAATGTCAAACAGGCGTTTTACCACAGAAACCATTCCTGCGAAATGTCCAGGCCGGTAAGCCCCTTCCAATACCTGCCCTAATGATCCCGGGTCAAAAGATATTTGCCTGTAATCGTCAGATGGATATATCTCATCAATCCCCGGCAAAAAAAGGCAATCGCAGCCGGCCTCTTCAAGAATTTTTTTATCCGTTTCCGTGTTTCTGGGGTATAGTTGGTAATCATTAGGGTCATTGAACTGGGTAGGGTTTACAAAAATGCTGCAAACGGTAGCGCCACAATGCTTCCTGCTTTCTTTTACCAGGGAAATATGCCCATCATGCAGCGCCCCCATAGTTGGGATGAAGCCAATGGAACTACCCGCTTTTTTTTTAAAGTCCAGGTATTCCCCTAATTCCTCTATAGACAGGTATGTTTTCAGAAAGAAAGCGTGTGAAAAAGCGGGCAAAACTAAGGTTAATTTTCTATACTCAGGTTTTTTGCGTAATTTTGCTGATTATTTACAAAACGCCAGTCCGGGATTAAACATTTTATATGCAAAAACAGAAAATTTTATTCATCACACATGAACTGACCCCTTATCTTCAAAACACTGAAATGGCAGATATCTCAAGGGATCTGCCCCAGCAAATGCAAGAAAATGGGATGGAGGTACGAATTTTCATGCCCAGGTTTGGGATGATCAAGGAAAGGAAGCACCGCCTTCATGAAGTAATAAGGCTTTCAGGGATTAATATTCCCGTGGGCAATGAAGATAACCCTCTTATTATAAAGGTCGCATCACTGCCATCTGCTAAAATGCAAATCTATTTCCTTGATAATGAAGACTTTTTTAACAAAAGGGAATATTTCCGCGATGAAAAGAAAAAATTCTATGCCGATAATGACGAAAGGGTAATCTTTTTCAACAAAGGCTCTATTGAAATCATCCTGAAATTAGGATGGATCCCTGATATTATCCACTGCCAGGGATGGATGGGCAGCCTCGTAGCCATGTATGCCCGTACGGTGCTTAAAAATGAGCCGGTATTTAAAAACACCAAATTCATCTACACTGTTTACGACAACGAATTCAATGAAAAGCTTGGAAAAGAGTTTATCAGTAAAGCCTCTATGCCGGCACAAAACCCGGATGGTTTCAAGTTCCTTGCAAACCCTGATTGCAATGATATGGTTATGACCGGTATAACCTACGCTGATGGGATCGTGATGGGAACTGCTGAGCCCGATGCCGATCTCATGGCTTACATTCTAAAGCAGGACAAACCTGTTTTGCCTTTCCAGCAATATGGCACTGAGAATTTCGTTGAAAACCATTATGAATTTTACAACAGCCTGCTTGAAAACGGCGTCCTTGAAGCAAGTAAATAGGTTCCTGTGGTTTTTGGCCATTTTTTTTACACTTTCCTGCAACAAACCGGATAGTGACTACCTGAAAACTAAATCAGGCAACCTGCTGGGCCTCAATCAGATTGATACCATAAGCCTGAATATGGTGACCGAATACTGGCCCCTGCAGCCGGAATCGCAAAATCTGAGCTGCTATAACATGGGCACTTTTGTGGACCCTGTTTTTGGCCGTACTACCGCTGGCGTATATGCCACGGCACAGATAGGCGACCTGACCGCACCGGTATGGAACCCTGGCTCTACAATGGATTCCATTGTATTGACAGTGAAAATCTCGGACACCGCCGCCCCTATAGGGACCAATAATTTTGCCGGCCAAACCTGGCACCTGTTTAAAATGGCAAGCGGCTTTGGTTCTTATGGCACCGCTGGTACAGGCAACTATCCTTCAGATACCTCATTTGGCTTATCGCTCGAGATTGGCAACGCAACCGTGAGATATACAGCGCGCGACAGCGTGGTTACGCTTTCGCTTCCGGCCGGGGCCATTAATGCATTATTCAAGGATACTATTTTTAGCAATAGCACAGCAAATCCGGCTCTTTTTACCGATCCTACACAATTCGGCCTTTTGATGCACGGTATTTTTATTGAGCCTGATTCTGCCCTTGCAGGTGGTGGAAATTATGGTGAGATAGCGCCTTTTAATTTCCAGGATACTGTCCATTCCAGGCTTACCATCTATTATGACGCAGGACATTCCTGGTATATATATTTAAACAACAATCCACTAACGGTGAACGTGTTTAACCACAACTACAATAATTCAACGGCCTGGAAAAACAATGGGCTTGCGGGCAAATCTGTTGATAAGGTGTATGTTCAGGCCCTTGCCGGTATGAAATGTATTGTAACCATGCCTTATCTTGCCAATATTGTTAAAGACAGCATGCTGGCCATCAACCAGGCAGAATTTATTTTCCCAAAGGTAGATTCTGCCGCAGACCCTTTCAATAACAGCAACCCCGGAAAACTTCTTTTCAGGCCCCGGGCGCATAATGGCACAGACAGCCTGGCAAATTTTACAGATGATATAACAGATTACTTCCTCCAGGAATATCAGTCTAATACCAAAAGCTATCATTACTTGATGACCCGGTATATCCAGACTCTTGTATTTAACTACAGGCATAAGCCGGACCTGTACCCTGTTTATGGAATTAATTTGTCTTCACCACCGGATAATCCGAACTCTCCGGGGAGGGTATTGTTATATACCCAGAAAACGGGGAATAAAGCCAAACGGCCCAAACTGGTAATTACCTATACCAAAATTGCTGATAAAAAGTGATTGTCAAATTAAAACAGGAAGCGGCGCCTGAAACTACAGAAGGCATAAAACTCCTTCTGGAAGAGCGGAATATCCCTTACAGGATGCACCGGCTTTATCAAAAAGATGTATTCACAGTTATGCCCGGTGTGGAGGATGCAGTTATTGACATCCTCCATAATATGTCCGGCATTGACGAAGTGGTTATGACGGATATTGAATATCCTCTGGCGAGCCGTTTCTACAAAGATGGGAACACAACTTTTTGTGCTGGGGATAATGTTGTGGGAGGCAATGCGATCAATATAGTCGCGGGCCCTTGTTCTATTGAATCGGAAGAACAGATATTTGGGATTGCGGAATTTCTCAAAAACTCCGGCGTCAAATTCATCAGGGGTGGGGCCTTTAAACCCCGTACTTCACCGTACCGTTTCCAGGGTCTTGGCCTCGAAGGGCTTAAACTCATTCGTGCCGCCGCCGATCAATTTGACCTTATTGTTGTTACAGAAGTTCTTGATTCTTCGCTTATCGAGCAAACCTATCCTTATGCAGATATTTTGCAAGTAGGCTCGCGGAATATGCAGAACTTTCATTTTTTAAAGCAATTGGGGAAACTTGACAAGCCGGTCTTATTAAAACGGGGAATGAGCGCACGGGTAGAAGAATGGCTGATGGCAGCAGAATATATTTTAAACGAGGGTAATGAAAAAGTAATCCTTTGCGAACGGGGAATACGTTCTTTTGATAATCTTGTAAGAAATACAATGGACATTGCTTCCATACCACTATTAAAAAACCTGAGCCATCTTCCAGTGTGGGCAGACCCCAGCCATGGTACCGGAAGAAGAGACCTGGTGACGCCTGTTTCAATGGCGGCGGTGGCCGCAGGGGCAGATGGATTGATCATTGAAATACATCCTGATCCTGACAACGCACTTTCTGATGGGGCGCAATCTTTGAAATTTGAACAGTTTTCGGCCCTGCTTTTACAATTAAAAAACGTTGCAAGCGCCATAAACCGTGGAATTGACACGCAGGCGCCCAAACAAAATAAAAATCTGAACCTATGTGTGGAATAGTTGCCTATATTGGTGATAGAGATGCCTACCCGATACTTATTAAGGGCCTTCAGAGGCTGGAATACCGTGGCTATGACAGCGCCGGGGTTGCTTTGCTTCAAAAGGATACAGACAATATCAATGTCTATAAAATCGCAGGAAAGGTAAACGACCTCAAGGCTTTTCTTGAAAATAAAGATGTATCGGGCCATGTAGGTATGGGCCATACCCGCTGGGCCACGCACGGTGCGCCGAACACCATAAACGCACATCCTCACCTGTCTGAAGACGGCAGCCTGGCCATTATCCATAATGGTATCATAGAAAACTATGAAACACTAAAGAAGGAATTAAAAAAACGGGGATATATATTTAAAAGCGAGACGGATACAGAGGTATTAATCTATCTCATAGACGACATACGGAAAAATACCGGGGAACCTTTGGATGAAGCGGTAAGGCTTGCATTGCTTGAAGTAGTAGGCGCTTATGCCATTGTCATCCTGTCAAAAGACGATCCAAATAAAATAATTGCCGCAAGAAAGGGAAGCCCATTGGTAATAGGGGTTGGTGAAAATGAATATTTCCTTGCATCTGACGCTACACCAATTGTAGAATATACCCGGAATGTAATTTACCTGCAGGACAATGAAATGGCGGTGATCCAGAAAGATGATCTCATAATCAAAACCATTGAAAATGAGATACAAACTCCTTATATACAAGAACTTGAGTACAACCTTGAGGCATTGGAAAAAGGCGGCTTCGATCATTTTATGCTTAAAGAAATCTTTGAGCAGCCACAGTCTATTCTTGATTGCATGAGGGGCCGTGTGCGCGTTGAAGAAGGGAACGTGCAGCTTGGTGGGTTAACCCGTTTTGAAAATACGTTCATCTCTTTAAAAAGAATTATTTTTCTTGGCTGCGGCACCTCATGGCATGCCGGGCTTGTGGCAGAATACCTGTTTGAAGAACTGGCCAGGATACCTGTGGAGGTTGAGTATGCCTCAGAATTCAGGTACAGGAACCCTGTGATATATAATACAGACCTTGTGATCGCCATCTCCCAATCAGGCGAAACAGCTGATACCCTTGCCGCCCTGGAGCTGGCGCGGGAAAGGGGCGCCACCATTTTTGGAGTGTGCAATGTTGTGGGCGCCTCCATACCAAGGATGACAGATGCAGGCGTATATACCCACGCAGGCCCGGAGATAGGTGTGGCTTCTACCAAGGCATTTACCGCACAGGTAACAGTCCTTACGCTCATGGCCCTGAAAATGGCCATCATAAGAGGCACATTAAAAGAAGAAAGGATCCACAGCATTCTTCGGGAAATGATTAATATCCCGGAAAAAATAAAAAGGGTGCTTGATGCAGATGATAAGATAAAAGAGATTGCTGAAATTTATAAAGACGCTCCCAACTGCCTTTATCTTGGCAGAGGATACCAGTTCCCTGTAGCGCTGGAAGGCGCATTGAAGCTGAAAGAAATTTCCTACATCCATGCAGAAGGATACCCGGCGGCAGAAATGAAACATGGGCCTATTGCACTGATTGATGAGAACATGCCGGTAATTGTGGTAGCAGCCAATAAAAACCATTACGAAAAAGTAGTAAGCAACATCCAGGAAGTAAAAGCCCGTAAAGGGAAGATCATTGCCATTGTAAATGAGGGAGATACGGTCATCAGGGGACTTGCCGATCACATCATAGAAATACCCGAAACGGATGAAGTCCTTTCCCCGCTTATCTCTGTTGTTCCGCTACAATTGCTGGCTTACCATATCGCGGTGATGCGCGGCTGCAATGTTGATCAGCCCAGGAACCTGGCGAAGAGCGTGACAGTGGAATAAGAAGCCATTTATCCTTTTCTGATTTTTTTTTGTTTAATAAAACTATTTCCAGTTTAGAACCGTTCTATATACGAGGACGCTGAAAAGCATCCTGCATGAAAACCCTTAACGAAAAATTTATTTGGCAGTTAAATAAATCGTTCGTACTTTTACCTCTCCTCTCTCCTCGGTACAGAATAGTTTAACCTTTAAAGTATTATGCTATGGTACTTAATTATTCTTTTCCGGTATTTTTTGCGCGCTTCGGCAAGGCGCTTGGCAATGTGTTGAACATGAAAGTAATGTACCGCGACCCGCATGTGGTGTATGAAGGGTATATTGCAGGCTATCAATATCATGACGGCTCCCGGCTTGAGCACCTTTTTAAGCAGGGCACAGAATTTTCGTTAAAGCACGAGCCTGAAAACCCCTTTGATGATAATACGGTTGCCTTGTATTACAACAATTCGCGTATCGGTTTTATCCCGCCGGATACAACTGCCGATGTCGCATACAGGTTGCAGCATGGTGAATCTTTAAAAGCACGGGTCATAAATGTTGACCTGAATTCAGAACCCTGGGAAAGGGTATCTGTTGAAGTGCTGAATGAGGATATCAATTAGTTAATGTGCTAATGCGGTGATGTGCTGATGTGGTAATTGTCTGCCTGGCGGCAGACAGGGCTTCGCTTGAGATGGATATACACTATTCTGATCTTTCCCTGTTAACTGCTCCTTGTTAACTATTAACTGCCTCCTGTTCACTGCTCAAGTGTTCTATGCAATTTTCTTTGGTAACCTCTATTTCCCTGGATGCACTTACCGACAAGTGATATAAGCCTACATTATGATGTTTGAAAATTTCCATTTCTTTGAGCGGCTTATTCAATAAAGTACATAGCAAGACCCGCATGGCGCGTCCGTGTGTGCAAATCAAAATCCTTTTTTCCCCGGTTCTTGAAAATATCAGGTCCATTACAGGCTTTTGTCTTTCAGCCACATCCACCGGGCTTTCCCCCCCTTCTATCGGGCGTGAAACATCCCCCGAAGTCCAGCTTTCAAGCAGCCCGTAATAATAGCTCTTTTCAAAAGTATTCATCTGCCTGCTTTCATAATCGCCCCAGCATATTTCATTTAGCCCTTCAAATCTTTCTACCGGTATTCCCTTCTTTTCAAAAGGCAAAATGGTCTGGTAACTGCGGAGGAGCTTTGAAGCATATATTTTGTCAAACTCAAGATGGCCATATTTTTTAAAGAAAGCTGCCGCCTGCCTTTTGCCACGGTCGTTTAAGGGTGCATCAATGCCGCTTCCCTGTACTATTCCCTTGCGGTTGTACTCAGTTTCCCCATGCCTGATGAGATAAATTTCTTTTATGGTATCCAATCGGTTTCTTTTACTGTACAAATTTACATATTCCGGCTGACAAAGCTAAATTTGAAGCCTAATAGCTTTTTAAGAATGATTGATACCCGGATTACCCTCGCCGAGCTGAACGCCCGCAGCCATAATGCGCTTATGGAAAATATGGGCATTGAATTTATAGATATAAAAGAGGATGCATTGGTGGCGAGGATGCCTGTTGACAAACGAACCAGGCAGCCATTGGGCCTTTTACACGGGGGTGCCTCAGCGGCGCTGGCAGAAACCGTAGGAAGCACGGCAGCATATCTTAGCATAGACAGGGGCCAGTTTTACACCGTGGGCCTGGAGATAAAATGCAACCATATCAGGAGTATTTCGTCGGGATATGTTTTTGGTACGGCAAAACCCATCCATGTAGGCAAAATGACCCATTTATGGCAAATTAAGATAAAAGATGAAGCGGGCAACCTGATCTGCTTTGCCACGCATACCGTAGCTGTTCTGGAGTTGGATCAATCCATGAAAGAGAAGTTTAAAGACTTGTTTTTTAAAGCGTGATCTCCTCTTAATCCGTAAATATCTGTGAATTTAAGGATTGTAATCCGCAAAAACATATATAATTTAAGGATTAGACTATATTTGGTATAAAGGATCCAACGAAATAAAAGCCAGTTCAATCCTTCATTTCCCGTTCTCTGTTCAAAAGGCTTTTTGCAAATTGTATGAAACGGTACACATCCTTAAAATTTGAGATATATCCTAATGAAATACGTACTGCGCCTCTTTTTTGACCGATATATTCAATGAGGTCAAAATAATCTTTAGGGCCTTGTGTTGCAAAATAAGCCTTGAGGCTTTCTGGGTTCAGCGCGTGATTGGTTTCATCAATGCCGGGGTTGCAGAAACATCCCGTACGGAGGGAGATCATTTGCTGGTTTGCAAGGTTTTCCACCTCCACAAAATTATACATCTCGCCATTTTTGTCGAAAAAATTCATGACTATGGTGCCGCCTCTCATGTATGTATTTTTGGGGCCGTAAATTTTTACCAGCGGCAAGCCAATGTCGTGGCGCAATTGCAAAAGAGAATCCATGACCCAGCCTGTGAGACATTCAATCCTTTTTTTTATGATGCCTATCCCAATTTTTTCAATATGCTTTAATCCGGTCTCAATGGCCGGGATATCGAGGTAATTGATGGTGCCGTCTTCAAAGCGGGCATTGTTTTTATCGTAATAAAAACCATCGCCCTGCACTGATACTATAGTAATGGTACCGCCTGCAAACCAGGGGCGGACGAGTTCATCAAATGCCGATTTTTTTACAAGAAGGCAGCCAAGCCCTGTCGGGTAGCCAAATATTTTATAAAAAGAAACTGCCACAAATTCCGGCTGGTATTCGGTGAGATCCAGTCTGTTCGACGGAACAAAAGCCGCCGCGTCCAGCAGTACGTGCCAGTCTTTTTCCTGGGCGGTTTTAATAAGGTCGAGGCTGTGTTTTACACCCGATACATTGCTCTGGGCCGGGAAGCCAAAGAGCTTATGTTTGCCTCTCACAGTTCTGTTAAGGTTCTCGGTAAGCTTTTCCATGTCAAGCCTGAGGTCATCGGCAATAAGGGGCGTGTAATTAAAAGCGGCCTTTTTCTTGCGGGCAAATTCACGGATCCCGTTCACGGAGTTATGGTTATCAAAAGTGAGCAGCAGGTGATCGCCTTCCTCAAAGGGATAGGCTTCCCCGAGCAGTTTCAATGCGCCGCTGGCATTCGGGGTAAAAATGCAAACGTATTCATCCGCGCTGGTATTGAAGTATTTCAGCACATAATTCCTGGCGCTCTCTGTTTGCTCTGTGGCATGGTGCGAGGTTGGGTTCGACGAATGAGGATTCCCAAATACATTCTCCCGGAGCATTTTAAGATGGGCCTCCACCTGGCTTGCCGCGTAGAGGCCTCCGCCAGTGAAATCAAGATATGTATGGTTATTTTCGTCTATTCGGCCAAACTCCTTTTCGCGGAGATCATCGATGCCTGAAGTTTCGTTAAAAGCGGGATATCTTTCCACAAAGTCCATAAAAGCATTCAGATATGCTCCATTTTTCCTGCGGTGACTAAAAATACTTTTTGTTGATTTTTTTGCTGCCAACATGCGACTGTTTCTTTAAAATCCCTGTAAAATTACTGGTTTTTTGCGAACCCTATATACAGATCTTTGTTTTCATATCCTTGACCCGTTGTGCTTTAATATTTTTGCTTCTTAAAGAAACAGAAGTACCTTTACCAACACAAACCAATAACAATATGAAGCAAATAATCAAAGAATTCAAGGATTTTATCTCAAAAGGCAATGTCATTGACCTTGCCGTAGGTATCATTATCGGCGCGGCATTTGGCAAAATTGTAGCCTCGTTAGTTGCAGATGTTATCATGCCACCGATAGGATTTCTATTGGGAGGTGTCAATTTTACAGATTTAAAAATCCTTATTCATCCTGCTGTTACCGATGCTGCCGGCAAGGTTACAAAAGCCGCTGTAACACTTAATTACGGCAATTTCATCCAGGTTTGCCTTGAATTTTTAATAGTTGCCTTTTCAGTTTTCATACTTGTAAAAGCGATATCCGCATTCAGGAGGAAACAGGATGCGGCGGAAGCAGAAGCTACTGTCCCTCCTACAAAGGAAGTAGAACTTCTTACGGAAATAAGGGACCTGTTGAGCAAAAGATAATCGCGGAGGAATCTTCAGTTACAATCCTTAGCTTCGCACACAAACTTAAGCCGCTATGGACAGCCCCGCGCCAACAATCGCCTCGCCTCTATCAATCCTCAAAAATTTTTTCGGGTATGACCGATTCAGGTCGCTCCAGGAGGAGGTGATTGATACCATCCTGCAAAAAAAAGATTGCCTGGTGCTCATGCCAACCGGGGGCGGTAAGTCTGTTTGTTTCCAGGTTCCTGCATTGGCACAGGAAGGCACATGTATCGTGATTTCACCGCTCATCGCGTTAATGAAAGACCAGGTAGGGGGATTGAAGCTCAATGGGATAGAGGCTGAATTTTTAAACAGTAGCCTCAATTCGCAGCAAACAGCAGTGGTAGAGCAAAAATGCGTAAGCGGCTCGCTGAAACTGCTTTACATATCTCCCGAAAAAATATTCTCTGAATCTTTCCAATGGCTCATAGGCAAAATGAACGTGAGCATGTTCGCTATAGATGAGGCGCATTGTATTTCTTTTTGGGGACATGATTTTCGCCCTGAATATACCCGCCTTTCCATGCTGAAAGAAAACTATCCGCATATACCCATCATCGCGCTTACGGCAACGGCAGACAACCTTACCCGGAAAGACATTATAAAACAACTGAGACTCCGTGAACCTGAAGTGTTTATAGCGTCTTTTGACCGGCCGAATATCAGCCTTGACGTACTGCCTGCAAACAAGCGTATGCAGCGGGTCATTGAGTTTGTGGGCAGGCACAAAAATGAGCCGGGCATCATTTATTCCCTGAGCCGGAAATCAACCGAGCAAATGGCTCTTGACCTGAAAGCAGCAGGGTTTTCCGCGCTTGCCTATCATGCCGGAATGGACTCCGAAAGCCATACAAAGGTGCAGGATGCATTTAGAAATGATGATGTGCCCATTATATGTGCAACCATTGCGTTCGGTATGGGGATTGATAAAAGTAATGTGCGATGGGTCATTCATTTCAATATGCCCAAAAATATTGAAAGCTATTACCAGGAGATTGGCCGTTCCGGACGGGATGGCGCGCTTGCTGAAGCCTTATTGTTTTATTCAATGAACGATATATCTGTTCAGAGGAGTTTTTTAACCCAGCTACCTGATCCACAGCGCGAACTGCAGGAAGCCAAACTCGACAGGCTGGTGCAGTATATAGAAACCCCATTTTGCAGGAGGAAGATATTGCTCAACTATTTCAACGAGGATTATCCCGGCAACTGCGGTAACTGTGACAACTGCCGGAGCCCGAGAAATATGTTTGACGCCACCGTCATGGCACAAAAAGCATTGTCAGCCATATCAAGGACAGAAGAGCAGGTAAGCGTATCGGCGCTTTCTGAAATCCTGTACGGCAGTAAAACACAGCATATCATTGAAAAAGGATATGACCGGATAAAAACCTTTGGCACAGGCAAAGAAGTGCGGCCGGATAACTGGAAACTCTATATTCTTCAAATGCTGAATGTTGGTGTGATGGACATAGCTTATGATGAAAACCACCACCTGAAACTTAATGCCAAAAGCAAAAAAATATTGTTTGGCGGCGAAAAGGTTTTCCTCGCAGAAATAAAACTCAGTTTCGGTGCGCGCACCAGGACTGTTGTGGACATGCAACAGGAAAATGTGGAGGACAAATTATTTGAAAAACTAAGAAGGCTCCGCAAAAAAATAGCTGATGCTGAAAGCATTCCGCCGTACCTGATTTTTAATGACAATGTGCTTTGGTCAATGGCACATGAAAAGCCGCTAACCGAAGAAGCCATGATGCACATCCAGGGTATTGGGGTTAATAAATTCGATACGTATGGTAAACAGTTCCTCGCAGAAATAAAGAGCTTTTTTCACAAACAAACACTGCCGTATAACCCAGGAGAGAAAGGCGCTACCCAACAATACAGTTATGACTTGCTGATGCAGGGCAAAAGCCCCGAAGACATTGCCAAAGAGCGTAATATAACACTCACTACGGTTTATTCCCATATCGCCACCATGTATGAAAAAGGCCACCCGGTAGAGATGGAAAAGTTTGTTTCAAAAACCGAACAAGCTGAAATATTTGAAATCCTGAAAAAACTTGGGGTTACTTCTCAACTTAAAGAAATATTTGAGGCGCTCGGCCAAAAATATGATTACGGTAAAATAAGGTTTGCTTTGGCGATGTACGTAAAAAAAGATAATGTGCTAATACGCTGATGTGTTAATGTGCTAATTCCTTAGGACTAAAGTTACATAGCAGATTATTATGCGTAAGCCAATTAGCATATTAGCACATCAGCATATTAGCACATCAGCATATTACCGCATCAGCACATTAGCATATTACTTTCGTTCAGACGCTTCTTCAAACTTAACTTTCATACCCCTGATTTGTGACTTGTTCATTTTCTTAATGACATGCTCTACAAAATCTTTCGGTATCTCTACAAAACTGAATTTGTCGTAAATATCAATCTGGCCGATCATATCGCCTTCCATACCAGCTTCCCCGGTAATAGCGCCAACAATTTCCCTTGGGCCCACATTGGCCTTTCTACCGATATTGATGAACAGGCGTACCATGTTTTTCTTGGAGCCTTTAGAACCGTTTTTCCCTTTTTTCTCGTTTTTCCCTCCGCCTTTATCGTTATGGCTAAAAGATGTTTCTTTTCCCAGCTTATCTTCTTCTGCAATTTGCTTGTGCAGTTCAAGCTTTATTAATGCAGAGGCGATATCTTCACTGCTATGGCCAAGGGTGTTAAGTTCCCTGATCCAGGCCTGGTATTTACCTAATTGCCCTTCTGCAATGGTATGGATAATACGGGTTACAAAATTGTTTTTCTTCTTAACCTCAATATCTGCCAATGCCGGGATTTTATCCTTTGCGATAGTGGTTTTGGCAAAGCGCTCAATATCGCGGATCTTGCTGTGCTCCCTGCCTGCAACAAAACTGAAAGCATAGCCGCTTCTGCCCGCCCTGCCTGTACGCCCGATGCGGTGTACGTAATATTCTGAGTCAAGCGGTATATCGAAGTTTATAACCATTTCAATATCATCTACATCAATCCCTCTCGCAGCTACATCTGTCGCTACAAGGATTTGAATGATGCCCTGCCTGAATTTGTTCATTACCTGGGTCCGCATGGCCTGGCGCATATCGCCATGAAGTGATTCCGCAAAAAATCCCTGTGCCTGCAGGTTGCCTACCAGCTCATCCACTTTGCGTTTGGTATTGCAGAACACCAGGCAGAGTTTGGGTTCGTAAAGATCCACAAGACGCTCAAGAACTTCGGTTTTATCTTTTTCCCTGACATCAAAATATCGCTGGTCAATGGTGGCTACCGTCAGCTCACTTTTAATTATTTTTATAATCTCCGGCTTGTTCTGGTACCTTTTGGTTAGTTCCAGGATAGGCTTAGACATAGTGGCAGAGAAAAATACGGTTTGCCTCGGCAGGGGTATCTCTTCCAGTATCGCTTCTATATCATCCCTGAAACCCATGTCAAGCATTTCGTCAGCTTCATCCAGGATTACCATTTTGCAATGGTCAAGATGAAGCGTTCCCCTGTCAAGATGATCCATAAGCCTTCCGGGGGTTCCAACTACTATCTGCGCGCCGCGCCTTAGCCCTTGTATCTGGGTATCAATAGACTGGCCGCCAAAAACAGCCAGCGCTTTTATTTTTCTGCTGTGGCCCAGAAGTTTTTGAAATTCATCAGCTACCTGCATGGCAAGTTCGCGTGTGGGGCAGAGCACAAGGGTTTGAACCGCTTTGCTTTCGGAGTCTATCCTTTCAATGGCCGGTATGGCGAAGGCCACTGTTTTGCCTGTTCCTGGCTGGGCCTGGCCAATAACATCGCGGCCCTGCAAAAGAAAGGGAATGGCCTGGGATTGGATGGCGGTAGCTGCCGTAAATCCCATTTCCGATACGGCGCTTAACACGGCCTCGCTGAGGCCGAGATCTGAAAATAATAAATCAGTCATAATAACGAAGTCCCATTCCTAATGCAGGCTGCAATTTACAAGGTGGAACAATTTGGTGAAGAAATTAAAAAAAAGAACTTAAACTAAAGGATTTCCGGCAAAGGTACAAAATATACTGATAAATCCCCGGTTTTCTATGCGTTTAGCAGCCTGTCGTACAAATGTTGTCCTTGCGGGGTCAGTTCATAATGCCCTTTTTTCCTGCTGCCTGTATAGTTAATAAGCTTCATATCTTTTAAAGTACCGGTGTGGCGCACCACAGTCACTTTTGAGCCGCCAATAAATTCGTGCAATGTAGCCACAGTGGCGGTTTTATTTTGAAAAAGACATAATAATATACCTGATAACGCCCTGTAAGTGGCCTTATTGTAGCTTTCATCATGCAGCATTTCCCTTAATGCAATTTCTACCGGGACCTGTAGCCTCGTAATGCCGGTAGCGCCTTTTGGTTTCCTTCCCCGTCTTCTTTTCCCTGCAAAAATTGATGGCGAAGGTTTCTGGGCAGACGGGGCCATGCCTACGGGGTATTTCCTGGGACGGCCGCGTTTGCGTTTTTCTCCGTTTTCATTCGTTTCGTTTTTTTTTTGATCGGCATAAGTTGTGCCTACCGGGTATTTCCTGGGTCTTCCCCTGCCTTTTTTTACCCTGGGTTCTCCCATGCCTGTTGCAGAACCGTCAGAAGAGGAAAGAGGATATTTCCTGGGCCTTCCGCGGCCTTTCTTTTCACCCGTTCCGCCGGACTGCGCAATTCTCATTGCATAATAGTTAGTGCCAACCGGATATTTCCTGGGACGCCCGCGGCCTCTTTTTTCCCCCGGTTCGCCCGCAGGTTTACTCCCGGAAGTCCTTGAGGCTGATTGTCCATGACTTTTTGCATCCCTCAAAAACTGGAGGTTCCTGTTGAGCATTTCCAGCGCTTCTATTTTCGCGAGGTAGGCTTCATTCATAATTTCTAAAGCATCAATTCTGATTTTGTAGGCTTCTAATGTTTCGTTACTGTCATTTTTCATATTTACTCTCTTTTAATTACCCCTTAACAATGCGGGCGCAAAGCTATTGTTTTTTAATCAATTACAAAAAAAATTTAGTTTTTCTAAAATGAAGGTCAAAATTTCAAAAATATTAAAGTATATCCTAAACGCGGTTTACTACCAATGTGTTACCCCCAAATTAATAGCAGACAAAGATTATACCTTTTTTGTTCTGAAACTGTTTAATAAAAAGTGTTTTTTTGGTTTTCCAATTCCAGCGTGGCCCGGCTTTTCGGCTCCACAGGTTACAAATCGAAAACCCAACCCAGTTTAGCGTGAAGAATAAATTGACTGATAAACCTGGTCACTTCCCCGGAACCCATTTGATTTCTTCCGCATTATTATCCGCGAGTATTTTCCGGGAAAGTACAAAAAGATAATCTGACAGGCGGTTGATATACTTCAAAATAAGAGGATCAACTTTTTCTTTTTCAGAAAGTTCTACAATCAGCCTTTCCGCCCTGCGGCACACGCACCGTGCTACGTGACAGTGTGAAGATGCAATATGCCCGCCGGGTAAAATAAAATGTATTAACGGCGGGAGCTTTTCAGTCATGTTATCTATTTCATTCTCCAAAACAGTAATATCACCTTCTGATATTTCCGGCAGCGCCATCCGAGATTTATCGGGATCTGCGGCAAGATTGGAACCGATGGTAAATAGCTGGTTCTGAATTTGGTACAATATCTCCAGCGAATGTTTTTCAGGGTATGAGTCCCGCACCACACCGATAGAGGAATTTAATTCGTCAATGGTACCGTACGCATGTATCCTTAAATTGCTTTTAGGCACCTTCACCCCGCCAATTAATGAAGTTGCGCCTTTATCGCCTTTTTTAGTGTAAATTTTCATCCCCGGGAATATTAGGCCATCGCATGTTCGGTAGATGGCTGGTTTTGCAGGTCGCTTTCTATAAGGCCATCACGCAGGCGTACAATTCTTTTGCTGCGTTTGGCAATGTCAGGTTCATGGGTGACAATAATGATCGTGTTCCCCTTTTCATGCAATTCCTCGAAAAGGTCCATTATTTCATAAGATGTTTTTGAATCCAGGTTACCGGTCGGTTCATCGGCAAGAATAATGGAGGGCCGGTTTACCAGCGCCCTGGCGATGGCAACCCGCTGCCGCTGGCCGCCTGAAAGTTCATTGGGCTTATGGTCCATCCTGTCCCCCAGGCCTACGGATATCATCGTTTCTTTGGCGCGTTCCAGCCGCTCTTTTTTAGGCATCCCGGCATATACAAGAGGCAGGGCGACATTTTCGAGGGATGTCATCCTTGGAATCAGATTGAAGGTCTGAAAAACAAACCCGATTTCAATATTCCTGATAGAAGCAAGTTCATTATCAGTAAGATGGCTCACATCCTGGTTGTTCAAAATATATTTCCCGCCGGTAGGTGTGTCAAGGCAGCCCAGCAGGTTCATGAGGGTTGATTTACCGGAACCGGATGGCCCGATAAGCGCCACGTATTCATTTTTTTCGATGCCAAGCGAAATATCTTTCAGCGCAGGGATATCCATTGCTCCAATGCGGTAGGTCCTTGAAATATCAACCAGCTCAATGATCTTTGGCATAATGATGACGCTTTTTATTCCCGGTCTAAAAATTTGGGGACTTTGTAATAATCGGAGTTTTTTTGCGGGGCATTTTTCAGGGCCTCTTCCTTAGATATTTCCTGGAACGGGATATCTTTCCTGAAAACATTCACCTCATCTGTCATAAAAATAAGTGGTTCAATACCCTCTGTATCAACCTCGTTTAATTTATCAAAATAGGCCACAATTTTATTCAGGTCTTCCTGCAACCTGGTCTTTTCATCGTCCGTGAAATCAAGTTTTGCAAGGGCAGCTACACGGTTTACGGTTTTCAAATCTATATTCATGATACCAGGTCTTTTTGTAAAATATGAAACAAATTTTCTTTTAAACCCTCAATCTCTTTGATATTTACATTCACGGTTTGCAAAGGTTCATGCAAAATTAGGCGAATTTTTCCGGGTTTGGCAATTTTGCCGACATCGGGCAATATTTTATAATTATCAGGAAACCCAACCGGCAATATGGGCGTGCCATGCCGTACAGCAAGCTGAAAAGCGCCATCTTTAAATGGCTTTATTTGCTGAGGGCCAGGGTGGATGCCGCCTTCCGGGAAAATAACCACGTTATAGCCATCATTTAAAGCCCGCACTGCTTTTCGGTAGGCGCGGGCGCCGCTTTCGCCTGCGTCGCGGTCAACCTCTATATCAATGGTTTTGAAAAACAGGCCAAACAACGGAATATCAGAAAGTTCTGCTTTGGCCATAAAACAGGTACGCTTTGGGAAAATGGCAAGAGTGACCAGGATGTCAAGATAAGAACTGTGGTTGCTGCAAATGATCACGGGCTTATCCGGTAAATATTGGCTGCCATACAATTGGTACTTTACAAACCAAAGGAAAAGAAGAAGCCGTGCCCAAAGGCTTCTGTACCTGTGCGCTGCCGGGTACCATTTTGGTTTTTGAAGCAGCAGCCACTGAACAGGATATAAGACAATAAAGCTGATTGCAAACACACCAATAAAATAATAGTACCAGCTATGTTCAATAAACCGTTTCATTTTTATCTTCGCAAGTTATAAACTATTTGCAGGATGGTAGTTTTTAGCTTAATTTTACAGCGCAATAGGCATCAGGCATCAGGCGTAAGGCGTAAGTTTTTTTATCTGTCTTATCGATTACAAAATGCTAATTGCCAATTAATTGTGAATGATCGAAAATAGAAATGGAAACGGTTAAATTTCAGGATATAATTGTAAGCGGATCCCGGCCAACCGGGAACCTGCACCTGGGCAACTATATAGGGGCGGTACAGCAATTTGTGAAAATGCAGGACCTCTATGACAAATGTTTCTTCTTTATTGCAGACATCCACTCGCTCACTACGCACCCAAA
>Ga0134126_10000469_pt1 | contig 51969 bp, 52 predicted proteins | sample KB31752_FD_96881 | JGI IMG/M metagenome (GOLD analysis project Ga0134126, IMG submission 96881) | Terrestrial soil microbial communities with excess Nitrogen fertilizer from Kellogg Biological Station, Michigan, USA - KB3-175-2 | ecosystem: Environmental > Terrestrial > Soil > Unclassified ...
GCCTCGCGGCGCTACTGCACGGGTTTCGCTCGTTCGATGCCACTGTCCGCATTGCCGGGGTGGTGCTCAACCAGGTCGGCTCGGCACGTCACGAGCAAGTCTGCCGCGACGCATGCGCCGAGATGGGCCTGCCGGTGCTCGGTGCGTTGCGCCGGGACGACGCGCTGGCGGTGCCGTCGCGGCACCTGGGACTGGTCACCGCCGCCGAGCATGCCGCAGCGGCGGGTGTGGTGGGCCGCTGGGCCGACGCCGTGGCCGCCCAAGTCGATCTCGACGCGGTGATGTCACTCGCCGCACCCGCACAGCCGGCGCCACGCTGGGATGCGGAGGCTGAGGTCACACGGACACCCGGGGAGCCGGTGGTCGCGATGGCCGGTGGGCCGGCGTTCACTTTCGGCTACCCCGAGCACGCCGAGCTGCTCGCCGCCGCCGGGGCTACCGTCGCGGTCATCGACCCGCTGCGCGACGAGTCGCTGCCGCCGGGTACCGCCGGCCTGGTGCTGCCCGGAGGCTTCCCCGAATGCCATACCCAGGCCCTGTCGGCCAATGTGGCGCTGCGCGCCGACGTCGCCGCCCTGGCTCGCCGGGGCGCGCCCGTGCATGCCGAATGTGGTGGGCTGCTGTACCTGTGCCGGTCGGTGGACGGTGCTCCGATGTGCGGGGTGCTCGACGCGCAGGCGTCGATGACGGACCGGCTGGTGCTGGGCTACCGCGAGGCGGTCGCGTTGCGCGCCTCGGTGCTGCACGCCGAGGGCGCTCGGGTCAGCGGCCACGAATTCCACCGCACCACCGTCACGCCACGCGCCGGCGAGCCCGCCTGGGGCTGGCGGGGCGCACAGCCCGAGGGCTTCGTCCAGGGTGGGCTGCACGCGTCGTTTTTGCACACCCACCCCGCGGCGCAGCCGGCGGCGGTGGCACGCTTCATAGCGAGCTGCGCGAAGGGCGGGCAGTGACGGTGGAGCTGATCGGCATCGGAGTGGGCCCGGGAGACCCGGACCTGCTGACTGTTGCGGCGGTGCGCGAGTTGTCCGCCGCCGGTCGGGTGTTCGTGCCGGTGATGGCACCCGACGCGCCCGGGCGGGCCGAGGCGGTGGTGCGGGCCCACCTGACCCATGACCGCCTCGAACGGCTGGTGTTCGCGCTCAATGACGGCGTCGACGGGCCGCAGCGCCGCCGCCACGACTGCTGGGATGCCGCGGCCACCCGCCTGGTGACCTACCTGCGTGAGCGCGCCGGTAGCGCCGCCTTCGCCACCCTCGGTGACCCGTCGGTGTACTCCACCTTCGGTTACCTCGCCCACACCGTGCGGGCACTGCTGCCGGGCGTGCGGATCCGCACCATCCCAGGCATCACCGCGATGCAGGCCGCCGCCAGCGCCGCCGGTGTGACCCTGGTGGAGGGGGCCGAGCCGCTCACCCTGCTCCCGCTGGCGCGTGACCTTGCAGCGCTGGATGACGCGCTGGCCGGGGGCGGGACGGTGATCGCCTACAAGGGCGGTCGCCGGCTGGCGCAACTGCGCGAGCGTGTGGCAGCCGCCGGTGCGCTGGACCGTGCCTGGTGCGCCGAGCACCTCGGCACCCCTGACGAGCGGATCACCCCCTTGGCGCAGACCCACACCGCGGGCTACCTGTCGACGGTGCTGGTCTTGCCGGCGCGCAACGGCCGGGGAGCGCAGCTGTGACCGGGCCACCGCTGCGCGAGCCGGAACTGCCGCGGACCGCGAAGCAGAAGACGAAGGCGCTGCGCACCGGGTTCAGCACCGGTGCCTGCGCCGCGGCCGCGGCGAAGGCCGCGGTGGCCGCGCTGGGCGGCACTCTGGCGCGGGCGGTGACCATCGGCTTCCCGTCCGGCGAACGCCATGAGTTCGCCGTGCACTCACTGCGGCGCCAGGGCGGGACCGCCACCGCGGTGGTGGTCAAAGACGCCGGCGACGACCCTGACGTCACCCATGGCGCGCACCTGACCGTCACCGCCAGCTGGCGCAACGACGGCGAGGTCGTGCTGCACCGGGGCGAGGGAGTCGGCGAGGTCACCCTCCCCGGGCTCGGGCTGCCGGTCGGCGAGCCGGCGATCAACCCGGTGCCCCGGCAGATGATCACCGACGCGGTGTACGAGGCCTCCGGTGGCCGGGGCGTCGACGTCACGATCAGCGTGCCCGGTGGGGAGCGGATGGCCCGCAAGACGACCAACCGCCGGCTGGGCATCGAGGGCGGTATCTCCATCCTGGGCACCACCGGGATCGTCCGCCCGTTCTCCACTGCCTCCTGGCGGGCCTCGGTGGAGCAGGCCGTCGCGGTGATGGCCGCACAGAACGTGTCCACCCTGGTGTTGGCGACCGGCGGGCGCACCGAGCGCGGCGCGATGGCGCTGCTGCCGCACCTGCCGGAAGTGGCCTTCGTGGAGGTCGGTGACTTCACCGGGGCGGCGCTGCGCCGCGCTGTCGAGCATGGCCTGGCCGAGGTGGTGTTCGTCGGCATGATCGGCAAACTGACCAAGCTCGCCGCCGGAATCCTGATGACCCACTACACCCGGTCCAAGGTGGACACCGGCCTGCTGGCCGAGATCACCGCCGCGCATGGCGGTCGCCCCAAGGACGTCGAGGAGATCCGGGGCGCGCCGACCGCCCGGCGCGCCTACGAGATCTGGGAGGCCGGTGGGTTGCTGAGGGCCTGCGGGGACGATGTCTGTGCCCGGGTGGCTGACACGCTGCGCCGGTTCACCGCCGAGGTCGGTGCAGCGCTGCCCGCGAAGGTGGCCATGGTGGACTTCACCGGCCTGCGGGTGGTCGCCGCGACCGAACCGGACTGGGTGCAGTGACGGTTACCGTCGTCGGTCTGGACGGCGGGGCACTGCCGCCCGGTGCGGCCCACGCGCTGGCCGGGGCGAAGGTGGTGGTCGGTGCACCTCACCAGCTCGCCGCCGTGCCGGTACCGGCTGTCGCCGAGGTGCTCGGTCCCACCCAGCTCGACGAGCTGCCCCGCACGTCCCCGACTGTGGTGCTGGCCAGCGGCGATCCAGGGTTCTTCGGGATCGTGCGGCTGCTGCGGGCCCGGGGCCTTCGACCCGCGGTGCTGCCAGCCCGATCCGCCGTGGCCCAAGCCTTCGCGCTGCTCGGTCGGTCCTGGGATGACGTCGCCGTCGTCTCGGCGCACGGTCGATCACTGCGTCGTGCGCTCAACGTGTGCCGGGCCCATCCCGCGGTCGCGGTGCTCACCGGACCGGAGGCCGGAGCAAGGGAGATCATCGACGGATTGGTCGGCTGGCGGCGCACTGTGCTGGTCGCTGAGGACCTCGGAGGTCCCGGCGAACGGGTGCGACGCTTCGATGGAGGGCCCGTTCGCGATCCGCATCTGGTGTTGTGCCTGGCCGAGGAGAACGCGGTGCCTGAACGGAGCTGGATCGCCGGCGGTGAACCGGTGCCGCCCGCGACCGGTTGGGCGCTGGCGGAGGCAGAGTTCTCCCACCGAGCCGGGCTGATCACCAAAGCGGAGGTGCGGGCGCTGGCCTTGGCCCGGCTGGTCCCCGGACCGGGGCGGTTGGTGTGGGATCTTGGCGCGGGTTGCGGTTCGGTCGGGGTGGAATGCGCCCGGCTCGGAGCAGCTGTCATCGCTGTCGAGCACGATCCCGGGCAGTGCGCCCGGCTGGTGGCCAACGCGCATGCGCACGGGGTGGATGTCCGGGTGGTCGAGGGGCAGGCGCCCGCGGTGCTCGACGGGCTCCCGGAACCCGACGCGGTGTTCGTCGGCGGAGGCGGACCGGAGGTTGTGCGGGCTGCGGCGCAGGCTTCGCGTCGCGTCGTCGTGGCATTGGTCGCGCTGGACCGGGTCGCGCCGTGCCGGGCCGTGCTGCGCGAGGCCGGCCACCAGGTCGACGGCGTCCAGCTGGCGGCCTCCCGGTTTGCGGAGCTGCCCGACGGGTCGGTGCGACTGGCCGCGACCAACCCGGTGTTGCTGCTGTGGGGACAGCGTTGACCGGGGTGGTGGTGGGGCTTGGGTCGTCCCGTGGGGTGCGCGCGGCAGCAGTGTGGTCGGCGCTGCGGCTGGCCGTGCCGGACCTGACGGCGATCACCGCGTTCGGTACCATCGACCGCCGCCGCGACGAGCCAGGGTTGCTCACCGTGATCCAGGAACTGGGCGCGCCGCTGTACTGCTATCCAGCGACTGAGCTCGACGCCGTCGACGTGCCGCATCCCAGCGACGGTGTCCGCGGCCATGTCGGCACCCGCAGCGTTGCTGAGGCCGCCGCCCTGCTCGCGGCCCGCGATCTCGGCGGCGGCGCGCTGATCGTGCCCAAGCTGCGCGGCGAGCACGTCACCCTCGCGGTCGCCGCGCTACACCCGCTATCGATCAGCTCAGCGTGCACAGCGTGCGGTGGGTGCTTGCGGACCTGCCCCGAACACGCACTGCGTCCCGGCCCTGGGCGCCCGGTGCTCGTCGTGGCGCGTTGCTCCTCGTGCGGCGAGTGCGTCGAAATCTGCCCCACCGACGCGATCACCCTCCGCGACCCCTAAACCCCAAATCCGCAGTCTGGATGCAGACTGCTGTTTCGGGGCCCGCTAAAACAGCAGTCTGCATCCAGACTGCGCCTGCGGGGCCAAGTGCTGGATACGGCCGCTGTCCTGGTCGGCCTGCGCAGTAGCCAGGTCCTCGTCGAGCTCGGCGAGGCGGCGCCGGTAAGCGGCCCGGGCCGTGGCATCAAGCAGCGGTCCGGAGTCCCGATCGTGGTTGCCTGTGTCGGCCAGCTCCAGCACATGCATGACGGGCCAGCAGGCAGGTGGCCAGCGCCGTTGGGTCCCGCAGCGTGCGGGCCAGCGTGAGGGCCTGCTCGGACAGTGGCCAGGCTCGTGGCCGGTGCGCGGGCGCCGAGTGATGCAGTTCCCGGGCCAGGCTTGCAGTGAGCTGAGCCTCCAGCGCGGTGCCGCTGCCGTGCAGCCCGCCTCGGGCCGTTTCGAGTACCTCGACAACGGCGTCGCGGGGCATCGCGAACCGGGCGCCCAGTCGCTGCACCGCCAGGGCGATCTGCCCGAGCCGCTCGGCGTCGCCCAGCGCGCGGCCCCGGTCCGCCGCGTCGTCCAGCAGACTTCTGGCGCCGTTCGAATCGCCGGCCCGGGCGCGGGCGTCGGCCTCCTCGACGAGCAGATCGATGAGCAGCCCGCCCTACCTGGGCGTCACCGGTGTTCTCGACGGCCTGGCGGGCCCGCGCGAGGTGCGCCGGGGCCTCGCCGAAGGCCAGCCGGGCTCGTTCGGCACGGGCGGCCACCCGCGCTCAGCGGACGGCTCGGCTGGCACCGTCCAGCGTCACCGCGGCGGCACAGTGCCGGGCCAGGTCGGCCGCCACGACGGGGGTGCCGCGCGCGGCCAGGTGGCCAGGATCCCGGCCTGCACTCCCTCCTCGGTCAGCGTTGCGAGGGCCGCTGGCTCGATGCCACAGACCTCGCCGAGCACGTCTGGCAGCAGCTCGCCGCCGGCCACCGCGGCGGCCTGCACAAGTGCCCGACAGGCCGGGGTCAGCCGTTGCACCCGCCTGACCAGTAGGTCGCGCACCGCTGACGGCACCATCCCCGGTGGCTCGACGGCGTCGTGGAGCAGCAAGTTGCCGGGCGAAGAACGGGTGGCCGCCGGTGCGCCGGTGGATCTCGCCGGCCCAGCGGTCCGCCGTAGTGGCTCCGAAGGCATCCGCGACCAGGTCGTGCACGTCCTGTGGACCCAGCCCCGGTAAAAGAAGTGACTCGCCATGGGCGGCCAGGTCGGCCAGTGACTGGGCGATACCGGTAGTGAGTTCGTCGTGCCGGTACGCCCCGATGATCACCAATGGCACCGGCCGGTACGGCCGCGCGACGAATTTCAGCAGCTGCAGCGACGACTCGTCGGCCCACTGTAGATCGTCGAGCACGACGGCGGTCGCCTGCTGGCTGGCGAGCCGTTGCAGGAAGCGGGTGACCGCGTCGAACAGCCGCAGGCGGGCCACGTCGATGCCGCGTGGGTCGTCCGAAAGCTCCTGCGCAGCGGGCTCGGTGGCCTGATCGGCTAGCTCCGGCAGCAACCTCGCCAGCTCGTTGCATCGGTCCGCGTTACGGCGTGGGCCTCGCCGGGGTCCAGCGCTCTCAGTAGCCCGCGCAAGGCGGCGGTCCACGGCCAGAACGCCGGCGTACCTTCCGCGTCGGCGCACGTCCCCCATCCGAGTCGCACCCCGGCTGTGGAGCACGCCATGACCGTCACCTTCGATCCGATCCACTACAAGGCCACCACCGGCGAGCAGTGGGAAGACGCGGCGGCCGCCTGGCATGCCTGGGGCCTAACTCTGGAGAACTGGCTCGGTGAGGCCACCACTTTGATGCTCGACGCTGCCGGCGTGCACACCGGCAGCGTGGTGCTCGACGTCGCAGCCGGTGCCGGCGGGCAGTCGTTGCTCGCGGGGCGGCTCACGCGCCTCAAGCGTGACGAGGCCTGGCAAGAGATCCACCGCGAGCTGTCGCGCTTCGAGGACACCGACGGATTCGAGGGCCCATGCGAGCTGATCGTTGTCTGGGGGTGAAGTGACTCAGGCCCAGTTTCCGGAGTAGCGCGGGTCGCCCAAGTCGGCCCATGCGCTGGCATAGGGATCAAGAAAGTCGTCGCTGCCTCAGGTGGCCAGCGGATTGAAGCCGGCGGGGAGCTCGAGCCGGTGGGCGCTCATGAATCCTGGGTCGGCGAGCACCTGCCGGGTGGGCCCGTCGGCGACGATCTGCCCGTGGTCGATGACCAGCGCGCGCGGGCACAATTCCAGCGCGTAGGGCAGGTCGTGGGTGACCAGAAGCGTCGTCATGCCCAGGCGTTTGATCAGATCGGCGAACTCCCGCCGGGCCGCCGGATCGAGATTGGCGGTGGGCTCATCGAGTACCAGCACCTCAGGGTGCATGGCCAGCACCGTGGCCACCGCGGCACGCCGGCGCTCACCCACAGACAGCCGGTGCGGTGGGCGGTCCACCGCGTCCGACAGGCCGACGTAGGACAGCGCCTCAGCGACCCTGGCCTGCAACGCATCCCCGGACAGCCCCAGATGCGCCGGCCCGAACGCCACGTCGCGCCCCACTGTGGGGGTGAACAGCTGATCATCGGGATCTTGGAACACCACCCCGACCCGCCTGCGCACCTCGGTCAACGTGCGCCGCCCCACCGGGACACCGCCGATGGACACCGACCCGGCCGACGGGGTGAGTACCCCATTGAGCTGCAATATCAGGGACGTTTTGCCCGCACCGTTCGGGCCGAGTAGGGCGACCCGCTCACCGAAGTCGATCCGCATCGAGACGCCGGACAGCGCTTGGCGTCCATCCGGGTAGGCGAAGTCGACGTCCCGCATTTCGATTGCGGGGACGTGGGCCGGTGGCTGTGATCCGATGAACCGGCCACGGCGAATCTGCGGTGCGGGGGCGGGCGCGCGGATGGCACGGCGAGCCCGCCGGGAACCACTGGCCGGGCCGTCTCCGTGCGGCGTCAGGGAGATCGGCGTGCCGACCTTGGACTCGTACCCGGGCAGCTGGACCCGGTAGGCGCACAGGTCGCAGTTCATCCGCACGTCGCCGGCGCGCGCCTCGCGGTAGCGCTCGAGCACCAACCGGGCCAGCCGCGGGTCGGGCCCCAGATGGGCGGCGCCGAGGACCTCGACCTCCGGATGATCCTGCCCCCATCTGGCGGCCTCGGCATAGATCCGGTTCAGCAGAACGCCGGGAAAGAGGAAAAACGGAGCCACCACCGCAGTCCCGGCGCCGAGCAGGCGCAGCCGATCCAGGGTCTCGGGGACCGAGGGCGTGGCGACGGACACGAAGCCGGGCTCGACCGTGCCCAGCCCGCGGCCATCGGCGAGCAACCGGCTGACCTTCCACAGATCAGCACAAGCGTCCGGATCGCTACAACCGCGACCGATCAGCGCTACCCCCAGCTTCTCCGGGTCGGCATCACCGGCGAGGTCCCGGATCCGGTCCGTGACGACCTCCAGCACATTCGGTTCGATGCCGAGGTCGCGAGCCAGGGTGAAACGCACCTGCGGATGCCGGGCCCGGGCCCGGGCCAGCGCGGCGGGGCCATCGTTTTTCAGGTGCCCGGCGGCCAGCAGCACCAGCGGCACGCTGACGATCTCGGTGGCGCCGCGCGCGACCAGGTCGTCGATGGCCTCATCGACGGTGGGTGAGGCCAGCTCGATGAAACCGAATCCGGTCAGCAGCTCACCCGCCGCAGCGCGGATCGTGCCGGCCAGCGCCCAGAACTCATCAACCCCGTCCGCGTCCCGGCTGCCGTGCCCCACCACCAGCATGGCTCGGGTCATGCCAACGCCAAGCCGATCGTGGCCAGCGCCGGCACGGCCAGCGCACCGGCCCACGCCCCTGGTGGGGCCGCGGCACCGGTCAGCGCGGCGGGCAACGTTCCGGTGTACCCGCGCGAGGCCATCGCGAGGTACACCCGCTCACCGCGCTCGAAGGACCGGACGACAAGTGCGCCGAGCCCGGCCGTGACGTCGCGGACCTGCCAGAGCCATCGCGGATTGCCTCCCCGGCACAGCGCCGCGGTCCGCATCCGGGCCAGGTCGGCCGCCAGCACCTCGAGATAGCGCACCATGAACGCGGCGACCGCGGTGAACACCCGCGGCACCCGCAGCCGCTCCAGACCGGTGATGATCTCCGGCAGCGGCGTGGTGGCGGCCAGGATTCCGGTAGCCAGCAGCCCGAACGTCGCCTTGAGCGTGATGGTTGCCGCGGCGTGCAGCCCGGGCACCGACAAGGCAATACCGGCCACCGCCAGCCGCGGTGGCCCCCCGAGCACCGGCAATACCAGCACGAACAGCACGAACGGTACTTCCACGAGCAGCCGGCGGGCCAGGATCAACGGTGACAGCCGGGCCAGCGTGGCGACCGTGGTGACCAGCAGCAGGTCCCACAGGTAGGGCCGGTACGCGCCAGCCGGCGTGCAAGCGACAGCCAGCACGAACAGCACGGTGGCAGCCACCTTGCACTGTGGTGCCAGCCGGTGCACCGCAGTGTCGGCGGGGACGAGCAGGCTGTGGTGCGTCGCGCTCACGACGGCACTCGTCGCTCAGAACTGTGCACGGCTCACCTCGCCCGCGACGACCGAAGCGGTGACGTCCAGAGCGGCGACCTCCCCGATCACCACGGTCAGCGGCGCGGGCAACCGGGCCGGCGGGGGCTGCGCCAATGTGCCGCGGACGGTGCGCTGGTGCGGGCGGGTCGCGGCGCTGATCGCGGCGACCGGCGTGTCGGGCGCCATCCCGCCCGCCCGCAGCGCCGCGATCACGCGCTGCAGTGCGGCCCGTCCGGTGAGCAGCACCACCGTGCCACCCAGGCGGGCCACTGCGTCCCAATCGACTGCATCGATGTCGTCGTTCCCGGCGACTACAGTCAGTGTGCGAGCGCGCTGGCGGACCATCACCGGAATCCCCGCCGCGGCCGGTGCGGCCACCGCGGCGGACACCCCGGGCACCACCTCAACGGCCACTCCAGCGTTGGCAAGTGCTACTGCTTCTTCACTGCCGCGGGACACCACGAAGGGGTCACCCGATTTCAGCCGCACCACGCAGGCACCGGTCCTGCCGAGCTCGATGAGCAGGGTGTTGATCTCGTGCTGCGGTGGTGCCGGGGTGGCGCCCTGCTTGCCGACGCAGTGCCTGATAGCGTCCGGCGCGAGCGCCAGGATCTCGGCCATCGAGGGGCGGTCGTACACCACATGCTCGGCTGCGGCCAGCAACGCGGCACCGCGCTGGGTGAGTAGCTGTGGATCGCCGGGTCCGGCACCCACCAGATGAACGGTCACAATGCCGCCTCCGCGGTCACGGTTGCGCACCGAGGGACCGGGCGGTCACCAGCCAGTCACCGAGACGGCTGGTGGTGGCGCCGCCGACGATCACCACCGTATGCATACCGGCCTTGGCTGGGTCCAGCGTGCCCAGCGTCGTCAGCTCCACCTGCTCACTGTCCCGTCCCGCGTTGGTGACCAGCCCAACCGGGGTGTGACCGGGCCGGTACTCCGCCAGGACATCGCGTGCTCTGCCCAGCTGCCACGACCGGCCCCGGGAGCGGGGGTTGTACAACGCCAGCACCAGATCCGCGGCAGCCACCGCGCGCAGTCGCGCTTCGACCGCGTCCCACGGCGCGAGCACATCGGACAGCGTCAAGCAGGCGAAGTCGCGGGCTAGCGGAGCGCCGAGTGACGCCGCGGCGGCGCTTGCCGCCGTGATGCCAGGTACCACGCGCACCACCGGACGCTGCGCCGGTGCGAGTGCGGCAGCGGCTGTCAGCGCCAGCGAGGCCATCCCGTAGATTCCGGCGTCACCGGAGGACACCAGGGCCACCCGGGCACCGCCGGCGGCGGCGCGTACCGCGTCCTGGGCGCGTTGCTGCTCAGTGCCGATGCCGCTGGGCAGCGTGCGCTGGTGCGGGCCGGTGAGATCCGCGCAGCTGTGCACATAAGCCTGGTAGCCGACCACGAGCTGGGCGTCCCGTACGGCATCCTCGGCAGCTCGGGTGCGATGCGCCGCACTGCCTGGCCCCAGACCGACGATGCTGAGCGTGCCCGTCACGGTAGCTGCACCAGCACCGGATCCAGCGTCATGTCCGTCCATCTCTCCACGATGGTGATTGCTTCGTTGGCGATGCGCTCAGCTCGACCGAGTGCGTCAGTCTAGCGCTGACAACACGGGCTATTTGTGATCGATTCTGGTCCATGATCGCTGTTCGTGGCCGGTGCGGCCCACCGCGGCCGCCACGGCTGGGCAGTCATGGCAACCCGCGTTTTCCAGGCGGGATGGGCCGTCCCGAGGTGCTACCCGGTGTCGAGCGGCGGCGACAGCCGTGCGAGTAGGTGGGGTCGTAGAGCCGGCTGCGGGAACCCGTGCCCGACAGCGCCGGTCCTACCAGTACCAGCGCGGCAGTGCGGATCCCGGACCCGCCCAGCGCGTCGGCCAGGCCGTCCACCGTGGTGATGATCACGGTCTCGTCCGGCCAGCTGGCTTTCGCGACGACGATGGCCGGAGTCTGCGGTGGGTAGCCGGCCAGCAGCTCCTCGCGCAACAGGCTTGGCCGGGCTGCGGACAGATAGATGGCCATGGTGGTCGTGTGGCGAGCGAAGCCGGCGACGCTCTCGCTCGAAGGCATCGACGCTGCGGTCCGGCCACCACCAAGCCGGGTGAGCACGGCGCTTTGGGCCACCCCGGGGACAGTGAGCTCTACCCCGGCGGTGGCCGCAGCGGCAGCCAGCGATCCGACTCCCGGAACTATCTCGAATTCCCGGTGCTGTTCCCGGCACCAGGACAGCTGCTCGGTCAGCGCGGAGTACAGCGAGACATCGCCCGAGTGCAACCGCACGATCATGGTGTCCGGGTGCGCGGCGTACACCGCGAGCACATCCTCCAACGTCATGCCCGCCGAGTCGTGAATTTCGACCCCGTCGCGGCAGTGCTGCAACACTTCGGCGGGCACCAGCGAGGACGCCCAGACCACAACATCCGCCGCGGCGAGCCGGTTCGCGCCGCGCAGAGTGAGCAGATCAGGCGCGCCGGGTCCGGCACCCACGAACGAGATCAGCCCAGTGGCCGGTTGCATCAACCCATCCCCTCTGGCGTAGCCGCGCCGAATCACCGCAACGACAGCGTGAGACAGGCGATGGGGGCACCGATATCCGCTGCTTGCGAGGGTCCTTTAGGAATGTGCATCCCGTTGTGCACCACGATCGAGTGCGGTACGCGGTCGGTGAGGACGAAGGGGATGGTGGTGGCCGACGTGCCGGTTCCGGCGTCGTCAGTCTGCACATCGAGCCAGATCTCGTTGTACGGGTTGACGTATCTGGGGTCAGTCGACGGCGTTGCGGATGTCGCCGCAGGATCAAGGTGCTCCTGGAAACGCGCGCCGGCCGCGCCAGGAGTGGCCCCGCAAGCCTTGTCGTAGGCATACACGGTGTAGCCGCGGTCAGGCAGCAGCCCCAGCACCGTGAGCTGAGCCGTGGATCCTTCCGAAGTCGGGATGATGGTGGCCGTCATGGCGGCCCCGATCGGGGCCAGATCGGGATCGTAAGTGATGGCCTTCGACGTGGAGTTCGGCATTGTGAGCGTGCCGCTGCCGAACAGGACCACCGGTTTCGGACTGCTGTACCAGGCGACCGGCGCGGGCCGGCCGGGTTCGCCGTCCGGAGAGATGATCGGCATCAGGATCAAGACCGCGCCGACTGCCACGAACGTCGGCCGTGGCCAACGCGTGTGAGGTCGCTCACTTCCGGCGCGCATGGCTGTATCGTGCCACCCGGAATGTGCAGGGCGAGAAAGGTTACTTAGCGTCGGGGTCACTTTCCATAGCGAGGACGAAGTTCTTTACGTAGCGCACCGCCAATTCTTGACGGTCAGTCGGGTGGGGTGCCCATGTGAGCGCGTCCCCGGCGAGGTTGAGTAGCTGGTCGTCGTCGAGTCTGGAGACGATCAGGCGGGCGAGTTCCTCCCCCTCAAGGTCCGGACGCAGGCGCCGGGCGAGTACATACTGGGTACCAAGATCGTCATCGTGATCACCGATGTCCATTCGGAGTCTCCGTTCGGCCCGCCACCTTCGTACAGCACCATTGTGACTGGTGGCGGCAAGGCACGGCAGGACCACAGAAGGAGCCGGACATGGCGTGGGCGGCGCACCCGATTGAGGTTGAGTCATATCGCATACTCCGCTCCCAGGTGGACACCTCGCGGTTGCCGCCGATCACCCGTGCGGTGACCGAGCGGGTCATCCACGCCAGCGCAGACCTCGCCTACGCGACCGACCTGTGTTGCGACGAGGACGCCCTGGGCGCGGGGCGGCGTGCGCTGGCCATGGGGATGCCGTTGGTGGTCGATGTCCGGATGCTCGCCGCCGGTATCACGTCCCGGGACTGTGTGGTCGCGCTCGACCTGACGCCGGCACCGATGCCGGGACTGACGCGCTCTGCGGCGGGTATCCGGGCGGCCGCGGCTCAGCATCCCGAGGGCGCGGTGTGGGCGGTGGGCAACGCGCCGACCGCGCTGCGCGAGCTGATCCGCCTCGCCGCGCAGGGATCGGTCCATCCCGTGTTGGTGATCGGGCTGCCGGTCGGGTTCGTCGACGCGGCCGCCGCGAAGACGGCATTGCGGGAGTCGGGCCTGCCGGCGCTGTCCAACCGCAGCGCCAAGGGCGGCACCGCGGTCGCTGCCGCGGTGGTCAATGCGCTGCTGTGCCGGCAGCCGCCCCCGTGACGCCGTACCTGGTGGGGCTGGACCTGGCCGGGCGCCGGGTCGTGGTGGTCGGCGCAGGCACGGTCGCGCAGCGGCGGCTACCGCGGCTGATCGCGGCCGGAGCCGACGTGCTGCTCGTCGCTCCCGAGGCCACCCCAGCCGTCGAGGCGATGGCCACTGCGGGCGAGCTGCGCTGGGAGATCCGCGGCTACGCCGACGGCGACCTTGAGGGCGCCTGGTACGCCCTGGCATGTAGCTCCGATCGCGCGGTGAACGCGGCGGTGGCCGCCGAGGCGCAACAGCGGCGGGTGTTCTGCGTGCGCGCAGATGATGCCACCGGTGGGAGTGCGGTCACCGCTGCCACCGGCGAGCATGACGGGTTGCTCATCGGTGTGCTGGCCGGGCGCCGCCCGCGCCGGTCCGCCGCCGTTCGGGATGCGCTGGTCGACGCCCTGCGCACCGGGATGGTGGACGACGCGCCCGACGCCGAGGATCACATCACCACACCAGGGGTGGCCCTGGTCGGCGCCGGACCCGGCGATCCGGATCTGATCACTGTGCGAGGGCGCCGGCTGCTGGCCCGTGCCGACGTGGTGCTGGCAGACCGGCTGGCGCCCCGGGAGCTGCTCGACGAGCTCGGCGCACACGTCACGGTGATCGACGCGGCGAAGGTGCCGTACGGCCGCGCGATGGCCCAGGATCAGATCAACGCACAGTTGATCGAGCACGCCCGAGCCGGCCGGTTCGTGGTGCGCCTCAAAGGCGGCGATCCCTATGTCTTCGGGCGCGGCTTCGAGGAAGTGCTGGCCTGCGCGGACGCCGGGATACCGGTCACCGTGGTTCCCGGGGTCACCAGCGCCATTGCGGTGCCGGCCGCGGCCGGGATCCCGGTGACCCACCGCGCGGTGACCCACGAGTTCGTCGTCGTGTCCGGCCATGTGGCGCCAGACGATCCCACCTGCCTGGTGAACTGGCCGGCGCTCGCGCGATTGCGCGGCACCCTGGTGCTGCTCATGGCGATGGAGCGAATCGGCGTGTTCGCCGAAACTCTGATCACCCACGGCAGGCCGCCGGACACCCCGGTCGCGGTCATTTCCAACGGCACGCTGCACCGCCAGCGGGTGGTGCGCTGCACGCTGCGCGAAGCAGCCGACCGCATCGCCGCAGCCGGTATCCGCCCGCCCGCCATCGTGGTGATCGGGCCGGTAGCCGGCCTCGTGAGTGAGTACTCGTGAGTGAGTAACAGTGCTACCGCGCCACACGCAACTCACGAGTTCCTGCATCAGCGACCTGTTGAGGCAACCCGCGAGCGGTGAACCACTCAGTCACGATCTGGACGTCCCGGGCGAGGAACTCGCGCCCCTGCGGGTTGGCGACGATATCCACTGCCTGCGGTAGGTCGATGAGCACCAACCGGCCGCGGTGTACCAGCAGGTTGAACGGGGACAGGTCGCCGTGTGCCAGCCCGTCGCCGACGAGGATCAGCAGGGCGTCGACGAGCTGGTTCCACAACGCGCGTAACTGCGCCGGCCCGGGGCGCAGCTGGGCCAGCCGGGGCGCTGCCTGCCCGTCTGCCTCATCGAGGTACTCCAGCAGCAGCTCGGTGCCGTGCAGCTGGACCGGGTAGGGCACGGGCGCGCCGAGTCGCCACAGCCAGCTCAGCGCGGTGAACTCGGCGGCCACCCACTGGCCGGCCAGCAGATCACGACCGAAGGCGGTGCGCCGCGCCATCGCCCGGGTTTCCCGGGAGCGGCGCACCCGCCGGCCTTCCAGGTATGACGCGTCACGGTGGAACATCCGGTGCTCGGCGGTGCGGTAGCGCTTGGCGGCCAGCAGGCAGCTCCGGGACGTGCCGGGCACGGCCCGCTGCACCAGGTGTACGTCGGCTTCCTTACCGGTCTTGAGCACGCCGAGCTCGGTGTCGACCGCGGCGAGGTCAGTGACCAGCCAATCTGGAAAAGGCGCAGGACCGTGCTGACCCGTCTCCCAGGTGGACCATCGGTCACCGGTGGCCGGGCCGGCATCGGGTAGCGCTGGATCAGGGCTGCGCCGGTGTGCCGGCGTGCGGTCATCTGCTACCGGGCAGTCGTCATCGAATCGGGGTCGCCGACGGCGTGGGCGGGGGTCATCGAAACGGCTGCGCCGAACGGGCAGCCGGTCGTGGTGCGGCATGGGAAGGTGCTCCTGGGAAGTGGCGCCCCCCGGGAACTCAGCCGGAAGGGCGGCGGGACGGTCGGCCCTGAACATGCGTGACACCGCGGACTGTCATGTCTGGCCACCTCCTCCCGATTGCCAATCACCATCCGTAGTCCAGCGCAGCATTGCCGCTATCCGGCGGCCGGGCAATCGAATTCCGCACCGTCCGGTGGCGCTTACCGCCCCGGCCCGGGTAGGTACTTCTGGTGGGATTCGATGCGCTCAGTCTTGATGCCCTCCGCGCGCGCAGGACGATGAAGTGGTCCCGTTACCCACCCGACGTGCTGCCAGCCTGGGTTGCGGAGATGGATTTCCCGCTGGCCCGTCCGGTGCTCGACGCGGCCCGTGGGGTGCTCGACGCGCACGACCTGGGCTATTCCGAACCGGCGGGTCTGGCCGAGGCGTTCGCCGGCTGGGCGGCGCGGTATCAGGGGTGGTGGCCCGATCCTGCGCTGGCCTGCCCGGTAGCCGACGTGATGGCCGGGATCGAAGCGGCGCTGCGGGTGCTGACCGAGCCGGGCGACGGCGTCGTCCTGCTCACTCCGGCGTATCCACCGTTTGTCGTACTGCTCAAGGCGCTGGGCCGGCTTCCGGTGGCATGGCCGCTGCTGGACCGGCCGCAGGGATGGGCACTGGACCTACAGCGACTGGACGACGCGCTGCGTGACGATGCGCGCGGGTTATTGCTGTGCCACCCGCACAACCCCACCGGCCGGGTGTTCAGCAGTGCAGAGCTGGTGGCTGTTTCGGAGATCGTGGAGGAGCGAGGCGCTCACGTGATCTCCGATGAGGTGCACGCCCCATTGCTGGCCACCGACCTCAAGTTCACCCCGTACGCTGCCAGCTCGCCACCGGCAGCTGCCCACTCGGTGACCGTCACCAGCATCTCCAAGGGCTGGAACGTGCCCGGGTTGAAGTGCGCGCTGCTGCAGGGCCAGCCGGGCACCGCGCGGGTCGTCGACGCGGTGCCGCAGTATGAGCGGCTGCGCGCGTCGGCACCTGGAGTCGCCGCCAGCATCGCGGCCTGGGTCGATGATGGTGGCTGGCTCGACGAGCTGCGGCAGCACCTGGATCGAACCCGTGCCGAGCTGGCCGGCTGGGTGCGACGGACACCCGGGGTACGGGCGCATCCCGGGACGGCGGGTTACCTGGCCTGGTTAGACTTGCGCGAGGCCGGGCTCGGTGACGACCCAGCCCGGTTGTTGCTCGAGCGGGGACGCCTTGCGGTGAGCCCGGGACATGATTTCGCGCTGCCCGCCGACCAGGGGATCGGGCGGATCCGGCTCAATCACGGCACCTCGTTGGCTGTCCTGCGTGAGGCGCTACGCCGCATCGAGCGCACTATCGAGGGTTAGTTGCCTGGTCGGGTATCGCAACACGCGTGCGGCGGCTCTTCGCGGCATGTATCTCACTCAAGGTCTGCACCGTAGCGTGCAGCAAAAGCCGGATGGCATAGCCACGATCTTCGGTGACCGGGTCCGAACGTTCGCCGAACAGCATGAACGCGTCTCTCGGTTGGCCGGCGCCCTACGCGCGCTGGGTGTCGCCCCCGGCGATCGAGTGGCCTACCTCGGCCTTAACTCCGATTGTTTCGTCGAGTACTGCCTCGGGGCGCCGTGGGCGGACGCTGTGGTCAATCCGGTCAATATCCGCTGGTCGCCGACGGAGATCGGCTACTCGCTCGCTGACTCCCAAACGCGGGTGCTGCTGGTGGATGACGCGTTCGTCGGTTCGATGCCGGCCATCCAGCAGCACTATGGCGGGCTGGACACCCTGATCCACGTCGGTGACGGGGACCCGCCGGAGGGCATGCTGGGCTACGAAGCGCTGGTCGCTCAGGGTCCTGCGGTGGAAGACGTCCGCCGGGGTGGGGACGCGCTGGCCGGGTTGTTCTATACCGGCGGTACCACTGGCTTCCCCAAGGGCGTGATGCTCTCCCACGCCAACCTGCTCACCTCCACCTTGGGATCGTTGGCCACCGGCATCGTTGGATTCGGCGGTCGCGTTCTCGTCGTCACACCGATGTTCCACATCGCGGGCCTGATCCCGATTGTCAGCTCGTTGATCAGTGGCAGCACCATCGTCATCGTGCCCGCGTTTAACCCGGTCGCGGTCATGCGGGCCATCGAGCGCCACCATGTCACTGATGTGGTGCTGATCCCGATCATGATCCAGCTGCTGGTGGACCACCCGCAGTGCGCCGAGCACGACCTGTCCAGCCTGCAACGACTGGTCTACGGCGGCTCCCCGATCTCGGTCGCGGTGCTGGACCGGGCCCGCAAGGCGTTGCCGCACACGAGTTTCGCCCAGCTCTACGGCCAAACTGAGCTGTCCCCGACGGCCACCATCCTGATGCCCGCTGACCATGAGGAGTCCGGTCCGCACCCCGGCCGGCTGCGTTCCGGGGGGCAGGCGGCCCCACACGCCGAGGTGCGCATCGTGGACCCGGCAGGCAGCGAGGTGCCCCGCGGCGAAGTCGGGGAGATCGTGTGCCGGGGTGGGCACGTGATGCTGGGTTACTGGGGCAAACCCGCGGAGACCGCCGCAGCGCTGCGCAGCGGCTGGGTGCACACCGGAGACGCCGGATGGATGGACGACGACGGCTACCTCTATGTCGCCGACCGACTCAAGGACATGATCGTCACCGGCGGCGAGAACGTGTACTCCACCGAGGTGGAGAACGCAGTGGCCGCGCATCCGGCGGTCGCGAACTGCGCGGTCGTCGCAGTGCCCGACGACCTCTGGGGGGAACGGGTCCATGCGATCGTGGTGCGAAAGCCCGGCGCCGAGGTGACCGAGGAGCAGATCCGGGACCACGCCAAGACCCTGATCGCCGGCTACAAGGCACCCCGCACCGTGGAGTTCGTCGGCGTGCTACCCGTCACACCGACCGGGAAGGTCCTCAAGCGCGAGCTGCGGGCGAAGTATTGGGCCGGCACGGAACGCGGCGTGAACTAAGCGGTGCCACCATGTGGTATGGACCGCCAGCAGCTCCGAGCCCGCCAGGACCCGCTCAAGCAGCGGTACCGGGACGACGCCACAGCCGCACTCGTGACCCTGCGGACACAGGCCCGTCTTGGTGACGGAATCACGTGCTCGGTCCAGACGGGCCGGGCGCTGGCCGAGGCCGGTCTGCATCCCGCCACCGGAGGCGACGGGTTGTCGCTGTGCTCGGGCGACATGTTGCTGGAGGCGCTGGCTGCCTGCGCGGGTGTAACACTGCGCGCGGTGGCCACGTCGCTCGACATCCCCGTCGTCGGTGGCACCGTGCACGTCGAAGGCGACCTTGACTTCCGAGGCACGCTGGCGGTTTCCCGGGAGGCGCCCGTCGGCTTCCGGGCTATCCGCTTGCGGTACTCCCTGGACACAGCCGCGACCAGCGAGCAGATCGACACGCTGATCCGGCTCACCGAGCGCTACTGCGTCGTATATCAAACCCTCGCCGGTGCTCCCGAGCTGTCCTCGAACTGGGAGACGGCATAGCCGCCGCCGGGCCACGGCGGTTACCCGCGATGGCTGCCGACGCAGAACTCGTTGCCGTCCGGATCCGTCAGTACCGTCCACCACAGTCCCGGGGCGTTGTGCTCGGCCAGTACCCGATGCGTCCAGTGCGATGCACCCGGTTCTTGCCGATCGGAAGGCTCATGCCGCGGACGTCTAACCGGGAGGACCGACCTTCTTGGCGCGGGATACGCTGCGATCTCCGCAAGTCGCTTGCCTGAGGAGTCCCAAAGCCATGATCACCAGGTTGTCGGCGCTGTTCCTGCGCACCCTGCGCGAGGACCCAGCGGATGCCGAGGTGCCGAGCCACCGGCTGCTGGTGCGCGCCGGGTACGTCCGCCGCGTCGCCCCGGGGATCTATTCGTGGCTGCCGCTGGGACTGCGGGTGCTGCGCAACATCGAGGCCGTGGTGCGCCAGGAGATGGACGCGATCGGTGCGCAGGAGATTCAGTTCCCCGCGTTGTTGCCCCGCGAGCCATACCAGGCCACCGGTCGCTGGACCGAGTACGGCCCGAATGTGTTCCGGCTACGCGACCGCAAGGGTGCCGACTACCTGCTCGGCCCCACTCACGAGGAGCTGTTCACGCTCACCGTCAAGGGTGAGTTCAGCTCTTACAAGGACTACCCGGTGATCCTGTACCAGGTGCAGACCAAGTACCGGGATGAGGAACGCCCGCGCGCCGGAATCCTGCGCGGCCGGGAATTCCTGATGAAGGACTCGTACTCCTTCGACCTGTCCGATGACGGGCTGGCGCGCTCCTACCAGCTGCACCGGGATGCCTACATCAAGATCTTCGACCGGCTCGGGCTGCGCTACGTGATCGTGTCGGCGGTGTCCGGCGCGATGGGCGGCTCCGCCAGCGAGGAGTTCCTCGCCGAAGCCGAAACCGGCGAGGACACCTTCGTGCGCAGCACCGAGTCCGGATACGCGGCCAACGTCGAAGCGGTGACCACCCCGGCCCCTCCGGAGCTGCCCCTCGAAGGCCAACCCGCTGCCCGGGTTCTGCACACCCCGGATACGCCCACCATCGACACGCTGGTCGACCACCTCAACGGGGCAGGTCTAGGCCGCACCTTCAGCGCCGCGGACACCCTGAAGAACGTCATGGTCAAGACCCGTCAACCCGGAGCGACGGACTGGGTACTGGTCGGCGTGGGAGTGCCGGGCGACCGCGAGGTCGACATGAAACGGTTGGCCGCCTCGCTGGACCCGGCCGAGGTGGCGCTGCTCGACGACGCCGACTTCGCCGCGCACCCGTTCCTGGTCAAGGGCTACATCGGGCCGGGCGCGCTGGCTGAGCACGGGGTACGTTACCTCGTCGATCCCCGGGTGGTGCGGGGCACCGCGTGGGCCACTGGCGCGGACCGCTCCGATCATCACGTCGTCGACCTGGTCTGCGGACGCGACTTCACCCCCGACGGCACCATCGAGGCCGCCGAGGTGCGCGCCGGCGACCCGTCGCCGGACGGGGCCGGCACCCTGGTCGCCGCCCGCGGGATCGAGATCGGGCACATCTTCCAGCTCGGCCGCAAGTACACCGACGCCTTCGCTTTGGACGCGCTGGGACCCGACGGCAAGCCGATCCGGATCACCATGGGTTCCTACGGCGTCGGGGTTTCCCGATTGGTCGGCGCCATCGCCGAGCAGAGCCACGACCAGCACGGGCTGGTGTGGCCCCGCGAGGTCGCCCCCGCCGACGTGCACGTGGTGATCGCGGGTAAGGACGAGACGATCCGCGCCACCGGTGAGCAGTTGGCCGCTGAGTTGGACGCCGCCGGTGTGCGGGTGATCCTCGATGACCGAACGGCCACTCCCGGCGTGAAGTTCGCCGACGCCGAGCTGATCGGCGTGCCCACCATCCTGGTGGTCGGCCGCGGCCTCGCGTCGGGTGTTGTGGAGGTCAAAGACCGGGCCACGGGCGAGCGTACCGAGGTGCCGGTGGACGGCGCGGTGGCGCACCTGCAGGAGTTGTGTAGCAAGTAGCCATCAGTTGGCCTGGAACCTCAGCTGGCCAGGAAGCTCAACCGCACGGTGCGCGTCGGATTGTCGATGTTGATGTCCACCAAGCAGATCGACTGCCAGGTGCCCAGCGCGGGCTGTCCACCGAAGACCGGGACGCTGGCGTAGGGGGGTAGCAGCGCGGGTAGCACGTGGGTGCGGCCATGCCCGGGCGAGCCGTGCTGGTGGCGCCACCGGCCGTCGGCTGGCAGCAGCTCGCGCAGCGCAGCCAGCAGGTCAGCCTCACTGCCTGCGCCCGTTTCGATCACGGCCAGCCCCGCGGTCGCGTGCGGCACCCACAGATGCAGCAGCCCGTCGCCGGCACCGATCCGCTCCAGGAACTCGCGGCACTGATCCGTGAGGTCGGAGATCTGTTCCCGGGAGCCGGTCTGAATACGAATTTGCTCGGTGTGCACCGCTTACGGTCCTTTCTTACGGCGCTCCGGGAAACGGCACGGTCAGGGGAACCGTGCCGGCGATCACCCGCCAGCGGGTGGCCCGCACGGCCGCTGCGGTCAGTGCCTCCAACGCGGCCCCGCGCAGATCCGGATCATTCGGGCTGCGTTCCACCACTGACCGCCACGCGCCGGCAGCGTCGGTTTCCGCGGTGATCACCAGCCGCAGCGCTGAGGCAGCGTCGGTAACAGGTTCTGGACTGAGATATCCCGGTTCCGGCGGCGCTGGTGTCACTCCCGCGTCGAGGAGCAGTCGCTCAGTCGCGTCGCGCCGGGCCTGGTGGGCGGTCGCGGCCTCGTCAAGCCGGCGCGTCAACGCGCTCGACACGAACGCGCCCGCCACCCCGTAAACCCACACCGCGGCATGCTCGGCCGCCAACGCGCCCTGCAGCGCCGCCACCGGCACCCGGCCGCCCGCCTCCCCATCCCGACATGGAGACATGTCGGGATGGGGGCCGGAAGGGCGAGGGAGAGTCATGTGAGCAGGGCGGTGTGGGTGGCGCAGCAGGCTGCGACCGACGCGAGCAGGGCCGCCCGGTAGCCGGGCAGCGTGAGTACGAGCGCGGCCGCTTCGTCTTGTGCCGCGCGCATCGCCTGGGTCAGGGCCGCCTTGGCGGCGGCCGGATCGGGACTGACGGGCGGGGGGACGACCGGCGGCGCCGGCTGCGGGGCGCTGGCAGGCACCGGATCAGGATGTACCCGGTGCAGCTCGGCGCGCAGCGTCCTGGCATGTGCCGCGCGGTCGGCGGCGAGCGCGTTGGCTGCTGCGGCCAATGCCGAATGCGCCCCAGCCACGGCGGCCGCCAGGGCCACGTCGGCCTCAGCGCGCCGGGCAGGTGGCTCCAACGGATCGGGCGCCTCTGGGGCGGTCGCCGATACCGTGCATCCGGCCAGCGCCGTCGGACCGGCCAGAAACAGAGCCGCAGTGGTGGCTCCGGCGGCCAGCGCGCGGCGACGGCTGGGACGGGCCTGGAACACGGTTGACCATCTTGCCAGGCCGCTGTTTTGCGACAGGCTCGTACACCGTGATCCACTTGGCGCCGGGCGGTCGCGCAACGCGATACCCTAGGTGATCCAGACCGTGGGTGCGCCGCGCTGGCGCCGCCTGCACCGCCCCATCGCCAGTGAATACGACCTCGCCAGACAGCACTTCACCAACACCAGGACGTCGAACCCAGGAGGCCACGGTGAGCGCGCATTCAGCGAATCCCGACTCCGCAATCGAGTCGGTCGTGCGCGAGGCGGTAGCCGGCACCGGGTTCGAGCTCGAGAACCTGGAGGAGCTGCGCGCCGGCCAGCGCCGATTGATCCGGGTGGTCATTGATTCGGACGCCGGTGTCGGACTCGACGACATCACCGCGGTAAGCCGGGCGGTATCGCTGGCGTTGGACCAGCACGACAAGCTCATCGCCGCGCCGTACCACCTCGAGGTGACGTCGCCGGGAGTGGATCGGCCGCTCACTGCGCCCCGGCATTGGCGGCGCAACCGGTCACGGTTGGTGCGCATCTCCCTGGTGGACGGTGGCGAGCTGATCGGCCGGATTGGTGATTGCGATGACGACGGAGTGACACTGCTGACGTCGGGAGCCCTACGTCGAGTGCTCTACACGGAGCTGCGTCGCGCGGTGGTGGAAGTTGAGTTCCGCCCCCCGCCGGCCGCCGAGCTCGAGGTACTCGACGGCGCACGACGGCATGATTTGGAGGAACGGTGAACGTCGATATCGCCGCGTTGCGCGCCATTGAACGCGACAAGGACGTCTCTTTCGAAACGGTGCTCGAGGCCATCGAGACGGCGTTGCTCACCGCGTACAAGCACACCGATGGTCATCAACCGAACGTGCGTATCGACGTCGACCGCAAGACCGGGTTGGTGCGGGTGCTGGCGCAGGAACTCGACGCGGCCGGCAACGTCGTGCAGGAATGGGACGACACCCCGGAGGGATTCGGCCGCATCGCGGCCACCACCGCCCGGCAAGTCATCTTGCAACGCCTGCGCGACGCCGAGCACGAGCGCACCTTCGGCGAGTTCTCGGCCAAGGAGGGCGAAATCGTGGCCGGCGTCGTCCAACGGGACGCCAGGGCGAACGCCCGCGGCGTGGTGGTGGTCAAGATCGGCGATACCGAGGGCGTCATCCCGCCGGTGGAGCAGGCACCGCGGGAAACCTACCGCCACGGCGAGCGAATCAAGTGTTACGTCGTGGGGGTGTCCCGGGGCCTGCGCGGACCGCAGATCACCCTGTCGCGCACGCACCCCAATCTGGTCCGCCGGCTGTTCGCCTTGGAGGTTCCCGAGATCGCCGACGGCACCGTGGAGATCCCGGCGGTGGCCAGGGAGGCGGGGCATCGCTCGAAGATCGCCGTCAGGTCCACTATCGCGGGCGTCAACGCCAAGGGGGCCTGTATCGGACCGATGGGCCAGCGGGTGCGCAACGTCATGAGTGAGCTGGGCGGGGAGAAGATCGACATCATCGACTACTCCGACGATCCGGCGACGTTCGTAGGGAATGCGCTGTCCCCGTCGAAGGTTGTTTCTGTGCAGGTGATCGACGCTCGCGCCAAGACAGCGCGGGTCGTCGTCCCCGATTTCCAGCTGTCGCTGGCGATCGGTAAAGAGGGACAGAATGCCAGGTTGGCCGCTCGGCTGACGGGATGGAAGATTGATATCCGAAGCGATGCGGGGCCGATTGCGGCCCCGCAGGGTCGTGCCGCGCGTGCTGAGGTACCGGTGACCAATGCCGGTTCTCCGCCCGCAGCGCCGACGCGCTAGAATCATGATGGCCCGCCGTCGGGGGACGGTCTACGCCTGCCCGGACGAGATCCGGCGCGACCGCCACGAGCGGCCCGCCGAGCCAGTCCGGACCTGCGTGGGGTGCCGGACCAGGGCGGCGGCTTCCGGATTGCTGCGCGTGGTGGCGGTGGAGGGGATCGTGGTCCCCGACCCGCGGCGACGGCATCCCGGTCGGGGCGCATGGGTGCATCCCGAACTTGGATGTCTGCGTCTGGCCGAGCGGCGCCGGGCCTTCCCGCGGGCGCTTCGCTCCTCGGGTGAGCTCGACACCGCCGCGGTACACGCCTTCCTCACGTGAGCTGTTCGGAGACGGTAGTGGGTCCTCGGCGTGGCCGAGGACATACCCCGCCCGGGACCGCCCCGGCGCGTGGTCAACGCAGAGAGCAGGTCGATTCCGAAATGTACCCGCAGTCGTGAAGCTCTGACAGCGATGGACATGCACTAGTAACGGGGTCGAGCGGGATTGCCGCCGGCTCCACCAGTGAGGAGAGCAGTGGCAGGCAAGGCCCGCGTGCACGAGCTCGCGAAAGAGCTCGGCGTCACCAGTAAAGATGTACTCAAGAAACTCGCCGATCTCGGCGAGTATGTGAAATCTGCCTCCTCAACGGTGGAGGCACCAGTAGCCCGTAAGCTTCGCGACTCGTTTCCTTCCGAGGCCGCCAAGACGTCCCACGCCAACGGCGCTCCGGCCAGTGGTCCCGCCGGTGGTGTCACCACCGGCGGCGGAGCTCCCACTGTCGGCGCAGCGGCCGCTAAGCCTGGTCCGCTCCCTGCGCCCAGTCGCCGGCCGCAGCCTCTGCCTGGCAGTGCGCCTGGTCCTGCGCCTGATATCGGACGCAGTAGTGGAGCTCCGGCAGCGCCGTCGCGGGTCTCTCCCTCGGGAATCCCCCAGCGTCCCGCGCCGGTTGAGCGGCGCAGTGCTCCGGACCGTCCTGCTGTCGGTGAGCCGGCGGTTCGCCCGCCCGCGCCAACCGAGCACCGTCCTGCGGCGGAGCATCGGGTGGCGTCACCGGGCCCAGCGACCGAGCAACGCTCGGGAGCCCGGCCTGACGAGGGCGGTGGCTCCGCAGCGCCCGGAGCGCCACGCCCGCGGTTGCCCAAACCAGGTCCACGCTCGCCGCGGGTCGGCAACAACCCGTTCGGGGTCGGCGGTTCCGCGCCGCCGCGGTCGTCGGGCCAGCGGCCTGGTGCCCCGGCGAGTCCAGCCGGGCCGACCGCCATGCCGCCGCGTCCGGGCGGCGGCAACCGCCCCAGCACCGGCCGCACCGGCTCGCCCGGTAGCGGCGGACCGCGGCCGAATCCCGGCATGATGCCGCCGCGGCCACCGAGCCCCGGTGCGATGCCGAGCCGGCCTGGGCGACCCGGTACCGGTGATGGTGGTCGGGGCGGCCCTGGAGGTCCCGGCGGTGGTCGCGGTGGGCCCGGCGGGCCCGGTGGGCCCGGTGGCCGCGGCGGCGGGGGTGGTTTCCGTGGTGGCGGCGGTGGCGCTCCTGGTGGTTCCGCAGGTGCTGGCGCTGCGGCTGGGGGTGGTTTCCGGGGTGGGCCGGCACGCCCCGGTGCCGGCGGTCGTGGCCGCGGTGGCGCGGCTGGTGCCTTCGGCCGGCCAGGAGGCCCCGCGCGCAAGGGCCGCAAGTCCAAGCGGCAGAAGCGTCAGGAGTTCGACAACATGCAGGCGCCGTCGGTGGGCGGCGTGCGGCTGCCTCGCGGCGGTGGCGAGACCGTCCGGCTCCGTCGCGGCTCCTCGCTGACCGACTTCGCGGAAAAGATCGACGCCAATCCGGCTGCGCTGGTGCAGGCGTTGTTCCACCTCGGCGAGATGGTCACGGCCACCCAATCGGTGTCCGACGACGTCCTCGAACTGCTCGGCCAGGAGATGAACTACCGGATCCAGGTCGTCAGCCCTGAGGACGAGGATCGCGAGTTGCTGGAGTCGTTCGACCTGTCCTACGGCGAGGACTCCGGTGGTGAGGAGGACCTCGAGATCCGGCCGCCGGTGGTCACCGTGATGGGTCACGTCGACCACGGCAAGACCCGCCTACTGGATACCATCCGCAAGGCCAACGTGATGGGTGGCGAGGCCGGCGGGATCACCCAGCACATCGGCGCCTACCAGGTCGCCACCGAGCTCGAAGGCGTGGAGCGGCTGATCACCTTTATCGACACTCCCGGTCACGAGGCGTTCACCGCGATGCGAGCCCGTGGTGCCCGTTCGACCGACATCGCGGTGCTGGTGGTCGCCGCCGACGACGGCGTCATGCCGCAGACGGTGGAGGCGATCAACCACGCGCAGGCGGCCGGCGTGCCGATCGTGGTGGCGGTGAACAAGATCGACAAGCCGGGTGCGGATCCGACCCGGATCCGCGGCCAGCTCACCGAGTACGGGCTGGTGCCCGAGGAGTACGGCGGCGACACCATGTTCGTCGACATCTCCGCCAAGGAGGGCACCAACATCGACGCGCTGCTGGAGGCGATCCTGCTCACCGCGGATGCGTCGCTGGACCTGCGGGCCAACCCGGAGATGGAGGCCCAGGGCGTGGCGATCGAGGCGCATCTGGACCGCGGCCGCGGGCCCGTCGCTACCGTGCTGGTGCAGCGCGGCACGCTACGGGTGGGCGACTCGGTGGTCGCCGGCGACGCCTATGGCCGGGTTCGGCGGATGGTCGACGAGCACGGCGAAGACGTCATCGAGGCGCTGCCCTCACGGCCGGTGCAGGTCATCGGGTTCACCTCGGTGCCGGGCGCGGGCGATAACTTCCTCGTCGTCGACGAGGACCGCATCGCCCGGCAGATCGCCGACCGCAGGCGCACCCGGGAGCGCAACGCCGATCTGGCCTCCCGCCGACGCCGGGTCAGTTTGGAGGACCTGGACCAGGCGCTCAAGGAGACCAGCGAGCTCAACCTGATCCTCAAAGGCGACAACTCCGGCACCGTGGAGGCGCTGGAAGATGCCCTGCTGAAGATCGACGTCGGCGACGAGGTGGAGCTGCGGGTTATCTCCCGCGGTGTAGGTGGCATCACCGAAAGCGACATCAACCTGGCCATCGCGGACAACACCATCGTGCTCGGGTTCAACGTCCGGGCCGACGGTAAGGCCACCGCACTGGCCAACCGCGAGGGTGTGGAGATCCGCTACTACTCGGTGATCTACCAGGCGATCGAGGACATCGAGCAGGCCCTCAAGGGCATGCTCAAACCGATCTACGAGGAGGTGTCGCTGGGCCGGGCCGAGGTCCGCGAGGTGTTCCGGTCGTCCAAGGTCGGCACCATCGCGGGCTGCATGGTCACGTCCGGGGAGATCCGGCGCAACGCCAAGGCCCGGCTGCTTAGGGACAACGTGGTGGTCCGCGAGGACGTGACGGTGTCGTCGCTGCGACGGTTCAAGGATGACGCCTCGTCAGTTCGGGAGGGCTTCGAGTGCGGCCTCACCTTGTCGAACTACCACGACCTGCGGGTCGGAGACGAGGTAGAGACCTACGAACTGCGGGAGAAGCCCCGCACCTGACCCATCGCGGGGGTTGGTCGCCCTTCAAGGGCCACCAACCCCCGCGACGGTGGTCTTCAACAGCTGCCAACCTAGCTACCAACCAGTGGCGGTGTGTCGTGTACGTCGGCGCTCTGGAGCTGGACATCGTCTTCGGTGATGTGCACTCCCTGAAGCAGAAGCGCTCACTTGTCCGCCCTGTGATCGCGGAGCTTCGGCGACGCTTCGACGTAGCGGCGGCCGAGGCCGGGCACGCAGACCTGCATCGCCGGGCGCTGATCGGGGTGGCCGCTGTCGCCACCGACGGCCGCCATGTGCGTGAGGTGCTCGAGGCGTGCGAGCGCCTGGTGGCCGCACGGCCCGAGCTGGAGTTGCTGGCCGCCAGGCACCGGATGTTAGGCCCAGAAGACGACCCTGATGACGACTAGCGTGGGTACTCCTGTGGTGTACCACCGCTGACAATGCTGAGGAGAACGCTGCGATGGCCGACCCCCCACGGGCCCGCCGGCTCGCCAAAAGGATCGCCCAGATCGTCGCGTCCAGCCTGGAGCATGAGGTAAAAGATCCCCGGCTGACAATGGTGACGATCACCGACGCGAAGGTGACTGGAGATCTTCGCGATGCGACGGTCTACTACACCGTGCTCGGACCGACCGTCGACACGCCCCCGGACACCGCCGGGGCGGCGGCCGCCCTGGCCAGCGCGACGGGGATACTCCGTTCCCGGGTCGGCCGCGAAACGGGTGTCAGATTCACCCCGACCCTGACCTTCCGCTGTGACGAGCTGCCAGAGGGCGCCCGCAGGATCGACGAGTTGCTCGCTCGGGTGCATGACGCCGACGCCGAGGTCGCCCGCATCGCGGCGGACGCTGCACCTGCCGGCGATCCCGATCCGTACCGGAGCCGTGAGTGAGCAACAGTGCTTCAGCACCGACCGCCACTCAGCAGGCAGCCACGCTGCTTACGGCTGCCGGGGACGTCACGCTGGTTGCCCACGTGCAGCCGGACGCCGACGCACTGGGCAGTGCGCTGGCTCTAGGACTGGCACTGCGTCAGCGCGGCGCGACGGTGCGGGTGAGCTTCGGCGCGCCGGCGCAGACCCCGGAGTCGCTGGTTGGGCTGGACGTGGCCGGTCTCATCGTGCCGCCAGACCAGGTACCCGCCCGGCCGGAGGTGTTGGTCGCGCTGGACACCGCGAGTCGAAGCCGGCTGGGCTGCCTTGCCGATCGGATCGAGACCGCCGACGCCGTGCTCGTGATAGACCACCATGCCACCAATGATCGATTCGGTACGCATCACCTGGTGGACGTGCGCGCCGAGGCGACCGCAGTGCTCGTGCTCCGGCTGATCGACGCGCTGGAGGTGCCACTGAACGAGCCGATGGCCCGCTGCCTCTACGCCGGCCTGGTAACCGACACCAGCTGCTTCCGGCGGGCTGATCCGAGCACCCACGCCGTCGCCGGCCGGCTACTGGCCGCGGGAGTCGATCCCGAAGCCCTCACCCGTGCACTGCTCGACACCCATCCGTTCGGCTGGTTGCCCATGCTGGCAACGGTGCTCGGCCGGGCGCAGCTCGAGCCCACGTCGGCGCAGGGCTTGGGGTTGGTGCACACGACGGTTCGGCTGGCCGATGCGGCAGGACTGCGCGGCGAAGAGATCGAGAGCGTGGTGGATCTCGTGCGGACCACGTCCGAGGCCGAGGTTGCCGCGGTGCTCAAGGAGATCGGCCCGGATCGGTGGTCGGTGTCGCTGCGCGCCAAGAACCGCATCGACGTCTCTGCCGCCGCAGCTGAACTCGGCGGTGGCGGCCACCGCCTCGCCGCCGGCCTCACCGCCGACGGCACCGCTGACGCCATCCTCGACGCGCTGCGCACCGCCCTGCACAACGCCCCCCGCCTCCAAGCCCCCGCGCTGTAACCCCGACATGGAGACATATCGGGGTTCAGAGGGGTCTGGTCACCCCGATATGTCTCCATGTCGGGGTGAGGTTGTGGCGGGTGGGCTGGTGGTGGTGGATAAGGCCAGTGGGATGACATCCCATGATGTCGTTTCGCGGTTGCGTCGGTTGCTGCGTATCCGCCGGATCGGCCACGCCGGCACGCTGGACCCGATGGCCACCGGCGTGCTCGTCTGCGGGGTAGGGCGCGCCACCAAGCTGCTCGGTCATCTTCCGCTGGAACCCAAGGTCTACCGGGGCACCGTGCGGCTGGGCATGTCCACCACCACCGACGACGCGCAGGGTGAGTGCACCGGCGGCGCCGACGCGTCCGCCGTGAGCGAGTCGCAGATCCGCGCGGCGCTTGCGGGTTTGCGCGGAACCATCGAGCAGGTGCCCAGCACGGTCAGCGCGGTCAAAATCGGCGGTAAACGGGCCTATGCGCTGGCTCGCGCCGGTACGCAGGTGCTGCTGGCTGCCCGCCCGGTGACCGTGTCCCGCTTCGAGTTGCTCGCGCTGCGCCGCGGCCACACCGTGACCGACCTCGACGTACTTGTGGAGTGCAGCGGCGGCACCTACGTCCGGGCGCTGGCCAGGGACCTGGGCGCCACGCTGAGCGTCGGCGGGCACCTGACCGCCCTGCGGCGCACTCGGGTCGGCCCGTACGGCCTGGACATCGCCCGTTCCCTCGACGAGCTGGCCAGCGCCCCCGGCCTGTCGGCGGGGCTGGACGAGGTGGTGACGGCGCTCTTCCCGCACCGCGCCGTCGATAGTCGGCAAGCCCGGGTACTGGCTCACGGTGGATCGTTGCCAGCCGGCGGGTTGGCCGGAACATACGCCGCGATCGACTCCGGTGGCGGCGCCGTCGCGCTACTCGCTGAGCGCGAGGGCCAGGCCCATCCGGTGCTGGTGTTGCACCCTGCCGGTGAGTGATGAGCGCCGGCAGGTGACCAGTTAGCCTCCTGGTCTGTGCAGCGCTGGCGTGGACTTGAGGCGATCCCGAACGGCTGGGGCCGCAGTGTCGTCACCATCGGCGTTTTCGACGGTGTGCATCGCGGTCATGCCCGGCTGGTCAATCACGCCGTGCGGCGCGCCGGGGAACTGGGCGTTCCCAGCGTGCTGATGACCTTCGACCCGCATCCATCGGAGGTGATCCGCCCCGGCAGCCATCCGGCCCAGCTCACCAGTCTGCGCCGGCGGGCGGAGCTGGTCGAGCAATTCGGCGTCGAGGTGTTCTTCGTACTGCCGTTCACCGTCGAGCTGTCCCGGGTGCCGGCCGACGAGTTCGTGCACACGGTGCTCGTCGAGCGCCTGCACGTGGCGGACGTCGTGGTGGGCGACAACTTCACCTTCGGGCACAAGGCGGCCGGGAACATCGACCTGCTGCGCACGTTGGGCCGGCGGTTCGGCTTCACCGCCGAGGGGGTGGGGCTGCTGTCCCAAGGTGAGCTGACGTTCTCATCCACCTATATCCGCTCCTGCATCGACGCCGGAGACGTGGTGGCCGCGGCGACCGCGCTGGGCCGACCGCACCGACTAGAGGGGATCGTGATCCGCGGGGACCAGCGCGGCCGCAGTCTGGGCTACCCGACGGCCAACCTGTCGACTCCCCGGCACGCCGCGATCCCCGCCGACGGGGTGTACGCCTGCCGGTTCGTGCACCGGGGCCGGGACCTGGCGGCGGCAGTCTCGATCGGTACCAACCCGACGTTCTCCGGTCGGGAACGCCGGGTGGAGGCCTTCGTCCTGGATCTCGACGAGGATTTCTACGGCGAACGGGTGGCGCTGGATTTCGTGCAGCGGCTGCGCGGCATGTGTCGCTTCGACACTCCCGACCAGCTAGTGGCCCAGATCGACGACGACGTGGCGCAGACCCGTGCGCTGTTCGAGGAGGCCACGTAAGTGATCGCTGCCCCCTGGGGCTGCTCAGAGCTGGCAGGATGCCAGTATGGGCACGGAAGGGGAGTCCGGTGGACGAGCAGCTCGCTGTCGCGCGCAACGTCGCCCTGCAGCGGGAGTGGTACGGGGAATCGCTCGGCGATCGGGTGCGGCGACTCGTGGTCGCCTTCGACTGCTCCCAGGCGCAGCTGGCCGAGGTTCTCGGCCTGAGCGCACCGATGCTCAGCCAGCTGATGAGCGGTCGTCGCGCGAAGATCGGCAATCCAGCGGTGCTGGCCCGGATGGTGCTGCTGGAGCGGCGGGTGCTCACCCCCGAGGTGGCCTCCGGTGATCCAGCAGCGATCCGGGCCGCGTTGGAGCAGGTCCGCGACTCGCGGCCCACCGTCAGCCGGCCTACGGGAGACTGGGACGCACTTCCGGTGGAGGAGCACGGCAGCTGGAACCTCGACGTCGTGATCGAGGCATTACGCACGGTGGCCGCACCGGCCGAGCTGGCCGCCGCCGCCGGCCTGCTGCGCGAGCAGTGCCCGCAGCTGGCTCGAGTGTTGCGGCATGCGGCGGGCACCGAGGAGGGTGGATCGGCACTCGACGGAGCGATCGGGTAGCTCCCGCAGCGACCGCGGGACGCTGGGTGATCGAGGCCGGCGCCCGCGATGAGCACGTCGGCTGGTAATCTCACCAAGAATCCGGCTGCGGTCCGTGGCGGCCGGCTGAAAATCAGTGCCTTACCGCGTTATTCGCGGGCGCACGGTACACGATGACAGGAGAAGATCAACCCGTGGCGCTGTCCACCGCACAGAAGAGTGAGATCCTTGCCGAATACGGGCTCCGCGAGCGGGACACCGGGTCCCCTGAGGCGCAGGTAGCCCTGCTGACCAAGCGGATCATGGACCTTACCGAACACCTCAAGCAGCACAAACACGACCATCACTCCCGGCGGGGGCTGCTGCTGATGGTCGGCCGCCGGCGAAATCTGCTGAACTACCTCGCCAAGGTCGACATCGCTCGCTACCGATCTCTGATCGAGCGCCTCGGCCTGCGTCGTTGACCCACCAACCGCTGACCGGAAGGGTCAGCTTGATACACAACCACATATCGCCGCACGAGCCGCGTTGCCACCGTCGTCGGGACCGTCGTTCGCCGGTCCTCGGTAGTGGTTCCCGCGAGCACACGAGATGCTCCGGGAGCTTCGATCGAAGACCGGCCTATCGTCCTCATTCCCACGCGATGGTTGTCACCGCCTGGCTCGTGTCGCGAGGAGGAGAACGATGACCAACTCAACCTCAACCTCAACTTCAACCTCAACTTCAACGGGGACGAGCACCTCCACCAATCCGGTTCATGAGACAGCCGCCGTGCTGGATAACGGCGTCTTCGGCACCCGCACGGTGCGATTCGAGACCGGTCGGCTGGCCCGGCAGGCCGCCGGAGCCGTCGTCGCCTACCTCGATGACGACACGATGCTGCTGTCGGCCACCACGGCATCCAAAGCACCCAAGGAGCAGTTCGACTTTTTCCCGCTCACCGTCGACGTCGAGGAGCGGATGTATGCGGCCGGACGCATACCCGGCTCCTTCTTCCGCCGCGAAGGCCGCCCTTCCACCGACGCGATCCTCACCTGCCGACTGATCGACCGTCCGCTGCGTCCCTGCTTCGTCGACGGTCTGCGCAACGAGGTGCAGGTCGTCGTCACGGTGCTCAGCCTCGACCCGGCCGATCCCTACGATGTGCTCGCGATCAACGCGGCGTCGGCGTCGACTCAACTGTCCGGTCTGCCGTTCGACGGGCCGGTCGGCGCCACCCGGATGGCGCTGGTGAGACACGACGAGGCCAGCGGCGGGACCAGCCAGTGGATCGCCTTCCCGACCTACGAGCAACTCGGCCGGGCGGTGTTCGACATGGTCGTCGCCGGCCGGGTGGTCGGTGAGGGCAGCAGCGATGGCGACAGCGATGTGGCGATCATGATGGTCGAGGCCGAAGCCACCGAAGCCGCCATCGAACTGATCGCCGGCGGCGCCGCGGCCCCCACCGAGGATGTGGTGGCAGCCGGGTTGGAGGCCGCCAAACCGTTCATCCGCGCCCTGTGCGACGCGCAGCGGCAGCTCGCTGGCATGACCGGCGGCGCGGAGCTGGACTTTCCCACCTTCCCCGCCTACCAGCCCGACGTCGTCGACGCCGTGCGCGAACTGGTCGCCGACGAGCTGGCGCAGGTCCTGGCTGTGGCCGGCAAGCAGGACCGGGAAAACCGGCTCGACGGGCTCAAGGCCGGTGCGCTGGAGCAGCTGGCTGAGCGATTCGAAGGCCGTGAGAAGGAGATCAGCGCCGCGTTCCGCGCGGTGACCAAGTCAGCGGTGCGCCAGCGCATCCTTCGCGAGCAGGTGCGCATCGACGGTCGCGGGATCACCGACATCCGGCCGCTGTCGGCGGAGGTCGACCTGATCCCCCGGGCGCACGGTTCAGCTCTGTTCGAGCGGGGCGAGACCCAGATCCTCGGCGTCACCACGTTGAACATGCTGCGCATGGAGCAGTCGATCGACTCGTTGTCCCCGGAGACCACCAAGCGTTACCTGCACCACTACAACTTCCCGCCGTACTCCACCGGTGAGACAGGCCGGGTGGGCTCGCCCAAGCGCCGCGAGATCGGTCATGGGGCGCTGGCTGAGCGGGCGCTGGTCCCGGTGCTGCCCAGCCGGGAGGAGTTCCCCTACGCGATCCGCCAGGTCTCCGAGGCGCTGGGCTCCAACGGCTCCACGTCGATGGGGTCGGTCTGCGCGTCGACGATGTCGCTGTTCAACGCCGGGGTGCCGCTCAAGGCACCAGTGGCCGGTATCGCAATGGGGCTGGTGTCCGGCGAGGTCGACGGCAAGCAGACCTTCGTCGCGCTGACCGACATCCTGGGCGCCGAGGACGCCTTCGGCGACATGGACTTCAAGGTCGCCGGCACCAGCTCCTTCGTCACCGCTCTGCAGCTGGACACCAAGCTGGCCGGGATCCCGTCCGATGTCCTGGCCGCGGCGCTGTCCCAGGCCCGCGACGCCCGGTTGACCATCCTCGGGGTGATGGCGCAGGCCATCGACGGCCCGGACGAGATGAGCCCGCACGCGCCGCGGGTCACCGCCATCAAGATCCCGATTGACAAGATCGGTGAGGTGATCGGCCCGAAGGGCAAGATGATCAATTCGATCACCGACGAGACCGGTGCGGACATCTCCATCGAGGACGACGGCACGATCTACGTCGGCGCCAGCGACGGCCCGTCCGCCGAAGCTGCCATCGACCGGATCAACGCCATCGCCAACCCGCAACTACCGAAGGTCGGGGAGCGGTTCCTGGGTACGGTGGTGAAAACCGCCGCCTTCGGCGCCTTCGTGTCGCTGGTACCCGGCAAGGACGGCCTGGTGCACATCTCCAAGCTGGGCAACGGCAAGCGCATCGGCAAGGTCGAGGACGTGGTCAAGGTCGGCGACAAGCTGCGCGTCGAGGTCGCTGACATCGACAACCGCGGAAAGATCAGCCTGGTGCCGGTGCGCGATGAGGATGCCGCCGACAGCTCGGCTGGCAGCCCCGCTACGGACCCTACTGAGGTACCGGCCGGCACGTGACCGCATTGCAGCACCCCGAGGGCGCAGCGCTGTGCCGCAGCGTGTTGCCCTCGGGGTTACGAGTGGTGACCGAGCACCTGCCCGGTTCCCGCTCGGCCGCCGTCGGGATGTGGATTGCGGTGGGATCGCGGGATGAGCCCACCGAGATGGCCGGCGCGGCGCACTACCTTGAGCATCTGCTGTTCAAGGGCACCACGCGGCGCTCCGCAGCGGCGATCGCCGAAGAGATCGACACGGTCGGCGGTGAGCTCAATGCCTTCACCACCAAGGAGCTCACCTGCTATCACGCGCACGTACTCGACGGTGATCTCGACCTCGCCATCGACCTGATCTGCGATGTGCTGGGCGACGCCCGGCTCGATTCCTCGGACGTCGATCTGGAGCGCGGCGTGATACTCGAGGAGATCGCGATGCGTGACGACGACCCGGAGGAGGCGCTGCACGACGAATTCTGTGCTGCCCTGTTCGGGTCGCATCCGCTGGGACGGCCGGTGCTGGGGACCGAGGAGTCGGTCACCGGGATGAGCCGCGACGCGCTGCACCGGTTCTACCGGGCGCGCTACACGCCGCAGCGGATGGTCCTGACGGTGGCCGGCAACGTGTCGCACAGCGCGGTGTTGGCTGCGGTGAGGTGCAGTTTCGGACACCACCTGGCCGGAACCGCGCAGCCGGTGGCGCCGCGCCGCGGCCAAGCCGGGGTCACCGACCGGTGCGCACTGGCGCTGTGCCCCGATTCATCCGAACAGGCCCACCTCATGCTGGGCATGCAAGCCGTGGACCGGTACGACGAGCGGCGCTACGCGTTGGGCGTGCTCAATGCCGCGCTGGGCGGCGGGATGAGCTCACGGCTGTTCCAGCAGGTGCGCGAGCAGCGCGGGTTGGCCTATGCGGTGTACTCGGCGGTGGACCTTTACGCCGACACCGGCAGCCTGTCGGTCTACGCCGGTTGTTCCCCGGGCCGGCTGGGTGAGGTAGCAGTGGTGATCGGTGATGTGCTGGCCGAGCTGGCCCGAGACGGGCTGTCCGGTCGAGAGCTGGCTCGCGCCAAGGGACAGCTGCGTGGCGGGTTGGTGCTGGGTCTGGAGGACGCGCCGTCCTGGATGACCAGGATAGGCACCGCGGAACTGGATCACGGCGCGCACCGCACCGTCGAACATGAGCTGCACCGGATCAACGAGGTGACCACCGAGGAGGTCGGTGCGCTCGCCCGCGAGTTGCTCTCTCAACCGCTCACCGCGGCCGTGGTGGGTCCGTACGCTGCGGTGGATCAGCTACCCGAGCAGATAGCGGAGTTGGTCGCATGACACCGGGTGAGCATGCCGCTGGGGATCGTTCGGCGGAGAATCCGATCCGGGTGGGGGTGCTCGGAGCCCGCGGCCGGGTGGGTACGGAGGTGTGTAAGGCGGTCGACGCCGCCGAGGACATGGAACTGGTCGCAATGGTCGACGCCGGTGACTGGATGTTCAACGTGGCCGACGCGGGCGCTGAGGTGGTCGTCGACTTCACTCACCCGGACGTGGTGATGGACAACGTGCGCTTCTGTGTCGACCAGGGCATCCACGCGGTGGTGGGTACTACCGGTTTCACCGAGGCCCGGTTGGCGCAGGTTCGTGACTGGCTCGCCCCCAAGCCGGATCTCGGCGTGCTGGTCGCCCCCAACTTCGCCATCGGTGCGATCTTGTGCATGCGGTTCGCGGCGATGGCCGCGCGATTCTACGAATCTGTGGAAATCATCGAACTGCACCACCCGCGCAAGGTTGACGCGCCCTCGGGCACCGCAGCTCGCACAGCCTCGCTCATCGCAGCCGCCCGCGCGCAGACCGGGATGGGCCCGTCCCCGGATGCCACCAGCAGCACCTTGCCCGGGGCTCGAGGCACCGACGTCGACGGGGTCCGGGTGCATTCGGTGCGCCTGACCGGGCTCGTCGCGCACCAGGAAGTACTGCTGGGCACCGCGGGGGAGACGTTGACGATCCGGCACGACACGCTGGACCGCTCGTCGTTCATGCCGGGCGTGCTGCTCGGCGTTCGGGCAGTGCTCCACCATCCCGGCCTCACGGTGGGGCTGGAACCGCTGCTCGATCTGTAGGTCGGCGGCAGTGCTCACTGGGTGAGTTCCAGGTCGAGAGGCCCGGTGAGCCGTAGTTCGCGAAATGCGCGGCCATTGGCGTCGAGGGTGCGTATGGTGCCATCCGGTTCCCACCCGGCGCGCCGGTAGAAGCTCAGTGAAGCCGGGTCCTCGGCCGGAACCCAGACGATGCCACGGGTGGCGCCGGCTTCGCGTAGCACCGTCGAAGCTGCGGCGAGCAGCCGTCCGCCATGGCCACGGCGTCCCCATCTCGGTTCTACCAGCAGGGTGCTGACCAGCACGGTGCGCGTCACGTCGGAGGGCACCGTGCCATCGGCTGCGGCTACCTCTTCCTCGGGTGCTGCTCCCGCCACGACGAACCCGACCGGATCGGCACCTTCAGTGGCGATCAGTACCGTGGCGCCACCCCCGATGGTGTCGGCCCACGCTTGCTGCAGTTGCGGTGTGTCCAGCTCATCGAGCGTCCCGGGTGGCAACAGCTCGGCATAGGCGGCCCGCCAGGTCACCCGGTGCAGCGTCGCCAGCACCGGCGCATCCTCCGCAGTCGCGCCCCGTACACCAGCCACTCCCACGCCCTGCACGCTATGCCCCGCCCCCGACATGTCTCCATATCGGGGTCACAGCCCTGCCCCTCGCCTATCCCGACATGGAGACATATCGGGGTTGTGGGCGGGGAGACTGTCGGGGGTGGGTGGCAGCATCGGGTGCTGTGCGGAGCATGGGGATAGACGTTGCGCGCCGGGCTGCGCTGGCGGCGCAGGGATTCGCCGATCCGCGGCCAGCCGGACCGGTGACCCGGCGCCATCTCATGCGCGTGCTGGATCGGATCCGGCTGCTGCAGCTGGACTCGGTCTCGGTGCTGGCCCGGGCGCACTACCTACCGGTATTCAGCCGGCTGGGGCCGTACCCGCGTCAGCTGCTCGATGACGCGGCGTGGGCGCACCCGGTGCGCCGTCCCCGCCCGCTGGTGGAGTACTGGGCCCACGAGGCGAGTCTGATTTCAACGCTGGACTGGCCGCTGTTGCGTTCGGGGGCCAAGAAACCGGGTTGGTGGCAAGGGTACGCATCGCTGGCAGCTCGCGAGCCCGAGCTGGTCTCGGCCGTACTGGATGCGGTCAAACAGTACGGACCGGTGGGGGCCACCACCCTGGAGCGAGAGATCGGTGGGGTAGCGCGGGCAGCGTCGGGATCGTGGTGGAATCGCACCGACACGAAACGGATCTGCGAGTGGCTGTTCGGCATCGGCGAGCTCACCACCGGCACCAGGCGCGGCTTCGAGCGGCTCTACGACTTGCCGGAACGAGTACTGCCTGCCGACGTACTGGGCCGCCGCGTCAGCGCCGACGAGGCTGCCCGTGAGCTGATCGACCGGGCCGGTGCCGCGCTGGGTGTCGCCACCGAGCCCGACCTTCGTGACTACTATCGGCTACGGCCTGAGTGCAGCAGGCAGGCGGTCGCGGAACTGGTGGACGCCGGAGTGCTGGAACCAGTGCGGGTCGCGGGCTGGCGAGCACCGGCCTACCTGCACCGGGAGGCACGCACGCCGCGGCGGATCACCGGCGCGGCGCTGTTGTGCCCGTTCGACCCATTGATCTGGGACCGGGCACGCACCCAGCGGCTGTTCGGCTTCCGCTATCGGATCGAGATCTATGTTCCGCGACACCGACGTAGCCACGGTTACTACGTCTTGCCGTTACTGCTGGACGGCCAGCTGGTTGCCCGGGTCGATCTCAAGGCCGACCGCTCCGCCGGCCTGCTGCGGGTCCCGGGCGCCTTCGCTGAGCCCGGGCTTGCCGACATGTCGAGAGTGGTTGCCGAACTCGCCCTGGCGCTGCGGGAGATGGCCGAGTGGTTGGAGCTCGACGGGATCGCACCGGGCGAGCGCGGTGATCTGATGGCGGCACTGGGCGTGGTGATCAGCCGTAGCGCCGGCGCACGGCCGGTCAGCATGGTGCCGCGGTGACCAGCGCGTCGCCCGATCCAGTGCGGGCGCGTACCCGCAGCGCAACGTTGCCCTCGGCAGGTGCGCCGCTCACCGGCAGATCGCTGCGTGCTTGCCCGGAACCGGACCTGACATCCAGCTCGGCGAGTACGCCCCGGTGGATGCCTATCCGCAGTTGCCCCGAACCGGTGGCGAGCTCCAGACCACCGGCGCAGGCGTCGGCCACCGTGAGGTCACCGCTGCCGGTGCGGGCACTCATGTCGTGCTGGACGGCGCCAAGCCGGACGTCCCCAGAACCGGTTTGCACAGTGCCGGTGCCAGTCCCCTCGACGCTGGTCACGTCCACCAGGCCGGAGCCGGTACGCACCTGCAGCCGGCCCAGTACGGTCCCCAACCGCACGTCACCCGAGCCGGTGCGGACGTCAGCCGCGCCGGCGCACTGCTGGGCCCGGACCTCCCCGGAGCCGGTAGCGGCGTCCAGCTGGGCGGCCACGCCGGTGACGGCGATGTCCGCCGAGCCGCCCCGGGCGGTGATCGATGAGCCCGCCGGTGCGTTGACCTGGATGGTCAGTGGCACGGTGCGCAGCGGGAACTCGCGCGGGCTGCGTACCGTGAGCCGCTGTCCCGTGAAGTCGATCACTGTCTGGCGCACCGCCTCGGCAGCAAGCTCGCCCAACGGCGCTGCCCCGCTCTGTCCGCCCAGCCAGCTCAACAGGCTGGTGATCCCCACATTCCAGGGCGGCTGGTTGGCCAGATCAGGGCGGATCTGCACGGCTACCTCGCCAGGGCAGGCGGTGTCGGCGCTGCCTGCCCTGTCTGCGCTGTCTTCGCCCAAAGCGATGTCCAGCCGCCCACCATCGAGCTCGACCCTGATGTCGGCTGGTCCGGAGCACTCGAAGCGTTCCTGCCGGCCCACCGATGCGTTGGTGTCGTCGTGTTCCACGATTACTCCTCAACGAGACCGTTGCGTGCTGCCACGGCGGTCAGCCCTGTACCCAGCCCTGCACCCGATTACGGTTGCGGCGATCTCCCGAACCCCACCGCGGGTCATTCCACGGCTCACCACGCAGCGCGCTCGAAACCGCCTGCGAGACCCAAGCGTTCAGCGACACGCCCTGCTCGGCGGCGGCCCGCTCAGCCTGGGCCTTGACCTGGTCGATCAGCCTCAGGGTCATCCGCCTGATGTCGCCACCGGCGTCGCCGAACGCGCCGGCACCGGGGTCGGAGGACGGTGGCGGCCCATCGTCACCAGATCCGCTCGTCCGGTGTTCGGCGGACTGGTCGCCGATGTCGGAGGCGGAGCTCACCGCGATCCGCACGTCACGGCCGTCGAGGCGGACCTCCACTACCCGGTCATCCAGCGCCGCGGTGACCTCCGCAGCGAGGTCGGACAGCGCATTCATGATGGCCAGGCGCGCTGCGGGCGCCAAGGCAACGCCCAGCATCGCGGCGGCGTGGCGGGTCTGCTCGTCACCCGCGGAAGCCGCGGTGGTGAGGTCTTCCCGCAGCTGGTTGACATAAGGAGTGAGATCCATGACATCAATATGACGTCATTATCGACGTCAGTCAAGACGTCATTGCTGTCACAGTAGGCTGCTGGCGCTTGACGCCGGGCCCGTATCGAAAGGAGAGGTGCACCATGAGTCGACCCGACCGAGTCGAGACGGATGTCAGTGCCACCACCGGGGGTGATCCAGGCGTGAGCGAAACGGGTGTGGCGACCGTGCCGTTGCGGGTGCAACTCGTGGCCAAGACCGAGTTCTTCCCGCCCGACGACGTCGCGTGGTCCACCGATGCCGACGGCGGGGAAGCGCTCGCCGAGTTCGCCGGCCGAGCCTGCTACCAATCGTGGCGCAAGCCGAACCCGGCGACCGCCACCAATGCCGGCTACGTGCGGCATATTCTCGAGGTCGGGCACCTGTCGGTGCTCGAGCACGGTACGGTCAGCTTCTACCTGACCGGGGTGTCGCGATCGCTGACCCACGAGCTGATCCGGCATCGGCATTTCTCCTACTCGCAGCTGTCTCAGCGCTACGTTCCCGAGCGGACCGCCGCCATGGTGGAGCCCGATGTGATCGCCAACGACCCCGAACTGCATCGGCGCTTTGACGCCGCGGTTCGGGCCAGCCAGCAGGCCTACAACGAGCTGCTCGCCGGTTTGGAGAAGCACTTCGCCGATGAGCCGAACGCCACGCTGCGCCGTAAGCAGGCTCGCCAGGCGGCACGATCGGTGCTGCCCAACGCCACCGAGACGCGCATCGTGGTGACCGGCAACTACCGAGCGTGGCGTCATTTCATCGCGATGCGCGCCACCGAACATGCTGACGTGGAGATCCGCGCGCTGGCGGTGGAGTGCTTGCGCCAGTTGCACAAGGCGGCACCCAGCGTGTTCAGCGATTTCGAGATCTGCGCTCTCCCGGACGGTAGCGAGATCGCGTCCAGCCCGTTCGTGGCCGAGTGCTGAGTAACGTGCAGTTATGGATCTGAACGAGGCACGCGCGGTGATCGCCGAGCAGCACCGCGCGGTGCTGGCTACGATGCGCCGGGACGGCACTCCTCAGATGTCCCCGGTCGGGGCTACGGTCGACGGCCAGGGACGGGTGGTGGTCAGTAGCCGGCAAACCGCATTCAAAGTGCGCAATCTGCGCCGGGACCCACGGGTGTGGCTGTGCGTGCTTTCCGATGATTTTTACGGCCGCTGGATCCAGGTCGGTGGCTCGGCGCGGATCGTGGAGTTGCCCGAGGCGATGGACGCACTGGTGGACTACTACCGCAGGATGTCCGGCGAACATCCGGACTGGGACGACTACCGGGCGGCGATGCAACGTGAGCGGCGGGTGCTCCTGCAGATCGAGCTCACCGCGGCCGGGCCCGATCGAGAAGGGTGACGCAGCCGATGGAGACGCTTGCGGCCGCCGAGCGCCACGAGCTGTGCGATCTGATGCATCAGCTGGGACCCGACGCTGCGACTCTGTGCGTGGGGTGGGCTACTCGGGACCTTGCAGCGCATCTGGTGCTCAGGGAGGGCCGGCCGGATGCGGCGCCTGGCGTCCTGCTGCCGTTGTTGGCCGGGTACACCGCTCGTGTGCAGCGCAGCATTACCCGACGCCCTTGGCCGGACCTCGTCGAGCAGATCCGCAGCGGCCCGCCCTGGTGGTCCCCGTTGCGCTTGCCGGGCCTCGGTGATCGGGCCAACACCATGGAGTTCTTCGTTCACCACGAGGATGTGCGGCGGGCCCAACCGCAGTGGGCACCGCGAAGGGCCGACGAGCGCCGTGCCCAGGTGCTGTGGACCTTGCTCGGCAGGGCGGCCCGGCTGTTGTACCGGCATTCGCCAGTCGGGATCGTACTGCGTACACCGGAGGGATGGCAGCGCACCGCGCGGAGCGCCGAGCGTTCCGTCGTTCTGGTTGGCTCGCCTGAGGAGCTGACGTTGCACGCCTTCGGTCGAGATCGTGCTGTCGTGGAGGTCGAAGGTGACCAGATCGACGTGGCTGGGTTGCAGAGCAGCCAGCGCGGGCTGTAGTGCCGGTTGGCACACCTCGGCCGATAAAGGTTGCGGTGCCGACCGGTAGCGTCATGTCCCATGATTGCCGTGCCGACGTCTGCGTCCGGCCAGCCCTTCGGTCGGGTGCTCACCGCGATGGTCACCCCGTTCACCGCAAGCGGCGAGCTTGATCTGGACAGCGCTGCCAAGCTCGCGCACCAGCTCGTGGAACGGGGTTGTGACGGGTTGGTGCTCAACGGCACCACCGGCGAGTCACCGACCACCACGGACGCCGAGAAGGCGGATCTGGTGCGGGTTGTCGTGCAGGCGGTCGGTGACCGCGCGCACATCGTGGCCGGTGCCGGCACCTACGACACCGCACACAGCATCACGCTGGCCCGGCAGGCGGAGCAGGCCGGCGCGCACGGCTTGCTCGTGGTGACCCCGTACTACTCCCGCCCGCCGCAGGCGGGGTTGTTCGCGCACTTCACCGCGGTCGCTGACGCCACCGATCTGCCGGTGATGCTCTACGACATCCCGCCACGCTCGGTGGTGCCGATCGCAACAGACACCCTGTGCCGGTTGGCGGATCATCCGCGGATCGTCGCGGTCAAAGACGCCAAGGGCGATCTCGGTGCCGGCGCAGAGGTGATCGCCAGTACCGGTCTGGCCTACTACTGCGGGGATGACGTGCTCAATCTGCCCTGGCTCGCGGTAGGTGCAGTCGGCTTCGTCAGCGTCATAGGCCATGTCGTGGCCGATCGGTTGCGAGCCATGGTCACCGCATTCGAGGCGGGCGATGTGGGCGCTGCCCGTGGTATCCATGCCTGCACCCTGGGCCTGATCCGTGTATTCGGGACGGTCGGCGGGGTGGCCTTCAGTAAGGCGGCGCTGCGGCTGACCGGCCTTGACGTCGGTGCGCCCCGGTTGCCTCAGGTCCCTGCCGAGCCAGACCAGGTCGCCGCGATCGCCGCGGCACTCGTGGAGGCAGGGGTTCTCGCGTGAGCGCCCGAGGCAGTAGCACCGAGACCGGCTTGCCGGCTCGAGCGGTAGTTGCCGTCGGGGTCGAGGCATGAGCGCTGTTCCCACCGGGATCCCATTGCCCATTCCGGGAGTCCCGACCGCAGCGCCACCTCCACTACCCGAGGGTGGCCTCCGCGCGGTCGCCCTCGGTGGCATCGGTGAGATCGGCCGCAACATGACCGTCTTCGAACATGCCGATCGGTTGCTGGTGATCGACTGCGGGGTGTTGTTCCCTGAGGACGATGCACCCGGGGTGGACCTCATCCTGCCCGACTTCCGCGCGATCGAGCACCGGCTGGATGACATCGAGGCGCTGGTTCTCACCCACGGGCACGAAGACCACATCGGTGCGGTGCCGTTCCTGCTCAAGTTGCGTCCCGATCTGCCGGTGGTGGGCTCTGAGTTCACCCTCGCGCTGGTCGCCGAGAAGTGCCGCGAGCACCACCAGAAGCCGCAACTGGTTCAAGTCGCGGCAAGCACCCGGCACCGCTGCGGACCCTTCGACTGCGAGTTCTTCGCGGTCAATCACTCCATCCCCGATGCGCTGGCGGTGGCCATTCGTACCCCGGCCGGGCTGGTGCTGCACACCGGCGACGTCAAGCTGGACCAGCTGCCGTTGGATGGGCGGTTGACCGATCTCGCCGGGTTCTCCCGGCTGGGCGACGAAGGTGTGGACCTTCTGCTGATCGATTCCACCAACGCTGAGATACCCGGTTTCGTCACTCCGGAGCGTGACATCGGCCCGGTACTGGACTCGGTGATCGGCAAGGCGACCCAGCGGGTCATCGTGGCCTGCTTCGCGAGCCACGTGCACCGGGTACAGCAAGTGCTGGATGTCGCCGCAGCGCACCGGCGCAACGTGGCCCTGGTGGGCAGATCGATGGTGCGCAACATGGGCGTCGCGGTCGACCTCGGCCTGCTCCGGGTGCCGCCAGGTCTGCTGGTCGACCTCGACGAGGCGCTGGCGATGCCCGAGCACCGGGTGCTGTTCGTCTCCACCGGCTCGCAGGGCGAACCGCTGTCGGCGCTGTCCCGGATGGCGCGCGGCGAGCACCGGCAGATCCGGATCCGCTCCGGTGACACCGTCGTGCTGGCCAGCTCGCTGATTCCGGGCAATGAGACGTCGGTGTTCCGGGTCGTCAACGGGTTGACCCGGCTGGGGGCCATCGTGGTTCACCAGGGCACCGCCAAGGTTCACGTATCCGGGCATGCACCGGCTGGGGAATTGCTGTTCCTCTACAACGCCATCCGACCCTCCAATGTCATGCCGGTACACGGCGAATGGCGGCACCTGCGGGCCAACGCCGCCTTGGCGGTCCGCACTGGGGTGGCGCCGGAGCGCGTGGTGATCGCTGAGGATGGTGTGGTCGTTGATCTTGTGGACGGCCGCGCGGAGATCACCGGCCGGGTCGAGGTAGGGCAGGTGTACGTGGACGGGCTGTCGGTGGGTGACGTCGGGGAGTCCACCCTGTCCGACCGGCTCATCCTCGGCGAGGGGGGGTTCATCGCGATCACTGTGGTGGTCGCGTCGGCGACCGGCCGGGCAGTGGCGCCGCCGACAATCTCGGGACGGGGATTCTCCGACGATCCCAAGGCACTCGATGGTGTCGTGCCGCTGGTCGAGATGGAACTAGCCCGCACCGAGGTCGAGGGAATCACCGACCCGCACCGCATCGCGCAGGCAGTGCGACGGGTGGTGGGCCGCTGGGTTGCCGACACCTACCGGCGCCGCCCAATGATCGTCCCCACGGTGCTGCCCGTCGGCTGACCCCGGTTGGTCGCCCTTCAAGTACCGCCAACCCCCGTCACCGCTGCTCTTTTTCGCTACCAACCCGACGGGCCGGGATGTCTGCGATCGCGCACCGGCCACGATTTCGGGAGGCCAGCGACACACGCGGCACCGGGGAGCGGCACACGGAGCAGGGCACCGGGCACCGACACAGGGGGCACTGGGGAGCGACACACGGGGCACTGGGGAGCGACACACGGGCCAGCCGCGCGGGTCACCGCGCGTGGACGGTCACCGCGGTGGAGTCGGCGTGTCGCGGACGCCTTCACTACGTCTGCGGGCCACCATGGGTGGGCAGTGGCGGCCAGGGAAGCCGGTGTGGCCGGCCACAGCGCAAACCCAGAAAGGGGTGGGCGGGCTAGCGTGTGGAACATGGCGGGGCAGACGTCCGCAAAGGCTGCCAATGGGCGTTCCCGGAGCTCGGCACGGAAATCGGCTTCACGCCCCAAGCCCCGGCCCACCACCCGACAGCCGCCGGTTCGCCGGGCGCAACGCGGGAGCATCAGCCGGGGGTTACCCGGCGCCTGGGCTGTGCTGGCCCGCGGCGTGGGCGGAGTCGCCCGGGCATTGGGCCGGACCCGAGAGCTGGAGCCTGCGCACCGCCGGGACGGCCTCGCGCTCGCGGTCATCGGTGTCGCGGTGGTCGCCGCCGCAGCCGTGTGGTGGACCGCCGGGGGACCGGTCGGTGCCGGACTCCAGCAGGCGTTGAGTGCCCTGTTCGGTGCCGCATCGATGGCGTTACCCGTGGTACTCGCCGGGGTCGGAGTGACCTTGATGCGCACCGAGCCTGATGCGGCGGCCCGGCCGCGGCGCACCGTCGGCACCTTGCTGCTGACATTGGGCACGCTTGGTCTCTGGCATCTCGCGGCCGGTGCACCCGCGGACGCAGTGGGTCGGGCCCGAGCTGCCGGCGCGGTGGGATACCTGGTAGCGGAACCGCTGGTCGACGGGTTCACCGTCTGGGTGGCCGTGCCGTTGCTGGCCCTGCTGGCCGGTTACGGGCTGCTGGTGTTGACCGGTACTCCGGTGCGAACGGTGCCCGAACGGATCCGCCGGCTGCGTGCGGGAGCGCCGGAACAAGACCCCGATTCCGATGCGTCCGGCACCGATGTCCCGGTCACCGATGCAGATCCCGCCGACGCCCGGCTTCGCCGGCCCGCGCGGCGCAGGCAGGCTAGCCAGGCAGAGGACATCCACACCGACCAAGACACTGCTGCCGAGCCAGTGGCTGCGCCGGAAGCGCCGACACCATCGGCCAAGCTCGAGACCAAGCCGGGCCCGTCGATGTCCGCGCAGCGGGTCGTCGAGGGTGGCTACCGGCTGCCTCCACCCGACCTGCTGGTCAAGGGCGATCCGCCGAAGGCCCGCAGCAAGGCCAACGACGCGATGATCGAGGCGATCACCGGCGTCCTCGATCAGTTCTCGGTGGATGCCCAGGTCACCGGGTTCGCCCGGGGCCCGACCGTCACCCGGTATGAGGTGGAGGTGGGTCCCGGGGTCAAGGTTGAAAAGATCACCCAGCTGACCCGCAATATCGCCTATGCCGTGGCCACTGACAACGTACGGTTGCTCGCCCCGATCCCGGGCAAGTCCGCGGTCGGGATCGAGGTGCCCAACAGTGACCGTGAGATGGTCCGCCTCGGTGACGTGCTTCGCTCGCCGATGTCCAACCGGGATCAGCACCCGATGGTGATCGGGCTGGGCAAGGACATCGAGGGCAACTTCGTCACCGCGAACCTGACCAAGATGCCTCACCTGCTGGTGGCCGGCTCCACCGGCTCGGGCAAGTCCAGCTTCGTCAACTCGATGCTCGTCTCGCTGCTCGCCCGGGCGACCCCCGACGAGGTCAGGATGATCCTGATCGATCCGAAGATGGTCGAGCTGACCCCCTACGAGGGCATCCCGCACCTGATCACGCCCATCATCACCCAGCCGAAAAAGGCCGCTGCGGCACTGGCCTGGCTGGTGGAGGAGATGGAGCAGCGCTACCAGGACATGCAGGCCGCCCGGGTGCGCCACGTCGACGACTTCAACCGCAAGGTGCGCAGCGGCGAGATCACTGCGCCGCCGGGATCGGAGCGGGAATACCGCCCCTACCCGTACATCATGGCGATCGTCGACGAGCTGGCCGACCTGATGATGACCGCGCCGCGCGACGTCGAGGACGCCGTCGTCCGCATCACGCAGAAGGCCCGCGCGGCCGGTATCCATCTTGTGCTGGCCACCCAGCGGCCCAGCGTCGACGTGGTGACCGGGCTGATCAAAACCAACGTGCCCTCCCGGCTGGCGTTCGCCACGTCCTCACTGACGGACAGCCGGGTGATCCTGGACCAACCCGGCGCCGAGAAGCTCATCGGCATGGGCGATGGGCTCTACCTGCCGATGGGCGCCGCCAAGCCGGTCCGCGTCCAGGGCGCCTACGTCGGGGACGCCGAAATCGCCAAGATCGTCGCGTTCACCAAGGAGCAGGCCGGCCCGGAGTACACCGACGGAGTCACCGTGGCCAAGCCGGGTGAACACAAGGAGGTCGACCCGGACATCGGTGACGATCTCGATGTGCTGCTGCAGGCTGCTGAGCTCGTGGTGACCTCGCAGTTCGGCTCGACCTCCATGCTGCAGCGCAAGCTGCGGGTCGGCTTCGCCAAGGCAGGACGGCTGATGGACCTGCTGGAAAGCCGGGGCGTGGTGGGGCCCTCGGAAGGCTCCAAGGCACGCGATGTCCTCGTCAAACCCGATGAGCTCGACGGCGTGCTGTACTCGATCCGTGGCGGTCCAGGCGACTCCGGCGACGACTGACGAGCAAGACTGATGAGCTCTCACAGTTCCAGCAGCATGCGGGTGTTCCCCAGGGTGTCGGGCTTGACGTAGGGCAGGTCGAGGAACTCCGCAACGCCCTCATCGTGCGAGCGACGCATCTCGTCGTACACCTCCGCGGTCACCGGGGTCCCTTCGATGGTTCGGAACCCATACCGGGAGAAGAAGCGGTCCTCGAAGGTCAGCACGAACAGGCGCCGCAGCCCCAGCGACCGGCCCTGCTCGATCAGCCCCGCAACCAGCGCATGTCCTACTCCGTGACCGACGGCATCCGGATGCACGGCCAGGGTGCGGATCTCGGCGAGGTCTTCCCACAACACATGCAGCGCGCCGCAGCCCACCACTTCGCCGTCCCGCTCGGCCACCCAGAATTCCTGGACGTCTTCATAGAGCGTGACAAGTTGCTTGGCCAGTAGCACCGCGCCGGCGTAGCAGTCCACCAAGCTCTTGATCTTGCGGACGTCCGCCACCCGTGCCCGACGCACAGTTACCTTGACTGCGGTTCGCACGCCGACGAGCCTACGAGAACCAAGCTACCCGCCGGTGAGCAGCCGGATCGTCACCACGGCCAGATACCCTAACTCGGTGTCCACCCCATCGAAGTCGCCCCGCGCCGCGCTGCTGACCTTGGGGTGCGCCCGCAACGAGGTCGACTCGGAAGAACTGGCTGGCCGGTTGACCGAAGGCGGCTGGGAGCTGGTGGACGCCGACAGCGCCGACCACGAATCGGCTGACGTGGTGGTGGTCAATACCTGCGGTTTCGTCGCGGCGGCCAAGAAGGATTCCATCGACACCCTGCTCGCCGCCGCGGACACCGGCGCCAAAGTCGTTGCGGTGGGTTGCCTGGCCGAGCGCTATGGCGCCGAACTGGCCGCCAGCCTGCCCGAAGCCGACGCGGTCCTGGGTTTCGACGCCTACCCGCAGCTGGGCGACCGGCTGCGGGATGTGTTGGCCGGTCGGGCACTGCCTGCACACCAGCCGGTGGATCGTCGCACCCTGCTGCCGATAACCCCGGCGTCGCGGCCCGCTGCTCTTGCTGCCGGGCCCGCGCTACCCGGCCACGGCTGGGGTCCTCGAGTACCGCGCCGGCGGCTGGATGACTCACCGGTCGCCCCACTGAAGATCGCATCGGGTTGCGACCGGCGTTGCGCGTTCTGCGCCATTCCCACCTTCCGCGGTGCGTTCGTCTCCCGTCCGGTCGAGGAGGTGCTGGCAGAGGCGGTGTGGCTGGCCGGCACGGGGGTGCGGGAGCTGGTGCTGGTCAGCGAGAACTCCACCTCCTACGGCAAGGATCTGGGGCGCCCCGGTGCCTTGGAGGAGCTGCTGCGCGGGCTGGCCGCCGTTCCCGGCATCCTGCGTACCCGCGTTTCCTACCTACAGCCGGCCGAGACCCGTCCCGCGCTGGTCTCCACGATCGCCGGAACCGCCGGGGTGGCAGCCTATTTCGACCTGTCCTTCCAGCACGCCAGCGAGCCGGTGCTCCGACGCATGCGCCGGTTCGGCTCTCGGGAAACCTTCCTGTCCCTGCTGGACCACATCCGCCGGCTCGCACCGCTGGCGGGAGCACGCAGCAACGTGATTGTCGGGTTCCCCGGGGAGACCGAGGACGACCTGGTGGAGCTGGAGCGGTTCCTCGTCGAGGCCCGCCTGGACGCGGTTGGCGTCTTCGGCTACTCCGATGAGGACGGCACCGAGGCTGCCGGCCTGCCCGGTCAGCACAGCGAGCACACCATCGCCGAACGCGTCGCCCAGATCAGCGGGTTGGTCGAGCAGCTCACCGCCCAGCGCGCCGAGGAGCGGGTCGGGGATGCCGTCGACGTTCTCGTCGACGGCAACGACGGCACCGAGACGGTCGGGCGCGCAGAGCACCAGGGCCCGGAGGTGGACGGTGAGTGCGTCCTCACCGATCAGGGCTCCCTCGTACTCGGTGATCTGGTGCGCTGCCGGGTGATCGCCGCCAAGGGTGTGGATCTGGTCGTCGAGCCGATGGAGCTGATCGCCCCAGCCGGCGGCGAACAGTGAGCCCGCCACCGCAGCCGACCAGGGTCTCACTGTGGAACCTGGCCAACCTGCTGACCATGTCACGGCTGGTGCTGGTTCCGGTTTTCGTGGTTGCCCTGTTCATCAGGGACGGTACCGATCCGGCATGGCGGGTGACCGCAGCGGTGATACTGGGAATCGCCTCGCTCACCGACCGGTTCGACGGGGACCTGGCGCGGCGGCGCGGGCAGGTCACCAAGTTCGGCACGATCGCCGATCCGATCGCCGACAAGGCGCTTATCGGGTCTGCACTGGTGGGTCTGAGCCTGCTGGGGGAGTTGGCGTGGTGGGTAACCCTGCTGATCGCGATCCGGGAGCTGGCCGTGACTGGGTTGCGATTGTGGGTCCTGCGGTATGGCGTGATCCCGGCCAGCCGCGGCGGGAAGATCAAGGCATTCACCCAGGCAGTGGCGATCGGGCTCTACGTGCTGCCCCTTCCGCTGCCTGTCTATCCGCTGCGTTGGATCGTCATGGGCATTGCGGTGGCGCTGACCGTCGTCACCGGCGTCGACTACGTCGTGCGAGCGTTACGACTACGCGCCTCCGGTCGCCGAGCCGTCGCGTTGCCGTAATCGCGCCCAGCAGGTGGGTGAACTCCGACGCGTCGTTCGCCCACGGCGGACGCCGGGCCGGCGGACTGGTGAGTACGGTAGGGGGCAAGCAAGCTGGTTTGGAGTGGGCCGGCCGACACGCTGGAGGGAACGCGATGATGTTGCTGCGGGAGGCCATCGGCGACCGGTTGCGCCGGACGCGGACCTCGCAGCACCGCACGCTGCGCGAGGTCTCCAGGGTTGCGCGAGTGAGCCTGGGATATCTCTCTGAGGTTGAGCGGGGCCGCAAGGAGCCGTCCAGCGAGCTGCTCGCCTCGATTTGTGACGCACTCGACTTGCCGCTCGACGAGCTGTTGCGGCGAGTGGCCGACGATCTCGGTCCGGTTTACCTGCCCGAGGTTCCCGACACCCTTGCCGCTGAGCTGGTCGCGGCCTGAGCCGGACAGGGGGCCAGAGATCAGGGATATCCCCGTTCTCCCTGGGGTTGGTGGAAGCACTGCCGCGTACCTGACACCATGGAGCCAGTAAGCGTCCTGGTCTGATGTGGCTTGGATCGGGTGGGGCCGTGGCCGGGCGCGTGACGCTGGGCCCGATTGGTCGCGAAGAAAGGCAGCGCAGGAGATGGCCAACCCGTTCGTGAAGGCTTGGAAGTACCTGATGGCGGCGTTCTCGTCCAAGATCGACGAGTACGCCGATCCCAAGGTGCAGATCCAGCAGGCCACCGAGGAGGCGCAGCGCCAACACCAGGCACTGTCCCAGCAAGCCGCCGCCGTCATCGGCAACCAGCGCCAACTGGAGGTAAAGCTCAGCCGGCAGCTGGGAGAGATCGAGAAACTGCAATCGTCAGCCCGCCAGGCGCTGGTGCTCGCCGACGAGGCCCGGGGCCGAGGTGATCAGGCCAAGGCGCAGCAGTACGAGCAGGCCGCGGAGTCCTTCGCCACCCAGCTGGTGACCGCCGAGCAGTCCGTGGAGGACCTCAAAACGCTGCACGACCAGTCTCTGCAGGCCGCAAGCCAGGCCAAGCAGGCTGTCGAGCGCAATGCGATGGTGCTGCAGCAGAAGCTCGCTGAGCGCACCAAGCTGCTGTCTCAGCTGGAGCAGGCGAAAATGCAGGAACAGGTCTCCGCCTCGCTGCGGTCGATGTCCGAGCTGGCGGCGCCGGGCA
>Ga0134126_10000470_pt1 | contig 51879 bp, 39 predicted proteins | sample KB31752_FD_96881 | JGI IMG/M metagenome (GOLD analysis project Ga0134126, IMG submission 96881) | Terrestrial soil microbial communities with excess Nitrogen fertilizer from Kellogg Biological Station, Michigan, USA - KB3-175-2 | ecosystem: Environmental > Terrestrial > Soil > Unclassified ...
ATGTTTCCGCAAGGAGACTCGCTGTTCGTTCCGGCGGTGCTCAACTGGGTGAAAGACTGTTTCACGGGGAAGTACAAGGATTATCTCGCTCTCGACGCGCGTTACCACGATCTGGAACACACGCTGCAAGGCACGCTCTGCATGGCGCGTTTGCTGCATGGGCGGCACCAGGCCGACGCCCGGCCTGCGGTGGGGCAGCGGATGTTCGAACTGGGGTTGCTCGCGATCCTGCTTCACGACACCGGGTACCTGAAAAAGCGGGATGACCCCGGCGGAACCGGCGCCAAATATACGCTCACGCACGTGACCCGCAGCGTGCAATTCGCCGAGCAACTGCTGGAAGAAAAAGATGTTCCCCTCCGGGAAATCCGCATGGTGCAGAACATGATTCGATGCACCGGCGTAAATGCGAACCTGGCCCTCATCCCGTTTCAAAGCGAAGTCGAAAAGATCGTCGGTTTTGCCCTTGGCACGGCGGATCTGCTCGGGCAGATGGCGGCGGAGGACTACGTGGAGAAGCTCCCGATCCTTTATTCCGAATTCGACGAGTCGGTCCGTTTTTACGAGGGTAAAATGGCGTTGACACAGAGTTTTTCCAACGCGGACGATCTGGTGCGCAAAACGCCGGATTTCTGGTCGAAGTACGTCCTGCCCAAGATCAACAACGAGTTCTGGGCCCTTTGCCGCTTTCTTAACAAGCCGTACCCCAACGGCCCGAACGATTATCTGCAGCGAGTCGAGGCCAACATCGAAAAAGTGCGCCGCCAGGTGGCAGCGGTGGCGTGATTGCCCGCAGGGGCGCCGGTCTTTCAACGCGAGGGGTGGATTTCTTTTTCCTTTTGCGTTCCTCAATTTGTCCGTTGAATTCCCCGCGTGTCACGCGACTACGTGCTGCAACCATTCCGGGCGCCGGTCAATCTCCAGATTGATTACGCACGCGAACTGAATCCGCAGCAGCACGCGGCTGTCATCGCACCACCGGGCCCGTCGCTGGTCATCGCCGGCGCGGGCGCGGGCAAGACCCGCACACTCACCTACCGGGTCGCGTTTTTACTGGAACAAAGCGTTCCGGCCGACCGTGTCCTGCTGCTTACATTCACCAACAAAGCCGCCCGGGAAATGATGGGCCGCGTCAGCGACTTGATCGGCGGTGACACTTCATCGCTCTGGGGCGGCACGTTCCACTCCGTGGGAAACCGTGTTTTGCGGCGGCACGCCGACCTGGTGGGCTACCAGAGGGATTTCACCATTCTGGACCGCGAGGATGCGAAAGATTTGATCGCTGCATGCATAGACGAGGCGGACATTGACATCAAGGCCACGCGTTTTCCGAAGGCGGATGTCCTCGGCGATATTTTTTCGCTCGCTCTCAACACCGGGAGACCGATCCCGCAAATCCTTGAGGAGCAATTCGACTACTTCACCGCTCTGGCGCCACAGATCGAAGACATCCGGCAGCGGTACGTGAAACGCAAACGCGCCACGAGCGTGATGGACTTCGACGACCTGCTTGTGCTCTGGCTGGGCCTGCTCCGGGATCACGCTGAAATTCGCGAATATTACCAGCGCCAGTTCCAGTTCATTCTGGTGGACGAGTACCAGGACACGAACAAACTCCAGAGCGACCTCATCGATCTCCTGGCAGCGCGACACCACAACGTGATGGTGGTGGGCGACGATTCGCAGAGTATTTACTCGTGGCGCGGCGCGAACTTCCAAAACATTCTCCAGTTCCCGAAACGTTATCCGGAGGCGAAGACCTACAAGATCGAGACGAACTACCGCAGCACGCCGGAAATCCTGTCACTGGCCAACGCCGCCATCGCGGCCAATGTACATCAGTTCGCCAAGCAACTGACGCCCGCGCGCAAATCCGGAGTGAGGCCTGTGGTTGTTCCGTGCGGCGACACCATGCAGCAGGCGGCATTCGTCGCGCAGCGTGTGCTCGAATTGCGTGACGAGGGCGTCAATCTGCAGGAGATCGCAGTGCTGTACCGGTCGCATTTTCATGCGCTCGAACTTCAACTCGAGCTCACGAGGCGCAACATTCCGTTCAGCATCACCAGCGGCATCCGTTTTTTTGAACAGGCGCACATCAAAGACGTGGCATCGTACCTCAAGCTGGCCTGCAATCCGCGCGACGAACTTGCCTTCAAGCGCCTGTCAAAGCTCCTTCCCGGCATCGGGGGCAGGAGTGCGGACAGGATGTGGAGCTCTTTCAGCGCGCGGCAAGGAAGCCGGGAGGCAGGGCAAGAGACGAAGCATCCGATTGCGACCGCGCTGCAATCGTGCGCGAGCGGCGTGCCGAAGAAGGCAGTGACGGCCTGGGCGCAATTTGTGACCACCATGGCCCAGCTCGAAGATCCGTCGGTTCGTGGCAACCCCGGGAAAATGATCCGCCTCACTCTCGAAGCCGGTTATGAGGATTATCTGAAGGAGCGCTTCGCGAACTACCGCTCGCGGCAGGAAGACCTCGATCAACTCGCCGGTTTCGCGCGGCAGTTTTCGACCACGCAGGAATTCCTCACGCAACTGGCGCTGCTCACCAATCTCGAGGCCGAGGACGACAAGCCCGTGTCGGCCGACACCGAACAAATCCGGCTTTCGACGATTCACCAGGCCAAGGGCCTTGAGTTTGGCGTGGTGTTTATCATCATGCTGTGCGACGGGCTGTTTCCATCGTCCCGCTCGCTGGAGGACGTGGAAGATGAGGAGGAGGAACGCAGGCTGTTTTACGTCGCGATCACACGGGCAAAGGACGAACTGTATCTCAGCCATCCACTGGTCCGCTTCACGAAGGGCAAAGGAAGTGACCCCCTGCAGCAACCCTCCCGCTTCCTCAATGAACTCCCTGCCGGGCTTCGTGACGAATGGAACCTGCGCTCGTTTAATCCGTACGGTTGAATGGACCAGGGTCTGAACGCGTTTTGTTTTTGGTCGCGGGTCGTTCTGGAGACGGTTGGATGACCGATGACCCATGTTTGACAGGTGCGCTCGCCATGACTTTATCATTGAATCCCTCGGCACCCGGCAAGTCTCAAACCGAAAACATCATTTGGCCGGATTGATTCTAACCCGCCGTTCCCAGAATCTTCATTACTTCCTCATCCGTGGTTTGCGGGAAACTCCGGTAGTAACGACCCACGGCGTCGAACCCGGGGTCAACCAGGAGCGCCAGAACGCTGTCTGCAACGCGGGTCAGCCGGTCGGTCGAGTTTTCAGACGCCACCGGAACCGCCACCGTAACCCCGTTCGCCTGGCGCGTCTTTGCGGAGCGGACGGCCACTTCCATCGTCGCGCCGGTCGCCAGGCCGTCGTCAACGATCAACACCGTCTTGTCTTTCAGCGAGGGTCTCTCCGGTCGGAGGAATTTGGCGCGGTATCCGGCGAGCCGCGCTGTTTCCTCGGCGATGACTTCCTGGAGCGCCTCGGCGGGCACTCCGGTCTGCGCCAGGACCGCGTCGTCCAGCACCAGCGTGCCATCCTCGGCCAGCGCGCCGACAGCGAACTCGCGGTGCCGGGGATGTCCGATCTTGCGAACCAACAGCGCCTCCAGAGGACGGTGCAGAATGCGGGCGACTTCGGCCGCGATCACCACTCCACCGCGGGGCAAACCCAGAACCAGGTCTGCCTGGAGGTTGTTCCGGGCAAGGTAACGGCCCAGTTGTTGTCCGGCGTCGATGCGGTCGGCGAAAGTCATGATGTCGGCCCGGGATACTGACATACTTCGCGGGTTTGGCGATCCAGAAAGGCCCGGCCTTTTTGCGAGCGCGACCCGCAGTGCGGTTAATGCGAAAGTCCGGAAGCCGTTTTCGTTGCGGGAACCAGATCGAATCGCCCGCGATTAAAGCGGCGCGCGTAGAACATCACTCCCAACGCCAACCACGCACACAAGGCCGCCAATGACGCCAAGACCAACCCGGGGCTGGTCAAAAGGACGAAGGCACCACCCATTCCGAGGAGGACCAGAATGAACGTCACGACAGCCGCAGCGAAGCCGAACCTGCCGGTGTCGTTGCTGGCAGCGGAAACCGGAGCAATGGCCAGGATGACCTGCGCGAGGAAACCGACAACGACGATCCGCCAACCGTACAGAGCCGCCGCGGCCAGACTCAACTTGAGCGAATTTATCGCCAGGAGGATGACCAGAGCGGCGACGGGAAGACTCAGAGCATATCGCATCGTGTTGACTTTAAGAACAGAGCGAAACAATTCCCAAAATCCGATAGGGTGAAATGAATACAGAGGGGGTTGTTGACCGGCTGCAGAGACGGTCGCAAAACCGCGCCAGTTAGCGGAGTTCCCCGTGATCAGTAAATACACTCCGCAAAATGCCAGAAACGTGAGGTCAAATCCCAGGTGTGCGATCACGAAGCGCACGAGGACAAACAGGATTGCGGCTGAGATCAGAAAGTTCCGGAATCTTCGTGTCCATCTCGGGTTCGCCGCAACTAGGAATTCCGCAACGGTACGTTCGCGGATGGTGAGCATGGATGCGACGAGCCGTTCGACCCACCCGGTGTCTCGCCAGTTTAGGTGTTCGAGGAAGCGCCGGTTGCGGACGTACGACTCCACGTCCGTGGGCGCTTGAATGAACCGGTCCACGTGCTCCTGCCACGGAGAAGCAGCGGCCTCTCCCGTGGCCGTGGCTTTGCGTGCGGCGGCGAACTGTTTCTCGTCGAGGACGTAAGCGTGACGAATCCGTCGGTAGGCCGCGGGAAACACGACGAGCACGGCCCCGGCCATCACGGAGGGCAATGCGTCGTGCGCCAGTCCAGTGTCGCCGGCGATTCCCATTGCGTAGAGAATCCAGCCGACGGGTGGAATCCAGAACGCGAATCCGCTCAGCCAGTTCACCAGCGCCAATTGTCTCCACCCGAAAATCAGCAGCCCCACGGCAAAACCGCCGAACAACAGCATTGGCAGGTAAAGGAGCCGCCGGGGCCACCACGCGAACAGACAGGTTGCCGTCGCGAGCACGAACACCCACTGCAGGATGCCCAGCAACGTGCCCGCGATGAGGCAATCGAGGCGGCAGCCGACGTGATAGGCCAGCGCGGAGTAGGCGGCGAAGAAATCCAGAGAGGACCAAATAGAGTTTTGTATCCAGGACTTCCACTGCACTTGAAAAATCTGCCCGTCAGAAACCGGCAGATGATTAAAGACGTTCAGGACAGGCGAGAAATAGAGGGCCGCGGTCAGCTGATTTGCGCGCAGAAATGCCAGCGTCAGCGACCACAGCCAGATGAACGCAATGATCAGAGCAACGGGCCGGCTCGCTTGCATGAACAGCGGCAGCAAAGCCGGCAGAATGAAGAAACGATAAGCCCAGGGCCGAATGATCGTCTGCCGACGACGGGCTTTTCGGGCTTGTTTGCATTCCCGGCGCAAGGTTGGCGACGCCCGGACCTCGGCCCGCACACGTCGCTTCATTGTCCTCTCAAACGATTTCCAACGTAGCCTCAAGCGCTGTCCTCCTCGCGAAGTTGACTGAAGATGTCGTCCAATGCGGAGGTCGAAGACAAGCGATCACTTCGAAGTTCAGCCGTCGGCATGAACGCGCGGATTTGTCCGCGATGAATCACACAGATGCGGTCTGAGAAGCGCTCCGCGGCGTCGAGTATTTGTGTCGAGTAGATGATCGTCCGGCCACGTGCCGCACCTTCGCGTGCGCGCCGTTTGAAGGCACTGATGCCGTTGGGATCCATGCCGGAGGCGAACGGCTCATCCAACAACCAGACTTCGCAATCCACTGTCAGCAAAGCGACCAAGGCCGCTTTGTACCGCTGTCCCCGCGAAAGTGTGCCGAACGGGGCGTTCGCCAGCGGCAACAGGTCGAACTCGCGCAACAGATCAAGCACACGCTCCTCAATTTCCGCGCCGTCGAGGCCGTACAGGCGCAGCGTCATTCCCAGATGCTGCAACGGAGACCACTCATCAAACACTGGCGGAAAATCCGGCAGAAACAGAAAACGCTGCCGCAGGTCGAGCCGCTCGCGAAGAAACTGTTCTCCATCGTAGAGCAGCTTTCCCTCATCAGGTGCTGCAATGCCTGCAAGACAGCGCAACAGGGTCGTTTTCCCCGCTCCGTTGGGGCCGATCAGCGCCAGCACCTGTCCCGGCTCGATGGTCACCGAAACCGAGTCGAGCGCGCGCAATGATTTGAACTTCTTCCCGACCTCCTGAAGCTCGATTTTCATACGGTGACGCTCCGAATGGCACGCGCACTCAATCGCAGTCGGTTTCGTGACGCAAGAATTATCCGGCCGGGCCCGGTCGCCGTGTTACAAATGCGGCGGCGCTTTTGTAGCTGTCAACGCCTCGGTCGGACGGTAATCTGCGCGCGAAACAACGATTCATTTACGACTATGAACACAATGCACGAAGTGGATTACAAAGTTTACGGCGATGACATGCAATATGTGGAGGTGGAACTCGATCCGATGGAGGCCGCCGTCGCTGAGGCCGGCGGCATGATGTACATGGACGACGGCATCGAGATGGAGACGATTTTCGGCGATGGCTCGCAGCAGAACAGCGGGTTTCTCGGTTCGTTGATGAGCGCGGGCAAGCGATTGCTGACCGGTGAATCGCTGTTCATGACCGTTTTCCAGAATCGCGGGACGGGCAAAAAGCGCGTGGCGTTCGGAGCGCCGTATCCGGGCAAGATCATTCCGGTCCATCTCGCCGAAGTCGGCGCCGAACTCATCGCGCAAAAGGACGCGTTCCTCTGCGCGGCCAAAGGCGTGAGCGTCGGCATCGCATTCAACAAGAGAATCGGCGCCGGTTTTTTTGGCGGCGAAGGTTTTATCATGGAGCGGTTGCAAGGCGACGGTTGGGCGTTTATCCACGCCGGCGGCACGATCTATCAGCGCGACCTCGGCCCCGGCGAACTGTTGCGCGTGGATACCGGCTGCATCGTCGCCTTTCAGCCGGGCGTTGACTTCGATATTCAATTCGTCGGCAAAATCAAGTCGGCGCTGTTCGGCGGTGAAGGCCTGTTCTTCGCGACTCTGCGCGGCCCGGGCCGCATCTGGCTGCAATCGCTTCCTTTCAGCCGGATGGCTGACCGGATACTCGCCGCCGCACCCAAAGCCGGTGGTCATGGACGTGAAGAGGGATCCATTCTCGGCGGCTTGGGGCGGCTGATCGACGGCGACAACTCCTGAACGCCGACGGGGGCGCTGCCCGGATTGCCGTGAGACGGGAAGGCTGCTATTTTCGCACGACGTGAACAAAATCATTCGCATCACCGCGGGCGCTCTTTTTGTCTCCTGCGTTTTGACCTCCTGTTCCCGGAATGACAAAGCCGCCTCGGCGTCAGGAACGATTGACACCGACGAAGTCCACGTTGCCTCACGCTACGGCGGCCGCGTGGAAAAAACCCTGGCGCAGGAAGGGGACGCGCTTAAATCCGGCCAGACGATTGCCGAACTCGACGCCGCCGAGTTGCAGGCGCGGCGTGATCAAGCTGCCGCGGTGCTGGCGGAATTGGAAGCCGGGCCGCGCAAAGAGGAGATTGCCGCCGCTCGACACGACTGGGAAGCGCTCACGGCGGACCTGGACCTGGCGACCGCGGACGCGCGACGCGCGGACCAACTGTTCGCCAACAGGACGATCGCGGAAACGGAACACGACCGGGCCGCCAGTCGCGTGAATGTTTTGCAACAGAGCGTCGCGGCGGCGAAGAGCCGCTATGATCTGCTGATGGCCGGCACGCGTCCGGAGCGCCTCGCTCAAGCCCGTGCGCAACTCGCCGAGATCGAAGCGCAGTTGCGCGAAATGCGGATCGTAGCGCCGGCGGACAGCGTGCTCGAAGTCTTGAGCGTGAAGCCGGGCGACGTGCTTGCGCCCAACCGAGAGGTGGCGACGTTGCTCCTGCCGCAGCATCTTTGGGTGCGTGTTTATGTGCCCGAGCAGTGGCTGGGTCACATCAAACCCGGCGATGCTGTCAAGGTTCGCGTGGATTCATTCGAGAACAGGGAATTCCAGGGCACGATCGAGCAGATCGCGCGCGGCGCTGAATTCACGCCGCGCAATGTTCAGACCGTCGAGGATCGCATCAAACAGGTGTTTGGAGTGAAGGTGCGCCTGGACAATCGCGACGAGCTATTGCGCGCCGGGATGTCTGCGGACGTAGTATTCTCCAACATTCCCCCGGACTTGAAAACGGCGGGCTCGAATTAGCGGATTCACCGCCGCTCACACAACAGCGGCGCAAGTTTCTGTGGCGATCGAGACGGTGGAGAGATTGGAGAAGGACATTCGATCGGGACCAGTCGGCCGACCGTCGCGCTATTTTCCCCGCTTCGGTGATTTGTCGGCCGCGTCGCGGCAGGCGTCGGCGACGAGCGCCAGGTGTTCGAGAAATTTTTCCCGTTCCTCCGCCGGCAGGACACTGAGTGCTTCAGCCTGCAGCGCAAGGGCGGCTTCGCGCGCCTTCCCGTACTTGCGCCGACCCTCGGGTTTCAGGTGAAGGCGGTGCGCGCGCCGGTCCTTTTCGTGCTGCCGGCGTTCCAGCAAACCGGAGCGCTCCATCCGTTCCAGTAGCGACGCCACGGTGTTGGGGTCGCTGCCCATGTGCTCCGTGAGTTCGCTTTGGGTGATGCCGGTGCGCTCGAGCAGGGTACGCATGACGGTGAACTGGTCTGGCGTGATGCCGAGGTGGGCGACGCGTCGGCGGAATGCCTGATTGAGCCCGTACCATGCGTGGCGCAACAGGATGGGCAGGCGGCGCCGGCCGGGGGCATCAAGGGGAAGGGGGCGGGCGGGCGGGGGTTTTCGGGCGGCGAAAGAGGGGATGGCAAAGTTTGAATGGGGCTTGATAATTATACGTATAGGTATTATTAACGATTGCAAACTTTCCTGTGGTGTAGAATAGTCGCGGGCATTGAGGAAAGAAAATTTGTTTTATTCTTTCGAGACGTTGAACATTACGACCGGAACACGACCATGAAAATTTCACGCTCGTCCGTTGCCGCCGCTCTCAGTCTCGCGGCGGTGTGCCAGTTCGCCACGCCATCCGCGACAATGGCCGCGCCCGTCGAGGGCTGGCTGACCTGGCGCGGTCCGAACCAGAACGGCACTTCAAACGAAAAAAATCTCCCCGACAAAGTTGACGCCGCCAAACCGCTCTGGACTGCCGCCCTTCCCGGCCAATCCACCGCCGTCGTGGCCAACGGCAGGGCATTCATCATGGGCTACATTGGTGACGGTCCGGACCTGCAGGAGGTGGTTGTGTGTTTTGATGCCGAGACCGGCAGGCAACTTTGGCAGCATGGCTACAGCGATTTCCTCAGCGACATCATTTATCATCGCTACGCCACGGCCAGTCCGACGATCGACCCCGAGACGGGGAACGTCTATGTGCAGGGAACGCAAGGAATTCTCACCGCACTCACGCCGGACGGCAAGAAGCTGTGGGATGTGTCCATGATGGAGCATTATGGGCGGTTGACGTTCCCGAACGGACGCACGGCTTCGCCGCTCATTGACAGGGATCTCCTCATCACGCGGGGCATCACGGCGAACTGGGGCGCCCAAGGACCGGGCGGCGACCGGTTTTACGCGTTCGATAAAAAGACGGGAGCACTGGTGTGGGCGTCATCTCCGGCGGACCGGCCGCACGACAATTCATTTTCGCTGCCGGTGCTCGGCTGGCTCGAAGGCAGGCGTGTTTTTTTCACCTCGTGCGGCGACGGGAGCATCGTCTGCGTGAACGCCCGCACCGGCGACCCTCTTTGGCGCATTCCGCTCTTCAAGGCCGGCATCAATTCATCGGTGCTGGTTCACAACAATGACAAGATCATCGCGATCTATGGCACGCCCTACGAACCTGGCCAGATGGTGGCGATGAAGATTCCGCGCGTGATGCCCGCGAATGGATCGGCTGGCCCGGTCGTCGTCCCTCGATCCGAAGTTGAACTCTGGAGCAACGAGCTGCGGACCTCCACCAGCTCGCCGATACTGGTGGGCGACACGGTCTATCTGACGAGCGAAGTGGGCAACCTCGCCGCGATCGACGCGAACAGCGGGAAGATTCTCTGGAAGCTCAAGCTCGGCATCGAGCAGCGCAACGCCTGCCCTGTTTATGCGGATGGCAAGCTGTATGTGCCGATGCTTAACGAGCCGGGCCAGAAGGAGGAAGGCGCTGACGAGACGTCGGGCGGCAAGGGCGCATTCTACATCGTGAAGCCCGGCGCGACGGGTGGCGAAGTGCTTTCGCACGTCGCGCTCGAGGGGCGTTGCTTCGGCGTGCCCACGGTTTACAACGGTAAAATCTATGTGCAGACGAGCAAGAAACTCTATTGCTTTGGCAAGAAGGGAAACAATCCGGGTCTGCCACCCGCGGCAGCCGGGGAAAAATGGCCTGCCGCCGGTGCGGCCACGCAGTTGCAGGTCATTCCCTCGGAAGTGTTGCTCAAACCTGGCGAGGTCGCGTCTTTCCACGTGCGTTCGCTTGATGCAAACGGCTTGACGGTTGAGGAGCGCATTGATCCGAAAGCGATCAAATGGACTCACTACATTCCACCCACGGCGAAGGTGCGCGCGGCCATGAAGGGCGAGTTTAACTCGGACGGCAGATTTGTCGCAGCGATGGATTCCGCACCGTCGGCCGGGGCATTCGAGGCAACTTACAACGGATTGAAGGGCTACTTCCGCGGCCGCATCCTTCCCGGCCTGCCGATCAAACAGGATTTCGAATCCTTCCAGTTGAGCGAGACCACGACGAACAATGTCGAACCGCCGACGAAGTTTGCATACCCGCCGTTGCCGTGGATTGGCGCGCGGTTCAAATTTGACGTGCGCGAAAAGGACGGCAATAAGTGCCTGGTGAAGACCATCGAGAACCGGTTCTTCCAGCGCGCGACCGTCTTCATGGGTGATCCCGATTTGAAGAATTACACCATCGAGGCCGATGTGATGAGCGAAGGCAACAAGCGCAAGATGTCCGACGTGGGACTGATCAACCAGCGCTACAAGATCCTGCTCAAAGGCAACGAGAAAAAACTGGAGATCAATTCCACGGACGATTTGTTTCGCTCCAGCGTGCCGTTCAACTGGTCGCCAAACGTCTGGTATCATCTCAAGACGCGAGTGGATGTTGCGTCAGACGGTTCGGGGGTGGTGCGCGCGAAAGTCTGGCCAAAGAGCGAGGCGGAGCCGTCCGCCTGGACGTTCGAGGTTCCGCACAAACACGCGCACCAGAACGGCTGCCCCGGGCTCTTTGGCTTCTCACCGCAGGACATGCGGGTATATCTGGACAACATTTCGGTGACTGCGAACTAAGATTCTCCGCGCTACGTTTCAACCGAGCAACGCAAATGAAAACTGGCAATCCACACTACGCGATTTTGACCTTCCTGATCGGCGCCTTTGGCGTCGGCCCGCTGTCGCACCCGTCTCTCGGCGGGGACTGGCCGCGCTGGGGCGGCAATGACCCGGGCCGCAACATGTATTCGACCGCCAAAGGGCTGCCGGACCGTTTCGATCCCGGTAAGCCGAAGCCGGGCACCGATGACATTGATCCGAAGACGACCAAAAACGTGAAATGGGTGACCAAACTCGGCTCGCAGGCCTACGGCAACGTTGTCGTCGCCGGCGGCAAGGTTTTCATTGGCACCAACAACGAAAATCCGCGCGACCCGCAGCACCAGGGCGACCGCAGTATTCTTCTTTGCCTGGATGAAAAGACGGGCGAGTTTCTCTGGCAACTGGTGGTTCCGAAGCTTGCCTCCGGCAAAGTCAATGATTGGGAAGGTCTCGGGCTCCTCTCCTCGCCGTGCGTCGAAGGTAATCGGATTTACCTTGTCACGAGTCGCTGCGAAGTCATTTGCCTCGACACGGAAGGCATGGCGAATGGGAACGACGGCCCGTTTATGGACGAGGCGCAATACGTGGCGGGCCCCGGCAAACCCAAGGAGAAAATCGGGCCGCACGACGCCGACATCATCTGGGTCTACAACATGATGGACGAACTCGGCGTGTTTCCGCACAACGCGTCCAACTGTTCGGTGCTGGTGGTCGATGATCTGGTTTACGCCTGCACTTCCAACGGACAGGACTGGTCGCATGTCAATATTCCCTCGCCCAATTCACCCAGCTTCATCGCTCTGAACAAGAAGACCGGAGAATTCGTCGCCGAGAACGACGCGCACATCGGTCCGCACATTTTCCACGGACAATGGAGTTCGCCTTCCATGGGCGTGGTGAACGGACGGAAATTGATTTTCTTCGGAGGTGGCGACGGTTACTGCTACGCGTTCGATGCCAAGCCCGTCAAGGAAGGCGACTCGACGTATCTCAAGGTGGCCTGGAAATACGACTGTAATCCGCCGGAACGGAAGAAATTCAAATATCCGGCGGCGGAAGGCCCCAGCGAAATCAATGCAACGCCTGTATTTTTCAAGAACAGGGTGTATGTCGCCGTGGGTCAGGATCCGGAACATCAGGAAGGCGTGGGCATCCTGACCTGCATTGACGCGACGAAGACCGGCGACATTACGAGCACGGGCAAAATCTGGAGTTACGACAAGATTAATCGCAGCATCTCCACGGTTTCGATCGATCCCAACACCGGGCTGTTGTTTGTCGGCGATTTCTCAGGCTTCGTCCATTGCTTCGACTCCGAGACCGGCAAACCCTACTGGACATACGACATGAAGGCGCACATGTGGGGATCGACGCTGGTCGCAGACGGCAAGGTTTACTGCGGTGATGAAGACGGCGACTTTACGATCCTCTCTGCGGGAAAGGAAAAGAAGGTTCTCAGCGAAGCGAATCTTGGTGCGCCGGTCTATTCGACTCCCATCGTCGCCAACGGTGTCATTTACGTCGCCAGCAACGACCATCTTTACGCGATCTACGACGCGGCGCGTAACGCCCCGATCAGCGACCGGCCGCCCAAAGTGGATTTGGATCTCAACAAACCCGGCGGAAAGAAATGATTGGAGCGCGGGCCGGATCTTTACCCCGTTGCGATCCCACCGCACCTCCGATGAAACCCGTGGTGCCATGGCGTGCTGCCTTTCAACCCCCGTCGCCGGGTAGTCCGCTGGAAGGCAGAAATTCAATATCGACAACCGCGAACCTGAAATCGAAAGCCCGTTCATGACTGTTGACTTAACCGCCATCAAAGCCGCGCAGGAAAAACTTGATGCCCATCTGCGCGAAATCATCCAGTGGCATTTCTCGCCTGAAACCGGTTGTCCGTTCTGGCTTGATTGGTCGAAGAAACACTTCGATCCGCGCAAGGAGATGAACAGCTTCACTGATTTGCTGAAGTTCCCGCATTTCCAAGACGAATCGTTGCGGGATCTGCAACCGGAAGTCTGGGTCCCGGCACCGTTCAAAGGAAAGCCGTTCAATATTTTTGAGACCGGGGGAACCACGGGAATGCCGAAACAGCGGATCGGCTGGAATGACTACAAGGTGGACTACGAAGAATTCTCCGGGAAGATTTCAGATGAGCATTTCCCCCGCGGCGGCGCGTGGTTGATGGTGGGACCCACGGGACCACGACGCTTGCGCCTTGCGATCGAGCACCTCGCAAATTTCCGCGGCAGCTCGTGTTACTTCGTTGATCTGGACCCGCGCTGGGTGAAAAAAATCATCAGCGCGAAGCAACTCGACCACGCGAAGGCGTACATGGAACACGTCGTGGACCAGGCGGTCACGATTTTGAGGCATCGCCGGATCGCCGGGTTGTTCACCACGCCGAAATTACTGGAAGCGCTTGCGGAAAAAATCAATTTGTGGGAAGCGGGTATTCGCGGAGTGTTTTGCGGGGGCACCACCATGGCGCCGCAATACGTGCGGTTCATCGTCGAGGAAGTGCTCGAAGGCCGCATCGGGTTCTATCCGACCTACGGCAACACTCTGATGGGCCTCGCCGCCAGTGTTCCCCTGCGCGCAGAAGACAACTTTTCCATCACCTACTACGCTCCGCAGCCGCGCGCGGTTCTGCGGGTCGTAAACTCGAACAAAACCGACGAAACCGTGGCCTACGGTTCCTGGGGCCGCGTTGAACTGACCACACTGACCAGGGAGTTCTTCATGCCGCGCTTCCTCGAACGCGACGAGGCCATCCGCCGTGAGCCGCGCGCGCCCTATGCCTGGGACGGTGTCGCCGAAGTTCGACCGTTCGGCGCCATGGAGAAGCAGATTGTCGAAGGCGTGTATTAAGGAGGTCGGAAAGAACGCCTGCCGGATCACGCGCCGGTCCAGCGCGAAGAGGACGGATCGTCGGAATGCAAAACCAGGACTGGCAAAAGACCGCCAGGGTTGTTTTACTCCCTTTATGCAAACGGTCTCTCGGCGGCGGTTCCTCGAATCCACTCTCCGGGCGGGCGTTGCGCTCTCCGGCGTTTGCGTGCTGGATACCGATTTTCTTCGGGCAATCGAACCCCTCAAGCGCACCGGCAGTCCGTGCCTGCGTCTGAGCCTGGCCGCGTACTCGTTCCGCGATTATTTCAAAGATACCAGCCATAAGCGCGAGGCCAGTACTGATCCCGCCAGACACATGGACCTCTTTCAGTTTATTGACTTCTGCGCCGGGCACGGCTGCGAAGGCACGGAACTGACGAGCTATTATTTCCCGCCGAACTTCGGCCATGATTTCCTGATCCAGATCAAACGGCACGCCTTCCTTCGCGGCATCGCGATCAGCGGCACGGCCGTGGGCAATAACTTCATCATGCGACCCGGTGAAAAACGCGACCAGGAAATCACGAACGTGAAGAAATGGATCGATCACGCATCGGTCCTGGGCACGTCCCACATCCGCATCTTCGCCGGATCCGCGCCGGCGGGCATGTCTCCCGACGAGGCCAAACGACTTTGCGTTTCCGCCATCGAGGAGTGTTGCGACTACGCCGGCGGCAGGGGGATTTTTCTCGGACTGGAAAATCATGGCGGCATCGTCGCCACCGCCGGAGAGATTCTGGAAATCGTTCGCGCGGTGAAAAGCCCGTGGCTCGGCATCAATCTCGACACCGGTAATTTCCAGACCGACGATCCCTACGCCGATCTGGTGAAAATCGCGCCGTATGCTGTCAACGTGCAGATGAAAGGCGAAGTGCATCCGCGTGGCAGGGGCGACGAACCGGCCGACCTGCCGCGTCTGGTCAAAATCCTTCGCGACGCCAGCTATCAGGGCTATGTGGCCCTCGAATACGAATCAAAGGAAGACCCGTGGACGGCGGTGCCGCGGTTGCTGAAACGGATGAAGGAATTGTTTGAGGCGGCATGAATGGACGGAGGTAATCGCCTGGGGCATTGGCTGGGCACTTCCGGCATTGACCTGCATTTGAAACGGAGCTCGGAAAGCAAAAGAATCGTTGCGCCGCGAGCCCGTTGTGTATAATACCGTGCCGCCGAGTCGGAGCGTAGCTCAGCCTGGCTAGAGCACTTGCTTTGGGAGCAAGACGTCGCAGGTTCAAATCCTGTCGCTCCGACCACTTTATTTTCGCAGCGTTTTCCCTCGCTCAATTGAATAAAGTGCGTGCGCTTCCTGCGTCGCTCGAATAACGTCGGGCCGAAAATCACCCGCAGCACCCAGCATGAGCGACCCAATTGTGCAGTCCGCCGACCCAGACCATTCCCCGCACACCGCCTTGGGTGTCAGCAACGCGCGGCGTTGGACGATTGTCGGGCTGTTGTTCACCGCGTCGCTCATCAATTACTTCGATCGCGCCACGATTTCGTTCGCGTTGCCACTCATATCGAAGGAATTGCACCTTGGTCCCGAAATCAAGGGCGTGCTGTTGTCCGCGTTTTTTTGGTCCTACGCGTTGATGCAGATCCCGATGGGCATTTTCGCCGACCGGATGAATCTTCGCTGGTTGTATGCCGGTGCCTTTGCACTGTGGTCGCTTGCACAGGCATCAATGGGATTTGCCACGGGGCTGGCCGCGCTGATCGCGTTTCGAGTGGTGTTGGGTGTCGGGGAGGCGATCTACCTGCCTGGAGGTTCGAAAATTGTAAGCCTGCTATTCAGGCCCTCTGAACGCGGCCTGCCCTGCGGGTTGTTTGATTTCGGCACGCGGACAGGATTGTTTATCGAAGCGCTGTTGATTCCGAAAATGCTCGAGGATTACGGCTGGCAGGCAACCTTCATTCTGGTCGGGTTCGCCGCGTTGCTTTGGCTTGTTCCCTGGCTGTTGGTTGCACCACGAAACCTGCGTGATTCACGGATAGCCCGCGGCGATCTGGCTGCCCGCCCCGGCGTTCTGGACAGCTTCAGAACTCTCTTGCGCAGCCGTAATCTGTTGGGTGTTTGCCTTGGCTTCTTCTGCTTCGACTACTACTGGTATTTCCTGGTCAACTGGCTGCCTGATTACCTTGTGACCGTGCGCCACCTGCCATTGCGCACCACTGGCATCATGGCCGCCCTGCCCTTCTTGGTTTTCGGGGTAAGCGAACCGATTGGCGGATGGATCGCGGACCGGCTGGTTCGGGCCGGTTGGAGCGAAACCATCGCCCGCAAAAGCGTGGTAACGGTTTCGTTTTTGACAGGGCTTTGCCTGATTCCTGCCGCGCGTGCGAACACGCCCGAAGGCGCGATCGCGCTAATTGTTGACGGCTGTCTTGTCGGGCTGGCGAACGGCAATCTGCTCGTGATCTTACAAAGTTGCGCTCCGCGGACCGACATCGGCATCTGGACGGGCGTGTTCAATTTTGTCGGCAATATCGCCGGCATTCTTTCGCCCATTATCACGGGGTTCCTCATTCAGCAGACTGGCTCTTACACGTCGGCGTTTGTCCTGGCCGCCCTGCTGATTGCCATCGGGCCGTTGGCATTCTGGTTTATTGTTGGCGAACTGAAACCGGACCCCTGATGCAGCGTGTTTCATCCGGACGAATCGGTTCGCGCTCCATTGCAATCCACCTGCTCGTCAAGGCGCGAATCCCGTTGAACCCTCCTCCGAACCTGGGCCGGCTGCCGCCGCCGTACCCTCGCCCCACGCCATTCGTTTTGACTGCAACGAACTTTCTGGCGTGTTTGACAACATCGACACGGATCCTCCGTAGATGTTCAGATTGATTCCCCGCTGCTCGGCGGCGATCACCAGAGAAACGATTTCTGTTCCGCGATCAGTTGGTCTCCCTCCCACAGAGTTGCGCGCCAGGCGATCACTTCGCCGGCTTTGCGGTAGGATTCAGAGTCGAGCAGGAGTGAACTCCAGCGATTATACCAGTGATTGCGTTGCACGGTCTGCTCCAAAAGGAACGGCTTCGCTTCTTTGCTGCCGCGGATTTCGACTTGGAGCTTCAATTGCGACCAGTCCGTTGCTTTCGCCTTCCACTGAACGTCGAAGCGGAGGCCGGCGCATTTGTCGGGGTTCTTGCGCAGGAATGACTGGTAGGCGTCGCGCTCGTAAAGACTGGGTGAGAGCGTGTGGCGACCGTCACGGTCGAGCAGGTGGGGCAGCACCTTGATGATTCTTGCGCCGGCAGCCTCCGCGTCGAACGCGAATCCCGCCAGGATCACCATCGGCAGCATCTTCCACCAGCGCACGGGAAAAACCGTAAACGGCGCCGGCACGAAACTCAACGCTGATTTGCCGGTTAAGTGCTTGTTCTTTCCCGATAAAAATGGAAGCATCCGGCAGCGTCTCCAGATGAAAACGATTCTGGTCATTGATGACGATGCCAGTTTCCGCAAGTTGATGGGCAAGTGGCTGACGGTTGCGGGCTGGAACGTGCTCGAAGCCGGCGACGGAGACGGCGGCATTCAGCTCGTCAACGAGCACCAGCCCGACGCGGTGGTTTGCGACCTGCTCATGCCGGGCTGCAACGGGTTCCAGGTCTGTCGTGCCATCCGGGAACGGGGAGGCAACATTCATCAGCCGAAAATCATCGTCACGACCGGCAGCGGTTATGCCACCGACCAGCAGAATGCGATGGAGGTGGGCGCGGACGAATACCTCGTCAAGCCGTTCAAAGGCGACGATCTGCTCAGGATATTGGAGCGCCAGCCGGTGCGTCAGGCGGCCGTGGCAGCGGCGCCCGCGCCGCCCTCGAAGCCACACGCCAGTTTGCCGCCGGATCAGCCGCCGCGGGTCAAGTTCTGGGGCGTGCGCGGCTCGATTCCCACGCCGGGTCCGGGCACCGTTCAGTACGGCGGCAACACTTCGTGCGTGGAAGTGCGGGCCGACGGCGAGATCATCATCCTCGACGCGGGCAGCGGAATGCGCCGGCTCGGCCTGGCGCTCGCCGAGGAATTCAAGGATCAGCCCATCGATCTCACGCTCTTGATCACCCACACGCACTGGGACCATATCCAGGGATTTCCCTTTTTTGTTCCGGCCTACAATCCGCAAAACAAACTGCGCATCCTCGGCTACGAAGGCGCGCGCAAGGGTCTGTATTCCACGCTGACGTATCAGATGGAAAGCCCGTACTTTCCGGTGAGCCTGCAGCACATGCCGGGCAACATTGACGTGACCGAATTGAAGGAGCTCGAATTTCACGTTGGCAAGGTGCGGGTGGAGGCCGCGTTTGTGAACCACCCCGGCGTTTGCGTGGGGTATCGTTTGTTCACCTCCGCCGGTTCCATCGCTTACCTGCCGGACAACGAACCGTTCCAGCGGATGCGCTCACATCCGGGCGGGCAACAGACCTCGGACCGCCTCGAAGCACTGAAATACGCCAGCGAACAGGACCAGAAGGTCATCGAATTCCTGAAGGACGTGGAGGTGCTGATCATCGACGCGCAATACGACGACGCTGAATACCAGTCGCACGTCGGCTGGGGGCATGGTTGTGTCGAGGACGTCGTGGCGCTGGCGATCTTCGCCCGGGTCAAACAGCTTTACCTCTTTCACCACGATCCCGACCACGACGACGCGCAGATTTCCAAAATGCTGGGTTGGGCGCGCCAGCTGGTGGCAATGCACGGCGAGGCTCTTGCGGTTGACGCAGCCCGCGAAGGCCTGGAGTACGTCCTCAAGCCCGCCGCACGATCTTGAGGCGCGACTGGCCCGACCGTCCGGCGGTCCGACGCGGCGTCAAAGGGCCGTTCCTCAATGCATAACGCGTCGGATGCGCCAGAACGCCAGCAGGGAGTAAAAGGCCACCGCCACCGCGTACCCGATGATCCCGAATCCAACCGCAAACGGGATCGACGAGTCACCCGCGAAGTACACCAGCGCACCACCGACGCCCGCCGTGAGCGTTGTCTGGCCAAACAGACAAAACAGGTAGAGCGGCAGGCTCGCGTGGCGCAACTGTTCGACGTGCCAGTCCCGATAGTTTTCCTCACCCAGAGAACGCATCAGCCAGGCGGCCTGAAAATTTCGTGCCGCGACCAAAACGCTCGTGGTGCCGATGACTGTGGCCGCCATCGGCCAGACGGCAAAGAACCCGCACAGAACAAGGTTCAGCGCCGCGCCCCATTTCCAGCCCAGTTTCTTCGCGAGCGGATTGCCTTCCAGCACCATGTTCGGCGTGGCGACCCACGTGCTCAGAAAATCCGCGCCCCGGCTCACCAGCAACAGCATCAGAAAAAAGAAGTACAGGTTGCTGCCGATTGGAACCAGATCGTCCATTACTTTTTCCCGTGGGCCTGTTCCGGCGGAACGAGCACCGGTTCGGTGGTATTGAAGCCGGCGCCGCCGCTTTCCACGGAACGGAAAAAGCAGGATTTATAACCTTCGTGGCACGCCGCGCCGGTCTGCTCGACCTGGATCAAAAGTGTATCGCCGTCACAGTCGAACGCGATGTCCTTGACCGTTTGCACGTGGCCGCTGGTTTCCCCCTTCATCCAGAATTTCTGGCGCGACCGGCTCCAAAAACAGGTCCGGCCGGTTTCAACGGTCTTTTCCAGCGAGGCGCGGTTCATCCAGGCCATCATCAGGACGCGGCCCGACTTCTGTTCCTGGATGATCGTGGGGATCAGTCCGTTCGAATCGAATTTCAATTGGTCGTAAAAACTCATAGTTTTTCACCGCGGCGGCGCGGAGACGCAGAGAATAAGCGGAAATGAATTCTTTTCAACCCTGCGCCTTAGCGTCTTCGCGGTTTAATCTTTTGGGAGAAATGTGAACGCCACCGCCGCCAGGATGCAGACAAACGCGGCCAGGTGATTCCACCGGATGCGCTCGCCGAGATAAAACATGGCGAACCCGCAAAACACCGTGAGCGTGATGATTTCCTGGATGATCTTGAGTTGAGTGGCGGAATACACGGAGTTGCCCCAGCGATTGGCCGGCACCTGCAACACATATTCAAAGAATGCAATGCCCCAACTCGCGAGGATGACAAGCAGCAGCGGCTTGCTCTTGAACTTCAAATGCCCATACCACGCGAACGTCATGAAGACATTTGAGCCGCACAACAGCACAATAGGAAACCAACGGGTTTGGATGAGAGTGTCCATGATATTAAAGCAAAAGACTGTACGAATTTTCAATAGGCCTACTGAGTAGGCGTCGCCTGCATTTTGTATAAAGAAGTGTATTCTGCGTCATCCTTCACTTTTTCGACTAAGAAATCCACCCAAGTTTCCGTGTAGCCGTAATCACGGTGCAGCGAATCATACACACAGAATTCTGGATTCGTCGCGTGCGGATTGGGATCACCGAAGGCGGGACGCGCTTTGTATTTTTTCCAACATGCGGTATGTGTGCCGGAAGTAAATCTGTCTACTTCACGTCCCACTCGGACCACCTTTGGGTTGCCAAGTTTTTGCTGCACTTTTTTCACGATCGCTCCGGCTTTCATTAGATTGAGATTCAATACCTGGACCTGCTTGACCTTTACGATTGCCGCCAACTGATTGATTTGTTTCTTTTGCTCGTCGGAAAGCTTTTCATAATGGACGAACTGGATTGGCGTCGCGTTTTCACTTTGGTGATTTGCCACCTGAATCAAGAAGGCCTTGAAAGCGTATTTGCCGCTAGCTTGGATTTCTGGAGATATTGTGGAGCGATAGCGTTGAATGAATTCCACAATCGGCTTTGAAGTCCGATTACGTTTCACCGCGTCCACAAGACTTTCTGCGGATGGGAAAAGTTGCAAAGAGAACGAGAGGCTCTCACGAATGCAAAACTTGGCCCCAAACTCCTTCTCCAGTAGTTCATCGAAATTCAAAAGTAGAGCTTGGCATTCCCCGAATATAGAGCTGTCCAACTCAGGCATCGAGCGGTGCTCAATCTTATTTCGTAACGGGATGAAAAATTCTAGATTCTTCCTAACGGGATTTCCACTGTCGTTCCCGTAATACCGGCGGAGGCACTCATCCAATTCCCAATGTTTGAAATCACCTTCGATTCTTTCAAACCTCCTGTTCGGTTTCCGATAGAACGGCTTGATTTTTCTCCTGAAAAAGACGGCGTGGAGCAACGATGTCCAAGCAATAACCATGAGGCAAATGTAACCACCGGATTTGAAGTTTACAGCAGGCTTGTTGTAAATCTCCACGGCAAGCAGGGCCGAATCCGTCGCCTTTTCAAGGGACATTCTTACTTGCCTTGGCAGTCCTCTCATACGCTTTGTCAGTGGGCGAGTAGATATTTAACATTTCAAATTCGCACCGGAATATTCTGCTTCGCCAAAAACTGTTTCACCTCGCCGACGGTGTAAGTGCCGAAGTGGAAAATACTCGCGGCGAGGACGGCGTCTGCTTTGCCTTCGAGCAGCACCGCAGCCATGTGCTCCAAACTGCCCGCGCCACCACTGGCCACGACCGGCACGCCAACCGATTCGCTGACTCGGCGCGTGATGACGAGATCGAAGCCCGCTTTCGTGCCGTCGGCGTCAATCGAGTTCAGCACGATTTCGCCCGCACCGAGCGACACAGCGCGTTTCGCCCACTCGACCGCGTCGAGGCCGGTGGCTTTGCGTCCACCCTGAGAGAAGACCTCCCATTTGTCCGGCGCCACTTTTTTGCAGTCGATGGAAACGACGATGCACTGGCTGCCGAATTTTTCCGCGCCGGCGCAAATGAGACCGGGCGTGGCCAGCGCCGCGGAGTTGATGCTGACCTTGTCCGCGCCCGCGCGCAGCATTGATTGCATGTCATCCACCTCGCGGATGCCACCGCCGACCGTGAGCGGCATGAAACACTTTTCGGCGACGTGTTCGATGACCTCGACCATCGTCTTGCGTCCGTGCGCGCTGGCGGTGATGTCGAAGAACACCATTTCGTCGGCGCCCTGTTCGTTGTAGCGCAGGGCGAGCTCGACCGGATCACCGACGTTTCGCAGTTCGCCGGCTTCGGCCTTGCCGAACCGGACGCCGCGGGTGACACGGCCGTCATGCACGTCGAGGCACGGGATGACGCGTTTGGCTAGCATGTGTCAAATCATCAACTGTCGGGTCGCGACATATAGGAGTCGCTCTCTTTGATGACAAGCAATATAAAACCCGTGAGGGAAACCCCATCGTCCGCCGGCCTGGCCGGGCTGCTTGGCTCTCCGGGAAATAATGTGTGACAGACTGCATCAAGTCGGGCTCTTCTCCCCGTAATTGATGGTCATCACGCCACCGAGCAGGTTCACGACACGGACACTGGCGCAGTTCAGCTCGCGCATTTTCGCCGCCACGCCCTGCTGGGCCGGGTAGTGTTTCAGCGATTCCAAAATGTACGCGTGCGTTTGCGCGTCGCCGCAGAACATTTTCCCGAACAACGGCACGAAAGTTTTCAAATAGCCGAAGTAGAGTGAACGCCAAAGCGCATGGTCCGGCTTGCCGAAATCGAGCGCGAGCAGGCGTCCGCCAGGCTTCGCGACACGCCACATTTCGCGCAATCCTTGTTCGAACTTCGCAAGGTTTCGCAGACCATAAGCCACGGTCACAATGTCGAAGCTCGCGTCGGGGAAAGGAATATTCATCGCGTCGCCGCGCACGAATTGCAGATTGGCCGCGGGACGCGCGGAGACGGATCGCCGGGAGCTCCGGTCCTGCGCGACCGACAGCATCGACGCGCTGAAATCCAGTCCGACGACTTTCACGCCTTCTTTCGCCAGCGCGAAGGCCACATCGCCGGTGCCGCAGCAGAGATCGAGCGCGAACGCGCCGGGTCGGGGCCCGGCGAGCAGAACCAGCCGCCGCTTCCAGCCGCGATGCATTCCAAGGCTCTGAAGGTCATTGATGACGTCGTAATGGCGCGCGATGGCGGCGAACAGGTCGTGAACCCTGGAGGCGCGTTGTTCGCCCGGTTCATAAAACTTGTTTGCCATGCGCGGCCAGAGTAACACAAAGGCGGACCGGACACAGTTCTGATCCCCGGTGGAAGCCATCGGAGAATGCCGATGGCCGCGTTCAGTATTAAGCCGGGGTTGCTTTGATCTGGCCCAATGCGGTAACGTCTGGCCGGTGAAACGGAAAATGACGGGTTAGAGCACCTCGGTCTCGACAAAGGCACCTAATTCAGCAAATATTGCCGCCGCGATGGCCGCGACTTTGACCCCAAACGAAGAAGCTCAATTGTTGCAAACAATTGAGATGTTTGAGGTCATCACCCAGTCACAGCCGCTGGATTACCAGTCGTTGGAAATCCTCAAGGAGGCGTATTTCAAACTCGGGCGGCAAAAGGAAGTCGTCAACACCTCCAAACGCATCGCCCAGGCTTATGTCCAGTTGGGACAGTTGTCTTCCGCGATTCTGGAATACGAAAGCATTCTTCAGCGTTACCCGGACGACCCCGACGTGCAGGCGGCGCTGGCGGAAATCGAAAGCAAGGCGAGCAGTTTCGCTGCTCCCGCCGCCGTGCCCCAGGAGACCGAGGCGGCGGAGAGGGCCGCGGTCGGAAGGAAGGCGAAGGAACGGAAAGGGCCGGCGGAGATTGATGACGGCAAGCTGGCGATGCAAAAAATTTTTGTGGACGGCAAGTTGATCTCGGCGGGCGATTTTAACACGTTCTGGCACACGCCGGACCTGCACGACCCACCTGGAACGGTTTCCGACCCGTTCATTCAGCTGCTGGCGGACAAAGGGCTGGTGCCGCTGGAAAAATCGTTGAAACTGGTATCTGAACGTTCCCGGCTGGGATTTTTGCCGCTCGAAAAATACGACCTCGACATCGACCTGTCCCGAAGTTTTCCGCGCGATGTTTGCCAGCGCTGGTGTGTTCTGCCGTTCGACCGGATGAGCAAGTCCGTCCTGGTCGCCACGGCCAACCCGTTCAACAAACAGGCGGTTTGGGACCTTGAAAACGCGACCAAAAGCAGGCTGTTGTGGTATATCTGCCCGCCGGCGGAACTGGTGAAGGCCGTTCGAAAGGCGTTTCGCTGACCGTTAATCGTTTATGCCGCCCATCAAGAGTTTTGGAGAACGCATCGCCGACGCCCTGGTCGAGGATGGCCTGCTTTCGACCAACCAGGTCGAGGAACTTCTCGACCTGCAGAAGAAGGAAGGCACCCGCCTGCTCAAGCTGATCCTGGAAAAATCCTACGTCGGCGAGGTGGACATGGTCGTGTCCATGGGCCGCGTCCTCAACGTGCCGCCGGTCAACCTGGCTCGCATCGCGATCCCCCAGGAAATCGCTGCATTGGTCCCGCGCGAAATGGCCACCAACCACAAGGTGCTGCCGGTTTCCCGACTCGACAACAAGGTTTTCCTGGCAATGGCCGATCCGCTGAATGTGCTCGCGCTCGACGACGTGAAACGCACCACGCGGCTGGAGGTCATGCCGATGATCGCCTCCGAAAAGTCCATCCTGGACAAGTTGAACAACCTCGACAGCGTCCGCAGCACGATGGAGGACATCATCCAGGACGCCCAGCGCCAGGCCGAGGATGACGCGGACGCGGACACACTGGAGATCTCCCGCGAAGTGGCCGAGGAGATGAACCTTGACCAGCTGGCGGCTTCCACGGAGGAGGCGCCCGTCATCAAACTGGCCAACCTCATCATCGTTCAGGCCATCAAAGACCGTGCGAGTGATATCCACATCGAGCCTTTCGAGAAAACCGTCCGTTTGCGTTACCGCATAGACGGGTCGCTCGCGGATGTGACGCCGCCGCCCAAGAACATGCAGGTGGCGCTGACATCGCGGCTCAAGATCATGAGCAACCTCGACATCGCCGAACGCCGTCTGCCGCAGGACGGACGCATGCGCGTCAAGGTCGGCGGGCGCGACATCGATCTGCGCGTCTCCTTTTTGCCCACGGTTCACGGCGAGAAATGCGTGCTGCGTATTCTCGACAAGTCGAACCTCTCCGCCAGCCTGGACAAACTCGGCCTGGATCAGGACACGTTCCGCCGCTTCAAAGCCGCCGTCGATGCGCCGCACGGGTTGATTCTTGTCACCGGACCGACCGGCTCCGGAAAGACCACCACCCTTTACTCGGCGTTGAACGAACTCAACAGTCCGGAATACAACATCATCACGGTCGAGGATCCGGTCGAGTTTCAGATTCCCGGGATCAATCAGGTGCCGACAAAAAAAGAGATCGGACTGACCTTCGCCAACGCCCTGCGCTCGATTTTGCGCCAGGATCCGGACATCGTCATGATAGGCGAAATCCGCGACCAGGAGACCGCCGAGATCGCCGTCGAGGCCGCCCTCACGGGCCATCAGGTTTTGAGCACGATGCACTGCAACGATGCACCGGGCGCCATCGCGCGTCTTGACGACATGGGCATCGCCCCGTTTCTGATTTCCTCATCGGTCATCCTCTCCTGCGCCCAGCGTCTTGTGCGGCGCGTCTGCTCGGTTTGCAAAGAGCCGGTTACCTATCCTCCGAAGATGTACGAGGATCTGGGTATTGACCCGGCTTTTTTCGAGGGTGTACATCTTTACCGGGGGCGGGGATGTGAGCGTTGCAAAAACACCGGTTATTCCGGGCGCGCTGCCATCATTGAGGTCATGACCGTGACGGACGAGATCCGCAAGCTCGTGATTCAACGGGCCAGCGCGCACGAAATCGGCAAAGTAGCCATCGCCCTTGGTATGCAGACGCTGCGCATGGCCGCGCTCAACAAGGTGCGTGAGGGCGGCACAACGCTCGAACAGACTTTGGTGGCAACCGCCAGTTATTGAGCCGAAACCGCGGCCGGACAGGTTTCGACGGGCGACCACCGCACCACACATCCCGCCCGCGGCCCGTCTGGTCGGTTTGCAACGCTCCTTGTTTTTATTCACGTATGCTTGAACTGGAAGCAGCCCTAAACCAAATCCTTTCCGCAGTTCAACCGCTCGAGCACGAAATTGTGGCACTCGCTGGCGCCGCGGGCCGGATAGCTGCGGAGCCGGTAATGTCACCAATTGATTTGCCGGCCTTCGATAACTCTGCGATGGACGGTTACGCGGTGCGCGCCGCTGATCTGACGAATGCATGTGCAGACCGACCTGTCGCCCTGCGATTGACGGGGAAGATCGCCGCCGGCGAAGTGCTCAGCGGCGAGGTGGAGGACGGGACCTGCGTGCGGCTGTTTACCGGATCGCCGTTGCCGACGGGCGCCGACGGGGTTGTCATGCAGGAAGACACCCGGCCCGACCAGGAGCATCCGGACCGGATCTGGTTTTCCGGCGCCGTGACGCCATGGGAAAATGTTCGGCTTCGAGGCGAGGACGTCAAGGGCGGTGCGAAACTTGTGGAAGCAGGGGCCAGGATCGGCGCCGGCCATGTCGCGTTGCTCGCCGCGGCGGGTGTGAGGGACGTCAAAGTCGGCCGGAAACCGCGCGTGGCCGTGCTGGCCACCGGCAGCGAATTATTTGAAAATGGCCGGCCATTGCCACCCGGAAAAATCTACGAGAGCAACCGCGTCATGCTGGCGACACTGCTGATGCGTGTCGGTGCTGTTCCCGAAATCTTTCCACTGGTGTCCGACACGCTCGAGGCGACGCGATTCAATCTTGAAAAGGCACTGACGGAGTGCGACGCGGTGATTACCTCCGGGGGTGTATCGGTCGGCGAATATGATTTCGTGAAGGCGGCCTTCGAAGATCTGGGCGGCACAATCGCATTTTGGAAAATCTCCATCCGGCCCGGTAAACCATTCGTTTTTGGCCGCGCCGGTGGGAGATTTTTGTTCGGTCTGCCCGGCAATCCGGTTTCCGCGTTGGTGACTTTTCTCCTGTTGGCGCGTCCCGCTCTCGCACGGATGCAAGGCGCCACGGAACTCGAACTGCCGAAGTTACCCGGCCTGTTGACTCAACCCCTCGCCAACACGGGCGATCGTCGCCATTTTATGCGCGTTGCGGTCGATGAATCCGGCCGCGTCCGCCCGGCGGGAACGCAGGCTTCGCACATACTGAGTTCGTTGGCGGACGCGAATGGTCTGGTGGACGTGCCTCCTGCGACTGTCATGTCCGCCGGCACTTCGGTGTCCGTGCTGCGTTGGGAATGGTGAAGCGCCGCGATGAACGGCGTTCCGGTGGCTCGGCAGAAAAGAGGAAGAGAGCAGTCCGATTCAGAACTTACGGCGCGGAAACTCCAGCACGGTCGGCCTGGGTTGGATGTAAGGTGTACCGGCGGGCGGCGCCACGGCAGGGGCAAGGCTGGATGGTCCCAAAACTCTCGCGCCCGGATCTGACAGAGCGCTGAAGCGGCCCGGGTCGGTACTGCCGACGTTTCTGAGCGGGTCCAAAGCGTCGCCACCACCACCCGGAAGCTCGCCCAGGCGTGGCGCGATAACTGGATTCAACGCCTGCCGGGTTGTGTCCACTTGAAGATTGATTGGATCGAAATTTGGCAAAAGTGGATTGACGCTTCCGGGGACAGCCAAAAGTTCCCTGAACTTATCCCGATGGTTCTGATCCTCGCGCGAACCTGAAAGAGAGTCGTTCAATCCCGTATTATGATAATCATTGAGCCGGTCCTGCCCTGACTGGGTTCCAAAAAAGCCGCCCGGCACCGAAAAGCCGGCCGTCAGGACACGCGCGGACCCGAAAGGATTATCCAATTGGACGTTCTCCTTGCCTTCCTTCAACCCATCCCGTCCGAAACTCGAATCAAATTTTTTCACGCCGAAGTCGCTTTTTCGGTCAATCCTGTTCCATTCATCAGACGTTTCGTGTGTGCGTTCGCGCGCCGGCTTCTGGCTGCGAGAGTCAAAAAAATTCTCCAATGCCGTCCTGGGTTTTTTGTCCGGGCCGCCCTGGCCCCCGACGCCGAAAACCTCATCCGCCGTCTGCCCACGGTCGGTGTCCCCCGGTCGGGCATAAATCCAGTTTTTTTTGCGGTCGAGCGCTTCCAGCAACCGCGTATTACGGGGAAAATTCGGAAGAGCAACGGACGACGGCGTGACCAGCGGTTCCACGGCGCCGCTGATGGAGTTGCCGCGATCCAGAAACTCAAACGGTTTCGACGAGAGTTCGTCTCTGGGGCGGGTCATCGGGGATTCCACCGCCTGACCAGAAGAGGAGAAATGGATCTGTTCCCGGACCGGCGGCGGATCGGCCGCGTGTGTCCCCGTCGGCGCGAGCGAAGTCGCAGCAACGGCACCCGCCACGGCGGTTCTCTGGCCAATCTGGATAATTCTCGCGAAGTTCATCTGCAACGTGTTATTTAACCACGATCCGGACATTCGTCAAAACAAAGTGTGGCACATTTTGTACGAGACCCGAGGTGGCGCAGGAACCGACACTTGGACGTATCGCCCCGTTCAATCTGCGGCCATAGTTTCCGGCCAGCCTCGACACCGGTCGTTTGCTCTGGAGCTAAAGTCTCCCAAGAGCTTTGTGCAGGGCGTATTGCGCCTTGTTGAATTCTGCAACGGCCTTGAAATAATCCAACCTGGCACGGGTCAGGTCCTGCTCGGCCTGGAGGTTTTCAAGTACAACACCCACCGCGAACTCTTTTCGAGTCTGCGCCAGACGCAACCCTTCTTCGGCGGCGGTGAGCGCCTGTCTTGCCGTTTCAATCTGATCGGATGATGACTGCAGTCTCGTGAATGCTTCCACCACTTGCCGTCCGATTTCGTCGCGGATCTTTTGCCCGGTCAATGTCGTTCCCTGCAATCGCGCCTCGGCGGCCCGCTTGCGGCTGAAATCAAACAAGCCGCCCGGTCCAATCCGCCACCCGAGCCCGATCGAGTAGTCTTCCTCGTCACCGAAATTGCCGGTATCGTTGTTCCTGCCGCCCCCCAATCCCCCGACGGACGCCTGCCCGCCAATTGAAGGAACGAGCGGACCGTATACGGCGCCGTTCTTCGCGTCGCGCGCTGCCGCCACCAGTGCCTGGCTCTGTTTCAATTCCGGTCGGGCGGCAAATGATTCGCGCACCAAATCATCGAGCGGCGCATTGGTGTTCACCAGCGTCAGCGGGGCCAGATCAGAGTCGTTGGCGGTCAGCTCCACCGCCGGCCGGAGATGAAGCGTCTGTGCCAGGCGGGCGCCCGCGATCCTCTGTTGTTCCACTGCCTGCCGAAGCGCGAGCCGGTTGCGTTGTGTTTGCACCCGGACGCGAAGATGATCTCCCTTGAACGCGAGGCCGATTTCGACGGCGTGGCCGACCTGTGTCTCGTAATCGAGCGAAATCGCGGTGGATTCCTTTGCGACGTTCACCGCTGCCTGGGCGAATGCGAGTTCAAAATAGCCCTGCGCAGCGGCCAGCACGGCGTCCTGTCGCTGCGCGTCGAGCGCATGGCTCGCGGCTTCAACCAGTTGTTTCGACGCCAGCGACTTGTAAATAGCGTCCCCCAGATCCATTTGCGCAGTGAGCGCGCCGCCGACCGTGTAGGATTGTTTGTCGGCGTCGAAAATTGGTCCGTCCACGGCTTGTATTCGGTTCTCGTGTCGTCGGTAAGCGGCTCCCGGCGACAGCCAGGGAAAGAATTGGGCAGTCGCGCTGTCGTGGTTTGCCCGCGCTTCGGCCAGCCGTTCGCGCGCAATCTGCACGTCAAGGTTTTGCGCGCCCGCCAGCCGGAGGGTGGTGGGAAGGTCAATGGGAAACGCTTCACTTGCATTCGTGGATTCGTTGACCGCGCCGGATTCGGGCGGTTTCTCCGCCGGAAAAGCGGGAGGCCCGGCCGTCACGCAAACGAACGCCACGGCAATCGCAAATCCTGAATCGCGCTTCGAGAGTTTCACTTCGCTTCCACTACTTTGACCGACTGCCCGTCGGCTAACGTCTGTTGGCCGATCAACACGACCGGTTCGTCGGGTTTCAATTCGTCAAGGACCTCGACGGATACGCCGTCGTTGAATCCGGTATGGACTGCAACCTTTCGGACCTTGTCGCTCACCACGGTAAACACCGAGTTTCTCGCTTTTTCAACGACCACGGCTTCGACGGGAAGCAGGAGCGCATTGTTCTTCAGTTCGACCGCGATTCTGGCCATCGCAAACATTCCCGGCCGTAATTCTCGTCGGGGATTGGAGATCTCGATTTCGCTCAACATGGTCTTCGTGGCATCATCAAGCGCCGCCGCATAGCGCGTGACGGTTCCCTCATAAACTCGTCCGGCGAGTTCCTCGACCGTTACCTTGACGGACAGGCCGTTTTTAATAAATGGAACCTCCGCTTCGGGGACGGCGACCTGGACTCGAACCTTGTCAAAATCCATCAAAGTGAGAAGCGCCGCGCTCTGGGCCGCGCTGCCCGAAGTCGCGGCCGGTATGAAGGCGCCCGGGTCCACCAATCGGCGGGTCACCACACCGGAAAATGGAGCGGTAATCCTGGCGAAACTCAGCAGCGTTTCCGCTCGTGTCAGGTTTGCCCTCGCAATGTCCAGTTTGCCTTTCGCGTTGTCCACCGTCTGGGGCACCACCAGGTCGGGCGCCTTCCTCTGCGCGTCGCTCACGCGCCGGAAATCAATTTCCGCAACTTCAACCTCGGCTTTGTATTTCGCCAGGTCAGCCAGCAATTCGGGCACTTCGATTTCTGCGAGGACAGCACCCTCTTTGACGTCGTCACCTTTGTCCACCGCGATGGATTTCAAATAGCCGCCGACTTTCGCGTAGAGCGTCGCCTGCTGGTAAGGCTTGATTTCACACGGCAAAGTGACAATCCGCGTGATTTGTCCCTTGCGCGGGTGAGTGACATGAACCATCAGCGGTTCCGGCGCTTCCGTCGGCCCGGCAGCGGAACCAGACCGACCGCACCCGCATAAAAAGCCGCACAGACAGGCGGCCAAAAGGATTCCGAGCCGTCGAACGATTTGCCTTCTCACAGGGTGATTCCTTTCTGCCATCCGGATGATGAATTGACCGCCGCCGCGCTCGCGTTCCGAGGATCATCGGGATCGAGTGACCCAGACCGGCGGCTGCTGCGCGCTTGAAGCAGGGCGAACATGGATGGCAACACCAGCAACGTAGCCAGCGTCGCCGCTGCAAGGCCGCCCACCACCGCGCGTCCCAGGGGCGCCGCTTGCTCTCCGCTTTCACCCAGACCGAGCGCCATCGGCAGCATTCCCGCGATCATTGCCAGGCTGGTCATGAGAATCGGGCGCAGCCGGCTTCGCGCTCCTTCAATTGCCGCCTCTTCGGACGTCGCTCCACCCAGGCGGCTGCGCTCGGCGAACGTGGCAAGCAGGATTGCATTTGCCACGGCCACTCCGACAGCCATGATGGCGCCCATGAACGATTGGACGTTGAGCGTCGTGCCGGTCAGCCAGAGCGTCAAGGCCACACCGGCGATCACCGCGGGCACGGCCGAAATCACGGCCAGGGCGAGGTTCAACGATTGAAAGTTCGCTGCCAACAACAGAAAAACAGCCACCACGGCGAGCAGCAGCCCGGTGCGGAGTCCTCCGAGCATTTGTTGCATCGGAACAATCTGTCCGCGTACCGAGACGTTGACTCGCGGAGGCGGGGCGCCCAGTTCATTGATGGTGCGCGTCACCGCCCTCGCTGCTGACCCAAGGTCGGCACCTTGGAGGTTCGCCGTCAATGTCACCAGACGTTGCATATTGTAGCGTTCATACTGGCCGATGGTGGTGCCGCCGCTCACCGCGGCGACGTTCCGCAGCAGAATGGCCTTTCCGTCACGGTAAGCGACCGGGACGTTTTTGATTTCGTCCAGTGAATTCATCCGGACCTGCGGGATCTGCACCTGAATCTGGTAAGCCACGCCGCTGTTCGGGTCGGCCCAGTAAACGGGCGTGGTGAACCGGCTCGACGAGGTGGCCGCGACCAATGAGCGCGACGCGTCGCCCATCTTCACGCCCATCAATCCGGCTCGCTCGCGGTTTAGCGCCACCTCGACCGTGGGATAATCCAGCGTCTGGCCGAATTGCAAGTCGCGCAGCGCAGGCAGCGCGGAAAGTTTTTCCCGGATCCGTTCCGCGAATTCCCGGTCAGCGCGCAGGTCCGGTCCGCTCACGGCGACTTCAATCGGAGTTGACGCGCCGAGGCTCATGACCCGGCTCACGATGTCGGCGGGCTCAAACGAGAACTGCACGCCGGGCAGCTGCGCGGCGAGCTTCCCGCGCAGCCGCTCCTTCAATTCCCCGCTGCGGACCGGTGCGTTGGGTTTCAACTGCACCTGCACCACGCCTTCCTCCGAGCCACCGTTCCAAAGATAAACAAGGTTGATGGGATAACTCGGCGCGTGTACCCCGACAAACCCGAGCGTGATCTCCACATTTTCCGGGCCGACCTCCTTTTTGATCAGGTCAAGCGCCCGGAGAGCGATGGCCTCCGTACCTTCCACACGTGTGCCGGCGGGCGCCCGAAGGCGCAGTTGAAGTTGTCCCGCCTCAACTTTCGGAAAGATTTCTGTGCCGAGCCTGGCGCCGATGAAAACGATCACGAGGGCAGCACCGGCCAGATAAGCCGTCACGACAGACCAGGGTCGCCGCACCGTCCGGCTCACAAACGCGGAGTAGCGCTTTTGGAACGTGACGAACGCGGGGCCTTCGGCTTGCGCAGCGTGGCTGCGCAGGATCCACACCGAGAGAATCGGAATCAACGTGCTCGAAAGGAGGTAGGAACCAAGCATGGAGAAACCGACAGCGAGAGAAAGCGGGACGAACAAAGCCCGGGCCGCGCCGACCATGAAGAACGACGGAACGAACACCGCCAGCACGCACAACATCGAAACCAGCAACGGCACCGCGACTTCTCCCCCCGAGTCAACCACCGCCCGCCCCACCGGCCTGCCGCGCGAAAGATGGGTGTGAATGTTTTCGACGACCACCGTTGACATGTCCACGAGGATGCCAACGGCCAGGGCCAGGCCACCGAGCGTCATGATGTTGACCGTCTGGTGAGTGATCCACAGCGCCGCCAGCGAACCGAGGAGTGAGAGGGGAATGTTGATCACAACCATCAGCGCGCTGCGCCAGTCGCGCAGAAACATCAGCACCATCAGGCCGGTCAGAATCGCCCCCAGCGCGCCTTCGAGCGTCAGCCCGTTGATGGCGCGGGTGACGTAAGGCGACTGATCGAACTCATAGCTCACTTTCACGTCGTCCGGCAAAACGCTTTGAAACTTTGGAATGTTTTTCTTGACCAGGTTCACGACCGAAAGCGTGGAAGCGTCGGCGCGCTTGGTGACCGGTATGTAAACGGTCCGCCGTCCGTTCACGAGGGCGTAACAGGTGACAATATCCGAGCCATCGATGACTTGAGCCACGTCGCGCACAAAGATGGCCGGATATGAGCCCGTCCGGATCGGAACGCGTTCGAGATCCTTGATGTTCTTCACGACGGAGTTCAGCGGCACCATCGGATACTTGTCGCCCAGTGCCATGTTACCGGAAGGACTGATCGTGTTGGCGGCGGCGATGGCGGCGACGACCTCGTCCGGCGACATGTTGCAGGCGCGCAGACGGTCGGGCTTCAGGTCCACGACAATGCTGCGGGCGCTGCCTCCGAAGGGCGGAGGCGCGGAAACACCGGGCAAGGTGGCGAACAACGGGCGCACGCGATTGAGCGCGAGATCCTGCATTTCGCCGACAGAGCGTGTCTCGCTGGAGAATACAAGATTGCCCACCGGAACACTGCCGGCGTCGAATCGCATGATGAAAGGCGGGACGGTGCCCGGCGGCATAAACGCGCGGGCGCGGTTGACATAGGCCACCGTTTCCGACATCGCCTGTGACATGTCGGTGCCGGAATAGAACTGCAGTTTGATGATCGAGGCACCCAGGATCGACTTTGATTCGACGTGTTCGATGCCAGTGATGTAAAGGAAGTGATATTCATAATAATACGTCAGGTAACCTTCCATTTGTGCCGGATCCATGCCGCCGTACGGCTGCGCGACGTAAATCGTGGGAATGCCGAGGCCCGGAAAAATGTCCCGCGGCATCTGGCGCAGCGCCAGAACCGACGCCAGCACGACGCCAACCACGATCACCACGACCGTGAACGGCCGCCGTAGAGCGGGTCGGACGAGATTCATTGATTTTTCCTGCCGGTGACTTCCGCCGCCAGTCGGGCGCCGGGCCCGAAATTCCGCGCCCCTGATACGTTTGGCAAACGCTGCCCGCGCGATCGCGCGGCCGATTCAAAGCCGCTGCAGGGAGAGCGCCGCCTTCAACGCTCGGCCGAGCTCGGTCGCCTTTCCCCGGCCCCAATAATGCAAAAAGAGGGTGCGCGGCGTCTCTCCGACCATGTGATGATGGATGGCCACGATGTTGATGCCGCCCCGGCGCAACGCCTTGAGGACGCCCTGCAATTCGTCTTCGTGCACGGCGAAATCGCCGTCCACGATCGCGTTGTCATCGACGCCGGCGAAGGCCGCCCAGGTGTTGACTCCCATTTCCTTGGTCACTTCGCAGCCGCAAGGCATTTTCGTCTTCCGGCCGATCACCACTTTGAACATGCCGTTGTTGGTCTGGCCTTTGACGCCGAGAACCCCTTCCAGTGCCGGGCCGTTGATGGCGTTTTCCGTCGGGGCCGGCCCCCCGAACGTCGTCGCCGGGCGCGGATTTTGCGCACGAATTTCCCGGACCTTTTGCATGGCCCTGGCGACTCCGACGGCCAGTTTCTCCGCGCTTCCCTCGCCGCCGATATGCATGAAATAAACCTTCGGTTCATCGAAGAAGAAATGATTGTGCAGCGCGGTGACGCTCAATCCGTTGTCCAGCGCGGTGCTCATCACCGGGTTCACCTCGTCTTGAAAGAGCACCAGGTCACCCATGACCATCGCTTCGGCGCCCTTGCCTGGGGCGAACGCGGCCCAAGAGGTCAATCCCATGAAGGGCGGCGCGGGCCACCCATCGACGGCTACCTTCACGTCGGTGCGCGGGGCGCTCACTTTGAAGACACCCTCGGCCTTGTTGAAGGTGCCCTTCAGTCCGGTCCACCGTTCGATGCTCGCGGTGTCCAGCCCGGCGCCGGCGGCCGTGCCTCCGCCGGCCGCCAACGCGAACGCCAGTCTGAGAAGCAGGAACGGCAGAGGGACGAAAAGGACGGATTTTGTTTTCATAAAGCCCATCGATATTGTTGTTGAAACACCTATTACTGGACTGTATTCGTGTCAACAATTTATGGCAAACCGTTCCTGGCTGCTCCTGCTCTACGGCCTGCCTACCCGGCATTCCGCCGAGCGGGTGAGCCTGTGGCGACGGCTGAAGAAATTTGGCGCCTTGCAGCTCAAGACCTCCGCCTACGTCCTCCCCGACGAACCGGTCCATTTCGAACGCTTTCAGTGGCTGGCCAAACAAGTCCGGGACGGCGGCGGCGAAGCCACCTTGATCCGAGTCTCGGAGATCGAGGGCCTGGCCTGCGAGGACGTTCAACGGATGTTCAACGACGCCCGCGCGGAGGACTACCGCAACCTGATGAAGTCGCTGACGCGGTTTGTCGAGAAAAACCGGAAACGCCGGGAGGACTCCTTTCGGGGTGAGTTGGACCGGTTCACGAGTCGCTTCAATGAAATTCGGGGGATCGACTATTTCGACAGTCCGGCGGCTCACGACGCGGAGATGCTGCTGCAGCGCGCCGAGGGATTGGGCCGGCCGCGGGCGGCGACGGCAGCGCCGCTGGACCGAAAACGATTTGTGGGTCGCGCCTGGCTCACGCGGCCGCGGCCGGAAATCGACCGGGTGGGATCGGCCTGGTTGATTCGCAAGTTCATCGATCCCGAGGCGCGTTTCCTGTTCTCTGCGAGACCGCCCGGCCGGTCGGACCCGATTCCCTACGACGTATCCGACGTCGAGTTCAGCCACCAGGGGGAGGATTGCACCTACGAAACCATGCTCAAGCGATTCGACATTCGCGACCGTGCGGCGCGGCAGATCGGCGAGATGATCCACGACGCGGACCTCGAGGACGGCCGGTTCCGGCGTTACGAATGCATCGGCCTGGACCGCGTGTTCAAGGGTTGGGCAAGGTTGGGGTTGAGCGACGAGCAAATCCTGGCAAAAGGGTTCGAGTGTTTCGACGCCCTTTACGCATCCCTGCAATCGCGCTGAGCCGGGTCGAAGCGGTTCGGGCTCCGCATGCGGCCGGTCCCCTCACCGCCTCGATTGAAGTTTGGGCGGACGCCGATAGTGAACGGATTTTAATCTGGCGTTTAGGGTTTTTTAATCAAGCTTTGTTGTCCTTACACCGTCCGATTTTGCGTTATGCGAATACTCGTGGTTGAAGACGAAAAGAAAGTGGCGGACATGGTTGCGCGTGGCCTGAAGGCCGAGCGCTTTGCCGTGGACGTTGCGGACGACGGGCTGAACGGCTGGGACATGGCCGGGGCGTATGACTACGACCTCGTCATTCTTGATCTCATGCTGCCCGGGCTGAACGGCACTGAACTCCTCCGCCGCATCCGGCGCAACAACCAGCAGGTGCCCATTCTCGTGCTGACCGCGCGCGATGCCACGGCGGAGAAGGTCCAGAACTTCGAGGCCGGCGCGGACGACTACCTCACCAAGCCGTTTGCGTTTGCCGAATTGCTTGTCCGCATCAAGTCCTTGTTGCGCCGCGGCCCGGTCAACCGTTCGAGTGTGCTGCGCGTGGCAGACCTGGAAGTGGATCGCCTGTCACAGCAGGTCAAACGCGCTGGCAAACGGATCGAATTGACGGCCAAAGAATACGCGTTGCTCGAGTACCTTGCCACGAATCCCGGCCGCGTGTTCTCGCGCACGATGATCATCGAACACGTCTGGGACCAGAGCTTCGAGGGGTTCACGAACATTGTGGATGTTTACGTCCGTCATCTGCGAAGCAAGGTGGACGACCCCTTTCCTGAGAAGCTGCTTCGCACGGTGCGGGGTGTTGGTTATTGCATCGCGGACCGTGCGGAGGCGTGAATGAACACCCGCTCGATCCGATTCCGTCTGATCGCCTGGTATGCCGGACTGCTCACGGGGGTTTTCGTTGTGCTGGGTGGGTTGATGTTTTTCGGGCTGAAGCATTTTCTTGAAGCCAGTTTGCGCGAGACTCAGATGCGCCGCGCCCGTCAGATCGGCGAGTCCCTCCTTTCGAATATCAAAAGGACCGGCGAACCGTACGTGGTGAACGAAGTCAAGGACCGCTATGAGCCTGAAATCAATGACCGCTTCATCCGCATCAGCCGCGGTGACGGCAGCGTGCTTTATGTCTCCGGGCCGCCCCGGGACCAGAGTTTTGATCCCGCCGGCCTGCCGACACTCGCGGCGTTCCCGAAAAACGAGTCGGCGCGCAAACAGAAACTGCCCGACGATAAAATGCTCTTGATCGTGGCGGCGAATGTCCAGGCCGCGGCTGGACAGCGTTATTTGGTGGAGGTCGGCGCGCCAATGACGGCCATCCAATCGATGCTGGATCATCTGGTGTTGCTGCTGGCGTTCGGGTTGCCCATCGTCGTCGGTGTCACCGTTGGCGGCGGCTACCTGCTCGTCGGTCGCGCGCTTGCGCCGGTCGATCAAATCGCGCGCAAGGCGGAGCAGATCACCCAGCACAACCTGAGCGAGCGGCTGCCGGTCACGCGCACGGGAGATGAATTGGAGCGGCTTTCAATTTCGTTGAATCACATGATCACCCGGCTCGAAGACGCTTTTCAAAATTCAAAGCGATTTGTCGCCGACGCTTCGCACGAGCTGCGCACACCGCTCACGGTCTTGCGCGGGGAGCTGGAGGGAGTTGTTCATCAGGACGCGCGGTTGACGCCGGAGTTGCGCGAGACCCTCGGCAGCCTGCTCGAAGAGGTCGAGCGCCTCTCGAAAATCGTCGAACGGCTGTTCGCACTGTCACGCCTCGACGCCGGGGAGGCCCAGTCCGAGTGGGTGCAGTTTGACCTCGCGAAGCTCGCCGCCACTACAACCGATCAAATGGGACTGCTGGCAGAGGACAAACACCTTTCCATTTCCTGCGTCGCCGGCCAGCGGGTGACGGTGGAGGGTGATCGTTCGCGGCTCAAGCAGGTTGTCGTCAACCTCCTCGACAACGCGATCAAATACACGCCGGCGGGCGGCGCGGTCAACCTCCGGGTCGCCGCGGTCAATGGACACGCGGTGCTCGAGGTGACCGACAACGGGATGGGCATTCCCGCGGACGCGCTGGCGCACGTGTTCGACCGGTTCTTCCGCGTGGACAAGGCGCGATCGCGCGATCTGGGCGGCGCCGGGCTCGGTCTTTCCATCGTGAAGTCGATTTGCACCGCGCATGGCGCGGAGGTGGAAGTGGAAAGTGCTCCCGGCAGTGGCAGCCGGTTTCGTGTCATCATGCCACTGGCGGACGGCAAGGTCTCAAAACAGAACAACGGCTATGAAAAATAAATTCCTCGAACTCATTCGAAGAATTTCGGCGGGATGGAATCCCCCTCCGTCCGGCGGCAAATTCTACTGGCGCCTGTCGGTCCCCGCCGCTGCGATCGTGGCGGTCGTCACGGCGCTCGCGTTGCGGCCCTCGCAAACGACCGCCACGGTGGGCAATGAAGCGCTTCAGGTCCTCCCGGTTCCGGTCGCGAAAGTGGACCGCGAAGAGCTTTACAAGGAACTGACCGTTCAAGCGGAATTCCGACCGTTTCAGGAAATTGACCTGCACGCGAAAGTCGCCGGCTTCCTGCAACAGATCAACGTGGACATCGGGGACCGTGTTAAAGAGGGCGATCTGCTGGCGACGCTTGAGATTCCGGAACTCGAAGATGACCTGACCCACGCTCGCGCCGTCGAAAAGCGGAGCGAGGATGAAGTCACGCGGGCCGAGGCCGCGCATGAGGAAACGCACCTTGCCTACACGCGGCTGGCTGCCGTGCAAAAGGCCCGACCCAATCTCGTGGCACAGCAGGATCTCGACGCGGCGCAGGCCAGAGATCGTGCGTCAGAGTCGGCGTTGGACGCCGCACGGGAGCAGGTGCAGATCGCGAAGTCGGATGTCGAGAAGCTGCAAACGATGCTCAAGTATTCCCGCATCACGGCACCGTTTTCAGGCGTGATCACGCGTCGGTACGCCGACCGCGGGGCGCTGATCCAGGCGGGTACGGCCGGAGGACAGACATTGCCGCTGGTGCGACTGTCGGAAAACGACCGCCTGCGGCTCGTGTTCCCGATCTCCGTCCCGTTTGTGAAGAACATCAATGTGGGCGACCCCGTTGAAATCAGGGATGATTCTCTCGGCCGTACGCTCCAGGGCATCATTTCGCGGTTCACACGCAAAGTGGATACGGATACGCGCTCGATGGAGACGGAAGTGGACCTTCCGAATCCCGATCTCAAGCTCGTTCCCGGCATGTACGTCTCCGTGAAACTCAAGGTGGACCGGCGGCCGAACGCGCTGGCTGTTCCGGTCGAAGCGATTTCGGGCGGCAAAACTCCGACCGTGTACCTGATCAACCGGAAGGATGAAATCGAGGAGCGCCCGGTGACGCTCGGCATTGAAACACCGACGAAAGTCGAAGTGATGGACGGTTTGCACGAGAATGATCTGGTGATGATTGGCAGCCACACGCAGGTCAAGCCGGGCCAGAAGGTAGAACCGAAGTTTATCGAGCCATTGACCGCGCAATGAACGCCCCCCTCACTCTCGATCAATTGGAAGCGATCCGCCGGCTGGATGCCTGCACACTGGCCAACGCCATTGAAACCTTCCACGAGCGGCTGCGGAACGAAGGATTTGTGGATCACAACATCCGCTGCTTGTTCCCGCGTCTGCAGCCGATGGTCGGTTATGCCGCGACCGTCAAAATCCGCGGCTCCGCGCCCCCGACAGCGGGTGGCGCGTATCCAGATCGAACCGACTGGTGGGATTACATCGCTTCACTGCCGACGCCACGCGTGGTCGTGGTGCAGGACGTGGCGACGCGGCCCGGTCTCGGTTCGCTGGTGGGCGCGGTTCACATGAATATCCTTCGCGCGCTGCGATGCGTCGGCGTCGTCACGAATGGTTCCGTGCGTGACATTCCGGCGGCGGAGAACGCCGGGTTCCATTTCTTCGCCGGCAGCGTTTCGGTTTCGCACGCCTACGTCCACATCGTTGCGATGGGCGAACCCGTGAAAATCGGCGGGCTGAAGATTCAATCCGGCGACTTGTTGCACGGCGACTTGCACGGCGTTCAATCCATTCCATTGGACATTGCGGGCCGCGTTCCAGCAGTGGCGGCGAGAATCGCCGCAAAGGAGCAGTCGCTGATCGCGTTGTGCCGCTCGCCCGGATTCTCGCTGGAAAAATTGCGCGCCGCTGTCTCCAACGGGCGGTCTTGACCGCTGCTTCCGTCATGTCTCGTTTTGCCATCCGCTATCCGTATCTGATCATCGTCATCTGCCTGATCACCTGTGTGGTGGGCGTCACCAGCCTGGTACGCATGCCGGTGGACCTTTTTCCTCCGATCAAGATTCCGGTGGTCGTGGTCGCCACTTTTTTTTCGGGCATGCCACCCGAACAAATCGAGAACGACATCACCGGGCGATTCGAACGGTTTTTCACGCTGGGAGCGGGCATTGACCACATCGAATCCCGTTCCCTGCCGGGCGTCAGTCTCATCAAGGTTTATTTTCAACCTGGCGTGAATCCCGATTCAGCGGTGACCACCATCGCCAACCTGGCCATGGCGAACCTGCGCCGTTTGCCGCCGGGCACGCTGCCGCCGGTGGTGTTGAAGTTCGATGCGTCGAGTTTACCGGTTTGCCTAATCACGTTGAAAGGAGAGGGGCTCAAAGAAGCGCAGCTTCGCGATCTCGGCCAGTACAACGTGCGCAATCAGGTCGCCAATGTGCCGGGCGCTTCGGTGCCGCAACCGTTCGGCGGTCGCTATCGGCAGATCATGGTCTATGTGGACCCGCTCAAGCTCGAAGCGCATCAACTGAGTGTCATGGACGTGGTGCGTTCCGTGAACGAGGCAAACCTCATCCTGCCCGCGGGCGACGTGAGAACCGGGCCGTTCGATTACAACCTCTACGCCAACAGCCAGCTCAATGACATCAACGACATCAAACGCCTGCCCTTGAAAACCGTCGGCGACACGTCCGTGCTCGTGGCGGATGTGGGTGACGCCCGGGACGCTTCGCAAATCCAGTACAACGTCGTGCGCGTGGACGGTCAACCGTCGGTGTACCTGCCGGTGCTGAAACAGGGCGGGGACGCGAACACGATTTCCGTCGTGAGCGGAATCAGAAGTGCCGTCTCCCACCTGCTCGATGTGCCGGGGCGGCTGATCACCAAGGTTGTGTTCGATCAATCGGTCTTCGTCAAGAATGCCATCGAGAATCTTGTCCACGAGGGCGCCATCGGACTGATTCTGACGGGCGCGATGATCCTGATCTTTCTCGGCAGCATGCGGGCGACGGTGGCGGTGTTTCTTTCCATTCCGCTCTCGGCTCTGGCGGCGTTCATCGCGCTTTCCGCGGGCAACAACACGGTGAACGCGATGGTGCTGGGCGGCCTGGCGCTGGCTTTTTCCCGTTTGATTGACAACTCGGTCGTCGTGCTGGAAAACATTTTCCGCCATCTGGAGCTGGGCGAAACGCCCGCTGTTGCAGCGGAACGCGGTGGCCGGGAGGTCGCGCTGCCGGTGCTGGCGGCGACGCTGACGACGGTGGTCGTTTTTTTTCCGGTGACATTTCTGTACGGCGTGAGCCGGTTTCTTTTCACGGCGCTGGCGCTGTCGGTGGTTTTCTCCCTGTTCGCTTCTTACTTCGTGGCCATGACGGTGGTGCCGCTGTTCTGCGCGAATTTCATCAAGGGCCATCATCCGCATGAAAAGGACGAAACCACGCGCGCGAAATCATGGGGCCAGCGATTCAACGGCTGGTTCAATCGCAAGTTCACCCGCATGTTGAACGGCTACGATCGCGCGGTGAATGTTGCGCTGCTTCGTCCCGCGGCCACAGTGATCGGCATCAGCGGGATTTTCGTTCTCAGTCTCGGACTTTATCCGCTGACGGGCGTGGCCTATTTTCCGCGCACAGACCCGGGACAGTTTGTCATCAATCTCAAAGCTCCAACCGGCACGCGCCTGGAGATCACCCAGCAGCTCGTGGAAAAAGTGGAAAACATCGTCCATGAAATTGTGCCGGCGGAGGATCTGAAAATCCTCGTCGCCAACGTCGGAGTGACACCCGGCTTCTCATCCATCTACACGCCGAACTCCGGCCAGCACACGGCGTTCGTGCAGATCGGGCTGCAGGATGTACGCCATGCCAGCAGCTTCGCGTACATGGATCGCGTCCGGCAACAGCTGCAAAAGCAGTTGCCGGAGGTCAATTCATATTTCCAGACCGGCGGATTGGTGGACGCGATTTTGAATCTCGGCATGCCCGCACCCATGGACATTCAGGTCAGCGGCACGGACATCGAGCAGGCGCATCAGACGGCCGTGGAAATTGCGCGCAAAGTTCACGCGCTCCCGGGTGTGAGCGATGTGCTCGTGCCGCAGGACATAGATTTCCCGGCATTGAAAGTGAACATTGACCGCAACCGCGCCAGCGAACTGGGTCTGAAGGAACGCGAAGTGGTCGGCAACGTCATCACCGCTTTGACTTCCGACATGATGATCGCTCCCAGTTATTGGGTGGATCCGAAAAGCGGAAACGACTACATGCTGACGGTCCAGTATGCGGAAAACTACGTGAAGGATTTGTCCGACCTCGGAGCGATCCCGTTGCGCGCGTCCGGTGCCGCGCATGGCACCCGGCTCGATGCGGTCAGCACCATCCGCCATTTTCACGCGCCGACTGAAGTGGACCATTACCAGCTCCGCCGGGTGATCGACGTTTACGTCGCGCCGACAGGCGAAGACCTTGGCAAGGTGCTGGCGGGCGTGAACCGGATCATCGGCGGGACGCAATTGCCGAAAAACGTCCGCGTCACCGTGCGCGGCTCGGTGCAAGGCATGAACGCCTCGTTCAAGAGTTTCGGCCTGGGTCTGATCCTGTCGGTGGTGCTGGTGTATTTGATCCTCGTTGCGCAATTCCAATCTTTCGTTGATCCACTTCTGATTTTGCTGGCGGTGCCGACAGGTTTGGCCGGCGTGCTGGAGATGCTTTATTTCACCGGGACAACGCTCAACGTGATGTCGCTGATGGGCGTGGTGATGATGGTCGGCATCGTCGTGTCGAACAGCATTCTGATCGTCGAATTCACCCACCGCCTGCGGGAGGAAGGCAGGCCGTTGCGCGAAGCGGTCGCGCTGGCGTGCCGCGTACGGCTGCGGCCGGTATTGATGACGTCGCTCGCGACGTTGATCGGTTTGATTCCCATGGCGATGAAGCTCGGCACCGGCAGCGAGGCTTACGCGCCGCTGGCGCGCGCCATCATCGGCGGTTTGGCGGTATCCGTGGTGCTCACGGTCTTTATCGTGCCCGCAGCGTACCTGCTGGCTTACCGCAAAACTGAAAGGACACCTCTCGCTGCGGCATGACGAACCGCATGGAACCAAACCGCAACAGCGTCCGATTTTTATGCCCAAGTTTGCGATCCGCTATCCGTATTTGATTGTGGTGTTGTGTCTCATCACCTGCGTGGTGGGCGTGACCAGTCTCGTGCAGCTTCCAGTGGATTTATTTCCCGCCATCCGCATCCCGGTGGTCGTCGTGGCCACGTTTTATTCCGGGATGCCGCCTGAACAGATTGAAAACGACATCACCGGACGCTTCGAACGGTTCTTCACTTTGGGCAGCGGCATTGACCACATCGAGTCGCGGTCGCTGCCCGGCGTCAGTTTGATCAAGGTTTATTTTCAACCGGGCACGGACCCGGATTCGGCTGTCACGACGATCGCGAATCTCGCGTCGGCCAATCTGCGCCGGCTGCCGCCTGGTACGCTGCCGCCGGTCGTTTTGAAGTTTGACGCGTCGAGCCTGCCCGTGTGCCTGATCACCCTCAAGGGCCGGGACATGAATGAGGCTCAGTTGCGCGACTTCGGCCAGTACACGGTGCGCAATCAGGTGGCCAACGTCCCCGGCGCATCCGTGCCGCAGCCCTTCGGCGGGCGTTACCGGCAAATTATGGTCTATGTGGACCCGCTCAAACTCCAGGCGCACCAGTTGAGCGTGATGGACGTGGTGCGTTCAGTAAACGATTCCAATTTGATTCTGCCCGCCGGCGACGTGCGCATCGGTCCGTTCGACTACAATCTTTATGCGAACAGCCAGCTTGAAAACATCGATGAGATAAACCGTCTGCCGCTGAAAACCGTCGGGAATGCCTCCGTGCTGGTGGCCGACGTCGGCCAGGCCAAAGACGCATCGCAAATTCAATACAACATAGTGCGCGTGGACGGCCAGCCGTCCGTGTATCTCCCGGTGCTGAAACAGGGCGGCAGCACGATCTCGGTGGTCAAAGGGATCAAGGACGCCGTAAGTCACCTCCTTGACGTGCCGAAAGAACTCGTGACGAAAGTCGTTTTCGACCAGTCCATCTTCGTTAAGAACGCGATCAAGAATCTATGTCTGGTCGGTGCGGTTGGTTTGATTCTCACCGCCGGCATGATCCTGATGTTCTTTGGCAAACTCCGCGCGACAATGGCGGTGCTGCTGTCCATTCCGTTGTCCGTACTCGCTGCGTTCATTGCGCTGTCGGCCAGTGGAAATACAGTCAACGCGATGATTCTGGGAGGACTGGCGTTGGCGTTTCCACGGCTGATCAACAACTCCGTGGTCGTGCTCGAGAATATTTTCCGGCATCTCGAAATGGGTGAACCGCCGGAAGTGGCCGCGGAAAAAGGCGGCAACGAGGTGGCATTGCCGGTGCTCGCGGCCACGCTCGCAACCGCTGTGGTGTTCTTCCCGGTGACCTTTTTGTACGGTGTCAGCAAATTCCTTTTCAGCGCGCTGGCGGTGGCCGTGGTCCTGTCGTTGGCCGCTTCCTACCTGATCGCGATGACAGTGGTGCCGCTCTTTTGCGCGAAGTATCTGAAGTTCGAGCGGCAGTCAAAGCCGGACGTGTCGCCGAAGAAACCTTCCTTCGCGGGACGGTTTCAAGCCTGGTTCAATGGCCTCTTTGTACGATTCCTCCAGCAATACGGACGGATGCTGGACCGCGCGCTGGCCCGTCCGCTGCGGACGGTGCTCGGGCTTATGGCCTTGTGCGTACTCGGTTTTGCCGTGTATCCGCTGGTGGGTGTTTCCTACTTTCCCAAAACCGATCCCGGCCAGTTTCTTATCAATCTCAAAGCGCCGTCGGGCACACGGCTGGAGCAGACCGCGAAGCTCGTTCAAAGAGTGGAAGACATCATCCGCCGCGAGGTGCCGGCGGACGAACTCGATGTGACCGTCGCGAACATCGGCGTCACGCCGGGGTTCTCCTCGATCTACACGAGCAACTCTGCGCAACACACCGCGATGGTGCAGACCAGTTTGAAGACCGGCCACCGGATCAGCAGCTACGATTACATGGAACGGGTGCGCCGGCGGATTCGCGCGGAGCTGCCACAAGTAAGTGTCTATCTTCAATCGGGCGGACTCGTTGACGCCATCATTAATCTCGGCTTCCCCGCGCCCATTGACATCCAGGTGAACGGTTCGAATCTGGAGAAGGCTCACCAGCTCGCGCAGGACATCGAGCGCAAGGTGCGCGCGTTGCCGGGCGTGAGCGACGTGCTCGTGCCGCAGGACATTGATTACCCGGCGTTGCAACTCAGTGTGGACCGGATTCATGCCGCTGAGCTCGGGCTGACTTCGAAAGAAGTTGTTCAGAACGTGATTACCGCGCTGACCTCCGACCAGATGATCGCTCCGAGTTACTGGGTGGACCCAAAATCGGGAAACGATTATCTGCTCACGGTTCAATATCCCGAAAGCACGATCAAGGACTTCACGGACCTGATGGCCATCCCGCTGCGCGGACAGAGGCATCTCCACACCACGAGGCTCGACAACGTGAGCGGGCTACGCCACATCAGCTCGCCGACGGAAGTGGACCATTACCAATTGCGCCGCGTAATGGATGTTTACGTCTCACCCTCCGGCGAGAGCCTGGGAAATCTGGCACGCTCGGTCGAGAAGATCATCGCCGGCACGAAAGTTCCCGATGGCCTGCACGTCACCCTGCGCGGCGTTGTGCAGGGAATGCGGAGTTCGTTTCGCACCTTCGAACTGGGTCTGATTCTGGCCGTGGTCCTGGTCTATCTCATTTTGCTGGCGCAATTCAAATCGTTCATTGATCCGCTGCTGATCTTGCTGGCTGTGCCCGCCGGACTCGTGGGCGTGCTGCTCGCACTTTTCTTCACGCACACAACATTGAATGTGATGTCGTTGATGGGCGTGGTGATGGTCGTCGGCATCGTCGCCTCGAACAGCATTCTTATCCTTGAATTCATGCAGCGTTTGCGCGCCGAGGGTATGCCCGTGGACCAGGCGGTTCGCGAGGCGTGCCGCGTACGGATGCGCCCGGTTTTGATCACTTCGCTGGCAACGTTCGTCGGCTTGCTGCCCATGGCGGCGAAATTCGGCACTGGCAGCGAAGCCTACGCGCCGCTGGCGCTGGCGATCATCGGCGGGCTGCTGACTTCGGTTGTATTGACGGTATTCATCGTGCCAGCAGCCTATCTGCTGGTGTATCGCCGGCGGACGGCGCAGGCGGGAGCTCTGGCCGACGACAAAGCGACACGGTGCTAAAGGCAAAACCATGCGATGCTTATTTTGTGTGCTGATGATATGGCAACTGGCTTCGGGCGGCGGATCCAGTCTGGCAGAAACCAACGTCCCGGGGACACTCACACTGGCGAACGCACGGGCGGTGGCAGTTCGGAATCACCCGAAAATTTCGGAGGCTCAACTGCGCGCGCTGGCGGCGCAACAGATGGTGACCGAAACGCGTTCGGCATTTTTCCCCACCGCGTCGTTGAACGTCACCGCGGTGGGATCCGGCAGCGATAACACGCGCATCGCGGCCGGCGGCTTGAACAACCCCACCGTGTTTGATCGCAACGCCGAGGGATTGATTGTCAACCAGCTCATCACAGATTTCGGGCGCACCGCGAATCTGTCCGCGAGTTACAAATTCCGGGCGCGCGCCGAAGATCAGAACGCGGAAGCCGCCCGCGAGCTTCTGTTGCTGCAGGTGGCCATTGGCTATTTCAACACCCTGCAGTCGCAGGCGGTCCTGGGGGTCGCCCAGCAAACGGTGAACACGCGCCAGTTGCTGCTGGATCAGGTCAGCACTCTGGCGTCGAACAAATTGAAGTCTGAACTGGATGTCAGCTTCGCCCGGGTCGCGCTCGAAGAGGGCAATCTGCTGCTGGCCAGGTCACGGAACGATTTGAAAGCCGCCCTGGCCGCGCTTTCGACGTTGCTCGGCTTTCGCGAGCAACAGGAGTTTCAACTCGTGGAGGAGCCATTGCCGACGGAATACCCGACGAACATTTCGGAACTGATCGTAACTGCGCTCAGCAGACGGCCTGACCTGCTCCGGTTCCGCGATGAACGCGACGCGGCGGCAAAGCTCGCCCAGGCCGAAAAGAAACTCGATTATCCGACGATTGCCGCAATTGGCGTGGCTGGTGTTTCGCCGATCCACGATGACCGGTTGAAGGACGATTACGCGGCTGCCGGAGTCAACCTGAGCCTGCCGCTCTTCAACGGGAATCTTTTTTCAGCCAGAAAGAAGGAGGCGGCCCTGCGCGCAAAGGCGACGGTGGAGAATCTGCGCGACGCGGAGAACAACGTGACCCGCGACGTCCGGGTGGCGTGGCTGAACCTCAACAATGCCGTCGAGCGGCTCAAGATAACTGAAGCGCTCGTCGAAAACGCCGGGAAGGCGTTTGATCTGGCCCAGGCTCGCTACAAGGTCGGCAGCAGCTCAATTGTGGAATTGAGCCAGGCGCAGTTGAACCTGACGGGAGCGCAAATCGCCAGCACCGCGGCCCGTTACGACGTTCAAATCCAGCAGGCCAATCTGGACTACCAGATCGGCGGCGTCGCCAGCGAGGCAAGGCGCAAAGGAATCCATTGAATCGGCGGGGCAAACCGTGAAACAGAGACGCTCCTGACCGGAATGAATGCCCGTGCTGCAATCCACATTGAAGCCCCGGGCGTCTGAAATCCGGACCATGAACAGATTCATCCACATTATTGCTGCGGCCCTGTTGATCGAGACCGGCGGCTGCGGCGCACGGAAAGGGTTCGTCATCCGCGATTCTGTCTGGCCGGATAAACCCTTGGCCGGGTCCTTGGGCAATGAAGGCTGTCTGATCGTTTATTCCGGGCGAGAGATTCTTGATCCGACGAAAAGCAGGCACCCGGTTCATACGTGCTACGCGATATTCTCCGACGACGGCAAGGTGTTTCGGCGCGTTACGAATCAGAGCGGTTCCTTCTTCGAGGAGCCGGTCGGCGTTTCGTTACCGGCGGGGGCCTATAAAGTCGAGGCACGGGCCACGAACTGCGGCGAGGTCGCAATCCCGGTTGTGATTCAGGCGGGCAAGTTGACGACGCTCTATCTGGACGGGGAGACCGAACCATTGAACAGCGCGACGTCTTCCAACCAATGGGTGACGCTGCCCAATGGACAGATCGTTGGCGCCAAAGCCCCTGGCCCGTCGCAGGCAGCTCCGCCCTGAGATTCGCACCCTTGAACAGCGGAGCTTGAACAAGGTCAGACGGTCTTCGGCTTCTCTTCCAAAACACATCACCTCTTCCGCAGGGGGCTTGACGAGTCGGCGCGAACCGTCATTGGCGCCGACGGGACCGGCGGCCGAGCAGAAGCACGCCGGAATAAACTGCCAGAATGGTCTCGGAGTGCAGCAGTCCGCGTCAGTCTGATAAAGCGGGCGCTTGTCGCGGAATCTGTTTCTCAATCAACAGGGCCCACACGACGGCATTTGAACCCTGTCGGTTGTCACTCAATTGTAACAATCCCGCCCTTGGTTCGTCACGCATGACCTCTAGTTTCCGGCCGAACCAACTCAAATCAAATGAAGAACCCAAAAAACAAGTGGACGGCGGTCGGGGCGCTCGCCTCGGCTGCGTTTTGCGCCAATGCCGTCGGGCAATCGTCTGATGCTCTCCTGGACAAGCTCGTCCAGAAGGGAATCCTGAGCGCGCAGGAGGCCAAAGACCTTCGTGAAGACGCGCAAAAGGACTTTGACAGGAATTACCGGAAGGAAACGAAAATGCCGGAGTGGGTCAACGCCCTCAAGTTCAGCGGTGATTTCCGCGGGCGGTTCGAACAAAACAACGCGGAGAACGAGGCTTACATTGACCGCAATCGTTTTCGTTACCGGGTCCGCCTCGGTGCGACCGCCTCGTTAATTGACAACTTCGAGATTGGGTTGCGCGTTGCTTCGGGCAATCCACAGACAAATCCTGGTGGCACGCTGGTCGGCGGTCAGCCCATTACTGCAAACACGGACATGAACTCACTCGAGTCCCGGAAATTCCTCTGGGTCGATGCCGCTTACGCGAAATGGACCCCCATCAAAAACAACGATTGGACAGTGACCGGGATCATCGGAAAGATGGATAATCCGTTCTCGCTGTCGAACATGATCTGGGATTATGACATTGACCCGGAAGGTGGAGCGCTTCAGGTCGCGTATAATGTCAATAACCAACACACATTGAAGGCGAATGGGGCGTTCTTCGTGCTGGATGAAATCAACCAGACGCCCACCGGAGCAGGACTCACTGGTGTCGGCGCAAGTCATGACCCCTACGTTTACGGGGTGCAGGCTTTGTGGGAAGCCAGGTGGAGTCCCCAATTGGAAACTTCTCTCGGAGTGGCGGTCTTCGACATCGCCGGCCGCGACGCCTTGAGCGCCAGAATACAACCGTTTTACAACTCTGGAAACACGCGCGATGGAAACGGGTTTTTGGCGTACAATTTCAATCCAATCATCGGGACGGCTTCCGCCACTTACAAGCTCGACAGTTTCCCATGCTATGCCGGTCAGTTCCCGCTGAAAGTCACGGGTGAATACATGAAAAACCCGGGCGCACCCTCCAACAATGTCGGTTACCGCGCGGGGGTCACCATCGGCAAGGCTGGAAGGAAGCACACCTGGGAAATCAACTACCGCTACCAGCGTCTGGAAGCGGACGCGTGGTTTGACGCGCTGGTGGACGACGACAACGGAGCCTTCTACGCGACCGGCAGCCCGCAGCTCGTTGGCACGGGAAAGGCCAATGGATGGTTCGGAGGCACGAACGTAAGGGGGCATCTTGCGCAAGCGACGTATTCGTTCACCGATTATCTTAACTTCACCTTCACGTATTACTTGAATGATCTGATCATCGGGAATCCGCCGACTGCCGGGGTGCCTGATCAGAGATCGAAAGCCGGCCATTTTATGGCCGACCTCATGTGGAGATTCTGAAATGCCTCAAGGGACGAACCGTGAAAGCGGTGCCTTCAAATTCACCTGAATGACACCCATCCGTAATACAGCGACAACAACGGTCTCCTTCCTCAAACTATGAAATTCAAAGCTAGAACAAAGGCCATCGTCGGAAGCGGCCTGCTGCTGAGCGCAGTTACGAGCGCATCCGCGCAAATGCTCATCAACGGCGCGGGCGCCACGTTCCCCTATCCGATCTATTCAAAATGGTTCGATGAATATGCGAAAGTCGATCCATCCGTGCGCTTCAATTATCAATCCATTGGTTCGGGCGGTGGGCAGAAACAAATCCTTGCCCAGACCGTGGATTTTGGAGCTTCGGACGGCCCGATGAGCGACGAAAATCTGGCCGCTGCACCCGGCAGGATTTTGCACATTCCCACTGTGGCGGGAGCCGACGTTCTGACATACAACCTGCCGGGCAGTCCAACATTGAAAGTGGACGGCCCGACCATCGCAGACATGTTCATGGGAAAAATCACGAAATGGAATGACAGGCGGCTCGCTGGCTTGAATCCCGAAATCAAACTGCCCGACACTGATATCATAGTCATCCACCGTTCAGACGGTAGTGGCACAACCTACATCTGGGTGGATTACCTCAGCAGTGTCAGCAAGGAGTGGGAGACCAAGGTCGGGCGGGGCACCTCGGTCAAATGGCCCGTGGGGCTGGGCGGCAAAGGCAACGAAGGCGTCGCTGGACAAATCAAACAACTGCCCGGCGCGGTTGGCTACGTGGAATTGGTCTATGCCAAACAAAACAAACTTCCGTACGCCGAGGTAAAGAACGCCGCCGGCAAATACGTGACGCCTTCGTTGGACTCCGTTACTGAAGCGCTCGCCACCGCGAAAATTCCGGACGACTTCCGTTTTTCGATGGTGAACCCGCCGGGCGAACGGGCTTATCCGATTGCCGGTGCGACCTGGCTGCTGATTTACGAGCACCAAAAGGACGCGGCCAAGGGAAGGAAGCTCGTCGAGTTCCTGAACTGGGCCGTGGCAAGCGGAGAAGGCATGGCCGCATCCCTCGATTACGCGCCGCTGCCGGAAAACGTGCAAAAGCGCGTGTCGGAACGCATCAAGACAATAAAATACTGAAATCCATTTCCGCTCCAGCCGGGGTGTGGGGCGTTGGGGACGAAGAGCGCCGAAAGTTCCTCCCGCTCTTCGTCCTTGAATTTGCGGCACGAGAGAAACCAATGAATGCGGTCCCTGTTGCAACGCGCCCGTCGCCGGCTTCGATGGAATTGCTGGCTCACCGAGGCTTTGGTGATCGGATTTTCAAGTGGCTTACATTGGCGATGGCGCTGTCGGTGTTTGTCTTGATTGTTCTCATTGGCTTTGAACTCTG